>Ga0209724_1001668_pt1 | contig 19877 bp, 11 predicted proteins | sample grotaG_FD_184143 | JGI IMG/M metagenome (GOLD analysis project Ga0209724, IMG submission 184143) | Glacier valley bacterial and archeal communities from Borup Fiord, Nunavut, Canada, to study Microbial Dark Matter (Phase II) -... | ecosystem: Environmental > Aquatic > Freshwater > Ice > Glacier ...
CAACCTTGTTACCCGGTGCCCATTTGCTGCATGACGGCCAACTTGAAGGGCGACGACTCAAATTGCCGGTACAGCTAGGGCGGCGTCCGATCGAAAATCCGATCGAGTCGCTGCTCACTTTTTACCGGGCGCTGCTGAGTGAAGCCGCGCAGCCGCCTTATCATCAGGGCGTGTATATGGCATTGGCCGCTAATCCGCTGTCCGGCGACTCGGACGATCCGGCGGCGCTGATTGCGTTTGCCTGGGCGCTGTCGGACGATTGGCGGATCGTGGTGGTCAATTTCAGCGGGCAGAGCATTCAGACGCGCCTGATTATCCCGTTTCCACATTTGAGCGGCTTCACCACCTGGGAATTCACCGACGCGCTGAGCGGTGCAACGGCGCTGCATGGTGGCGCGGACGTGCTGACGGCGGGTTTACCGATCGCGCTACCTGCGTATGGTGTGCAAATCTGGCGGATTGGGCAGTAGGATGTGACCTACCGATCAAGTTATCTGCTTCCGTCCTCATAATGGTAATGCTCTTGACTTGCTGACGAGAAGCGTTGGATAAATTCAGGTATTTTGTGTTTATCTTCTGTTGGCTCAAAAAAGCCATTCTGGATTGCCCAATCATATATACCTATATTGAGCGGGTAAGCTGTAAGTATGCCTGTCAACCGCTTTTTTGCGATCCAAGCCTCTGCATTTTCTTTGGACGAAAATACTGCGCTCGCGAAGTGACCTGATGAACCATTGAAAACCCACACAATTTCATCCATTTTTACCTTTTAGTCAATCAAAGGCAGTTAAACCGCCTACATATGGCGTGCAAATCTGGCGCATCGGGCAGCAAGGTGTGTAATAGGTTCATGCTTGTATCAAAGTTCGGGCGCAGTGTGCTGCGCCCGATAAAACGTATGTCGCGATGAGCTATAGCTTTAGCACTCGCTATAGGCGCAGCTATAGCACTTACGGCAGCCTTCCTCGCTGACCAGTGACGCTTCGCCACACTCCGGGCACAGGTCGCCAACTGCTGTAACAGCGCCTGCGCTGATCGGCAGCACGCGATCGTTATGATCAGTGTGATTATTGGTTGCTGCGATGGGCAGCGCTTTGGATGCAGCAGGCGCGGCGACTTGTGGCGATGCTTGTACAGGTGACAGCGCCGCTTCCGTTTCCGCGATGTACTCGCTCAAAATCTGCGCGATACCATCTGGCAAACTGCGCACGCGCGCCGCGCCGAAGCCCGTGGAACGACCGCCGCCGATCCCTTCCAACTGACGGATGATCTCTTTGACCCGTTCGCGTGGGCTGATCGGTGAGGTCAGGCGCAGTACGAGCGAGATCATGCGACCGATCGCCTCACTGACTGCTGCCGTCTCTGATCCGGCTTTGCTGGTGTGCGTGAAGATTTCAAACGGTTGGCCGCGTCCTTCGCCATTCTCGTTGATCGTGACATACGTTTTGCCGAGCGGCGTACCCACCTGAAACGTGCGCCCGATCAACTCACGCGGGCGATCCTTCTTGACCACAGCGGAAGTCAAGGGTAATGCGCTTTCGGCGTGCACGGCATGATCCATCAGTGCGAGCTGCGGCGTTTGTAACGCTTCTACAGGCATGACCGCTTCATCTTTTTGCTTGGCTTGTACGGTCGCGTGCGTTTCCAGCACCACTTTATCACGGCTGCCCGTCACGTATACGGTCATGCCTTTGCAGCCGAGCTTCCAACCGAGCTTGTAGACGGCGGCCACATCACTCTCGGTGAACGTGCTTGGCGCGTTGATGGTCTTGGAAATGGCGTTATCCACGAATGCTTGCATGGCCGCTTGCATCCGCACATGTTCTTCGGCGGAAATGTCACTGCTGACGACGAACGTATGACGGATACGTTCTGGGATGCTTGACACATCCTGACACGAACCTTTGACGTTGACTTCCTCGACAATGGCCGTAATCTGATCGGTGTTCAGTCCGGCATCGCGCAGCGCCTTCTCAAACAACGGACTGGTGTACTGCAATTGCAGATCGCGCCCTTTGTCGTTGACGTGCCGAATGTACGACAGCGCAAAGACCGGCTCGCAGCCATACGCCTCACAGCCGGAAACGGTCGCGATCGTACCCGTGGGCGCAACGGTAAGCTGTGCACCATTGCGAATGCCATGCTTTTTGAGCTTGGACGTGATCTTGTCCCAATCCAGCGTCGGACGTTCCCAATTGCGGGTGTACGGGAACAGCGGTTTAGGCGCTTGCCACTTCAGGTTATCGGGATCGTAGATGCTGCCTTTGATCGCAGGGAACGAGCCGCGCTCCTTTGCCAGACTGATACTCGTTTTCATGGCGTGATAGCGCACGAACTCGATGATTTGTCCGGCGAACTCCTGGCCTTCTTCTGATCCGTAGCGCACACCGAGCTTGTACATCAGATCGCCTAGCCCCATAATGCCCAACCCGATGCGGCGGACGGCGTGAGCGGCAATCTCCAACTGCGGCACGGCGGGCACGTACTTATTGGCGGTCACCACATCGTCCAGGAAGCGCGTGGAAGTTTCGACCAACGTTTGCAGGTGTGCCCAATCGACCTTTTTGTCAGCCGTGATTGTGTTAACAAGATTGATACTTCCGAGGCAGCAGTTTTCAAACGGGCCTAAAAATTGCTCGCCGCATGGGTTAGTGGACTCAAGCTCATACAGATGGGGCACTGGGTTCTGGCGATTTGCTGCGTCTAAGAACAATACGCCCGGCTCGCCGTTGTGATGTGCTTGCTTGATAATCAGATCGAACAACTCGCGAGCGCGCACAGTTTCCCAGACGCTGCCATCTTGCGGATTGATCAGGTCGAAATCACCATCGGCCTCAACTGCGCGCATGAATTTGTCGGTGATGCCAACGCTGATATTGAAATTGGTAATGCTGCTTTCATTTGTCTTGCATGTGATGAATTCGCGAACATCGGGATGATCAATCCGCAGAACGGCCATGTTCGCGCCGCGCCGTGAATTGTGCGACACAATGCCGTTGGCAAGATAGGTGTGGTTGTCGTTCACTTCAAAATCAAGCGTGAGCGACTCGCCTGCACTTTCAACGGACGCGATGGTGACGAACCATTGATCATTGATAGCGCGTGCGTGCTCGGCAAACGGCCCGCGCGTGGTGCGAATACTGCTGTTGACTACGGTTGAGGCATAAGCGGGTTCAGCCGCCAGATTATCGATTTGATCATCAGCCACGGTGACTGACCATGCAATTTCTTGTGAGTCCGTAATTTGACGCTTAATGCGAACCGGACAACCCAACCCGATCAGCAGTGCCGCCACTTCGCGGATCAACGTTTCGGAACTGCTCAACAGGCTTGGGTAGCCATGTGAGAGCGCCCCATCCGCCTCGCATAAGCCGCGCAAAAACGCGCCCACCACTTGCGGCGTGCTCTGCCGAATCAAACGCGGCACCTGTGCCGATGTGCTGCGCGTCTTTGCCAACCCGTTCAGCGTCAAAAAATCCTTGACTGCGCGATTATCCATAACAAAAGTCACGGATGCGTCATTGTCTTTCTGCTGCGTATGAACGCTCACCTGATCCCCAAACAATCGCGTAATCAGGGCAGGCATTTCGTTCATCAGATAGCTATCGTGCGCCACTGACATGCCTACCCGATGATCTTCTGCGCCCGCAGCCATGAAGCCATCACCGACGAAACAGCCCAAGAAAAACGCAAACTCTTCATCCAACATTGATGGAAAGTTGGGCATCACCTGATTACCGTGCTGGCGTATCGGATGCGTCAGCGTTTGCAGCGTGCCCATATGTTGACCGAGCTTCACGATCAGCGCATCGCCCGCTTGCAATTCATCGAAACGACGCCACATCGGACCACTTGCGGTCATGACTTTCAGCTTGTGATTCGGCGTGCCGGTCAGTTGCAAGCCAGCGTCAGTGGTCACGCGCAGCACGGGCGCTGCGCCGTTATTATAGGTTTGCGTAGAATCGCGCAAGCCTTCGTCAGTGGGTACGGACATGCTATGCGTGCGCCAGCCGGGTTCACTGTGCGTGACAATTTCATCCAGACGCAGCAAGCCTTTATCGGTGAACACAAGTGTATCCGGCGTCAGGCAGCCACCTTGCGCGATCTCGCCAAACGCTTGATCGTATACGCGTAAAAAGCCGACCGGCCCCGTCGCCTGACCGTTGCTGCTGCGCACGATCGCGCCCTTCGGACGCAGCCGCGAGAACGAAAAGCCGTTGCCGCCGCCCGTCTGCTGAATCAACGCGGCATTACGCAAGGTCTGGAAAATACCCGACTCGCTGCGCCCCATATCATCATCGATGCGCAAGACAAAACACGCCGCAAGCTGGCCGAGCGGCGTGCCCGCGCCCGTGAAGGTCGGGCTGTTGGGGAAGAACTCTAAATTAGTCAGGATGTCATAGAAACGTCGGGCATTGCTCAGAACATCGCCGTCATGCTGCGCTTCGGCCAGCGCCACATTGTAAGCCACTCGCCAGAACATCTCGTGTTCACTTTCGGCGGGCTGGCCGTCTTCATCACGCCGCAAATAGCGTTTCTGAAGCACTGTCCGCGCGTTATCAGTCAGTTGAATCGGGCGCGCGCGCAAGTCCGACGGAATCAGCATAAACGCCGAATCGCTGCCGGGAACAAGCGGGCCTGAACTATCCCTGGTGATTTCCATGGTTTCTCCTGTCATAGCACTGTCGATAAAGATAAAAAGTCCATTGGCCGCGCATCATGCACGCGGCTTGTCAACTCGTAACGGCGATCGGGGTTGGTCGCGTTACGCTATAAAGCGAGTTAGTTTGCTAAAACTTGGCCGTGAGTCGTGAATTCCGCCAGAGGGTCACTTATAGAAGAAGCGATAGGGTCTTCCAAAAGTTCGCGGTCAGGCGCGCCGTTCACCAGATCGTTTGGTGAGCCATCAGCCGTCAGCCGTGCGTGCTGTTCGGACAACAATTTATCGATTTCCGAGCGCACGCTTTCCAGATTGTCGAGTCCCAGGTACACAATGGCATAGCGAATATACGCGATTGGATCGAGGTCTTTGAGGCCCGTCACCACCAAATCACCGACGACCCGACTGGATATTTCAGCGCAGCCGAGCGATTGCAAGTGCGTTTCGATGCGCGCGGTCAGGCGTTCAACCTCAGCGGCAGGCACCGGACGTTTGGCGCAAGCCATCCAAACGCCGCGTTTGAGCTTATCGCGATCGAACTCTTCGCGATTGCCGTTGCTCTTGATCAATACGGGCGTCATGTTTTGCGAGCGCTCGTGCGTGGTAAAACGCATGGCACACTGCTTACATTCGCGCCGCCGCCGAATTCCGGCGCGTACCTCGGTTGTATCAACGACTTTGGAGTCGTCAGCACCACAACGTGGGCATCGCATACCCTTGCTCCTTACCCGTAGACCGACCCAACAACGTGCCTTGGTTGGAATTAGAACAGACGTCCTGAACACGATTTTGGCACTTCTGGAAAAAAATACCCCCATATATAGGGGTACTACTGTCACCCTCTGCCATATATGGCGGCATGACCCTTACTTTAGCACAGGCTACCTATAAATACAAGCCTGTGCAGCGTACAAGAAAAGTTTGGGTTTGGTTTGTAATTTTGCATAATGTGATACCTATCACGTGCCCCAAAAAAGATGCTGAGAAACATTAAGAATCCTTGATTCTTCTATTTTGGGCTTGACCAAACAACATTAATCCCAACTGCCTGTTGTCTCCACTAACAAGCGCCCTTCTTCACATCGCGGGCAAGGCAGCCAGGCATCCTGAGCATCAAGATCCTTAACGTTTACATCGTCGTACAAATCTAAATCCGTGCTGCCACACACCGAACACAAACTAACTTCGCCTGCCATGTCTGCCTCAAACGAGTCGAGCGCCTCACGGAAAAGCGGTAACAAATCGCGCGCACGCATATCACCAACGACCGCGTCTGCTTCCATTTGCACGATCTCACTGCGCGCATTGGCGAGCGCTTCGGTCATCTGCTGATCGTTGTTGGCGACCAGCGTAGAAACGAGATTGCGACAATTGCGACAGATCGCCAACGCGTAATGATTGCGCAGAAACATCGGACTGATGCCGCTGCCACCCTGACTCAAATCGTCTTCGATAAAATAATTGCACACCGGGCAGCTATGCGCTGTGACCAAACGACCCATAAAAATTTTCCTGAAAAACGTCCCGTGAAAGTTAAATCCAGTTTAACATAGTTTCTGCACATTCTGATCAAGTCTGCTCTCGAATAAAGCGTTTAACGCTTGTGCGTTGTTAACAAAATCTTTGCACCTGAACATCCGTGCTTGTGGTAACATAACAGCAATCACCGTTCAGGGCGCTCCTCCGCGCCTTGAATCGTCTCTCGACAATGCTCGCTAATTCTCGTCAGTTGCCAGTCGCTAGTAGAACGGGACATTCCGCGATGGAATTTGAACATCCGTTTATCCACCTGCACGTTCATACCGAATTCAGCCTGCTGGATGGGTTGAGCAAAATTGATAAGCTTGTTAATCGCGCTAAAGCGTTGAATATGACCTCGCTTGCCATCACCGATCACGGCACAATGCATGGTGTCATTCCGTTTTACCGTGCTTGCCGCGACAACAATATCAAGCCGATCATCGGTCTGGAGTCGTATCAGGCGCGCAAGAGTCGCACGATTCACGATCAAAGCGAACGGCAGCCCTACCATTTGCTGCTGCTTGCCAAGAACGAAATCGGTTACAAAAATCTGCTGAAATTGGCCTCTGAAGCGCAGTTGACCGGCTTTTATGTGAAGCCGCGCGTCGATAAGGAACTGCTGCAAAAGTATCATGAAGGCATTATCTGCACATCCGGCTGTCTGGCTGCGCAAATTCCGCGCACGCTGGAAGAAGGACGTGAGTCCGACGCTTTCCGCATGATTGGCGAATATCAGGAAATCTTCGGCAAGGACAATTTTTTCCTGGAACTGCAACAGCACGACATCCCGCAAATTCGTGTGCTCAACGAATGGCTGGTGCGTTATCGCGGCAAAGCGAATGTGCCTCTGATCGCCACCAACGATGTGCATTACGTGCTGGACGGCGACTTCAACGCGCACGATACCCTGTTGTGCATCCAGACCAACGCGCTCAAAAAAAGCGATCGGCGCATGAAGATGAGCGATGCCAGCTATCACTTGCGCACGCCCGATGAAATGTGGGCGCTGTTCGGGGACATCGCGCCGGAAGCGATCAGCAATACGTTGTTGGTTGCGGATATGTGCAGCCAGCTCGATCTCGAAAAGAAATCGTACCATTTGCCACCCTTCCCGGTGCCGCCAGAGCACGACGCCGTAACGTTTCTGCGCATGTTAGCCTTGCGCGGCGCACGTTGGCGTTATGGCGATCAGGCCGAAACCGAAATGGTGCAAAAGCGCATCAATTACGAACTCAGCGTTATCAACAATATGGGCTTTGAAACGTACTTCTTGATCGTGTGGGACTTATGTGAGTTCGCGCGCAAAGCCGATATCTGGTGGAACGTGCGTGGCAGCGGTGCGGGTTCGGTAGTCGCTTATTGTTTGGGCATTACCAGCATCGATCCGCTCCGTAACAACCTGATCTTCGAGCGCTTTTTGAACCCTGGTCGCAGCAATATGCCCGATATTGACATGGACTTCCCGGACGATCGCCGCGCCGAGATGATCGACTATGCCAAGCGCAAATATGGCGAAGATAAAGTGGCCGCGATCGTCACTTTTGGCACGCTCAAAGCTCGCGCCGCGATCAAGGATGTGGGGCGCGCGTTGGGCTTCACCATGGCCGAAGTGACGAGCTTGACCAAACTCGTGCCGAACATTCCAAGCAAGCCCGTGACATTGGTACAGTGTTTGGGCGATGATCCCGAATATGGTGTGCCCGATCTGCGCAAATTCTATGATGACGACCCGGCCATTCATGAGCTGCTCGATACGGCCATGACGGTTGAAGGTGTCGCGCGCAGTGCCGGGACGCACGCGGCAGGCATCATCATTGGCGATAAGCCGCTGGTTGAATATCTGCCGTTGCAGCGCCCCACCGGCAACGAAAACTCGGTCGCCATCAGCCGCGTAACGCAGTTCCCGATGGAAATATGCGAGTCGATCGGCCTGCTGAAAGTGGACTTTCTCGGCCTTTCCACGCTGACGATCATGCGCAAAGCGTGCGAGCTGATCGAGCGCTATCACGCCAAGCATTACACACTCGCCAATATTCCGTATCGCCCCGATCCGAACGATCCCGAACTATCGCGTATGGTGGCGCAAGCCTTTGAGCTGATCGGCACGGGCGAAGTGACGGGCGTATTCCAACTGGAAAGCCAGGGAATGCGCAAGATGCTGGTCGAGATGCAGCCCAAAACATTCGAGCACATCACAGCGGCGATCTCGCTGTACCGTCCGGGGCCGTTACAATTCATCCCGATGTTCAACAGCCGCCTGCATGGTGATGAGAAGATCGAGTATCTGCATCCAAAGCTAGAGCCGATCCTGTCTGAAACGTATGCCGTCATATGTTATCAGGAACAGATTCAACAAATTGCAGCGCAGCTATTCGGCTATTCGCTCGGTGACGCCGATCTAATGCGCCGCGCGGTGTCCAAGAAAAAAGCTAAAGACCTGCTCAAACACAAAGAGATTTTCATTGCGAAGGGGCCAGAAAACGGTGTGCCCGCCGATGTTGCCGAAAAGATATTCGATCAAGTTGAATACTTTGCGGCGTATGGATTTAATAAATGTTTAGCCTACAATACGGAGATCATCGACGCAGACAGCGGACGACTCGTGAAAATCGGTGATCTGGCAACGGGCAAAGCGCACATCACACATACCATTACCTGTGATACCGATCGCCTACGTTTGCAAGTGGGTGAGGTCACGGAAGTTCATGTGAACGGCGTAAAGCCCGTCTATCGGCTGACAACCAACTTGGGACGAACGATTGATGCGACCGCAAACCATCCCTTTTATACGTTCGGCGGCTGGAAGCTGCTCAGTGACCTGAAAGTCGATGATAAGATCGCTGTACCGCGTCGTTTGCCAATTCAAGGGAACGTAGAATGGCCGGATCATGAAGTGATCGTACTCGGCCATTTGCTTGCCGACAGGAAACCATCCATTGAAGCCGATCACGCTATCGATACTGATATTGATTGGGATGCGATCGTTTCCATCGAGTACATTGGTGAACAACCTACCTACGACTTGACGGTGCCGGGCACGCATAACTTCATCGCGAACGACATTATCGTCCATAACTCGCACGCGGCGGACTACGCAGTGATCACCTGCCAGACGGCGTTCCTGAAGCGCCACTATGCGCCGGAATATTATACGGCGCTGCTCACCGTTCAGCGCGACAAGATCGAAGATGTGACGCTCTTTACTTCTGACTGTCGACGACTCGGTATCCCGATTTTGCCGCCGGATGTGAATCACAGTGAGTTGGACTTCACGATCGAAGAAACCGAACGCGGGCGTGGCATTCGCTTTGGGTTGGGCGCGATCAAGAACGCGGGCGATAAATCTGTGCAGGCAATGGTTGACGAACGGCTTGCCAACGGGCCTTATACAACGCTGGTCGATTTCTGCGAACGTGTCGATTTCCGGTCGTTTGGTGGCAAGCGTCCGCTTGAGGCGATGATTATGGTGGGTGCGTTCGATGTGTTTGGCGATCGCGATGATTTGCTGGCAGCAAGCGATCGGATCGACAAGTACAGCAAGTCCTATCATCAGGATAAAGAAATCGGGCAAGTCAACATGTTCGGCAATGGAAGCGCAGCGGTTGGCGTGGACTCCGGCGGTGATATACTCAGCAGCTTGCCCGCTTATACGCCCACCACGCCGCGTCAAAAGCTGCGTTGGGAGAAGGAACTGCTCGGCTTGTACGTGTCGGATCATCCGCTGAACGCGCTGGCGAGCAGCATCAGCCATTTGCCGAATCTGGTATACAGCAATCAGCTCAAAGACGATGCCGACGCGCTGCACAACCGCCCGGTGACGATCGCGGGTCTGGTAGTTGGCATTCGCCCGATGATCACCAAAAAGAGCGAAATGATGGCTTTTGTGGCAGTCGAGGACGCGCGCGGAACCATCGAAACCGTATTTTTCCCGCGCACATGGGAAAAACTGCGCGATGTAATTATCGAAGATAATGTGTTCATCATACGTGGCAAGGCCGATACCAAGCGCGGCGGCACCCCGCAAGTCGTGGTGGACAGCGTATATCAGGATTTCGATATTTCAACGTCGGCGGACGAACCAGTCTACAGCAACGGTCAACAGAGCAGCACTCAGAACGGGCATAATCAGCAAAGCAGCAGTTGGGAGCCACCTACGAATCAAAACACGACTACCGAAGACGAAATTATCTATTATCATGGCAGCACGATCCCCGATCAAGAGCCGCCGGACGTGCCGACGCGTGACATTGAGCCGCCACCCATAGACGAGGACGAACCACTTTATCAGCCACCAGCGCGCCGCAGTCAGTCAAATGGTCAATCAAACGGCAGTAATGGAGCGACGGCGCACGCTCCTTCGCAAAACGGACAAAACGGCTCGTCACGCACAGTTCCCGCGAATTCGGCTCGTGCGGCGATCATAGAAACTGACCCGAACGTTCCACCGCCGCGCCATCTGATCATCTACTTCCAGTTGACCGACAATCGCGAAGTACGGATGCGTTTCATGACCCGCATTTATCGCAAGTTAACTGAATGTCCAGGCAGCGATGCGTTCACCTTCCGTGTGGAAGAAACGAACGGCATTCACACCTTGCACCATCCACAAACGATTTGCATTGACGATGTTCAGGACTTTCTGAAGCATGAGTTCCGGGCAAACCCCGATCACTGGATGATTAGCAACGTGCTGCCCACTACTCCCTGAATCTTTTCTCGCCCACAAGACGGAAATTCGATACACCGCTGACTCCCTTTCCCCGCTTACAGGGTAGGGAGTCAAGGAAAAGCAATCAAGACCAGAGGCGCCGGCGTGCGCAGTATCCAACACAAAAAACCTGTGGCCTTGGTTGGTTTGTTGACCGCGTTTCAGTTTTCCAATTTTGACGCCCTATCCGTCATAAAACGCAAACATTAGACGATTCAGGCTAACGGATAGCGATGTCCGAGCTTATAATAATCTCAGGGCGGATCAACATTGTAGCTGAACCCTATCGATCATGGTAGAGCGTACTTCAGGAAAAAGCCGATAGGCGGGAATGTTCCTGCGGCATGATCGATCGGTTGCTTTATATAAAGTAGTCAGCGGGTCGAAAATTAGTGAGTTATTCAGTACGCGAAATCTGAAAAGGTTAGAGGAATTTTATGCAACGCTCTACTGCTATTCAACAAACCCTTACTTGCCCTGATATTTTAGGTATGTTCAGCACCACGCGCTTGACTGTTGATGGCATACAGTGCGCGCTTGGTGTCTTTCCGCACGGCGCAGCGGTCGGCCAACCATTTGAAGCGTTGATGCTGCTACAAAACCTGCTCGATCAGCCAGTGCCGCTCAGTGTGACCATTCAACTGCCACGGCGTGATGCGGCGGGTAACCGGATTGGCCTGTTCACGCCGCAAGATACCGTGCAGGTGACCGTGCAAGGCGGCGAAGTCGGGCTTCTGCATATTCCGATCACGCCGCAAATGCCAACGCCCGTCGGCAGTGGACATGTGATGAACCTTGCGCTGGATGTGCGCCGCCCGCGTACCGCGCGCACGATCCGTGACGCGAATGGCGGACGGGTAGCCGGTTTGCTGCCAATGTCACCCCACCGTTTCGTTATTCTGCAAAATGAGGTTGGCTTTGGTGCCAATGTTCGGCAGGTGCCAGTCGCCAGCAATATGAACACCGGCTTGCTGCGCACCACACAAACGCGCACGCTGATCGCACTCAGCAGCACCTTCGATATTTTGCCCGGCCAATTCGATAGCCAAACGAAGGATATGACCGCACGCTATGAGTCGCTGTGGACGCCGGAAAATCTGCAACAGGATCAGGAAAAGTATGCACTGATCGAAGCGCGTGCCCACCAATTTGCCAGCGGGTTGACTCGCTCACGCGTCTATCAACCGCTTCTGGCGGAGACCGAACAGCGCTTCAAGCAAGTGGGGGTGAACCTACTGCCGGGCGAATTACTCGCGATCAGCAAACTGCTGACCTATGTGATGGATGATGGGCTTGAACTTGAAGACGGCTTCAGGATGGCCGATGGTCGTTGGTTTCAACGCATGACGACGTATCTCACCGCGCCGCAAGTGCTGGAAAACACCCCACACCTGATCAATCTGTTGTACCCATCGGTCATGTATGACGCCGTGCGACTCGGCTATCACATGCTGGCACGTACCGTGCGCGAGCCGCTCGGCACGGCAGCGGATCACGTTGCGCAGGCGAATCAACTGGTGTCCGCGCTTGAATATAAGCTGCCGATTGACATGCAAGCAGTTTACATGCCGCTGGTAATGGCGGGTACGATGCTGCACGCGCGCGTTAAGACGAACGATGAAAATCTGTGGAGCAGTCTTGAACAAATCCGCAGTGCCTGGCAGCAGCGCAGTGCATCTATGCCGACTCTCAATGCCTTGACTGAGAGCTTACTGCAAAGTGCCGAGCAGACATTGGTGCGTACGCGAGTACCACGCGGCTAACTGCACTCTCCGCACAATCTTATAGAGCAGAAGGGGGCGCAGTTCAAGTGCGCCTGCCCTCTGATAGCCCCTTCTACAGCGCGCAAAACAAAAACTAAAATACCCTTAACGGCGTTGCTTGGCGTCCACTGCTGCGATCATGGCCTGACGATTAGTTTTCCACGCTTTCTCAAGCTCTGCGTTGTAACCGCTGATGATCCACGGAGCACGCTGATAAATCGTTTGCAGCGTTTCATCGATCACATTTTGTTTGCCCGCAATAGACATCCCCCCACCATAGCGATCGAAGGCTTGCACGTTGTATGTTTTGCCCGTCGGAATGCCATTGGTGCGATGCTGCGTGACCTTTTTGTAGACCCATATCACATCGCCCAAACGCATTGCGTTAAGCGTCATAGAGCCTGTATTCAAAACCCAGTTTTCAGTGAACTTCGTCGCCCCGATTGTCTGATATGGGGTCATTGCCTCAGCATCGATGTTCGCCTTGATTTGATCGAGCGGACCGAAACGCGCCAGCCCGCGCATGATCGGGTGTGAGGCCGGGTTAGTGCCGCGCGCAAACGTCGTAAGCACCGCGCGCAAACTCAGCAGCAGCGCAACCCCGCCAACGACCAACGCGACATAACCGGGGACGCGAAAATCGGCAGTGGCGTCAAGCATGAACGGCAGAAATGAGCCTTTCAAATCAGGCGTGTCTCGCTCGACACCCGCTACAACATGCTGATTGACATCGGCTGAAACGTCCATCAGCGGCCCAGTATACGTATTTTTGAAAGTCGCGTCACTGGTCTTGACAATCATGAATTTGTCCTGGAGCGGCAGCGCGCCGAAATTGGCTTCCACTTTTTCATTGCTGCCATTGCTATCATGGCTCACCAACTGGTAGCCCGTATCTTGAATGGTGCCGGTAATGGTCACATAATAGCGCGTCTGCGACCCTAGATCGGTGATCGCGATCAGTTGTGCATGGGTCATAGGCAGCGGACCAGCAAAGAAATTCAGCCAGTAGCGCCAGGATAATACGACGAGCACGGCAATGATCGTGAGAACCAGGATGCTGTTGCGCAGCATCGTTCGGTTAGCGCGACGGAGGATCGAATCAATAAAGCTGTTGTCCATGATGCTTTTTTACCTGATAGAAAATTCCCACCATTTTACAACAGCAAGCTAGCTATTCAAGGTGCTTTCTGGCGACCAATCCCGATAAATCAACGGATCAACCCATCACCAAACCGCCGTCAACCGAGAGCACCTGTCCGGTGATATAGCTCGCTTCATCCGAGGCAAGATAAGCCACCGCATAGGCCACATCTTCAACGGTTCCCCAACGCGCTAACGGAATGGCTTTGTTCAGTTGCTCGATAATGTTGGGCGGCAGATTTGAGGTGAGATCAGTGCCAACAAAGCCTGGCGCAACCGCATTCACTGTGATTTCACGCGGTGCGAGTTCGCGCGCCAGCGATTTGGTCAGGCCGATCAAACCGGCTTTACTGGCGCTGTAATTGCTCTGCCCGCCGTTACCCGCGATCCCGCTCACCGACGTGATATTGATGATCCGCCCATAGCGTTTGCGCATCATGCTGCGTGCGGCTGCTTTTGAACAGTTCCAGGCACTTTTGAGGTTGGTATCGAGCACCACGTCCCAATCATCTTCGCGCATCAGCATGATCAGGTTGTCGCGCGTGACGCCCGCATTGTTGATCAGAATATCGAGCTTACCATACGTATCAATGGCCGTCTTAACAAGCCGTTCAGCTTCGGCCAAAACACTCACATCGGCCTGAATTGCCTGTGCGATACCGCCCGCTTTTGTGATAGTTGTGACTACTTCGTTCGCGGCTTCGGCATTGGTTTGATAGTTGACGAGCACCGCTGCGCCGCGCTTGCCAAGCTCTACGGCGATACCCCGCCCGATGCCCCGACTTGCGCCCGTGACAATGGCGATCCGGTCGCTAAATTGCGCCATAAACAGAATCCTTTGATGGGTACATGCGATTAAAACATATTGAACTCATATGAACGATCAAGGGGCATCGTCTGCCTGAATATCCGCCATGTTGTGCGCTAAAGTGGTGTCGGTCATTTTGCTGTCAGCGCCACTCAGCACCGCTTGATCGTCAGCGGCCTGATCCGCAGTGGATTGTGCCTGCTGCGCCACATCCTCAAGCGTCACGGCGTTTGCCACGCGTACCAGTTCCGCGCCGTACTTTTCACGTCGCCACGGGCCTAGCGCGGGCACATCGCGCAGCTCAGCCGTATCAGCGGGCGGTTGGCGTGCCATTGCCCACATCGACTCTTTGCTGAGAATAATATCACTCTCGACACCGCGCTCATGTGCTCGCTCCTTACGCCATTGGTGCAGTGCATCGTAGCGCGCCTGAATCAACGGATCGATGCGCGGTGGGCGCTCTGGACGTTTGGGTAAAGGCGCTGTTGTGCCGCGCAGGATCGCCTTGAGAATGTCGAGGCCAAAGCGCCGTGCCTGCGTGGGCGTCAGCTCGCGATGTGCAAATAAATCGGCCATCGTGTGCGGCGTCGCCAGCACTAATCCGCCTAACGCGCTGTCGCTCATAATTTTGAAAGGCGGGCAATCGCGCCGTCGTGCAGTGGCATCGCGCCATAAATAAAGTTCGCGCAGGATTGCCATCTGGCGGCGACCAAAATCACGCGCAGCATTGATCCGCCAATAGCCATCCGGGTCGAACTGATTATCGGCAGGCGGCACACTGATCAGGCTATCGAACACTTCACGCGCTTCTTGCATTTGTCCACTGGCTTCGATCTCTGCCCGCAAGTGATCGCGAATTTGCGGTAAATAATGCGTATCCTGCTGTGCGTATTGAAGCTGCTCATCTGGCAGCGGGCGCAGCGACCAATCCGCGCGTTGAAAGCGTTTATCGGCTTGCACGCCAAAAAACTCCTCAAGCAGCGCGCCCAACCCAAACGCTTTCCGCCCAATTACGCGCGCGGCAAACATCGTATCGAACAAGTTGGCGAAGGTAAAACCAAAATCGCGCTTGACGCACATTACATCATATTCAGCCGCGTGGAATACTTTTTCAATGGCCGGATCAGCGAAGATCGGACGCAGTGGTTCTAAATCGGAGATTGCCAGCGGATCAATCAAATAATCGGCGTGGCGCGTCGAAAGTTGAATCAAACAAACGCGTTCTTTATAAGCAAATAAGCTGTTCGATTCGGTATCACAAGCGATCAGCGATTCGTGCTGCAATTGCGCGGCGACTTCGCGCAAAGCGTCGTTGGTTGCGATGATTAATGGAGGGGGAAGCATGGCAGGATTTACGTTATCGTTTATCATGCCACAAATTATGCCGCGCACACTGCGTTGGGGCAAAAAAACCACCCGACGTTAGAGGGATCGCGTCAGGTGGAAAAAACGCCCACTAAATTAAGCGCTTGCCAAACCGATTACGGGTAAAAGCCACGCGTCAACGTTGCCTGCGCCACGCGGTTGATCGCCGTGATCTGTGCGGCGGTGCGCATATCGACGTGATACGTCTCCATGGTATGCACTACGTCATCGAAGGCACGCACCAGAATACGCTCCAGACGGCGGTACACTTCGTCTTCGTCCCAGAAGAATTCCTGCAAACCTTGCACCCATTCAAAATAGGAAACGGTCACGCCGCCCGCGTTGGCAAGAATATCCGGCACGACGGTTACCCCGCGTTCGCGGAAAATCTCGTCGGCTTCCGGCAAGGTGGGGCCGTTAGCGCCTTCAACGATCAGCTTGGCGCGAATGCGTGCGGCATTTTCGCCCGTCAGTTGACCTTCCAGCGCCGCCGGAATCAGCACGTCACATTGCAATTCGAGCAGTTCAGCATTGCTGATGCGATCGGCGTCGCGATAGCCTTCCAGCGTTTTGTGTGGGCTATTTTTGGCGTAATTGCGCATTTCCGTAATGTTCAGCCCTTTGACGTTGTAATAACCGCCGCTGATGTCACTGACCGCTACAATTTTGAAGCCCAGATCATACGCGCGCTGTGCCGCATTCGAGCCGACATTGCCGAAGCCCTGCACGGCTACGCTGATGTCTTTGGGGCTGTGCGTAATTTCTTGTTGACGCAGTGCTTCCAACATGCACACGATCACGCCGCGTCCGGTCGCTTCTTCACGGCCTTGTGACCCACCGATATTGATGGGTTTGCCCGTCACAACAGCGGGCACTGAATAGCCCATCGTCATTGAGTACGTGTCCATCATCCAGGCCATTGTTTGCGCGTTAGTGCCCATATCCGGCGCAGGGATGTCGATCTGCGGGCCGATCAACAGAATAATTTCGGATGTGTAGCGGCGCGTCAGGTTGGCAAGTTCCTGTTGGCTGTGATCGCGCGGCTCGACAATGACGCCACCTTTTGCGCCGCCGTAGGGCAGATTGACCAGCGCACATTTCCAGGTCATCCACATTGCCAGCGCGCGCACTTCGTCCTGATTGACGTGTGCACTGTAACGGATGCCGCCTTTGCTGGGGCCGAGCACTGTGTTATGGTGAATGCGATAGCCGGTGAACACTTTGACTTCGCCATTATCCAGCCGTACCGGAAAATTGACCGTCAGTTCGCGTTTCGGCCACCGCAAGAAATCCGGTAAACCAGGTGGCAAATCAAGGTATGAGATAGCGCGGTCGAATTGGCTGAGCGCGGTTTGATAAGTTGGGTCTACGGTGTTGTAAACCTTGGCGGGCGGTAATTGGACTACCATAATTTTTTACGAAACTCCTGTTTAATTGACACAGAATCGACATACCCAAGTGGTGATGCACTTCGTTGGAAAGTCACAAAAAGTAAACAAATTAGATACTATTTGCTGAGTCGCGCTTTCCTTAACCATTATAGCGCAAAATCGGTGAGGACGGGTTGTTCAAAGGCATTGACCCCTAATCGCGTTTCTCCCTTGCCCTGTAATCGGGGAAAGGGCGGGGGTTAGGGGTCAGACTTACGATTCAGCCGTAATCGGTGTCACGAGCGGCAGCATGACCGTAAACTTGCTGCCTTTGTCCGGGAAGCTGGCCTCGATCCGCGCGTCATGCATTTCCACGATTTCACGGCTGATATACAGACCTAATCCCATGCCACCCAGATAACCCTCGCGATGCGCCTGATAAAAGCGATCGAAAATTTGGGCGCGCCGTTCTTTTGGAATGCCCAACCCATAGTCGCGTACTGAAAGTGACGCCCACTCTACATCCTCTATCGCGAAGGTCACAAGCTCAATATCGATAGTGCCGCCGTCTGGGCTATATTTGATCGCATTATCAAGCAAATTCACAAGCACCTGCTCAAACCGCAGTGGGTCAACCGCAGCGATCAAGGTTGGTGGCGCGCTCAGCGTGAGCGTATGACGGACGGTGTTCTGCTGCACCGTAGCGATCGCGTCGGCGGTTAATTTGACCAGATCGGTTGGCTGCCGCTCCAAACGCAGGCGTCCAGCTTCCAGGCGCGATAGATCGAGCAGGGCATTGATGAGCGCGCTCAGCTTGAGCGATTGCGCGTCGATTGTGATAAGTGCCTGTTCCAAGGTCGCCGGATCGAAGGTGCCCTGGCGCTTGAGTTGGCGCATCAAAATCTGTGCAAAGCCGCGTAAGCTGGTGATCGGCGTTTTAAGTTCATGCGCTGCCACCGACAAAAACGCATCGCGTTCGCGGAGTGCATTTTGCGCTTGCTGATATAACCGCGCGTTCTCGATCGCGGAGGATGCGCGCCGCGCCAGGTCTTCGGCAAAGGCCAGATCATCGGCTGTATAACGCGGCCCGCCTTCCGTTGCGACCAATTCAATGACTCCGATCGGCGTGCCTTGCGACAACAGCGGAACGAGAATCCGCGAGGTATAGCCGACTTGCCGCAAGACCGCCAGTTCTTCCGGGCTGCGCGCCGCACGCACCAACATCTCGTCTGAGACATCCTCATACAAGATCGATTGGCCACTGCGCATCAGAAGCCCCACACCCTGCGCTGCCTGCAAATCGGGCGTATAGCGCCGTAACATTTCGGTTATCCAGGCCAGCTTTGACGGGTCTTTATGCGCCACGGCCACCAGTTGCACTGAGCCGTCCGCTTGCAGCATCCGCACGGTACACATTCCCGCCATCGCGGGCACGACCTGCCGCGTGATAGCCGACAGGGTTTGTTCGTAATCCAACGATGAGGATAAGACGGCGCTCACTTCCGTCAACAGGCGTAAGCGATTTTCGGCGCGTTTGCGATCGCTCATGTCGATTACAAAAGTAAGCCAGGTGCCTTCGACTAACACACCACCCAAATAGATCGGCACGCGGCTGCCGTCCTTGCGGAAATACTCTTTTTCGTAGCTGCTGGTGTGCCCGGTTGCCAGCGCTTCATCGACCGCCTGCTGATCACGTGACAGATATTCGGGTGGTGTCATCGTCAACCAACTGATTTTTCCGCTTCCCAAATCTTCGCGGGTGTAGCCGATCATCTGCAAAAAGGTATCGTTGGCGTCCAGAATGGAGCCATCGTTATTTCCCAGGATGATCCCGATGATATTGGCATCAATGAACGTTTTCAAGCGTAGTTCACTGATACGCAGCGCTGTTTCGGTCTTGTGACGCTCAGTGACATCTTGAACATACAGCGCTACACCGTCCCGAAATGGGTATAAACGCACCGATAGCCACGCATCTACAAAAGGCGTGTATTCCTCGTAGCTCAGCACCGTTTGCTCAGCCAGTGCGCGCCGTACATACGCTTCGAACGGATATTCCCCTGGTACATCGAATATATCGGTCACATGTCGGCCAAGTAATTCAGCGCGTGGGCGTTTCGTGATTTGTTCGGCACGGTCATTCACAAACGTATAGCGCAGATCGCGATCGAAAGTCACAAATCCGTCGCTGATGCTGCCTAACACGTTCGAGAGCTGTTCACGCGCTAACCGTTCTGCTTCAAAGAGCTGCGCACGGTAGATCGCCTGCGCACACTGGCGTGCCAATGTTTCCAGAAAAGCGCGGTCTTCCGGCGAGAAAGTCCGTATACTGCTGAAGCCGATCAACAGGCTGCCTAATATAGCATCGTCAATATGTAACGGCAGCACTGCCAGACCAGGACTGATCACCGCTTTATAGATTTTTGGGTAACGGGTTTCCCAATCTTTGGTATTTTCGATAAACAACGGCAGCTTATTTTTGAGCATCTCCATGACAGACAGATCGGCGTCAAACGCAAGCTGCTGCCAGTGATCGATGTTA
>Ga0209724_1001673_pt1 | contig 19863 bp, 15 predicted proteins | sample grotaG_FD_184143 | JGI IMG/M metagenome (GOLD analysis project Ga0209724, IMG submission 184143) | Glacier valley bacterial and archeal communities from Borup Fiord, Nunavut, Canada, to study Microbial Dark Matter (Phase II) -... | ecosystem: Environmental > Aquatic > Freshwater > Ice > Glacier ...
CAATCGATCCAATGTTGCCTAAAATACAAGCATTGGTATTGGTTCCCACACGTGAACTGGGACAACAAGTTCAACGTGAATTCTTTCTCTTCTCGAAATACCTGCCGCGCGTTTTTGCAGAATCGGTATATGGTGGTGCACCCATCGACGAACAGATACAGAACCTCAAACGTGCGACACATGTGGTGGTTGCGACTCCGGGCCGGCTGATTGATTTACTCGAACGTAAAGCAATTAGTCTCGATGCACTGAACTTCCTGGTGTTAGATGAAGCCGACGAAATGATTAAAATGGGGTTCAAGTCAGAGATAGATGAGATTCTGAAATCGTGCAAAGAAGGAATTACAAAATCGCTGTTCACCGCAACAATGCCAAAAGATGTAAGGCAACTGATTAAAGAATACCTGGGCGCCGATGCGGTTGAGATTCGCATCAATGCAGAGGAATTGATCAATCAAAAGATCGAACACCAATTCGTCGTTTATAAAAAAGGGATGAAGCTTGAGTATTTGAAAGCTTTATTGAATGCACGCACCGAACAGCGCGGAATCCTGTTTTGCAGGACCAAAATCGCTGCCAAACGGTTATCAAAACAACTGGCAGGGTTTGTGGTTTCAGCCGATGCTATTCATGGCAACCTCAACCAGGAGGCGCGCGAAAAAGTAATGCGAGGATTCAAGAATGGCCGGATTAATTTACTGATTGCCACAGATATTGCAGCGCGAGGCATCGACGTAAAAGATTTGGATTATATCATTCACTACCATCTGGCTGAAAAGCCTGAACAATATACGCACCGAAGCGGCAGAACAGCACGTGCAGGAAAATCGGGGCTCTCAGTTTGTTTTGTGAAGGATGATGAGATGAATGAAATAAATGCACTTGAGACACAACTCAATATTCAATTTACAGCTTTGCAGGTGAAGGTCGCACCAGAACTACAGGCAAGTCCCCCAATTTCAATTTATATGAATATGGGATATGGCCAAACTTTTGACAAAGAGAGCTTAAAAGACTTTTTAGTCGAAGAGGCAGGACTCGATCGGATCGATATCTACAATGTGGTAGTTGAAGAAAACCGTTCGTCTTTTAATGTCCCTCCCAAATATGAGCAACAGATCTTTCTCAATCTGAAGGGAATGAAATTTGCCCACCGCAATATGAAGCTTACACTCGACGAAGAGAACAGTAAACGGAATATTTATTGAAACAATCAACTATTGGAGGAAACAATCCTTATATTTGTTTATGCTTTGCCGGTAATTGTCAACAAAAAAGAGATTGAAAATGAAAGATCTGAAAACTAAGGGTGTTGCAAAAGACTTTCCAGTCGTTTGCGTGGGTGGTTCTGCCGGAGGTCTCGACGCCTATATCCGGTTACTTCAGAATCTGCCGAACGACATGGGTGTTGCAATTGTTATTGTCAATCATGTGAGAACTTTGGCGACAATGCTCCATGAGATTCTGCCGCGCTATACAAAGATGCCGGTTGAATTAATCACAGAAAAATTGGACATCAAACCCAACCATGTGTTTATCATTCCAGAGCGGCGCGACTTACACGTTCTAAATGATGAGTTTCGCCTTAAACCAATTTCGAAGCCTCATGGCTGGCCCGATGTAATTACAATTTTCCTGCGTTCGCTGACACAAAACTGGGATGGCAAAATCATCGCTGTGATTGTCTCAGGATATGATGGCGATGGAGCTGAAGCACTCTGTGGTATAAAAGAAGCGGGAGGTATCACCATCGCTCAGAAACCAGAAACTGCATCACAGCCGGATATGCCTGAAACTGCAATTGCAAGCGGATGTATCGATTACATACTTTCGCCTGAAGATATCGCAGAGCAAATTATCAAAATTGCGCACTCGGATAAGGTGGCGGATTAGTCTGAATTTAGGTTACTTGCACTTCGTTAAAGCCAAACCGGAAAGTAAATTGTTATTGTTTGTAATGCCTGAATAAATTGGCAGGCATCAGGTTTAACAATCTTACGAGCATGAAAATAAAGGATTACCTGTTTGAGTTTGAAGATCTGTCCTGGTTTCCGGATACAATCAGGGAAAGCATGACAGATTATTTACGCTACCTGATAACCAACTTAAACTTTTACGAGCCTGTCATCCCATTAATCATCGAAGGTCTGAATCAGACTAATTCAAATCAAATTTTAGATCTGTGTTCTGGTGGTGGCGGTGCCATAGAACAGATTCATAAAAACCTCCTTCAACAATCGGAGATTAAAATCAGTATACTGCTTACCGATAAATTTCCTAACAAAAATGCTTTTGAATTTATTTCTTCAAAAACACAAGGACGTATTTCATTTTCAGATACTTCAGTTGATGCGTCTGATGTTCCGGCAAACCTGAAGGGGTTCAGAACCATATTTTCAGGTTTCCATCATTTCAATAATGACTTTGCAAAAAAGGTACTGAAAGATGCAGTCGATGCTAAATGCGGAATTGGTATTTTTGATGGTGGAAATAAGAGTATCCTTGCTGTTTTAGGTATTCTGATTCTTCACCCCATCCTATTTTTTCTGTTTACACCCTTCTTCAAACCATTCAGATTCTCAAGATTGTTATATACTTACATCATTCCTATTATCCCTTTCTGCACCATTTGGGATGGTGTTGTTTCGATCATCCGGTTATATAAACCCAACGAACTTCTGAAAATTGCACATGAAGTTGATACTGAAAATTATTTTTGGGAAGCAGGCAAAAAGAGAAGTAATTTTGGGTTGAAGGTGACCTATTTAATCGGTTACCCATTGACAAAAAAGTAAGGTTTTAATAGGATTTATTCTTAAAATTCATTCCTTCAAAGATTTGAATAGATACAACAAGGCCGTCCCAAATATTGGGACGGCCTTGTTGTTGTATTAATTATGCGGATAGTTTTGCTTAGTTCGCCGATTCAAACTGCTGCAGAAACCTTACGTCATTTTCGAAGTAAAGACGTAAATCATTCACCCCAAACTTCAGCATGGCAATCCGTTCGATTCCCATCCCAAAAGCGTAACCTGTATATTTTTTGCTATCAATGCCTGATGCTTCAAGAACATTTGGATCTACCATACCACAACCCAGGATTTCGAGCCATCCTGTGTATTTACAGACATTACAACCCTTTCCACCACAAATTGAACACGAGACATCCACTTCAGCTGAAGGTTCCGTAAACGGGAAGTAAGAGGGACGCATACGAATCTCTGCATTCTCGCCAAAAAGTTCCTTGGCATAGTAAAGCAAGGTTTGTTTCAGGTCGGCAAACGACACATTCTCGTCGATGTACAACCCTTCAATCTGGTGAAACATACAATGAGCGCGATACGAAATGGCTTCATTCCTGAAAACACGTCCCGGTGTTACAGTACGAATCGGTGGTTTCATCGTCTCCATATCGTGAACCTGCACCGAGGAGGTGTGGGTACGTAACAGCACGTCGGGATTGGTTTGGATGAAAAATGTGTCCTGCATATCGCGGGCCGGATGTTCCTCCGCAAAATTCAATGCACTGAACACATGCCAGTCATCCTCTATCTCAGGACCTTCAGAAACTACAAAACCTAACCTTTTGAAAATATCGAGTATTTCGTTTTTGACTATTGAGATGGGATGGCGTGTTCCCAATTTCATCGGTTCGCCCGGGAGTGTAAGATCGACACCAGAACCAGCAGATTTCTGCTCTGTGAGACCTTCTTTAAGCAGATTGATCTTTGCGAGTGCAAATTCCTTCAATGTGTTCACCGCTGCACCAACCTCCTTTTTCTGATCGGCCGATACATTCCGGAATTCCTCAAATAATTTAGAGATTTCACCCTTTTTGCTAAGGTACTTGATGCGAAGCTCTTCGGCTTCCTCAACCGATTTAGCAACAATTTCTTCAATCTCCTGCTGTAATTCTTTGATGCGCGTTAACATTGCAATCCTTGTTTTGTGAGCTGCGAAATTACAAAAAATATGGGTTTAAGACATTGGTTTCAATGATGCATTTGCTTCAACTTATTATAAATTCCAATCATTGTCCTCAAGCATAAATAATTCTTCAAATTTTATATTGAAAAAATGTGCGATTTTCATCGACAAAATTGTTGAGGGTACAAATTTGCCCAGCTCAATGGAATTAATTGTTTGCCTGGAGACCTTCAGTACATCTGCCAATTCAGCTTGAGTAATATTTTTCTTTGCCCGCTCTACTTTTATGAAGTTCTTCATGATTGACAGTCAAATTACATCTTTAAGATTTCACTGATCCAAAACACTGCAAATCCAATTTGAACAAGCACTAACATAACAAACACAACATCACTGTTTTTTCTTGACTTTATTGTATTTTCTTTGAATATAAAATCCGGATTAAAAAACACACAGAAATAATAGATTATCAAATAACCAATCAGCGTCCCTATCGCATAATAAATAGATTCAACATTGTACTTGAATGAATAAAGCGCAACTATGGTTAATACGAACAGCAGCATTGTTGTTTTAAATGAAAAGTATCTGATGGCCAAAAATCGCTCATCATCTGTCTTTTCCTTGCTAAATACAGCCATTATCAATCCACCTAAAAACATAATATTAGTTGCACCAATCATAGGTTTATCGACAACTCCATGGATTCGAAGAACTACTTCAACCACCAACCAGGCTGCTGCCATTATCAAACCCATTTTTTTTGAATAGAAATCGCCAAGAGACGATAATAAAGAAAATTTCATAGTTAAGTTGTTTTAAGATTAGATCACAAATGTACGCCGTATTTGTCACAATGACAAGTATAGCGTACATTTTATTTTAAAATCAACTATTTATTCTCAGATACCGCCAACCCAACGAAAGAATCAGCTGTGCCGTAATATAAAAACCATTTGTTTTTGAAAAAGACCAGTCCTTCGGAAAATGTCGTCCCTGCGGCATATTGTCCGGTCATTTCGTGAGCCAATGTTGGCTTAAGAATGTAAGTATCGGTCCGATGAATAATTTTTTCGGGATCATTCAGATCAAACAATACTTCACCAACAGAATAAGTTCCTTTAGGTAAAGTGCTGGTTGCATTTTCGTTTACAGCATTTTTTCCGTTGTATAGAAGTAAGATGCCCTTGTCTGTCATTAAGGCAGGCGGACCGCATTCCGTCAGATCGCTGTCAAACTTACCGGGACGAGTCATCATTATCTTCTTTAATTCTCCGTTCTTATCTAAAAGCGGATTCCAGTCCCAAAGATTATCGGACCATGCAAGGTTCACAAATTTCTCCCCCCAATACATCCAATACTTACCTTTAATTTTCGCTACGATCGGCCTGTTATTGACCATTCTTGTGATTATGGAAGCTGATTTTGATGCCAGGTCCAAAAACTTACCATTGTATGCTTTTGCAAGAGCCGGGCCTTTTTTCTGCCAGTGAAACAGATCTTTAGATATAGCAATTGAGAGGCGGGGAACCTTTTGATTCCAGCTGGTGTAGGCGATCACATAAGTGCCTTCTGAAGTTTCAACAATACGCGGGTCTTCGCATCCCCCGGGATAATCATACTTGCTAAACTCGTCATTATCGGGAAACAGCACAGGCTCCTTAAAATTTTTGAAATGAATCCCGTCCTCACTAACAGCCAATCCGATACGTGACGTACGGCCACCCAAAATCGCCTTTGGATTATCCTCACAACGGGTAAAAAGATAAACTTTCCCATCCTTCACAATTGCAGCAGGATTGAACACATCTGCTCTCTGCCATTTCACCTGTTCTTTTTTCATAGGACAGAAAAATGACAATGAAGAGTCTGCCTTGACAATTGGATTCTCAACTGTTTTTACGAACGTGCCTAAATCCCATTTCTCCTGAGCCTGAACAAAGAAGCAAGCTGCAACGAGGAATACTGATAATAGAAGTCTTTTTCCCATTTCCTGATTTACGAATTGTCTGATTACTGTTTTTTCTTCAATCCGCTTCTTTCGAGCAATGGTTCAACGGAGGGTTCCTGTCCACGAAATGCGACATACAGTTTCATCGGATGTTCGGTTCCCCCTTTCTCAAGGATATTCTTACGGAATGAAGTGGCTGTTACTTTATCAAAAATGCCATTTTTCTTGAATTGTGAAAATGCATCAGCATCCAGCACTTCGGCCCATTTATATCCGTAATAACCGGCGGCATAACCCCCTGCGAAAATATGGGAAAAAGCTGTACTTAGGCAACTGCCTGCAACCGATTCAAAAAATTCGGTAGATGCAATTGCTTTTTGCTCAAATTCAACGATGCCGCCTTCAAATGGCTCATTAATTGAGTGCCAGGCCATGTCGTTCATTCCAAAACTCAACTGACGTTCACTTGCATATCCCGCCTGGAAATTCTCAGCTTCGATGAGCTTTTGCACAAGCTCCGCAGGTATTTTCTCACCTGTCTCAAAATGAACGGCAAACAAATCGAGCCACTCCTTTTGCGTCGCCCAATTCTCCATCACCTGCGATGGGAGTTCAACAAAATCGCGGTATACATTGGTTCCTGACTGACTTGGATAGATTGTCCTTGCCATCATTCCATGTAATGCATGACCAAATTCGTGAAGAAAGGTAGTCACTTCGTTAAATGTTAGCAACGAAGGCTTCGTTTCGGTCGGTTTCGTAAAATTGCAAACAATTGTGATAATTGGTCTGATATCTTTGCCGCTCACATTGCTTTCAGGTCTCAAATCATTCATCCACGCACCACCGCTCTTACCATCACGCGGAAAGAAGTCGAGGTAAAGCACCGAAAGAAACGATCCATCCTGGTCGAACACATCGTAAGCTGTAGCATCGGGATGATAAACCGGAATCGCTTTATTCTCTTTAAAAGTAAGTCCGTAAAGTCGGTTAGCAAGACCGAAAACACCCTCGCGTACTTTTTCCAATTGGAAATAAGGTTTGACTTGCTGTTCGTCGAAACCGTAATAGGCATTCTTTAGCTTTTCGGAGTAATAGCTCCAATCCCAACGCTGTAGCGGTTCTTTCAATCCCTGCTTTTTTGCAAAATCCTGAACTTCTGCATATTCTTTTTCTGCTGCGGGACGTGAGGCCGCATGAAGCTGTTGAAGAAAATCATTCACCCGTTTTGGATTTTCAGCCATCCTTTCGGCAAGGACATATTCGGCATGGTTTTTAAAACCTAACAATTTTGCCTTCTCCATCTTGAGATTAACCGTTTTACGGATGATCTCCTCATTATTTTTATCGTTTTTCTGAAATCCACGCGAAGTGTAAGCGCGATACATTTGCTCCCGAAGTTTCCCATTATCGGCATACTTCATAAAACCAACAAAACTTGGGCCATGGAGCGTAAATATCCATCCATCTTTTCCTTTTGATTTCGCCACCTGTGCTGCCGCTTCGCACTCCGAATCCGGAATTCCTGAAAGAACCTTTTTATCGGTGATATGCAGTTGATATGCATTGGTCTCTGCAAGTACATTCTCGCCGAATTTCAATGAAAGTTGCGACAATTCGGTGGTAATCTCAGCATACCGTTTTTTGGCATCCCCTTCAAGATTAGCACCACTACGCACAAAACCAAGGTATTTCTTTTCAAGCAGCTGAAGATCTTCGGGTGTAAGATTAAGTTTATCCTTTTGCGCATAAACCGACTTTACTTTACTGAAAAGCCTTTCATCCAACGAAACATAGTTTGAGAACTCCGATAGTTTGGGTGAAACTTCACGCGTAATAGCCTGTATTTCGTCGTCAGTTTCTGCAGAGTTCAGGTTAAAAAGAACGCTTGTTGCACGTTCGAGCTTTTCACCGCAAATTTCGAGCGCAACAATCGTATTTTGAAAGGTGGGCTGATCGGTGCTATTAATTATTGTATCTACCTCATCTTTAGCTTCTTTTAAAGTTGCATCGATTGCAGGGATAAAGTGTTCATGCTTAATCTCCTGAAAAGGAGGTGTCTGATGCGGTGTATTCCATTCCACTAAAAGCGGATTGGTTTCTTTTACTTCATTTTGCGAATAACCTGTCGTCATACCGGATAATAAAAATAGTCCTATTAATAAATTGGCCTTCATATACTTTAAAATATAAATTTACAGGGGAGATAATAAAAATTGATTTTTCAATAATACTGATTTTACTTTAGCAGAAGTATGATAAATACCATATTTCTTAAGCGTTTGATCAGTAACACTGAGTTGAAGGCAATAATACTCAGTTTCCCTGTGACGTACATTAACGTTTCGTGTGTAGTTTTGTTTTATCCTTCATCACGCTCCATCCAAATTTACCGATTCGTTTCCCTAATGAATAATAAGTTCCGTGCGAATAAGCCATTATTCCTGAAGCGGCAAGATTGAAAGCCCCGGTTTCAGAATCGATAAACCGATCGTCAGCAATGATATTGACAACATCGGCAATAAACATATCGTGCGAACCCAAAGATTTGATTTCTTTCACTTTGCATTCAATAGAAATTGGAGCTTCAGCTACGATAGGACACTTCACGATTGTAGCAGCCGCCGGAGTGAGGCCGCTCTCTTTAAACTTGTCGAAATCGCGACCTGATTTCACACCACACCAGTCAGTCGCTCTCGCAATATCTGAAGTTGTCAGATTGATCACAAATTCACCTGATTGCCTAATCATGTCGTGCGAATACCGCTCAGGACGCACTGAAATATAACACATTGGAGGATCAGTGCACAATGTTCCTAACCACGAGACAGTCAGCAGGTTCATCTTCCCATTTATATCGCCGCAACTGATCAGCGCCGCAGGTAACGGATAGACCATATTACCCGGTTTCCAGTTTTGTTTTCCCATTTTCATCAAATTTTGACAAAAATACGAAAATCGGGTGATTGTGTTTTATCTTTGTTCGAACACTACACGCGTAGTTTCTTCCGATTTTAGATTCTTTGAAACACTAAATACATATTTAAACCAAATCATTCAACCAAATGGATTTCAACAGCATTGACCGACGCTCATTTTTAAAAACTGCCGGAGCAGCAACTGCATTAATTGGGATGACCGGAAAACTTTCGTTCGCATCAACAACTCTGGCCGGAATAACAAATCCAATTCCCCGCTGGCGTGGCTTCAACCTGCTTGACTATTTCGGTCCGGTGGCGCCAAAAGGAAAATCGTCATCTGCCACAACCGAAGATGACTTCCGCTGGATGGCTGACTGGGGGTTCGATTTTGTTCGCATTCCAATGGCTTATCCCCGTTATATCAGGTTCGATCCGACAAAAGATGTTACGCCGGAAGATGTGTTGAATATTGATGAGAAAGTTGTTGATGAAATTGTGCAATTGATTGAGTTGGCCAATAAATACAAGCTTCATGTAAGTCTCGACCTGCATCGGGCACCCGGATATTGTGTAAATGCAGGTTTCAATGAACCATATAACCTATGGAAAGATGAAGCTGCCCAGGACGCATTCAAATTCCATTGGGAGATGTGGGCAAAAAGACTTAAAGATTTCTCACGCGAAAGTGTAAGTTTTGACCTTGTCAACGAACCAAGTCTGCGCGAAAATATGAATGACCAGTTTGGCGATCGGAAGACCGTTCCGGGTGCCATCTATCGAAAGGTCGCCAAAGAAACTGCTGAAGCGATCAGAAAATATAATCCCTCACGAATTGTAGTCGCTGATGGGAATGATGTTGGCTCGTCAGTTATTCCGGAGATTGCTGATCTTGAAATTGCCCAAAGTTGTCGTGGCTACTTTCCCCATTACATCTCGCATTACAGGGCACCATGGGTTTACAAAAATCCTGACACCGCTCCAATGCCAGTTTGGCCGGGAACGATTGATAACAAATACTTTGGAAGGGAGTCGCTTGAAAAATTCTATGAGCCATGGATTGATCTGGTTAAGAAAGGTGTAGGCGTTCATTGCGGCGAATGCGGATGTTGGCGCGAAACCCCGCATGAAGTGTTTTTGGCCTGGTTCGGCGATGTGCTTGATATCCTCACCCAAAACGGAATCGGGTATGCACTGTGGAACTTCAGGGGCGATTTTGGAATGCTCGATTCGGGAAGAAAGGATGTTGACTACGAAGATTGGCATGGCCACAAACTCGACCGTAAAATGCTGACAATGCTCCAGAAGTACTAAGCGGAGATGGGGAGAAAGGGCGATGGAGAGAAGGGGGGACAGAGCGACGGGGAGAAATGAGAACGAAAGTGTGTCGAGTATTAATAACCCCGGTTAAGGAATCCCGAATCGTTCCTCTCGGGAGAACGCAACCCGGGAAAAGCGATGAAAGGACAGAAAAGGCGCATCTGCAAAGCTAAATTGAAATAAATTGCTGTATGCGCCGAAAAATGAAACGAACGATATGTATCGCATCCGAAAAATAAAATAAGAAAGGCCCAAACAATTGAGACGGACTCTTATTATAATAAACACTTTAACCATCTATGGTCTGCTTAGAAACTCAATAAGAATTGTAATTTCAAAGAGACAATATTGTTCTAAACGCAAACGATCCGGCAATCAGCCTCCGATAAAGATATCGTTGGCTAACTACCGGATCGTTAATTATGATGAAAGACTCTATTTTGTTTTTCCGTAAACCGGACCATAAGTGTCGCAGGCACGGTAATCGGAACCTTCCCTGTCCATTCCGAACGCATTCCAGACTGCAGGGCGGAATACTTTTTCTTCGGGAACGTTGTGCATACAAACCGGGATACGAAGCATTGCAGCAAGCGATATCATATCTGCGCCAATATGTCCGTAACTGATTGCACCATGATTGGCACCCCAGTTGGCCATCACGCTATAGACATCGGCAAAAGGTGCTTTGCCTGTCAAACGTGGCGCAAACCATGTTGTTGGCCAGGTTGGATCGGTGCGTACATCGAGCACTTCGTGAACATCCTTCGGCAAATCGATGGTCCATCCTTCGGCAATCTGAAGTACCGGACCGATCCCTTTGATCAGGTTCACACGCGACATCGTAACAGGCATCTCTCCTTCTGTTTTGAAATGAGATGAATAACCTCCTCCGCGGAAATAACCAAGACTCGCAGCAGCCCAGTCGGTTGCATCAAGGCAAGCCTGAGCTTCATTTTCTGTAATCTCCCAGAAAGGTTTCATAGCAGGCTGGCCATCTTTCTGCTGTTTCGCAGTTGCATCAAGCGTTGTTGAACCAGAATTGATCAGGTGAATAATTCCGTTGGCCGCTTTACCGGTCAATCGTTTACCTGTAACGCGTTCAACAGCATCGGGGCTCCAGTAAGTGCGAACATCTGAGAATATCTGGGCCGTATTGGTTAACAGGTGTCCGAACAACATTGCAACACCATTTAATGAATCGTTTTCGGTGGCTACCACAAACGCTTCACGGATGCCATTCCAGTCGAATGAAGAGTTCAGGATCGCCTCCATAAAATCGCCATTCGGGAAATGATCTGTCCATTGACGTTGTCCCTGGAATCCACCTGCGATTGCATTATGTCCAAGCGCCTCTTCGCCAAATCCCAATTCTGCAAGTTTCGGATTTCCGATCATCAGGTCACGGGCAATCAGGGTCATCTTAACCACCATCTCCCACTCCCAAGCTTTGCGTTCAGGGGTAAGCTGTTTGTCTGGTTCGTTGAGATCAGCCCCTATTTTGCAGTTTTTCTTCACCCAGTCAAGGGCTTTTTCAAACTCTGCATGATCATAGATTCCCCGTTCAGAACGGCGAATAAATTCTGACATATCAACCACCTCGGTACGCATCCCGAGGTAATCGAGGAAAAACTCCTGATCGACATACGATCCGGCAATCCCCATCGACATACCACCAATCGAGAGGTAAGACTTATTTCTCATTTGAGCGACAGCAAGACCTGCATTGGCAAACTGAAGCACTTTCTCTTTAACATCATCAGGAATAGAGGTATCGCCTGAATCCTGCACATCGCGGCCATAGATACCAAATGCGGGTAACCCTTTCTGTGCATATCCTGCCAAAGCAGCAGCCAGGTAAACAGCTCCCGGACGTTCTGTTCCGTTAAAACCCCATACTGCTTTTGGAATCAAGGGATCGGTATCCATCACTTCGGTACCGTAGCACCAACAGGGTGTGACAGTGAGCGATACGCCAACACCTGCACGGGCAAATTTATCGGCACACATCGCGGCTTCGGCAACGCCTCCAATGGTACGATCGGCAATTACACATTCTACCTTTTCTCCGTTGGGGAAACGAAGGTTCTCTGAAATCAGCTTCGCAGCAGCCTTTGCCATGTTCATTGTCTGTACTTCCAGTGATTCACGCACGCCCTGAAGCCTGCCGTCGATCACTGGTCTGATGCCTATTTTGGGCATCTCTCCAATTAGTCGGTTCATATTAATCAATTTAAATTTGAATTCACTCTTTTTCCAACTTCAAACATATATAAAACCGTTTCTGTTTTCAATAGATAGGGTAATCTATTTTGTGTATATATCAAACATGGCGCTGAACCTTTCACTGCACATTGGTTCTGTCAATTCACTGTAGGGTTGTTCTGTCAGCGCAATATTCACCATTTTCATCCGGCATAGGCAAATGGATGTTCCATTTAAAATGAATGACAGATTACGAGGAAGTATTACCTGACAGAGGAACTGAAGCATGAAAGATTTAAGTACGCAAAAACCGGTGAGAATCCTATCTTTGGCATTTCATAAACGAATTAACATGCCGGCACTACGATTTAAACTTGCCCTTCATTATCAGATCATCATTGCCCTGATCGCAGGGGTATTTTTTGGTTACCTGACGCCTGATACGGTCGCCTATACAAACTGGATCGGCGATGTTTTTCTACGCGGTTTGAATATGGTGGTGGTTCCCCTTATCCTCCTCTCCATCACAACCGGCGTTGCCAGTGTGGGCAGTGGCGATAACCTTGGTCGTCTTGGGCTGAAGACAATGGGATATTACCTGCTGTCAACGTTGATTGCCATCCTTACTGGTTTCTTTCTTGTCAACCTGATCAAACCAGGCGTAGGCGCAGAACTGGGTTTTAAAATGCCGGTTGATAACCTTTCAGCAATCACCGATAGCTTTGGAGCAACGTTGATTAAGATTGTCCCTTCGAATATCTTCGAGGCCCTTTCGCAGGGTCAAATGCTTTCGATTATTTTCTTCGCAATCCTGTTAGGTTACTTTATCACCAAAATGGATGAAAAACCGCAAAAGCTATTGGTTGATGTTTTCAATGCAGGTCTCGATGCAATTATGAAGATTACGATGTTTGTGATCCGTTTTACGCCAATCGGCGTTTTCAGTATTGCTGCCAAGGTGATCGCACAACAAATACAGATGGGAAACCAGATCAGCGAGGTCTTTAGCAGGCTGGGACTCTACTTTCTCACGGTGCTGATTGGCCTGACGATTCATGGACTGATCACCCTCCCTCTCACTGTGAAATTTTTAGGTCATGCGAATCCAATCAAGCACATGAAAAACATGACCACGCCCTTACTTACTGCCTTCTCCACTTCATCTTCCAATGCCACGCTCCCACTGACGATGGAAGCGGTTGAGTTCAAAGATGGTGTTTCGAATAAGATTGCAAGCTTCACGCTGCCGCTTGGAGCCACCGTGAATATGAACGGAACAGCGCTTTACGAATGTGTGGCGGTGATGTTTATCGCACAAGCGTATGGTATTGATCTCTCCTTCGGACAACAGTTGATTGTGATCTTCACGGCGCTGCTTGCGGCAATCGGTTCTGCGGGAATTCCCATGGCCGGACTTGTTATGATGACCGTTGTTTTGAAAGCAGTGGGTCTTCCGCTCGAAGGAATTGGATTGATTCTCGCTGTCGACCGCATTCTTGATATGTTCCGAACCACCATCAATGTATACGGCGACACCTGTTGTGCTGTAATTATTGCAAAATCGGAGGGGGAGGTATTGAAGGTGTAGATTTAATGCCGTTAAAATAGAAATGGAATCCCGATGGCAGAGCTAAATATCTGAATTGATCAGGGTATAAATGACTAACAACATACGGAAAATGGGACATAAAAAAACCCGGTCAAAGCGACCGGGTTAAGCATTAAATAATTCTCCCCCAGAAAAATTATTCACTTTTTATTACTCCCATTTAATTGTTTTGGTAGCAATGGTATTAAACTGAACGTTATTCGTCTTGTCGCTAACAACGCCAGTTTCATACTTTTTACCAACCAATTCAACAATGTAACTGGTATTTGCAACCGGCGCTTTGCCTGTTACCCATCCGGCAGTTGTTGATCCAAAAGGAAATTCAACTTTGTCGGCAGCAATGGTAGCACCAGAAAATAACAACACTGATTTATCGGCAGAATATAAATTCACTGAATAAGCATCGGCACCAGTAATTTTATCCCAGGTTGTTGTCAGAATCTGGGTGGTCATGGTTGCTGTCTTGATTGAAATGGCACTCAATGTTTCATCACCAACAACATCTTTTCCCGAAACTTTCTCGTCATTCACTGAAATAATTTCGAAAGTATAATCACCCTTTACAGGTACAGTGGCAATATAATCAGCAGCTGCAGGTGTAAAAACAAATTGTTTTTTATCAGAAGTGGCTACCAAAGTATAAACTTTGCCATCGGTTCCTGGCGCTGTTACTTTGGCTGATTTGATCTCATAATTAGCACTACTGGAAATCACAACGCCATAGGTTGTAACAGCATTAGTTGTACTGTTTTGTATAAAAACATCAACTGTTGCTTTCAATGGATCAGGAACAGAATCTTTATTGTCACAAGATGCCAAGGTTAAGACTCCAACTGTCAGGCAAAAGATACCTCCAAATAATTCTCTAAATTTCATCATTTTAATTACTTTTGATTGTTATGAATAAATACCGGTTTTTCCGGTTGATTTAACAGGAATCGTCCGTGGGGGGCGGTTCCTATTTGTTAAGTAGACGGATGTCGTCAAATGAAAGGTTGCTTGCGAATTGAACAAGGGAAAGTACTATTCGCACTTACGGAACCGGTTTCGATATAACACCTGCTCAAGTCCAGCTTTTTATCCAACATTAAAAAAACGTTAAAAAAATAATTATTTATAAAAAAATGGAGCAATCTGCCAATTATATCCGTTAGATTGCTACTTATTTCCGGCAGAAACCTTTCACAAACCACCAATTTATTATCCGTTAAACAAAACGATTCGTTCAGTATCGGAATATCTCCAGGAAAAAGTAAATTTGTAGTATAAAAACCCTAAAAACCCTTGGCTATGATTTTGATTATTCTGATTGTTATTGTTGTAATTGTCTTTTGGCTGATTGGTATTTACAACAGCCTTGTACGTCTGCGCAACACAAGGCAAAATGCTTTTGCAGACATTGATGTGCAACTTCGTCAACGGCACGACCTGGTTCCTCAACTTGTAGAGACGGTAAAAGGTTATGCGACACACGAAAGAGAGCTCTTAATACGGGTTACCGAAGCCAGAACTGCTGCGATGAATGCCACCACCATTGATGAAAAAATCAAAACTGAAACACAACTCTCTTCGGCACTGCAAGGATTGAAAGTATCTGTCGAGGCTTATCCCGATCTGAAAGCCAACCAAAACTTCCTGCAACTTCAGGAAGAGTTAAGCGATATCGAAAACAAACTCGCCGCCGTCCGCAGGTATTTCAATGCCGCGACCACTGAATATAACACAGGTATCGAAACATTTCCATCGAACCTTATTGCCAATAACTTTGGCTTCATGCGCGAAACAATGTTCGATCTTGGTACGGAGCGGTCAAATATGTCAGATCCACCCAAAATCAGCTTTAATTAATGACTTACGTCGGTATACAGACGCAAATCAGGAGAAACAACTTCAACAGCGTTCTCCTGGTGATTGCGTTTCCGCTTGTATTACTCGGCATGGTTTATGCTTTTCTGTTCTTCACTTCGAACCAATCCGAGCCGCAAATGGTGAATGACTCCTTCGTCAATACAATGCCATTTGTGCTGATTGGGACTGCCATCTGGTTTACCATTGCCTGGTTTTTTCACAATTCGATGATCAGGAGGGCCACAGGATCGAAACCGCTCGAACGGATGGAGAACAAACGAGTCTATAACCTCGTCGAAAACCTGTGTATCTCGAAAGGGATGAAGATCCCCCAAATCTTTGTAATCGAAGATGATTCGCTGAATGCTTTCGCGAGCGGAATCAACGAAAGTACCTATTCTGTATCGCTTTCGCGTGGAATCATTGAGAAACTGGAGGACGATGAACTCGAAGGAGTAATTGCTCACGAACTTTCGCATATCCGCAACCGCGACGTCCGGCTCATGATTATCTCCATTATCTTTGTTGGTATCTTCGCTTTTATTGCCCAAATGGCACTCCGAAGTTTGCAGTTTGGGGCCTTCTCGCGAGGAAAAAATAATAGAAATGGTGGCGTGGTTATTTTAATCGCTTTAGCAATTTCAGCCGTGTGCTACCTGATTGCCATTCTGCTCCGTTTTGGTATTTCAAGGTCACGCGAATACATGGCGGATGCCGGTGCTGCCGAAATGACGCGTAAACCATATGCACTTGCCAATGCTTTGCGCAAGATCGACCAGGATCCGTTCATCGAAGCGGTACAACGCCGCGATGTTGCGCAACTCTTTATCGAAAATCCCCAACCTGAGCAGAAGAAATTCTCACTCAGTAGCTTCTTTTCAACACATCCACCTATCAAAAAAAGAATTGAATTGCTTGATCAGTTTATTTAAAGGGGCTTTCAGGAGAAGAAAAAATTGGTTTGATTATAACTTGTTGCAATATATGTCTGCCCAATCAAACCCAGGACAAAGTGAACAAAATGTAGGTTTAAATTGTTACCTGTATATTTCCATATTAGCATACTAACAGAATTAATTTTTAACAGTATATTGTCATTTTCCTACTATGGATTCAACCTCTAAACCAATATTCTACTCCTCCAGTCCGTCGCGTTGGAAACGCTTTATGTGGGCTGTAAAAATTGTTGCCATCGTTTTGCTGATCGGCGTTGCCTCCATTTTAATCTCACTGTTCCATAAACAGGTATTTAAACTACCCTCCTTGCGCGAACACCTTGTGCTTTCGCAAAAAGAGAATGCAAAATATAAAAATGGTGATATTCAACTGGCTGAAACGAAACGGTTTGTCGAGTTGGCAAAAGAGGCCCGTTTGCACGAGGGACACGACTTTTACAAAATGGACAAGGTGCTTCCCGGAGAAGTAAGAAAATATAAGCCTGTTAAAGCTGGATTTTACGTCAACTGGGATATCAAATCAAAATATTCGCTCAAACAGAATGTTTCAAAAATAAACATGGTCCTTCCCGAGTGGTTGTTTATAAAAGACACACTCGGAAATATCTCTGTCGACATCGACACCTCTGCGATCAACATCATGCGGAAAAACCATATCGCCATCGTTCCCATGTTATCCAACTATTTTAACAATGTTTGGAACGGAAATAATGTCCATCAGATAATTACTTCACCGGCAAAACGTAGGGTTCTGATCAACAACCTAATTGCGATCCTCGATCAATATCATTTTAATGGGATCAACATCGACTTTGAAGAGTTGAAGGAGACCACCGATGAGTATATGATTGCTTTTCAGAAGGAATTGTACGAAAAACTGAGTCCGAAAGGATACCTTGTAACACAGGATATTGCTGCTTTCAACGAAGATTATAACGTTGTTGAACTTGCAAAGTACAACGATTTTCTCTTTCTGATGGCATACGATATGCACAATGCCTCATCCGATCCGGGACCGATCGCGCCTCAATATTGGGTAGAGGCTGCACTTGATCAAATGTGTAAAAAAGTTCCTTCCGACAAGGTGGTTCTTTGTATTGCTGCCTTTGGTTACGACTGGACAGAGGGATACGAGGGAGTGGATATTACTTATCAGGAGGCGATTTCAACCGCTTTTGAAAGTGATGGACAGGTGAAATTCGATAACCATACCTATGGCCTAAGTTATGACTATAGCGATGAAAATGATAAAACGCACCAGGTGCATTTTACAGATGCGGCTTCTGCCTTCAACGCGATGCGTGCGGCAGCTGATTTCGAAACATCAGGAGTTGCCATTTGGTTTCTGGGATCTGAAGATCAAAGATTGTGGGAATTCTTCAACCTCGATCTCTCCGAAAAAGCACTGACAGACAGTATTTTCAACAGTAATCTGCTGGCAAATGCACAAACGGCATACACCGTTGACTATGTAGGTGCAGGAGAAGTACTTAATATTCTTTCAACACCTCATCCCGGATCAATTAATATACAACTCGACAAAAAGGAGAAGCTAATTTCCGAAGAAGCATACGACAGTCTACCTTCAAGCTTCGTTATCAATAAGGCGGGAGAATCACCCAAAAAGATTGTGCTGACTTTTGATGATGGTCCCAATGAAAGTTATACGCCACGTATCCTCGATATCCTCGGTAAGTATAAGGTGCCGGCCGTTTTCTTTATTACTGGGATCAATGCCGAACAAAACCTCCCGATTGTAAAACGAATTTATAACGAAGGGCACGAAATAGGAAATCATACCTTTTTGCATCCCAATCTCGAATTGGTTTCTGCCGATCGGTTAAAGCTCGAATTGCGTTCAACCGGTTATATCATCGAGAGCATTACAGGTCATGCCACGATACTCTTCAGGCCACCATACAATACCGATTCCGAACCCACAGTTCCCTCACAGATACAACCGATATACACCGCAAAAGATGAAGGTTACCTGACGATCGGTTCATCCATCGATCCAAACGACTGGCAGATTGGTGTTTCGGAGGATACAATTGTCGAACGGGCAATCAGGCAACAAGGGCTGGGAAACATCATGCTTTTGCACGATGCGGGCGGTAACCGCGAAGAAACGATCAAGGCTTTGCCCCGTATCATCGAATATTACAGGGCGCATGGATATCAGTTTATCAGTTTAGCTAAGCTTATAAACAAATCGAGGGATGAAATTATGCCCCCGCCCAAAGATGCTTACAACAGGTATCTTCAAACCGCCGATGGCACGGTTTTCAAAATCGGGTACTATTTCAACAGGGTAATATCAGCCATTTTCTTTCTGGCATTGTTCCTTTCGCTGATCAAAATTGTAAGTCTGGCAATATTGGCGATCCGGCAGAAAATAGTTTCAAAAAAACACATCAATGATATTTTGATGGGCAATCCGCATAAAGTAAGTATCATTGTTCCTGGTTACAATGAAGAACTGACAGGTCCCAAAACCGTTGAAAACTTATTACTTACCGACTATCCCAACATCGAAATCATTTTTATTGACGATGGATCGAAGGATAATACCTATAAAAATATCCTGGCACAATATGGAGATCATCCAAAGGTTAAAGTACTTACCAAACCAAACGGAGGAAAAGCTTCTGCCTTGAATTTCGGAATCGGTTATGCAACGGGTGATATTCTGGTTTGCATCGATGCCGATACGGTATTAAAGCCGGATGCAGTCTCGCGCATGGTGACTTACTTTACAGATCCTTCCGTAGCAGCTGTGGCCGGGAATGTCAAAGTCGGCAATCGGATGAACCTTTTAACCCGCTGGCAGTCGATCGAATATATCACGAGTCAAAATTTCGATCGTCGGGCTTTCGACACGCTGAACGCGATCATGGTGGTGCCAGGGGCTATCGGTGCCTTCAGACGTGATGCTGTAAAGGAGGTTGGTATGTTTACAACCGACACACTTGCAGAAGATTGCGACCTAACAATCAGGTTGCTGCGCGCAGGATACAAAATACGGACCTGTAACGAAGCATTGGCGTTCACCGAGGTTCCCGAAACGATGGAGATGCTGATAAAACAACGCTTCCGCTGGACATTCGGAATCATGCAGACTTTCTGGAAACA
>Ga0209724_1001674_pt1 | contig 19857 bp, 22 predicted proteins | sample grotaG_FD_184143 | JGI IMG/M metagenome (GOLD analysis project Ga0209724, IMG submission 184143) | Glacier valley bacterial and archeal communities from Borup Fiord, Nunavut, Canada, to study Microbial Dark Matter (Phase II) -... | ecosystem: Environmental > Aquatic > Freshwater > Ice > Glacier ...
CGATGAGCAAATACCTTCAGGCTGTAACTGAGGTAAAATAAAATCATTTTCCTTTTATGCCGCAACCTGAAAAAAATACATTATTTATAAAACAGTTTGCTGCCAAATTGGGTTTTGATTATTGCGGAATTGCAAAAGCAGAATTATTAAGCGATGATGCCAAAAGACTGGAAAGCTGGCTGAACAAGGGGATGCATGGCAGTATGCAATACATGGAAAATTACTTTGATATGCGAATTGATCCCCGAAAGTTAGTACCGGATGCCAAATCTGTTATCACTTTATTGCTAAATTACCTGCCAGAACAGGAACAGAAAATCACGTCGCCAAAAATTGCCAAGTATGCTTTTGGAAATGATTACCATCAAGTGATAAGAGAAAAATTAAAATCGTTTTTAGAAGAAATAAAGCTGGCTGTTGGTGAAGTAAATGGCCGTGGATTTGTGGACAGTGCGCCAGTATTGGAAAGAAGCTGGGCCCAGAAAACAGGTTTGGGATGGATTGGTAAAAACGGAAACCTCATTAACAAACAAAGCGGCAGTTTCTTTTTTATTGCTACGCTGATTGTTGACCTGGAACTGGAATACGACAATGCTTATGCAAAAGACTATTGCGGCACCTGTACCAGGTGTATTGACAACTGCCCTACAGAAGCTATACTACCGGATAAGGTTGTTGATGGCAGTAAATGTATCTCGTACTTTACCATTGAATTAAAAGATGCCCTGATACCGGATGGCATGAAAGGTAAATTTGATACCTGGATGTTTGGCTGCGATGTATGCCAGGATGTTTGTCCATGGAACCGTTTTGCCAAAACTACCAATGAAATAAAATTCACACCAATACCCGCCATTTTAAATTTTACCAACAATGATTGGGAAGAATTGACAGAAGAAAATTTTAAACTGATATTTAAAAACTCACCAATAAAAAGAAGCAAATTTGCGGGCATAAAAAGAAATCTGACCTTTATTAAAACGAACAATTAAATTTTATACTGATTCTTCTAAACTTGTTATGATAGCTATCCACAGGCGGATCAAATCACCCAACTGCCGGGCATCAAGATTTACAATTGGGTTTTCGTCTGATACAGGATGCAGCGGCATTTCTGCAAATACCATTTCTTCCCTGTATCGCTTGTTTTTTTTTAAATAATTTAGTGCTGTTGTTACCATAATCCTCCTTATCCATGCAGCTAGTTCGCCTGTAAATCTATACTTGCTTAAATATATAAATACTTTGATAAAACCTTCTTGTAAAACATCTTCCGCATCTTTCACCGACTTGGTATAGCGATAACAAACTCCTAACATAGATGGCGCAAAGTATTCGTACAATTGCTTTTGGGCAACCGGTTTGTGTTTAAGGCAATCTTTTACCAATGCTGTATAATCCATCATATATATTACAATATCCCTGACAACTAATTATTGTGAAGGGTTGCATTGAAATCGCAGACTCTCTAAAGGAAGCGATTTTAAGACAGTGCTAATCTGCACTTAAAAAAGTTTTAGCATACAATATTAGTTTAACCTGTTGCAAGTAAATAAATATAGCAGCAACTCAAGGAAGTGTTCAAAATAGCTAAAAAGTACAAGAGAGTGACACAACAATTTCCCAGCTAGCTTCTTTGCCCGGACAATAATTTAAAAAAATTATGGCGTGTTTTCAATAAAATCCTTTAAGCCATTTAAAGCCGCATCGTAACCGGGGCCGGTTATTTTATCAAGAAAAATGGCGTAAAATTTTTCCCATGGATACCAGTGGAGTTTTGTGAGTGCTCTCCACTCTACCCTTACTTCGCTGGAAGTTTTAATTGGAGTAATAGTAATAGCATTTTCAATATCATTTTCACCCTGAGATTGCAAAATAAATTTTATGGACGTAGTGTCTGCATCTGTAATTAACAGGTGGGTAGTTTTATTGTTGTATACGATATCACAAACTGTATTTTTACCATTAGAATTAACAGTAAAAATGATAGTGGCTACACCTTTTTTAAAAATAGGATGCCAGTTTTTCCAATTTTGTAAATCAGCTATTTGCTGATAAAGTTTATCTGTAGTTGTATTATTAATTACCGTTGTCCTAATTACCCTTACATTAGAAGTGATTAATAAAGAAAGCAGCGTTACAATAATAAAGAGGCCTGTTATCCCAAAAAGAAATGCTTTTATAAATCGTATCATTTTATTCCCATTTAAAAACTTTTACTGCAACCGCATATACAACTACACCCCATATTAATAAAATACCAATTTCACTTTTTACGTCCCATAAGTTTTGTCCTTCAAAAGCTACTGCACGCATGGCTGTGTTAAGATGCGTAAGCGGCAATGCTTTTGAAATTGGCTGTAGCCATTTTGGAAAAGCCTCCACAGAAAAAAATGTACCTCCCAATAAGAATTGGGGTAAGGTGAGTAAATTAGCAAAAGGAGGAATACTGCTATCACTTGTTGCAAGTCCGCTTACTATAAAACCCAGTCCCATAAAGACGATTAAACCAATAAAACTTAATACAAGCATTTCTAATAATGTTACTACTCCATTAATTAATGTGAATCCAAAAAGAAATCTGCCCGCCACAATGATAACAATTGCCGTAAGCATTTGAAATATTACCCTTGCTAAACCTTCGCCTAAAATAATATAGGTGCGGCTGATGGGCGTGGCAAAAAACCGTTTTAATACAAGGGTATTTCTTAAATTAAAAAACATAAACGCAACACCAAACACACCAGAACTTAATAATGAAAAACCTAGTTGCCCTGGTAATATAAAATCGATGGTTTTATATTCCCTTATTTCTTTTACGTCTCTTTTATAATCAAAATCCGCCACGGCGTAAGTTGGTCTGTTAGCAAATTTTTGGTTACTTATCTTGTTTACTATATTATTTATTACTGGCATAAACTGCGGCCATTGATCGTTGCTGGCTGTTGTGGTGGAGATACTGTATGTGTACGCCGGTATTGCGGTTGCATTCTTTATTATAGTAAATACCCCGGTTATCTTTCCTTTCTCAAGGCTACTATTTAGTTCTTTTTCATTTTCAAAACGTATAATTTTTATCCTGTTGCTGGTTTTTATTGAATCAAACAAAGCATTTGTGGTATCGCAATTTTTAGCCAATGCAATTTTATAAACTGGCATACCGCCATTATTACCAATAAAACCAAATACCAGAATAAATACAAAAGGAAAAACAAAACTAAAAATTACTGCTGATGGGCTTCTAAAAATTGATTTTAGGCTTGCTTTAGTAATGGCCAACATGGCCTTAATCTGACTGTATTGTTGCATTAAAAATGTAATTTGAGGCGTAAAGCTATTTGTAAAAAGGGTGTAAAAAAAATTTGAAATTAGCGACAAGTGACGTACATTTGAACGACAAAAGACGCATTTATGGAAAAGAACATAAAAACTAAAAAAGCAAGCCCGTATGCACAGGTTAGTAAAGTTACAAAAACTGAAGAGCCCGAAGTTGTTTACAACAGAACAGTAAAAGTAATTCCTTCTATAAAAAATTACACCTATAACGAATTTAAAAAAGTTGCCGATAAAACACCTTTTACACAAGCTGAATGGGCCTCCATATTACATGTTAGCGAACGCACGCTGCAACGATATGCAAAAAACAACAGTAGTTTTGCTCCTATCAATGCAGATCGTGCCATACAAATTGCCAACCTAATCAATGAAGGAAAAAAAACCTTTGGTAAAACAGCACTTTTTTATCAATGGCTAAAAAGAAAACCATTAATGCTGGAAGGTTCACTTTCTTTTGAATCTTTAACAACCACCCATGGTATTCAACTGGTGTTAACCCAATTAGGAAGAATTCAACACGGTATACTTGCATGATCGTTTACAGGCTTGCTTCCGAAATGTATAAAGATGACCTATCCGGCAACGGTGCAAAATTGTTTGGTGGCAGATGGAATTCTGTGGGATTACCTGTTTTATACACGACAGAAAATATTTCATTGGCCGTTTTGGAAATATTGGTAAGGGCTGATATGCAAACAATTCCATTAACCTATCATCTTATAAAAATAGATGTCCCTGATGCAATACAATCACTATCCATAATTACTGGCAAATTAAAAACAGCCTGGAAAGATGATCTTGGCTATACACAATGGATGGGAGATGAATTTATAAAATCAAATAAACTTTTACTGCTTAAAGTTCCTTCTGCTATAGTGGATGAAGAAAATAATTACATTTTAAATCCAGTTCATGGCGATTTCAAAAAAGTAAAAATCAGTGCCGTTAAAAAATTCCAATTTGATAAAAGATTGTTTTTAAAAGATGAATAAAACCTACCTCCTTCTTGGCAGCAATATGGGTAACAGTCAACAGCAATTATCCATTGCTATAAAAAATATTACCCAAAAAATTGGTGCTGTTATCCGCAAAAGTAAATTGTATACAACAGCAGCATGGGGTAATACAAATCAACCCGATTTTTTAAATCAGGTAATTGTTGTTGAAACAAAACATACAGCCCTACAAACTATCAAAACTATATTAGGCATTGAAGAAGAAATGGGCAGACTACGAACAAAAAAAAATGCACCTCGTATTATTGATATTGATATTTTATTTTTCAACAAAGAAATTATTACTGAAAAAATACTAACTGTTCCGCATGCCGAAATTCAAAACCGGCGGTTTGTATTGATTCCGCTAAATGAATTGTCGCCTAATTTTAAACATCCAGTTATAAAGAAAACCTTACATCAATTATTAGTTAACTGTTCCGATACGCTGGATGTTAAAAAGTTTTAATTGTTCAACTGGTTATTCAACTTACATTCGGCATTGTAAATTATGAAATACAATTTTGTTACAATAGAAGGAAATATCGGAGCAGGTAAAACAACTCTGGCACATTTATTAAGCAAGCACTACAATGCCCGCTTGATTTTGGAAGAATTTGCCGACAATCCTTTTTTGCCAAAATTTTATGAAAACCAGCAGCAATACGCCTTTCCTTTAGAATTGTTTTTTATGGCCGAGCGTTACAAACAATTGAAAGACCTCTTACAAACAAAGGATATGTTTCAAAACATTACCATATCTGATTATCTTTTTACCAAGTGCCTTTTATTTGCAAAAGTAAATTTGCCAATAGAAGAATTCAGACTTTATCAAAAGCTATTCGATATTGTTAACCCCCAAATTGCACAGCCCGACATGTTGATTTATTTACATTCACCGGTAAATATTTTGCAGCAAAACATTAGAAAACGCAACAGGTTGTACGAGCAAGGTATTGCTAAAGAATATCTTTTTTCTTTACAGGAAACTTATACCCAATATATTAAACAACACAATATAAAAACGTTGTTTGTTGATACCTCTAATGCAGATTTTTTAGACAATGAGGAACACCTGAAAATTATCATCAATGCCTTGGATAAAGAATATGAGGCAGGGCAACATTACATTACACTGCCATAAAAGTTTAATTAACAAAATATTGTTAGGCATTAGTTTTCTACTTTTACGCTATCACCAATCTATAATGTTTTGAATACACATCCCCTGGCTGTTTTAAAAATAACGGAATTCAGAAATTTTATCCTGGGTCGTTTTGTATTTATTATGGGGCTGCGCATGATGGGGACACTGGTATCGTGGTGGATGTACGAATTAACGGGTGATGCATTTTACATTGGTATGATAGGGCTCGCAGAAGCAATACCTGCAATAGGCTTGGCACTTTATGCAGGTTATGTAATTGACAAAAGCGAAAAAAGACGCTTACTCCTGATCACTATTTTTTTATACATCATTTGTGCCTTTATTTTACTTGGCACATCTACACAATGGTTTAGTCAGCAATTTGGCACTAAAATCATTATCCTTTTTATCTATAGCATTATTTTTTTAACAGGTGCTATCAGGTCATTTTCCGGACCAAGTTTTGGTGCTATGATAGCCTCTCTGGTACCAAAACAATTATTGATCACAGCATCGCAGTTAAGCTCAACCAGTTGGTTAATTGCCAGTATTATAGGGCACGCTATGGCGGGCTTTTTAATCGCCTGGTTGCATGTTACCGGAACATTTATAGTGATAACATCGCTTATAATTACAGGCTTTTTATTACTTTCAAAATTAAAAGCAAAACCACCGGGCATTACCGCTGAAAGAAAAACATTGGAAGCGGTGACGGAAGGTTTAAAATATGTTTTTAAAACAAAAGAAGTTTTGGGAGCTATCACCCTTGATCTTTTTGCTGTATTATTTGGGGGGGCTGTTGCGATGGTACCCGTATATGCTAAGGATATTTTGCATGTTGGTCCTATTGGTTTTGGATGGCTAAATGCTGCCACGGATATAGGTTCTATCACTATGGTAATTGCCCTCACGCTTTACCCGCTTAAGAAAAAACAAGGGATTAAATTATTACTGGCCGTAACCGGGTTCGGCATTTGCATTATTATTTTTGGCCTCTCAAAATTGTATTGGCTATCCTTTGTTGCATTGGTAGTGGGTGGTATTTTCGATGGTGTAAGTGTAGTGGTACGAAGCAATATCATGCAATTAAAAACACCAGATGAATTACGTGGCCGTGTTATGAGTGTAAACTCCATGTTTATCAATTCCAGTAACGAAATTGGTCAGTTTGAAAGTGGTGCCGCCGCAAAATTAATGGGGGTTATTCCATCTGTAGTATTTGGCGGATGCATGACGATTTTTGTTGTGGTTGCCACCTGGATAAAAGCACCTTCCTTGAAGAAGCTGGAGTATTGATTGCTTATCTATATCTCATTTTTAAATTATAATACCAGCTAATATTTTTATGGCATCATCGTTGTGTCACAATCCTTTCATCGATGGTACTGCTATTTAGCTTTTACCTATGCGGCTGAATAGGTATGTAAACAAATTTCGTATCTTCAGTTTTAAATAAAAACAAATTCTCATGCAACGCAGAAACTTCATTCGCAATAGCAGCCTTGCTTTAGCAGGTCTGGCATTTTTAAGTAATAAAACATTGGGGCAGTTATTAGCTGATCCTACCTGGAAAATAAAAATGCTGACTGATAACATAGGAGTATTTACAGAAAAGGGCGGCACCATATTGTTTATGATTGGCAAAGAAGGTTTGACTGTGGTGGACTCTCAGTTTCCGGAACAATCACAACATTTAATTGATGAGTTGAAAAAAAGAAGCCTGCTTCCTTTTGAGTTGCTGATCAATACACATCATCATGGCGACCATACCGCAGGCAATATTTCTTTTAAGGGGTTGGTTAAAAATGTACTGGCGCATGAAAACAGCAAAGCCAACCAGGAAAGAGTAGCCAAAGAAAAAAAGACGGAAGAGCAGCAATTATATCCTAACCAAACTTACGCTACAACATGGAGCCAGGCTGTTGGTACAGAAGAAATAGCCATGCATTATTTTGGTGCAGCGCATACCAACGGCGACAGCTTTGTACATTTTAAAAATGCCAATATCGTTCACACAGGCGACCTCGTATTTAACAGGCGGCATCCTTTTGTTGACAGGTCTGCAGGTGCTAATATTAAAAGCTGGATACAGGTACTAGATAAGGCTGATAAAACTTTTAACGACAAAACAATATTTGTGTGCGGCCACGCTGCCGATGGATATGATATAGTAGTTAACAAAAAAGACATCGGTGCTTTTAAGAATTACTTAAGCAAAGTGTTGGAGTTTACTGCTACAGAGATTAAGACAGGTAAAACAAAGGAAGAAATAATAAAAGCTACCGAAATACCCGGTGCTCCCGAATGGAAAGGCGATGGAATTGACAGGCCTTTATCTGCCGCATATGAAGAACTTACTAATGGATAGCATTTGTAATTGAAATAATTTACTGCTGATTATTGCTTTGCAGCTGCCATTAGTTTCTCCAACACATAATAAACAATTGGGCAAAAAGTAGAATTCTTTAAAGTGAGCGGTTGCCTTTTTAATAATATATCTTCATCGGTATATGGAAAGCGGGCACAATCAGATGGACGTACTTCATAAATGCTGCAGTAATTATCTTCTCCTAAAAAGGGACAGGGAGCAGTTCGCATTACATAGTCACCTTCTTTATCAACTATTAAATAAGTGTTGATCAAATCGCCTTCTTTCATTTTTAGGTGTTTGGCAATTCTTTTAATATCCGGCGTTTTTAAACGGGGCGAATATCCTTTGCAGCAATTGCCACATTTAAGACAATCGATTTTGCTGAATGCTTCGTCGTTTAGTTCCGGCAAGGCTTTTAGTACCGTGTTTTTATCAGCTCTATGTAAATAATTCTTATATAATTTTTGTCTGTCGCCCGATTTTTTCTCCCAGGCTCTTAAAAGTTCTTCGTTCATAAATGGGTATTAGTAAATATTGTGAAGGATTTTATACAACTTTATTCCTGAATTTTCCACAGGTGCAAAGTAACGAACATAATGACACTAAATATTGTTGTGTTCATGTAATTTTGCCACGTAAAAATCAGGGAAGCTGATAGTTTTTAATATTTTAATCCGTAGGGAATAAAATATGCAGAAACTGACGCACTTCGAGGTAAATGTTACCAAAAACTGAAACGGTACAAGAGGGTGATCCGTGTGTGTGAATAAGTTGCAACAATGATCATTTTTGTACCAGGCCCGGATCGATCGTAAAAGATAAATTTTAAATATTAAACAGCGACATGAATATTTTTGAGCAACAAAAGAATGAATTTTCAGAAAGACACATTGGGATAAACAAAGAGGAAAAAGAAGCTATGTTATCTGCAATTGGTGTAAGTAACCTGGAAGAATTGATCAGTAAAACAATCCCGGATGCGATCAGGATAAAAACAGATCTTGAAGTACCAGCTGCAATCAGTGAATTTGAATATTTAAGTGAATTAAAAAAAGTAGCCGCAAAAAATAAAGTTTTCAAAAGCTATATAGGGCAGGGTTATTATGACACTATTACTCCCTCTGTTATTTTAAGAAATGTTTTTGAAAACCCAGGCTGGTATACACAATACACTCCTTACCAGGCAGAGATTTCGCAGGGCCGGCTGGAAAGTTTGTTAAATTACCAAACACTTGTAAGCGACCTTACAGCTTTGCCAATTGCGAATGCCAGTTTGCTGGATGAAGGAACTGCTGCTGCTGAGGCAATGGCAATGCTGTTTAACCATAAAAATAAAGACCACGACCATATTACTGCGCCAAAGTTTTTTATTGATGAAAAAATATTTGCTCAAACAAAAGATGTGTTGGTTACAAGGGCTGAACCCATTGGCATTGAATTAGTGTTTGGAGATTTTAAACATGTTGCATTAAATGAAGATTATTTTGGTGCCATTGTACAATATCCTGATAACGATGGTGCGATTAGGGATTACCGTGAATTTATCGCAAAAGCACATGCTGCCAATGTAATGGTGGTGATGGCTACAGATCTTTTAGCTCTGACCTTATTAACACCCCCGGGAGAATTAGGTGCCGATGTGGCTATCGGTTCATCGCAACGTTTAGGGGTGCCGATGGGGTTTGGCGGTCCGCATGCAGCTTTCTTTGCCACCAAAGATGAATTTAAAAGAACAATACCAGGTAGAATTATAGGGGTAAGTATTGATGCACAAGGCAACCGTTGCCTGCGCATGGCACTGCAAACAAGAGAACAACATATTCGCAGAGAAAAGGCTACCAGCAATATATGTACAGCTCAGGCATTATTGAGCAATATGGCTGCCATGTATGCTATTTATCATGGGGCAGAAGGATTAACCAATATTGCAAAACGCATTAGCATACTTGCACAAACATTGAGTGATGAATTGAACGAACTTGGCTTTAATAATTTAAACGAGTATTATTTTGACACCTTGAAAATTGGTGTACACGATGCTGCTGCAATTATTAAATTAGGTGCTTTACAGGAAATGAATTTTCATTTTATTGATGAAAAACATATTGGTATTTCATTAGATGAAACTACCTCGCAAAATAACATTGTCGACATTTTGCATGTATTTGCCCGTTCAATAAATATTGATACTGCATCAGCAGGTTTTGATGCAGATGCGTTGTTGGAAAATATTCCTTCTTCGTCAACAAGAACATCAGGGTTTTTATTACACCCGGTTTTCAATACACATCATAGTGAAAACCAAATGATGCGTTACATAAAATTTTTAGAAAACAAAGACCTTAGTTTAAATACTTCGATGATAAGTTTAGGCAGTTGCACCATGAAGCTGAATGCTGCTACTGAACTGATTCCTGTAAGCTGGCCTGAGTTTAGCAGGCTGCATCCATTTGCGCCAGCAGATCAAACACAGGGCTATCTTGAGATCATTACTGAACTTGAAAATTACTTAAGTAAAATAACAGGATTTGCGGCTACTTCTATACAACCTAATAGTGGCGCACAGGGCGAATATGCTGGCTTGCTAACTATCAGGGCTTATCATACTGCAAGAGGCGAAAGTCATCGCAATGTAGTCCTCATACCAATTTCAGCACATGGCACCAACCCTGCAAGCGCTGTAATGGCAGGGATGAAAGTGGTAGTTACCAGATGTGATGATGCTGGGAATATTGATGTAGCTGATTTAAAAGCGAAAGCTGAAGAACATAAAAATGACCTTGCTGCATTAATGGTTACTTACCCAAGTACACATGGTGTATTTGAAGAAAGCATCATAGAAATTTGCAACACCATTCACGAACATGGTGGCCAGGTTTTTATGGATGGTGCCAATATGAATGCCCAGGTTGGATTAACAAGTCCGGGTATGATTGGTGCTGATGTATGCCATTTGAATTTGCACAAAACTTTTGCTATACCACATGGTGGTGGCGGACCTGGTGTAGGCCCAATTTGCGTGGCTTCTCAATTGGTACCATATTTACCCGGGCATGTTAACATCACCAATAAAACGTCCAACATACATGCTGTTAGTGCTGCTCCTTATGGAAGCGCAAGCATACTGTTAATTAGTTATGCCTACATAAAAATGCTGGGCACCAATGGAATTCGCAGCGCAACAGAGTATGCGATTTTAAACGCTAATTACATGAAGGCTAGATTGGAGAAATACTACAAGATTTTATATACTGGTAAAAATGGTACAGCCGCTCATGAATTTATTGTTGACCTGCGTCCATTTAAAAACACTGCTGGTATTGAGGCAGAAGATGTGGCTAAACGATTAATGGATTATGGATTTCATGCACCTACCCTTTCTTTTCCGGTAGCAGGAACGTTAATGATAGAACCAACTGAAAGTGAAGACAAAGCTGAATTAGATCGCTTTTGTGATGCCCTGATCGGTATTTATAATGAAATAAAAGCCATTGAAGAAGGTAAAGAGGATAAGAAAGATAACGTGCTGAAAAATGCGCCACACACCCAACATGTAGTTTGTGCAGATGAATGGACGAAATCTTATTCAAGAACTGTTGCAGCCTTTCCATTGCCTTACGTAAAAGAAAATAAATTTTGGCCAAGTATCAGTAGGGTTAATAATACTTATGGGGATAGAAATTTAATTTGTACCTGCGAGCCAACTGAAGCTTATGCCTAAAAAATAAAGTGATAAAAAAAAGTCCAACTTTAAAAGTTGGACTTTTTTTACATATATCAAGTTTTATAATGCCCGTGAAATATAAAAACAACCAATATTCCTAAATTAAAAAACAGAAAAGTTGCAATATATTACAGTAACAAAATACCTTTTCAATTAAACTGCTGCTACCTGCTTTGGCAACGTTATACGATTAAATTCAGCACCACTGAAAATCTTAGCTAATTTGTTATCATGAGATTCTCTCCACTCTTTAATGTTAGTTTCAGAAACAATGCGCCAGAAATTTTTAGATTTCAGGTCTTCATAATCCGGTGACTGAACGAAGATACCAAGGATGGTATTTCTTTTTTTAAATTCAATTTTAACCGGGTTTTTTGCCAGGTGACCACCTTCAATAAATTTTGCAATTACTTCATTTATCATAATAAAATTTTTGCAAATGTAGGCTATTTGAGGGTCATTTTAGTAAGTAATTTAATTGTAATGTGAAACAAATGTTTAATCCGGCAAAAAGCATTATCAATTAACGGATTTTACTTTTTGTACTTCCAAATGATTAATACTCAATGCTGGAATTTTACCTTTTAAATCAGCAAAGAAATGAATGATCCGTTTCATATCCTCCAATGCATCATCAGTTGTAAAGAAAGGCACTGCAAAACGAAATTCCTTGTGTTCAAAATCAAGTGCCAGCATTACAATTGGCACATGTGCCTTTTGGGCAATATGATAAAACCCTGTTCTTAATCTTTCCACTTTTTTTCTTGTACCCTAAGGAGATAATGCAATGGCAAAAGAGTCATTTGTATTAAACATATTCACTACCTGGTTTACAAAATTATTTTTACTAAAGCGATCGACCGGCACAAACCCCCTGCCCAACGAAATAAAAAACCAACAGGCGGTTTAAACAATTCCTGTTTCCCAATAAATTTTATATAATTCAATTTTAATACACTTCTAAAAGCAAATACCATGTACACATCCCAGCTGCTTGTATGTGGTGCCACCACCATTATGAACTTTTTTAAATCAGGAGGTACTGATCTTACGGCTTTCCAACCCATTAATTTAAGATGGAGTTTAAATAAATAATACAGCTTACAATTTGGCTTCGTTAATACACTTTGCAAGGTACACAGATGTACTTCCTAGTAATAGTTTGCAGTTTATAAAATAAATTTGCCATGCTGTTAATTAATTTACATTTACTGCTAATACTAATTTCTATATAATGACATTGTTAACTTTCCTTGCCCATCAGTGGCATAGTTTCCGGCGGGCACGCAATGCCAATAAGAGCCTGGTGCTTCAAATAGTTTTAGGCATTTTTTATTTTCTTATATTTTTAGAAATAGCTGGGCTGGGTATTTTTCTTCCACTCATTATAAAAGAATCATTACCCGGTAAAGATCCTGTTGTATTATTTTGCTCTTACATTATTTATTATTTTTTGGTGGGACTATTATTCCGGTTTCAGTTACAGGAATTACCCTCACTCAGTATTCAGCCTTACCTGACGCAAAATATAAAACGCAGCAGTATGTTGCGATTTTTAAATATGCGTTCATTAATACATGTAATTAATATTTTACCGTTGTTTGTTTTCATTCCATTTTCAGTTGTGGAAATATTACCTCTTTATGGAACTGTAGCAACCCTTGGTTTTTTGATATCTATGTTTGCCCTGGTGGTTAACAACCATTTCTTAAACATGTACATCAAACGTAAATCGATAAGCAGCAGTTGGTGGTTTTTTTCTATAGTTATTGCGATAGCAATTTTAAAAGCCTTTGATTATTTTAAAATTCTGTCTTTCGAAACAACATCATCGAATTTATTTGTTGGTCTGTTACATAATCCATGGTTATGTATAATTCCTTTAGCAATGGCAGTAATCACTTTCAGGCTTAATAATAATTATTTGAGAAGTCATTTATATATTGAAGAGCTGGTAAGCCAGCGCAAAATGAAAGTAAGCACAAACTATGCTTTTCTTGATAAGTATGGCGATGTGGGTGAAATGATTGCATTGGACCTGAAATTGATCTTTAGAAATAAGCGGCCGAAATCTTTAGTCATTTTATCTGGTGTTATTTTATTGTACGGCTTTATATTTTATCCACGATACCTGCAAACTGGCAATTTTACTATGTTATTTCTTTTTGCTTTATTTATCACCGGATTATTTATCAGCAATTACGGCCAGTTTTTATTTGCCTGGCAAAGCAGCCATTTTGATGGCATGATGAGTTACAACATCAATATAAAGCAATACATTAAAGCAAAGTTTTTATTGTTTGTAACAGTTTGTTCTTTACAATTTTTAATCGCCAGTTTTTACGGATTTATGGGGTGGCATATATTGCCCATTCAGTTAGCCGCATTTTTATATAGCATCGGTGTTAATTCTTTTGTTACTATTTACGCAGCTACTTACAATTACAAATACCTTAACCTTAGTAAATCTGCCAGTATGAATTTTCAGGGAATTGGTGCCTTGCAGTGGTTACAATCTTTACTGATTTCGTTTGGACCGGTAGGTGTATTTTATTTACTAAATAAATTTGTCGGCTTTTGGCCGGCAATCTTAGTTATCAGCAGTCTGGGAATTGTAGGATTGGCCTTTAACGAAAATATTATTAACTGGCTTGTAGTGCAATTTAATACTAGAAAACACAGAATACTGGAAGGCTTTAGAGAACGGTAATGCTTTCAATAATAATTAAAAATCAATAAAATATAATCGTCAAAATATAACATGATCTCGATAAAAAATTTAAAGAAAACGTACAAAGGAATTGATGCGGTTGATATTGACGCATTGGAAATTTATGCAGGTGAAATAATAGGGCTGGCAGGTAATAATGGAGCTGGCAAAACAACCTTCTTTCGTTTACTACTCGATTTAATCAGGGCCAATAGTGGTGAAATATTATCAAAAGGACACCTTATAACAGCTACAGAAGAATGGAAGAGTTACACAGCAGCTTATATTGATGAGGGCTTTTTAATTGATTACCTCACCCCGGAAGAATATTTTTATTTTGTTGGAAAGCTGAATCAGTTATCAAAAGCTGATGTGGATGACTTTTTACAATCTTACCAGGTCTTTTTGGACGATGCCATTTTAAAAAAGGGTAAATACATTCGGGATTTTAGTAAAGGCAACCAGTTTAAAATTGGCATTATTGCAGCCTTATTGACTAAACCGGAATTATTAATCCTTGATGAACCATTTGCTAATCTTGATCCAACCACTCAGTTGAGGTTGGTGGCGATGATAAAACAACTTGCTGCCAATCATCGTATGTGCATTGTTGTTAGCAGTCATGATATTAACCATGTGTCTGAAGTGAGCAGCAGAATTTTGTTGATGGAAAAAGGTAAAATTATTAAAGATATTGCCGGTGGAGAAGCTGCTTATGATGAAATGGTAGATTATTTTAAAGTGAAAGAGCTTTAATTTAAACTAAAAAACCACTAATTGCAGTATTTGTGCTGTATTTAAAAGAAAAACTTATATTTGCCACTCAATTTAATACAATACAATTTAAAAAAATGGACAAAACACTAGGCACCGTTAAGTTTTTCAATTCTGAAAAAGGATTCGGTTTTATCAAGCATGATGATTCTAACAAAGAAACTTTCGTACATGTTAGCGGATTAATTAATGACATTAAAGAAGGCGACCATGTAGAATTTGATCTGCAGGAAGGTAAAAAAGGTTTAAATGCCGTTAACGTTAAACTGATCTAATAGAACATATTGATCTTTGTTAAGAAAGGTATTGGGCTGCTAATTTTTTAGCAGCCCTTTTTTTATGCTTATTTTCACTTTTCCTACTATCAGAAAATGGACTACGTGATATAAGCTTAACAGCGAAAATCCTGTTAAAACAAAATGTATAGGGTAATTGTAATTAAATTTGCATTTTAAATTAAAAAAATATGAAAAAAATATTCGTAGTCTTTTTGTCTGTAATTTCTTTTAACGTGTTTGCCCAATCAACAACAGGAAAAATTGTTGTTAAAAAGGGGCAACACTTTATTGTAGAATCAAGTACAGATGGTGTGGCTAATCTTGATATGATGGGCCAAAATATGGAAATGAAAATTGGTAGTACAACTAAAGTTACGGCAGATATAAAAGATACAAAAGACAATATCTATACAATCACCCAAACCCTTACAAGCATAAAATCAAGCTTTAGCGGAATGGGACAAGAGAAATCTTTTGACAGTGATAAAAAAGAAGACATGAGTGGCGAAGCAGGCACACTGTATAAAGACAAAATTAATATTCCTAAAGATGTGGTAATAACCAATGAAGGAAAGCCCATTGCTGGAACAGCCACTCCCGATACCAGTATTAAAAAGGATGAAAACCCTATGGGTGCCATCATGGATATGATGGGTGGAGGGCAAGACAATGTAGCTACCGCTTTATTTTTAGTAATACCCGGTGGTAAAAAAGCTGGCGATACCTGGCAGGACAGTACTACCAGCGAAGGAGCAAAAATGAAAAGAACTTTTACTTTACATTCCATTGCCAATAAGGAAGCTGCCATTACAGTATATACTATTATGGATATTAATAAAACAGTGCAGGCACAAGGTATGGATATGAATGCCATAATGATCAGCAAAATTAATGCTGAGATATTGGTTGACATAATCAGTAATCTGCAAAAAGAAAATAAAAGTACTATGGACGTAACAGGTACAATTGATATTATGGGTCAATCTGTACCTATAACATCAAAAGCCACTTCTATAACCACGGTTAAAAATTTATAAAATAAGAGGCCTGTAAAAAAGACATTGTTTGTGAAAACAATGTCTTTTTTACAGTATTTTTTTAAATGCGCCCGATATTTTTAAGGAATGAGCATTCTGAATAAAAAGTACTAAACTTACACGCCGTTACTAAAAGAATCTTTCCATCCCAACCGATTCCAGTAATCTACATGAAAAAAAAGTGCAATAATATTACTGTTGTTTTGGGTTGCGTATTTGCCAAATAATTCATTTGCTGGCGATCAACTGCTTCGCCCCTGTGAAGTAAACAACTCCATAACAGTAAAGCCATTTTTTTATCACAACTTTATAAGAAGCAATTGATTGATTTTTAAATTGGAGGAAGTTGTTTTAATTACAATTCCTGTTGCTATGATAAAAGCTAAAAGAATAAAAAATAACATTTTCATCTGTTTTCTTTTAAGTTGCGTAATACAATAAAATCATGTTGCAGATAATTTATTATTAACATTTTGTTTGTAGAGATACCGGTAGCCTATTGACCCTATAAAACTAATAGCAGCAATAATTAGCCACAAATAGAAAAATCCAATAGCCTGCACAATCTGCGCACCACTACTGCTGCCTATTACCTGTGCTACACTCCATGCCATAGTGTATAATGCGGCGTATTGCCCACGGTTATTTGCAGTGCTTCTGCCAATGTAATAGCTATTCATAAAAGGCATTGAAATCATCTCTGCAATAGTAATAAAAAACATAAATACCAATGCAATTGAAAAGCCATGTACGAATGAAATATTTAAAAGCAAAAAAGAAATTGCCATTACCATTGTTCCATAAGACATCAATAATAGGTAAGCTTTTCTTCCTTCCAATTTAAATACAAGCACCATTTCAACAACGGCTATCATTAAACCATTTAATGACATTACAATACCAATTAAGAACTCGTTCAACAATAGCCCTTCTTTAAAATACAAGGGAACTGTTGTAAATAATTGAAAGAAACAGATTGCAAATAATACCTGTAATCCTAAGAAAATTAAAAACGGTTTATCCCTGTAAGGAGTTGTTGCTGTAGCTTCTACATGCTTTGGTTTTGAATATTGTGGTTTCTTTTGTTGGTTGAGAGAGATTTTGGGAAGTATGGCAAGTAATAAAAATGCTGCAAGGATATTTGTAAACCCATCTACCCAAAATAATAACTTGTAATTGATAGATGCCAGTAAACCACCCAAAGCACTGCCAATGCCCCAACCTAAATTTATTGCCAGCCTGTTAAGAGCAAATGATTGTGTTCTACTTTTGTCAGTGCTGTAAAATGCAATTGCAGATGTATTTGCCGGGCGAAAAGCTTCATTTACAATACTTAAAAAAAAAGTACAAATACAAATAGCCATGTAAGACTGCATTTGCCCCAACACAATAAATAAAACACCTCCCAAAAGTAAAGATGAAAATTGCGTGTAATAAAATCCAAAACGGTCACTTATTTTACCGCCTGCAAAAGCACCTGCCAGTGAACCCAATCCATAAATGGCTACCACCCAACCACCCTGCTGCATTGTGAAGCCAATATGGTGGCAATATAATGTCATAAAAGCAAGTACCATTGTACCGCTCCTGTTGATGAGCATTACAATAGATAATAGCCACATTTTCCGGGAGAGGCCTGCGTAAGCATCCTTGTATAAATTGATAGTTGTATTGAGCATAATAAATGAGGCATAAAGATATTTATTTACGCCTCCATTTTTTAAAACTTATTAATTACAGAATTATTTCTTTTCAGCTATAGTTTAAGTGTAAATACTTTTATTGATCTAATATTTCTCACATTAGGCTGGTGACTAAAAGTACAGGATTGCAGCAGTTTATCATTGATTACTCCCCTAATTTCTCTTTTGTGACAATGGCAAACATCTCTATGAACATATCTGGCGGAAAGGTGAATTTTCGTTTAATAGTATCCATCAATGCCCCATCAACTGTTATCACAGCAGACAATATATTATTTTTAAAAACCTCATGTACCATGGTCCATCTGGAAAAATCTTGTGTTGCTTTTCCCATAGCAAGATTAATTTTCACCTCATAGCCAAATTTTATTTCCCTTTTAAAAACACATTTTTTTCTAAAAATAACAGGGCTAATATGATTGTAAATTATTAGTTGCGGGTTAAGTCCATGCTCGTTCATAAAGGAAATTCGACAGTAAGCACCAAAATCATAATAGGCAGAATGCCTGAGATGAAAGTTAGGAATTAAATCGCTCCAGCGAATTTCCATCTGTTTAAAATAATCAGTCATATACTTCATACTTAGCAACAAAAGTAAATTAAAAAGCACCCTGAAGAATCGGGATGCTTTACCGAAATCAACCTTAATCATTAATTAAAGATTCAATGTTTTATCTTTTGGATATTTAACACTGTAACTGATACGTAGTTTTTTAACTTCGCCTGAAGCAAGATGTAGTTTCCAGTTTAATATATCTGTTTCTTCATTAATTGCAGCACCGCTACTCTCCAGCAATTCCACCTCTATTTCCTTATTTTGAGATAAAGGATATTGATCTTTAACCAGCATATTAATAGCTTCTTTTTTATTATTTTTTATTGTTATCTCGTAAGTAAATACCTGCTTTTTATTGCTGCCTAAAAATTTAACACTGCTAAAGTCCATCAGTTTTTCTCTTTTCACCACTACCCTTTTATCCCTGCCCATTGTAAGATTCAATGTGTCCTGGGTTGAAGCCGGATCTATGAATGACTTACCAATGTAAGTTCCTTCAAAAATGATATTAGCTTCGCCGGGCAATAGGTTTAGCTTTTCCCAATCCGCAATCTGGGCCAGCAGAAATACTTCTTTATCTAATTTCGGCACTGAATAAAACTGGTAGGTGGCAGGCACTTCGTATTCTTTTAATACAGCAGTCTGTGCTTTGCCGTTGGTAGGTACATCATAGGGTAGGTCAATATCAAATGTTACATTTAATTCTTTATCAGAAACCGTGATGTAGTCATCGAGGCCGTCTTTTAGGGTAACTATCTTAACTCCATTGCTTGCCCGTGAGCCATATATGTTGATTGCTGCCGCACCCCCTACCTCCTGGATATTTTTAATGGCACTTTTTCTTATTTTAGTAAATTCTGATACTGACATTTCCGCACCATTTACAACATATAATGGAGTATTATCCTTTTCCTTGAATGAAGAATTTTCTTCTCCTTAAGCAACCATAACCTATTACTACCACTTCATTTAACTGACTTGAAGAATTAAGTCCAGGTATTGTATTTTGCATTGCCAACGATTTATTATAATAATTTACCGGATTGATATAACTCAAAAACCAGGTATTAAATAAAGGGGCATTACCAGCTAGGCTGGGCACGGAAGTAGATAAATTTAGTTTCACCTGCTTCCAGTCAATACCCGTTGTTTGAAATATTTTAGAACGGTAAATTATTTTTAAAGGTGCGGTAATATTTTCTGCACGAAGGTCATAAAACGGCACC
>Ga0209724_1001676_pt1 | contig 19847 bp, 15 predicted proteins | sample grotaG_FD_184143 | JGI IMG/M metagenome (GOLD analysis project Ga0209724, IMG submission 184143) | Glacier valley bacterial and archeal communities from Borup Fiord, Nunavut, Canada, to study Microbial Dark Matter (Phase II) -... | ecosystem: Environmental > Aquatic > Freshwater > Ice > Glacier ...
GGGGGACAGTGGGACAGATGCCACTGGGAGAGACGGCTCTCCACTCACTTGGGAGGATTTACTTTAATCCTCTAACACTCGACTTGCTACATCGCACCGCTAATTTTACCCCTACTAGCGCATGATTTAGATGCCCTCTTTGGTCTAGTGACAATGAATTAGCCCTACATTCTATTAGGGGCATTATCGAAGGCACGTGCAATAGCATTCCATGCCAGTTTTCGGTTCATATTTGCATCTAAAGGCAATGGACGCACAGGCGACCCATCCTTGCGAGGCGCAAATTCGGAAAGCCAAGTATAGCGATCGCTCAACCCCCATGTCAGCACCGCAATGACGGCAGGTTCGTCTAGCACTACGTTGAGATAGTCTTCGTAAGTTATTGCAATCAAGCGATCGTACAGATTGTTGGGCAGCGGCAATTTAGGGCCTACAACATCTAACTCTGTGACAAGAATCTTTAAACCCAGACTTGCGATCTGGCTTAGAAAGTTTCTGAGCCTATCACTGCTCAACCCGCTTCTTCCGCCAAGATGTCCTTGAAGACCGAAGGCATGAATAGGTGTCCCTCGTGCCTTCAAGCTTTCTAATAAATTTAGAATAGCCTGACGTTTTTTATCTGCCTCTGGCGTATCGTAGTCTAACCCATAATCGTTGTACACTAGCAACGCTTTGGGATCTGCGGCTGACGCCACTCGGAAAGCTAAATCAATATAGTCAGGTCCTAAAAGATCTAGCCAAGGACTCTTTCTTAAACCATCTATTCGTCCATCTTTAAGTTCGACTGCTTCATTCACTACGTCCCACGAGTGAATGCGTCCTGCATATCGCTTTACAACAGTTTTAATATGCTTGATTAAATACCCTTCAGCGTTTTGAGCAGTAACAGTTTCCGCAAACCAACTGGGTAAGGAGAGATGCCATAGGAGCGTATGCCCTCGAAACTGCATTCTATAAGTTTGAGCGAAATCAGCCATCGAATCAGCTAATGTGAAATTAAAGGTGTCAGGGGTTGGGCGAAGCGGAGGATAACTCGCTGCCCACTTTAATTCCCACTCTGGCACTAAAATGCTACATTCACGGGCGATCGCTCGAGCATAGTTTAAATCTGAGCATAGATTATGCCGTCGGCAAGCAGTTCCATAAAGAAGTCCCTTAGCTGCCGCTCGTTCTGAAAGAGGTTTATCTGAACTCACTGGAAACGATTTGAATTCACTGTCGAACAAATACGCCCCAGATGCGAGTTTAGACATTAGGGCTCTGCCAATGGGTGACCCTCCTGCAACAGTTCCTAGTCCTAGACAAAGTGCTTTTCTTCGGGTAATCATGGTCGTATTTTATTCAACTACACAACCCCATGTTTTTATGTTAACAAATATTTAAATCTAAATTAACGCGATGTGCAACTTAAAGTCTGAAATCCTTGATTTTTCGTACCGAACTACTGGGTAAGCTAAACTTTCAGTCGCTCAAATGGCGTGAGATCAATAACTCAGAAATAGTTGCACATCGCGTAAATTATCGTGTTTCTATATCTCTATTGACAAGTTGCGAGAATTTTAGTGATAGCTTCTGCTTTTGCTTTCCAGGAGTATTTATCTTGTACCAACCGATAAGCAGCCTCAATTAACGGCTCATAGGCATCAAAGTTTTCGCATATCTCTCTAATGCTCTGTGCCACTTTAGCAGTGGAAGCCTCCGACATCACTAAATGCTGTTGATGTTTGAACCCTTCTAACCCCCTCATCCCTTCAGGAGTGGTTACCACTAACTTGCGGCAAGCAAAGAGATCCAATGCTTTGTTTCTTGCACCTCCTGCAACCGCTTGATCCGGGAAAGGAAGCAGCCCAATATCAGCATAATGAAGATGATTTAGAAAATTTTCTCGTCGAGGTAAAAATCCTGAAAAGGTAATGTTTGAAGGCAATACTTGATCGATTTGCTGGGCATCACGTCCAATCACGACAAAGTGAATTTTGGGATCAACAGTCTCCAAATCTCTTGCAATTTCTACTGCCATTTCAACTGACATGTCGTTGCTAGGAAATTGAAAAGTTCGAGGTGCAACGACAGCAACAATTTTGGCTGGGCGCAGTTTTTGATAAGGGTCAGGTAAGGTCAATCGGTCTAGATGGAGCAAGTCTTCTGCAACTCCATTCCCAACACAATAAGCGCGCTCGGGTTTGGTGAAATACCATTTTGAAAGGAGATGAGAGATCGGTTGTCCCGCTGCAATAATAGGATTACCAGAGAAAACTAAAATTCCCTGTGCGATATAAGTTTTAACGAATTGAATCAATTCATTGAATTTATTGTTAGCAATAGGAAAGCGAGTCCAGTACTCAAAAGCAGAAAGAGTATGAAAATCAAACACCAGGGGAATCTTTTGACCCTTTTGAGAAGAATTTACAATTAAGGCAGCAATGCTAGGTAATGTTTCTTGAGTATAAATAACATCAGGGCGAAATGTTTCAATACATTGACGAATAGCCTGAGTATATTGAGTGAGACTTCTTGATCCGACGGAAACAGATTGTGAATAATTAACCGATGAACAATCTAAGCCAAGCTGACAGACTTCAAAATAGTTTGCAAGGTGCATTCCTAGATAAAAAGGTCTTGTGAAAGCACCAAATGGCTGGCTGGAGTCTAATGTGGAAACGATTAGTAAGCGTAAGCTCATGGGGAAAACCTTCAATCATGAATGGCATTAAAGTTGTAATTCTACCCGTATTAAATTTGATATAGTTTATAGTTTCTGAATATAGCGATTAAACAAATCTTGTCCGTACAAGCAGACTAGAAAGAGTGGCTCGACTAAGTATCGTTTCCATAATCTTCTAGGTTCGCTAGCCAATCGATATAGCCACTCTAAATTTGCATAACCCATCCACCGAGGAGGGGTCGGAATTGCTCCAGCAACATAGTCTAAGCAAGCTCCACTAGGCAAAATTGCATTGGCAGAAATGACCTCCAAATTATCTAAAATCCAGAGTTCTTGGCGAGGCATCCCCATCCCTACCATCAGAACATGAGGTTGGTAAGCCTTGATCTGATCAAGAATAGATTGATTTTCCTTGCTGCTTGGATCGGTATTAAAGTAGCCATGTGCTGTTTTAATTTGGATTCCTGGAAACTTTTCCCGCAGAATAGCCGCGCCTTGGTCAGCAACTCCAATCTTTGAGCCCAGATAAAAAATTCGCCATTCTTGCTTAGCTGCTTCCCTTGCTAACGACCAAATCCAATCAGCATAGGTAGTGCGATGTTCACGCATAAGGGGCAACTTGAGAAATCGTCCAAGCAACACCAAAGGCATCCCATCAATATGGGTAAACGGGGCAGCTGCATAGAAGGAGCGCATTTTGGGCTCACGGTGGTATAGGTAAATACTATGGAGGTTATGATTTGCAATGATCCACTTCTGTTGCTGCTCAACGGCTTCCCCAATTAAGCCATTTAGCTGAGCCATTGTAAGTGCATGAACCTCAACTCCTAATAAGGCGTAGGTTGGAATTGACTCGAAAGCTAATGATCTCATAATTAAAAGTTAAAGGAACTAAATTTTCTCAGGCTGCTCAACTTCATCACAAAATGTGGGAGACGTGCTCAGGTCGCGATAGCCGATTACTGCCCGGACATAAGGTAAAACCCAATAGAAAAACCACAATAAACCGAAGTGCCTTTTGTTAAATACGGCCCATGGACCAGGTGGAAACGCTTTGATCTGGAGTACTTTCTTAAGTCGCTTGGTCAAAGGCAGATTAGTATCTGCCCAGCTGCCGCGAACTGAATTTTTAGAACAAGATGCCAAATATCCAGGAGCAATCCAAACTGTGCAGCCAACCTTCCGTGCTCTCAAACCATAATCCAGATCTCCGAAATTATGAATTAAATCTTTATCCAAATTGCCAACTTTATTAACAACGGATTGAGGAATTAATACACAATTACCAAACATTGTGTCACACGGACGTAACACATCTTTTGGTTCAAGAAATTCATATTTATTGGAGTACCATGCTTTCGACTGATTTGCACCTCCATAAGTGGGCTTACCTGTAATAGGATCTCGTGTGGAACCCACAACAATTGAATCAGAATTGCCCTTTTGAACGAGAGATTGATGCAGATTTACCAACTCACTTAATGCACCCTCTTCCAGAAAAGTATCATCATTGAGCCAAAGATAATACGGATAGTTAAACTTCATTGCCCTTGCAAAGGCTAGTCTCATGCCACCTACCCAGAAAAGATTTCCGGTACCATTTAACAGATGGACTTTAGGATAAAGTACCTTCACTGCATCTGAAGTTCCATCAGTGCCGCCATCATCAACTAAAAAAATATCAAAATCACTAGATTGCTCATAGAGTGAGCGAAGACAAGCTAAGGTTGTTTCACGCCGATTATGACATGTCATCAAAATTGCTAAATTTGGTTTTCGGTTCATCTTCTTACTCCTTGAAAGTAGTTGCCATTGTCACTGCCCATTTTTTAATTTGTTAGTTCTAAATTGGCAGATACATATTAGATTAGATATCAAATCATTAAAGATGAAAAGCTTGAATCGCTAATTATAGAATTGAAGTAGATACTTAGAACTAAATCAAGCCGCCAAAAACAAGTGATTACATGCTTCTCTTATGTTTGGAATTTATTCGACTAATATACCCGTCCTAGGCTTTCTGAAGACTTCTTTGCAATAGACAACAGACGATATAGAAACAGATAAATAAATAATCCAGAAAATATTGCTAGGCGATAAAACAGTTGCCATTTCAGAGAAGTTTACAAACAGTGTAAGTGATAGAAACTGGAGCATCCAGAAAAATTCCAATGAGTGTGTTGTAATAACCAAATTCGTTATTCTTAGGACAGTCAAAAAGAAGTCAGATAAAAATAAGAATAACCCAACAAGCCCTAATTGAAGGAAAACCTCTAAAAACCCGTTGTGAGCATGCCACCTAAATGGAAGACCTGCTTTATCGTAAAAAACTAGCAAATATTTTCCCCAGGTGTTTTCAGCAATGAAACGACCGGATGAGGTTGACCAAAATCCTGCATAGCCGTAACCGAAGAACGGATGCTCCAATCCCTTCTGAATGACTAGCGTCCAGAGGGGTGTTCGTCCATTCAGTTCCGTATCTTTATGCAAGACATCAACGAGAACTGTTTCAATATTAATAGAAATTACAACGGCAATAATAGAAATAACAAATAGAACTAAGATTATTAGAAGTGCTCGAAATCTATAGCTCCTCTGCTTTGCAATTATATATAAAGGATAAGTTAAAAAGGTTAAAGCTACCATAACTAGTGAAGTTTTGCTATGAGAAAACAAAACCATAGCTAAGCTAAGCAATAAAAAAGTAAAGTTGATCCACCGTTTGCCTATGTTGCGAATCATCAAAACTAAATGTAAGGAAGAAGCTAACGCCATTGAGCGCCCTAGATATTGCTTATGAGCATAAATGCCCTTCCAGTCAACTGTTTTATTCGGCATGTGAGTGGCATAACTCGGCATGAGAATAACAGCGAGCAAACTGACGATAGCTGTAATACGATAAGGCCAAGCAAATAACTGTAATTGTTCCTCGGTAGAATAGTTTGAGGCAATGTAAACCCCGAAAAGGGTAGTACGGAAAAGGGCTCTAAGTTGTTCCGAAGTAACCTCTGCTGCTTGAGACCAGAAGAATGAAAAAAATGCAATCGAAAGTAAAAGAAGAAGAAGAATGTTAGCTTTGATAAAATACAATATTTTGCCGGCGTGTGTAAACAAAATATAGGCGGAGATTAGATAGCTTAATGCATTGATCAGGCCATTTATCTGGCTTGGAATTTCTAGCACTTCTGCAAAAATAAGCACAAATACTATCAAGCTACTCTCAAATGTCTTAATAAAACGTGCTGTAAGTTTAATTGACATTACGGATGATCCAACTAATTGAACAAAAATCTATAGTTTAAGATCTTAACTTGTTAATGAGTTCTTGAAACAGCATACTGTACTTCTTTGCTTGAACTTCATAATTGAAGTGCTTTAATACGGTATTCCGAGATTGTTCAGCAAGTTTCTGATGACGCTCTGGATTTTCTAGTACCCAAACTAGCCCATTGGCTAAATCTTGAACTTCATAGGGCTTTGCTAAATAGCCATTGATCTGATGTTCAATCATGTCAGGCATTCCCCCGATACCAAAGGCAACACTTGGAGTACCGCAGGCACTTGCTTCTAAAATCGTGTTGGGCAAATTATCTTCTAGGGAGGGGGCAATGAAAACATCAGCAGCTGCATAAATTAGAGACAGGGAGATGTCATCACTGACTGTGCTTAAATAATGGGTTTTAAAAGGGAGACTATTCTCTTTAGACGGTTCAGAAGCACCAAAAACTACAAGTTCTAGATGTTCTTTCCATTCGGTCGCTCCTAAGCTTTGTAAGGCTGACTGCAACAGATGAAAGCCCTTACGCTTATCGTTGGCATTCGAGGCACCAAATAGAACAAGCCGTTTCTCCGCGGGCAATTGCAGGATTTCTCGCGCTACTTGACGATTTAATGGTCGATAAATATTAGTATTTAGACCGTTCGGAATCGCCTCAACTCGAACATCTCGAAACAGATTACTCGCTTGGGCGCATTTTGCTAACCAGGAACTAGGAGTAACAACAGTTAAATTAAGGTTTTGCCAGCTTTTTCTCTTCCGTTGCCAAATCCAGCGAGACAAATCTTGTTCAGAAACACTGCCAAGTTGAGGGCAGGCACCACAGGACCCTATATAACGATCACACCCTTGAGTGTAGTGGCATCCTCCAGTAAATGCCCACATATCATGTAGTGTCCAGACTATCGGCTTCTTAAGCTTTGCTAAGGTCTCTATCTGAATATAGCCTGCATTAATCCAGTGAAGGTTGATGATATCTGGGTTGATTTGATTGATTTGTTTTAGGCTTGAATCAGGTAAGCATTGAGGAGAAAAAGTTGTATTTTGACGCTTTGGATAAAGCTTTAAGGGTAAGCTATCAAAGGTAATTCTTGCTTTAGCAATACTTGCAGCTAAATTGGTCTTTGGTGCAATGATGGTAGGTGTATTCGCCGCTTTAAACTGCACTAGCATCTGGGAATCAATTCTGATCGCTTGCAATCCCTGATGCAAGCGATGACAGGCGCGAGCTGCACCTCCTTCAATATCATAAGTGCTGAGAATTAGAGCTTTCATACAATTAATTTCTAGATCTTCTAGCTCCGGGCTATGGTCTTAGACGCTAGCAACTTCAGCTTTCAGCTTCAAGTTTTTTTGCATCAACAACAAACGACGACGTACTTTCGCAACCAGTTTAGGCAGTCTCATATTGATGCCACCGTAAACATGATCGAATGTATTTTGATCGGCAACCAAATCACGAACAACAAACGGTGGGTGTTTGATTTCTGCTATCTCGAACATAGGTAATTTTGAGCGCAGGTCATCCCCTGTGGTGTGGGCAGCATCTAGACGGTTAAACCCGATATTAGAAATGAGGTTTGTATTTGGAGCAGCTACTAAACCACCCTGTGCCCAAATTGCATAGATCCATTGCACATCCCAGGTATCGAGAATCTGTGGATCTTGGTGCATTTGATCGAATAAATCCATCCAGTATTTTTGTTCATGTTTATCCTCGCAGATATAGGAAAGCAATTCTTCTGCTTTGAATTGAGGCCATGTCTTCATGTGGTAGTCATAGTGCTGCCAAGATCTGCGCCAAGAAGCCCATCCCCAACCATGCATATACTTTGAGAAGTAATAGCCGTAGGGATTACGGTTTTGGCAAAGTGAGTTATCGCCATTGATATGCATCACTCGCTCATCATCCCGGTAGCGTTCTAGGAGTACTTCACAAAAATGGAAGAAGGAGGGAGAGGGGAGGGTATCATCCTCTAAAAAAATAGCTTCTTCAACTTGAGAAAAAACCCAATCAAAACCACTGGCTTCGCGCCGTCCACAGCCTAGATTAACCTCAGAGAAGTCAGTTTTTAGGTCACACTCCCAATCTACTTTCTGAATGATCGCTCGTGTTTGTTCACACTTTTCAGCTTCACCGGGGCGATCGAGGCGAGGTCCATCTGCGATGACGAATAATTGTTTTGGTTTGATCTGCGCGATCGCATTAAAAACTTGCTCTGTCACATCAGGACGATTGAAAATCAGAAAACCGATCGGTGTTGAGAAAGACATAGAAGTACTTAGGAGAAAAACTACTTTTTTGAGAACTTAAATCAAACGGTACTTAGGTAGATTGCGGGATAAAACGACGAACTCCGGCAATGAGTAAAGCACGTCCTAAATGAGCAAACACTTTGGGAGACAGACTACATTTAAAGGCTTCCTGAATTTGAGCAACTCCAGCTTCAATATTGCCTACCTGCAATAGGTGACGGGCTGTATCCAATGCACAAACAGCAGAGTGTTCCAGATTTCTTTTGACTAGCTTTTCAATTGTTGCTTCAGGTAAATATTCAGGCAAATAGGATTGAATGATATCCAAGCCTTTTCTAACTTCTCTCATATTTTCACCTGTTTGAATAGTAAAACCACTATTGGATGTCGAGCGCATCCGGTAAGCTGCTAATGGCTCGGTTTCATACCAAACTGCATATTGCGTCGCAAGCCGCACCCACATCTCCCAATCTTCGTAGTAGTACTGAAAGCGCTGGTCAAAACCGCCCATTTCTTCATAAACAGATCGTCGCACGACGACAGAAGGAGTTTGAATATGTTGCTGAACGATGATACGTTCTAACCAGTTGCTTAAAATACCAGGTTCAGTTTGAATGAGGGGAGAAATAGATTGCCAGTGACCTTGCTCATCCATATAAAGGTGGCGGCAAAAAGCAGCACCAATTTCTGGCTCTTGCTCAAAAGCATGTTGCATCTTTTGGTAAAAACCATGCAAAACATAATCATCTCCATGCAGCAAGTGGACAAACTGCCCACAGGCACGCTGCAAGCAGGTATTAAAGTTGCCGACATGTCCTAAATTTTGAGGCTGACGATAAAAGCCAACTCTTCCTTGTCCAATTTTCTCGACTACTTCAGCAGGATTATCTTTAGTAGAGCAGTCATCAACTACTTCAATTTGCATTAAGTCTTGGGGGACATTTTGCGAAAGCACACTCTCTAATGTCTTTCCCAAAAAGTCAGCGCAATTGTAAGTTGGAATCATGACAGACCAAAGTGGACGATTTGCTTGGTCAGAAATGGGCGGGATCAATGCTCTATACGAAGACGTCTGGGTCATAAGATCAGAAATAAATTATCAGAATGTCTGGATGCCCTATTTTTGCGTTTGCTCATTGCTATATAAGCTTCTTCCTTTAAAATCCGTAACCCCTGCTATGCTTGACTTTTGTTCTCCCATCCAGCGGGATCAGTGCCAGATTAATGAATCCCTGCTTGTGAGTGAAACAACACCAATGACCGAAGTACTGCCAGATAGCAGCGGAGTGTTTGATAATTAGCAGACAGTAATGTACCTGGTAATTTCAGAATGATTTTGACGGCAAGCAAAGTTTTAGATGCGATCACTTGGCGAGAATGGCTACATTTGAAGGCTTCCTGAAGCTGAGTTACGGCTGCCATATCAGAATTTTTCAGCATTTCAGAAGCAATATCAATGGCCCAGCAAGCGACATAATCTTTGGCATCCTGGGAAAGCTTATTTCGCTTGTCTTTCGGTAGATAGGAGTATGCGATTTCGATTATTTGCTTCATGTCTCTAACATTTTGACCGCTGCGACGGCATCTTCCAGTCAGAGACGAAGTATGAGACCGATAGGATGCTAACGGTTCTGGCTCAAACGCAACGGGATAGAATGCTGCAATCCGTAGCCACATTTCCCAATCTTCGCCACAGCAAGCAATGCGACTATCAAATCCGCCAATTTGCTCATAAACCTCTCGCCGAACCACCATTGCCGGAGGCTGGAACTGATTAAAAATGGCAATTTTGTCAACCCAGTTAGGAAGGATTCCTGATTGCTCTAGCTCTAAGCTAGAGACATGCAGTTGGTTACCTGATTCATCGACAATAAAATGGCGGCAAAACGCTGCACCAATTTCGGAATGCTGCTCAAACAACTGTTGCATCTTCTCATAAAACTTATCTGAGACATAATCATCACCGTGCAGCAGGTGAACGAATTGCCCCCGTGATCTCTGAAGGCAGGTGTTGAAGTTTTTGATATAACCTACATTTTGAGGTTGCTGGTAAAAACTGACTCGACCCTTACCTACTTCTTCTACAACCTGTTTGGGATCATCCTGAGTCGAGCAGTCATCAATCACCTCAATCTGCATTAAATCAGCTCCTAGATCTTGAGCCAAAATTGCATTTAACGTGTGACGCAAGTAATCCGCACAGTTATAGGTGGGGATCATGACAGACCATAAAGGTCGATTTTCCTGACTGGACACAGGTAGAATGCTAACTTGAAAATCCTCATTTTTAATTTCAATCATGTCTTGTGAATAAAAACACGGCAAATTAGAGTTTCTGAGATGACTTACTTGTAAGGATCATAATGAGATACTTCTACCAACCAATTTCCGGTAAGAAACAAGCTCGATCGAATCATAGACTTGAGCTTCCAATACGCACGAATTGGGTGATAACTTGGGTAGCTAGGAGAAAATCCTGAATCCATACTTTCAAGTTGTTCTTTGAGATATATTCTCTTGGCTCGTGGGTCAACACAACTCATTGCAGCAATAAACTCCTCGCGGATTTTATTTACTGAAGCTAAAGCATGAGTTCGACATTCCCCTGCTTTTCGACGTCCATCTTCAGATAAACAATAATCAAAAGCTTGCTGAAGCTTTTCATCATTCAAGTTGGTGACAGAAAATACAATATTCCATCCAATAGTCTCTGCTTGCCGAGTGACTTTAGCACCTCCTGAAATTGCATCTATAGCAACAACAGGAACTTCATTTTTAAGAGATAGTACCATTCCATGTAAACGAGTTGTTATAACCAAATCCATCCGAGCAATCATCGATTCAATTTCTGCTGCAGTGTGGAGGTTTGTGGTATTCGGATCTAAGCGAGTATCTATTGGAACCACAATACATTGGCGTGATTTAGTGAGTCGATCAATAGCATCATTGGCAATTTGATGCTTAGCCCTCTGTCTGTACTCCGCTTGAGGCTCAGCTAGGATGACGCCTACGATGGGCACTTTTTTTTGATGAGCAGCGAATGAAATATCTGGTCGTGTATTGAAATGGCTGTCTCGTTCTAGAAGCACGTCAAAAGGATTCCAAACGCCAAGCGGCTCTATCATCGACAAATCTAAACCGATTAAACAACAGTCCTTGAATTTCTCTATAAATTGTTTTGAATAATCAATGTATGGGAAAGGACCGCAAACAAACACCGCATGGGAATAGTTCTTTGGATCAGCTTGCCAAAAATCTATGCCTTCCGAAAAAGGAGGTAAAAGAGCAACATCATAGGAATAACCCGCTTGTTCTAACCATTCACAAGCAACATCCTTCGCCATTAAATCGCCAGCAGTCACATTACATTGCTCGAAGCTGAACCATCCTACAACTAAAGCCTTTTTACTCATCACTTGAACCACTCATCCTTTTCTCTATGACGTTTCGCTTCTTCCGGCTCTGAGATCAAAATCGTATATTAAACTACAATAATTTGTTGGATCCACGGCTAGGAGTCGGTGATAACTTGACATAAGGTTGACTTATCAGCACAAAGCCAGGAGAGCCGACGTTTCCGCCTTTTTGTTAGATTCAAACTAGTTCGCATTCTGAAATTACAATTGATCATGAAGCCTTTTCTACAATTTTTTGATAACTACCTGATTCAATAACTTTACCTTCCTCCAATCGATAAATGCGGTCACACTGCTTCACTGTGGTCAATCTGTGGGCAATGATAATCAGTGTTTTAGAACCTGAAAGTGATTGAATTGATTCAGTAATTAATTGCTCGGTTTCATTATCCAGAGCTGCTGTTGCCTCGTCTAAGACCAGGATTTCTCGATCATGGTAAAGCGCTCTTGCAATTCCAACGCGTTGACGTTGACCGCCTGATAAACGCACACCCCGCTCACCAGCCGAAGTTTCGACACCCTCTGGTAATTCCTGGATTAATTCTGTTAGTTGTGCAGCCTCAATCACTTTCTCTAACTTTTGATAATCAATAAGTTCATCAGGAACACCAAACGCGATATTTCGTGCGATCGTGTCATCAATTAGAAAAATAGACTGTGGAATGTAACCAACAAGATTTTGCCAGGAGCGTAAATTTTGATAAATAGACACTCCATCGACACAAATATCACCACTTTCTATCTGTAGCAGCCCCAGCAGCACATCAACTAGTGTGGTTTTGCCAGCCCCCGACTTACCAATCAGCGCAATCGATTCACCTTTTGCAATAGTCAAAGAAACTTTTTTAAGAGACGGCCTTTCTGCGCCTGAATAGCGATAAATAATATCCTTCAATTCAATCTCGTGATCAAATTTCATTGCGGTGTCTCTCGATCGACCCAGCACTTTCTGACCCACCCTGATTTTTTCGCAATTCAGAGGAATTTGCCAGTTTTCAATTGTTTTTAGATCGTGGTAAAGCATATCTAAGCTATGACTCGCCATCTGCATCAGCCCTAACGATGAGATCAACTGGTTAATCGACGGCAACAAGCGCATAGCAGCGACTGCAAAAATTGCCAGGATAGAGATTAGTTTTTGGAAGTCTTGTCCAAAAAAAACTTGATAAACACCCATTAAGAGAACAACAAAAACAAACAGCAGTGTTTCAAGTAAAAGTTTGGGCAAAGTTTGAAAGTTGGAGAACTTAGTCATTGCCTCAATATTGCGATCAGCACTAGCCTCAGCATATTGAACAAAATAGTCCTTACAACCAATCACATAAGTTTCTTTCACTCCTCCCAATCCATGATTAATCGCACGGAAAATTCCATGATATGACTCTGATGCCTCTCTGCTCCAAATCTTTGCTTTATCTTTATAAAGATAGAATAGTAGAAGAGTGGGTAATACCACCGCGCCAATCATTACCAGTAAAACTAGACTGGCTTTAGCAAGCAGTAGCAAAAGGGCAAAAATCGTGACAAGATTGGCAAATGCCTCCAACATAGGCAAGATGCACTTAAAACAAAAATTCTGTGTCTCTATTAAAATATTCTTTGTTAAACCAGCAGAATCCCGGCTGAGATGGAAGCTATAAGGAACCGACAGATAAGCCGACAAGAGCCAAGCAACTAATCCTCCCTGTTGCTCATAGCTAAATCGGTAAATTGAGGAACGGATATGGAAATAGAGAAACGATCGAACACAAAAAATAAAAGCCAGTAAAACCCCTAAAAATAGAGTGAAATGGGCAGCAGCAGGCTTGCCAGTCAATTCATAAGCCCAGTTGAGTAAAGATACTTGAGTAATCGTTTCAGGATGAGAAACTACCCAGATAAAAGGACCTATTAAACCAATTCCAAATGCTTCCAGCAGTGACGCAACGACAGCCCCGATCGCTAGAACTCCTAGCTGTTGCTTACTATCTCTCAACATGTATAAAACTTTAGAGAAATATTCAATCATAGAGTCCTATTTGTGTAGCGCCTTGAATAATCTAGGGATTACTATTGACTATGTAAGTCAGTAATAAAATTACAAACCAAATAATCTGAGAAGCCCAGTAAACGGACTGAGAACCCGTCCTATTCCATCGATAATAGAAGAGCTGGTTTTCTTTGAAATAATAATGACATCCCCATCTTGAACCTGATAAGTATCTGTCAAGTTCTGCAAATCAACAGTCTGCCTTACAACTCTGCCCTGCTCGTTCATGCGGATAAATGCAACCTGCCTCAGCCTGGCATCAACCGTAGGACCACCTGCGATCGCGACTGCACTGGAGAGAGAACTGTCCGGCGGCACTTGGATTTCACCAGGCTTCTTGACCTCTCCCACAACCCGCACTCGCACCGTTCCAGGTGACAAACTCGATTTTGCAACTAATCGACGGTCGATCGCTTTATCTTCGGTTAAGCGAGGTACATAGATAGAATCACCATCCTGCAAAACCAGTTCAGGGGGAGCATTGTCAGAACTAATTGCATCCCAGAGATTAACGATTATAGGCTGAGAATTCCCGGCACCGTACCGCCGCAACGTGACCTGGCGAATGTCAGCATTTTGAGTGATTCCGCCTGCCTCTGTAAGAGCTTTACTTAAGGTGGGTACTCCTCTGATCGTATTACTTCCAATGGTGAGATTCGTTGCAGTTAGGCTGCTAAGCTGTATAGGACCTGGACGCTGAACTTCCCCCGCCACGTTAACCAACACAGGTCGAAGAACTGTTAGGTTAACTGTCACCACAGGCTTGACCAAAAGAGAGGCTAACCGATTAGTTAGCTCTTGCGCCAATCGTTCGGTGGTTTTTCCAGCCGCTGAGACAGTGCCAATTAATGGCAGGGTAATAGTGCCATCTGGGAGCACAACTTTTGCACCTGTGAATTCACTATAATCGAACACCGTGATGTCAACCTGATCGCCTGGACCGAGAATATACGCTGAACGTTCAGTCACAGCGTTAGATGAACGTTCAGGGGGAAAAGGGGTTTGAGCAATGGTTGAAAGAGGGAAAGCAGTGCAGAAAACAACCGCCAAAGTAACTGAGCAACGAAATTTCTGAAATTCTTGCAGATCAAACATAGAGCGCAAACCTTTGCTTTAGGCATTCAATTAATTTGAGAGTGATCGTGGGCAATCTCTGGCATCCTCGGTTTTGTCAACGCAGAGGAGGGAGACAGATGCTGATCAGACGGTTTTCGAGTGTAGTAAAAATAGCTGTCGGGTTCATTTTTTACATCTACTCCGTTAATCACCATTCCTAAAACAGTCTGACCCGATCGTGCCAAAAATTCTTTAGCTGCATTTGCACTTACAGAGTCAACGACTCCTGGACGAACCACCAGTAAAATGCCATCAACCATTTTTCCCAGCACAGCCGCATCTGCCGTACCGGCTAGAGGTGGAGTATCGAACACCACATAGTCATAATCCTGCGCGAACTTAGTGGTGAGTGAAGCCATTCGTTTAGAATCTAGCAGTGCAATGGGGTTAGGAGGAATTACACCCGATGGCAGAACATGAATGTTGTCTGCGACTTCTCTGACTGCAACATCAAGAGCAATCTGATCAACCATGACATTACTCAACCCTACTGAGTTAGTTAGACCCCAGATATGATGCTGATCGGGATGTCGCATATCTGCATCTACTAAAAGCACCCGATATCCCACCTGAGCCATTGCAACTGCAAGATTTGCAGAGATTTCCGATTTACCTTCTTGAGCCATAGAACTCGTGACCACAATTGTCTTTAGATTCTTATCAGAACTCAAAAACTTCAGATTTGCTTGCAGCATCTGATAAGATTCGCTAATGGACGATCGAGGCTCATCTCGAGTGATGACATTAGGAGTTGTTTGTTCAAACTTCTCTAAATAAGAGCGTTTTCCGCTCCCTTTAGTCAACACAGGAATGACTCCTAGAAGTATGTATCCAAATAGTTCTTTCGCCTCTTTAACTGTTTTGACAGAGCGATCGCCTAGATCAAGAGTAAAAGCCGTCGCGATGGCAAGCAAAATACCTGCAAAGACACCCCCTACAAAAATGAGCTTTCTCTTAGAGAGAGCAGAGCGTGTGGGCACTAGAGCAGTTGAAATAATGCGGGCATTCCCAATATTTTGATTTTCTGCTATCTGAACCTCTTGAAGCTTTTTCAGAAGTGCCTCGTAGGTTGATTGAGCTGCCTGCAATTTCCGCTCAAGTTCCTGCCGGGTCTGTTCTAATCTGGGCAGAACATTCGCTCGGTTCCTATAAACAGACTGAACGTTCGACAACGTTGCAATCCGGCTGATTAGCCCTAATCTCGTTGCTTCGACCTCGACGACCTTTTGAATAAGGCTTTGCTGCACCCCTCCAACCTGTAGGCTTCCTGGGAAAACCTGTTGGTCGCCGCCAACTATCTGCTGTACCCGTTCCTTCAGCAATGCGTCAAGAGCAGAAACTTTGCGCTCTAGATTGGCGATCGTAGGATATCCAGCTTGATATCGAGTTCGTTCAACGGCAAGCTGTTCTTGAACTTCCTGAAGTTGTTTCAGCACCGCTTGAACGCCAGGTGCCTGACTCAGCGTTGAGCGAGGGACAGCAGCTTGTGCATCAATGCCAATTCGACTTTGTAATTCCTTTGATTGGGCAGTCACATCTCCCAATTGAGCTTGGGCTTGGGTAACTTGTATATCTAAATCAGAGATAATTTTAACGGCTGCACTGGCTTCCTCTTGAAGAACGATCACTCCGTTCTCTTCTTTAAAGTGACGTAAAGCTAAATCTGCTTTTCTGACAGCAGTCTCGGTCTCAGGTAGCTGCTCTGCAATAAACTTGCGAGCCGACGCAGCCTCCGCTCGGTTAGCCTGCACATTGTAGGCGATGTAAATCTCAATCACTTTGTTGACAACTGCTGCTGTCAACTTAGGATCTTTGCCTTGATAGGAGATATTGAGTACGTCAGTGTTGGCAATTCCTTTTATGGTCAGCCCCTTAGCTAAATCCTCAGGTTCAAGAAGTTTATTCTGCTCATCTTTATCTACAAGATGAAGTGCCTTAATGGTCTCTTGCAGGATGGGCACAGAGCGCAAAATTTCTGCCTGGGTATCTAAAGAATTGGATTGCCCTTTTAACCCCTCAAGTTCTCCGATTCCTTCTCCTAAACCTGTTAAAGATGAGGCACGACTATTTTTGATTAAAAGCTTTCCTTCTGCTTGATAGCTCGGCTTCTGCAGAAGTGCAAACGAGAGAGCGACAGCAACAGTTACTGCAAAAACTCCAGTGGCCGGCAACCAACGGCGTTTTAGCACGAGCCAGTATTTCTGAATATCTACTTCTGCGGAAATGTCTTTAGGTTCCATGCGCTAGTGATAGTGGAAAAATGTAAGATTTCAAAATGTTGGAGTCTTTTTGTACTAAAAGCGTGGTCACTGCTCCTTAGAGGATGTTTTAAAAGGGTCAGTTTGAGCGTCAGAAGCCACCTGTACGGATGACCAAGATGCTTAAAAGCCTGATTCTCTCGTTACCGTTTCTCCGTGGTCAAGGTAGTTCAAGCTACTCTGGAAGACTTTTAAAACACCCTCTTAGACTATGATTTAGAGTTTGGCTGCCAAAACACTCTCTCACCATACTTTACTTACTTTACTTGGTGTGAAGAAACATTAATGCCTCACATGCATTTCACATTATTTTGATGGAGCCATAGCTCATTAGGAAGATTTTGGCATGATCTAAGATTCTGACGAGCAAATCAAGTTTGTGGATGCTCATTATATGAGTCAAAGGTGTAGCGTTTGCAAGCACATTGCCCGAACCAACTGAACGAAGTCTCGATTCAAGTGTAAAAATCTCGGTCACGCGACCCGCGCGGACATTAATGCAGCAATTACATTCGAGATAGCTATATTCTCTCTGCTGCTGTCCAACAGTCGGTAGAGCAGGCTGTTGGACAGCAGCCGTATGTTTCAGATGCTTGCGCTTGGTTACAAGTATCATCCCCTCCCACGTGGGGTAATTGACTCCTCCAAGATGCTTTTCAGATTCCATAATGCAATTTAAAGTTACGTTATTGTGCTGATAAGAACCCAACGATTTAAGAAATTAGCTTATGGTCACAAGCTACCGAATTAGGCATCCTGAGAATAAGCTATTTTGGGTAGCAGCCACCCCAATAGCTATCAGGGCAGAGAAATCATGCAATAGTGATAGGTCAAGAATGTAGAAATTATGAATTCGGGACAATCTTGCGCCATTTCAAAAAGTGAGCCATTTGAAGAGAATTGACAGTTGTTGAGTGGGCAAGGTTTCAAGGCATAGATTTCTCTAAATTAGCATCACTGTCAAGAATGGTTCTTACAGCTTCTAGGATGCTTGGGTTAGTATGCTCCGGTTTTCTGCAGAACGATCTGCACCGTCTTTAGTATAATTTTTAGGTCTAGCCATAGTGACCAGTTCTCAATGTACGTAAAGTCTAGTGCTACTGCATCATCAAAGCTTGTGATGTTCGATCTCCCAGAGACTTGCCACAGCCCGGTGATTCCTGGCAGCACTTCTTGGCGAATAAAGTGGCGCTCCTTAAATCGCTGCACATCCCGCACGGGCAGAGGACGAGGACCAACAAGACTCATCTCCCCTAGCAACACATTAAAGATCTGCGGCAATTCGTCTAGGCTGTAGCTTCGCAAAAATCGACCAACCCGGGTGATCCGCGGATCAGCCTTCATCTTAAACAGTACTCCGTCTTTCACTTCGTTTTTCGCTTCTAGCTCTGCCTGCAATTTGCTGGCATCAGTAACCATAGTGCGAAATTTCCAGACTTCAAATTCTCTACTATGTAGACCAACACGAGTCTGCCGGAAGAAAATAGGTCCAGAAGAATCCAGCCGAATGAACAGTGCAATCAGCAAGTACACTGGCAGCAGTAATACAATTAACAGTACAGCGCCGCAAAGGTCTAAACTGCGTTTAATCCAAAACGAACCACCTGTGATAACAGGTGTCGATAACCTAAGGCAATCCATATCTTCAGCATAAGAAAAGTGAGATTGGGAGAGCAAGAATTGACCCTGCGCCATTAACACACGCAGTGTGATACCAGACGAACGAAAGTGCCAACAAAGATGAAGGCGATTTTTGATAGCGCTCCAGCTCACAAAAACTTCTTCAACGTTTAGAGCCTTCAGTTCTGCAAACATAGATTCACGATTTTTTACGTCAAGCACATTGGAATTAGCAATTCCTAAGATGTTGTAATAATTGTGACCTTGAATAAGACCAGCACTCTTTTCTCGCTCATCCGCGCTGCAAATTAGGAAGACAGAGTGCCGAATAGCACCATGATTCCGAACTCGATTGACCATAACGTCAAAACTAAACCTACCAAGAGCAATAAAAAAACAGTTCAAGAACCAAAACAGCAAAAAGGTAGAACGTGAAACATAGTGATTGGGGTCATAGAGAAAAGCAATCAGCAAGAGAAAGAGGCATGAAAATGTTATTGCTTTAAAGAGCCGACCATAATGGCGCCGAGCTTTGCCACCTTCATACAACCCACTGGCGGAAATTACAACAATCTCAGTCGCCAGAACCAGTGGCAGAAGATATACTCCTCGCTCCTGCGTCCAAGGTGACATGAGTGGAGTACCAAAAGCTACTGCAAAGAGCCAAGCCCAAATTATTAAAAGTAAATCTAGACCTACTAAGGTCAGACAGCGTACCCAAACAGCCGCGGAACCTCTGCGTATTCGTGAGTCCTTTGGAGATCGAATGTCGTGCTCCATCCAATTGATTTTCCGGCATTTGGAGGGTAACTTTGGAACTGCAACTTTTGCCCAGAAATTATTGCTCATAGTATGTTAGAAAGCCCATTGCGGAATTAAGAATCAATACCTGAATACCTACGTATCCTTTCCGAAAATCTATCGTTAGAAGGGTGCTTAATTCTGCTGATTATAGAGGGGATCTTTGAGCTATGCACTTTCACATAGGCTCTTTGTCACATCCTCATAACTTCATAAAGAATGGATGTGTCGCAAATACTTCTTCCTAACAAACGAGCCGTATCAATCTCATCGCTCTAAACGATATTCAAAGATTTCTTCGATTCCCTTCCCTTGAACTGACCGTTTGGTCATAAATCAGGGTAAGAAAGAGTGACGCAACCCAATAAAGCAATGGGGAATTGAGTTACATGAAGCCGAGCGGCTACCC
>Ga0209724_1001679_pt1 | contig 19814 bp, 21 predicted proteins | sample grotaG_FD_184143 | JGI IMG/M metagenome (GOLD analysis project Ga0209724, IMG submission 184143) | Glacier valley bacterial and archeal communities from Borup Fiord, Nunavut, Canada, to study Microbial Dark Matter (Phase II) -... | ecosystem: Environmental > Aquatic > Freshwater > Ice > Glacier ...
ACCACGGAGCTGCAGTCCAGAAGCCGGGCAGCTGCTGCGCGGGTGCCGACATCGCCGACGCACGCCGCGTCGCGGCACAGCTCGGCATCGCGCATTATGTGCTCGACTATGAAAGCCGCTTCCGTGACGCGGTCATCACCGATTTCGCCGACAGCTACCTTGCCGGGCGCACGCCGGTGCCATGCATCCGCTGCAACCAGACGGTCAAATTCCGCGACCTGCTCGATGTCGCACGCGATCTGGGTGCGGCGTGCCTTGCCACCGGCCATTATGTCCGGCGCATCGACGGCGCGCACGGTGCCGAATTGCATCGCGGCATCGATCCTGCCAAGGACCAAAGCTATTTCCTGTATGCGACCACCGCTGCGCAGCTCGATTTCCTGCGTTTTCCGCTGGGGGGCATGAGCAAGCGCGCGGTCCGCGAGCATGCCGAGAGATTCGGGCTCCGGGTCGCCGCCAAGCCCGACAGCCAGGATATCTGCTTCGTGCCGCAGGGCGACTATGCTGCCGTCGTCCGCCGCGTCCGACCCGAAGCCGATGCGCCGGGCGATATCGTCGACGGCGCGGGGCGCGTGCTCGGCACGCATCGCGGGCTGGTCCACTACACCGTTGGCCAGCGGCGCGGCATCGATATCGGCGGCATGCCCGAGCCGCTGTATGTCGTCCGCCTCGATCCGGCGACGCGCCGCGTGGTCGTCGGGCCGCGCCGGGCGCTCGCGGTCGATGCGCTGACGCTGACCGATCTGAACTGGCTCGGGCCCCATACTGGCGCAAATGCCGTCACCATCGGTGCGCGGGTGCGGTCGATGGCTCCGACGGTCGAAGCGGTGCTCGACGGCGCGGAGCTACGTTTCGCTGCGCCGCAATACGGCGTTTCGCCCGGACAAGCTGCCGTATTGTACGACGGTTCCCGTGTGCTCGGCGGCGGCTGGATCGACCGGACGGTTGCGACGGCATGGGACAGTTGAGGCGTCAGAATATTGGCACGTGTCAAATCGCTGACGCTGAATAAGTCGGTTCATTGACGCTATTCCGGCCGCCCGGCCTGGCACCGGGCGACAACTGGGTTGGCACGGCGCTTGCGTAGGATCTGGCACACAGCCGGGGGACCCAATGCAGGCGATCATCACCAGCTTCGCCGTTTCAAGCGCGGCCGAAGCGCTCCACCCCGGCCCCGGAGCCGCGTTGCGGGCCCCTGGGGCTGGGGCCGGGGCAGCGCTCATGGTCGTTGCGCAGGGCGAGCCTACGCCGTCATCCACGTTCGTGCGGGTCGCCGTACAGGGCAAGTCAGCGTTGACGCTGTCTGCCGAAGCTGGCTGCCTCGGCGTGCTCGGCTTTGGCGCAGGCGATATGCCCTTCGCGGCGGCACTGGTTGCGGTACTGGCCCGCGGGTCGCTGCCGGCGGCGTCCGATCCGGGATCCATGCAGCTGCTCGCCATGGCCGAACGGGTCGCGCAGCGCGACATCGGCGTCCTCATCAACGGGCCAACCGGTACCGGCAAGGAAGTGCTCGCCAATCACATCCACCGGATGTCCACCCGCCGCAACCGGCCGCTTGTCGCCGTCAATTGTGCAGCGCTCCCCGAGGCAATGCTCGAAGCGGTGCTGTTCGGTCACGAGCGCGGTGCGTTCACCGGCGCATTGCAAAGCGCCAAGGGACTGTTCCGCGCCGCCGACGGTGGCACGTTGCTGCTCGACGAGATCGCCGAGCTGCCGCTGGCATTGCAGGCCAAGCTATTGCGTGTGCTGCAGGAACAGGAGGTATTACCGATCGGGGCGAGCGTCGCGCAAAAGGTCGACGTCCGCATCATCGCCTGCGCCAATCGCGACCTGCCCGCCGAAGTCGCCGCCGGTCGTTTCCGCGCCGATCTCTACTATCGGCTCGCGGTGTTCCCGCTGACCACGCTGCCGCTGGCGGAGCGACGCGCCGATATCATCGCCATCGCCGCCGCGCTCTGGCTGCGCGACGGCTCGGGGCTGTGGCCGACGCCAGCGGCGCTGAGGCGGCTCGCGGCGCACGACTGGCCGGGTAACGTGCGCGAGCTCGGCAACGTGCTGCAGCGCGCCACAGTGCTCGCCAGCGGCGTGCGGATCGAGGCAGCGGACATCGTTTTCGACCGGGCTGCGGCGTCGCCCATGCTGCCGACGGTTTCCGCATCGCTCGGCGGGCTGCGGCGCGAGCGCGAATTCGCTGCGATCCGTTCGGCTCTGGCCGATTGCGCCGGACGCCGGTCGATGGTTGCGCACCGCCTGGGGATCAGCGAGCGGACTTTGCGATATAAGCTCGCCGCGATGGCGCATGAAGCGCCCGTCGACCGGATGACGATGCAATGACCATCGTGACAGCGGGCGACGTGCTCGCACTCCGCGCCCAGATCGTTGGTCGGAGCGAACCGGCGACGGTGCGGCCCGCGGCCGGCGGCGGCTTCGAGTCCGCGATCACCGAGGCGCTCAAGAGCGTCAATGCGGTCCAGTCTGCAGCGGGCGACGCGTCAACCGCGTTCGAGCGCGGCGATACGGTCGATATCGCCGGGGTCATGCTTGCACGCCAAAAAGCGTCGATCGCCTTCGAGGCGACGCTGCAGGTCCGCAACAAGCTGTTGTCGGCATATAAGGACATCATGAGCATGCCGGTATGACGGCATGAACGAGCTCGCGACGCTGCCGCCGCCTGCACGTCTCGTCACCGACCTGCGCGCGCGTGGCGACCGGTTGCTTGGGCAGCCTGCGGTGCGCCGGGCACTGCCCGCAATCGCGACGTTGCTGGCGGTCGGTGCGACGCTCGTCGCATGGTTGCTGCTGCGCACGCCCGACTATCGTGTCGTCTTGCCGGTGCTGGTCGAAAGCGACAAGGCGGCGGTACTGGCGGCGCTCAAGACGGGTAACATTGCGGCGCGGGTCGATCCCGCAACAGGCAACATCGAAGCACCGGAAGCGCAGGTTGCGGCGGCGCGCATCCTGTTGGCGGGGCAGGGCCTGCCGAAGGCGGCGGCGACCGGCTATGATCTGCTCGGCACGCTACCGCTCGGATCGAGCCGCGCGGTCGAGACGGCGCGGCTCAAGCAGGCGCAGGAAAGCGATCTTGCGGCCAGTATCACCGCGATAGACGGTGTGGAGTCGGCGTCAGTGCATCTTGCCGCTGGCGAAGTCTCGGTGTTCATTCGCGACCGTGCAGCACCGACCGCGGCCGTGTTCGTGCGGCTTGCGCCGGGCCGGGCACTCGGTGACGCGCAGGTCCGCGCCATCGAACATCTGGTGGCGTCATCGGTTGCGGGCCTCACGACCGACCGCGTCAGCATCGTCGATCAGTCCGGGCATCTCATTTCGGGCGACACGGGCGGTGGATTGCTCGGGGAAAGCGCGCAGCAGTTCGCGTACCAGAGCCGGGTAGAGGCGCAATATCGGCAGCGCGTCATGGCGCTGCTGCTGCCGATGCTCGGCGAAAACAACTTTTCCGCCGAGGTGTCGGCCGATATCGACTTCACCGAAAATTCGGCAACGCACGAAAGCTTCGACAAGGACGGCGTGCTGAGGAGCGAACAGGGCAGCAATGCGACCGAGGCTGTACCGACGCCGGCGCGGGGCATTCCCGGCGCGCTGTCGAATACGGCACCGCCAGCGGCACAACTTGCCAACGCGCCGTCGTCGCCCGCCGCCCCGGTCGCGACCGTTACGCCCAAAAGCGAAAGCTTCGTGCGCAGCTTTGAAGTCGGCAAGGCGGTATCGGTCACACGCGGTGCCGCAGGGCAGTTGCGACGCCTGTCGGTGGCCGTTGTCGTGCGCGACCTAGCTCTTGGTGCACCCAAGACGCAGCCCGAACAGCTTGCCGCGATGACCGGGCTGGTCCGCAGTGCAGTGGGCTTCGATGCGCGGCGGGGCGATGTCGTTACAGTTGCCGCGCGGCCGTTTGCACCCGCGAACGTCGATGCTGCGATCGCATGGTACGACCGCCCGCTGGTTCGTACCGCAGGGGAAGCGGCCGTTGCGCTGATCGTGCTGGCGCTGCTGATTTTCGGCATCGTGCGCCCCTGGCTCAAGCGTCAGCCCACGCCAGCCGCCGTTGATTTTAACGAGCAAGCTCCGCAGGCAGTCCTAGCGGTCGACTACACGGCTAAACTTGCCGAAGCGAAATCGCTCGTCGCCGCCGATGTCAGCCGTGCATCGGCGGTCGTTCGGCAGATGATCCGGGCCGACGCCGCATGACCGCAATGCCGTTGTCGGGCGCTCAAAAATGCGCGGTGCTGCTGCTGCTCCTCGATGAACCGCAGGCGGCCGAGCTGCTCCGTCAGCTTGCTGCGGACGAAGTACACGCCGTCGGCCATGCCATGCTTTCGGTGGCCGAGATCGAGCCGCAGGCGATCGATACGGTGCTCGATGATTTTCTGCTCGCCAGTCGTAGCACTGCGGCGCTCGGGCAGGGCGGCGCTCAAGTCCGGTCGGTGCTAGAACGCGCGCTCGGCAGTGCGCGCGCCGGTGGCGTTATCCAGCAGCTTGGCCCACCAGTAAGTGCACGGGCATTTGCCACGCTCGACTGGGCGGAACCAAACACCCTCGCGACACTGCTGGCCGATGAGCACCCGCAGGCGACCACGGTCGTGCTTGCCCATCTCGCACCGGCAGTTGCCAGCGCAGTTCTCGCGGCACTGCCCGATGCGCAACAAGCCGATCTGCTGTATCGCCTCGCGCGCATCGGTACCGTGTCTTCGGCAGACATCGCCGATCTTGAAGCCGGGCTCGATGCGCGGCTGGGAGCCGATGAGCCGTCGCGACCGGCGCCGCCGCTCGCCGGACCCGATCTGGTGGCGAAGCTGCTCAATCTTTCGTCGGACCAGGCGCGCCTGCTGACCGACCTCGCGGCGCTCGATCCGGACCTTGCCGCGACGATTGCCGAAAACCTGTTTGTCTTCGACGACATTCTGCGGCTCGACGCGCGTGCGATGCAGGCGTTGGTGCGCGAGGTAGATCCGGCGGTTATCGTCGTCGCGTTGAAGGGCGCGAGCGCAGAGCTGCGCGATCATGTGTTTGGCGCGATGTCGGCGCGCGCGGCGACGCAGCTTCAGGACGACCTGGCACAGCTTGGACCGCTCAAGCTTGCCGACGTGCAGGCTGCGCAAGGCGAACTGGCGCGCGCTGTTCGCCGCCTCGCTGATGACGGCGTCATCATGCTGCCAGGGCGTGCTGGTGGCTATGTCTAGCGGATTGCATGCCTTGCTTACCGCCATGGCACCGTCGCCGGTGGTCGCGCCGCAGATGGTCGATTGCGACACACTGACGATGAGCGCGCATGCCGACGGCGTTACGGCGGGACTGATGCAAGCCGACGCAACCATGGCGCGTGAACGCGCCGTGCTCGGCCCGCTTTGTGCGGCGTTAACCGCTGCGCAAACGATCGATGTGGCGACGCTGCGAGCGCCATTTGTCGAACTTGTGACCAGAATAGCCGAAGCCGTGGTGCGTGCAGAACTTGCTCTCTCGCCTGACGTTATCGTCCGACTGGTTGATGAGGCGCTCGCTGCGATCACCACCGATGGCCCGGCAACGCTGCGCTTGAACCCTGATGACATCGGTCTGATCGGTGAAGCTTGTCCGCTGCCGATCGTTGCTTCTCCAGACCTCGAGCGCGGAGCGGTGGAGATCGAAGGGCCAGACTTCGTCATCGATGCCAGCCTCGGCGCAAGGCTTGCGGCCATCGTCGGTAGTCTCCGATGAGCGCAACCATGGCATTGCAGGTGCTCGCCACCCTGCCGCCGCTGCCCACAACCGCACCGCGCCGCGGCGGGCGGCTCAGTGCTTATGACGGGCTGCTGCTCGAGGCGCGGGGGCTAGACGTTGCGGTCGGCACGGTCTGCGCTGTTGGACCGCGACGGACCGCTGCCGAGGTAATCGGTTTTCGCGACGGCCGGGCGTTGTTGATGGGGTTGGCAACCTTGGGCGATCTTATGCCTGGCGCGGCGGTCATCCCGTTACCGGGCGAAGTGCGCGCGCAGGCCGGGCAAGCGCTGCTCGGGCGTGTCATCGACGGCAGCGGCGCCCCGCTCGACGGCGGACCTCCGATTATTACGCTCGATTATGCGGCGCTGGAGCCGCCGGTTGCCAACCCGCTCGCCAAGACCGGAGTGCGCACGGTGCTCGATGTCGGCGTCCGCAGCATCAATGCGTTGTTGACGATCGGCCGGGGCCAGCGCGTCGGAATCCTCGCGGGGTCGGGTGTCGGAAAATCGGTGCTGCTCGGTCAATTCACGCGGACCGCTGCGGCGGATATCGTGATCGTCGCGCTGATCGGTGAACGCGGGCGCGAAATTGCCGAGTTCGTCGAACGTCAGCTTGACGTTGCAGCGCGGCAGCGGACGATTGTCATCGCGGTGCCCGCCGGAGACGCCCCAATGCTGCGCGTACGCGGTGCGATGCGTGCGCACGCGCTGGGGGAATATTTCAGTCAGCGCGGCGACCATGTGCTCCTTATCCTCGACAGCTTGACGCGTGTTGCGCACGCGCAGCGCGAGATTGGCCAGGCCCTGGGCGAGGCTTCGGGTGCGCGCGGTTATCCGCCGTCCGCGATTGCCCTGTTGCCGCGACTGGTCGAGCGCGCCGGAAATGACGCGCGGAGCGGGGGCTCGGTGACTGCAATCTATACAGTGCTTGCCGACGGCGACGATATGAACGACCCGGTCGTCGATGCCGCTCGCGGCGTACTCGACGGGCATATCGTCTTGTCGCGCGACGAAGCGCAGCGCGGTATTTACCCGGCAATCGACGTTTCGGCGTCGATCAGTCGGGTCATGGCCGACATCGTCGCGCCCGAACATGCGCGAGCCGCATCAGCCTTCCGCCGGGCGCACCAGCTCGTCGAACAGAACCGCGATCTCGTGCTGATGGGAGCTTATGCCCCCGGTACCGATTTCGAACTCGATGCGGCGCTAAGCGCGAAGGGCCGCATGGATGCGTTCCGGACACAACCGCAAACAGAAAACTGTCATTTTGGCCAATCGGTTGCCGACCTGATCGAGCTGTCGACATGAGCGGTCGTGGTAACCGCCTCGCGCGCCTCCATCTTATCCGGACAATTCGTGTTCGCGAAGCCGGGGGGCAGCTAAGCGCCGCCGTCGCGGCGGCTGCTGTACAGGCGGTTATGCGGCAGCGGATCGATGAACTGCGCGGCGCGCTGGCTGCGGAGCAGGGCGTAACGCACGGCGAAGCGCTGAATGCACAAGCCGCGCTGCGTGCAGCATTGCTGCTCGCAGCCCAGCGTCAGGTCGCTCGACAAGGCGATGCTTCCGAAAAACTGGCAGCGGCGCAGCTCAACGTACAGCAAAAACGCCAGTCAGCCGATGCAGTCGAGCGTGCTATCGGCCGCGAGCGCCTGGCGGCCGCCGCTGCCTCTGCCACGGGCGTATCGATGCCCGCCAAGGCGCGACGGCTATGACGGTGGTGGTCGCTGCAGGCGCGCCAACAATCCCGGTCGTGATCGCCGACGTGTCGGTCACGCTTTCCGGGATCGGGCTTGATTTCGGGTCGGTACTAGAGGCCGCTGCGGTGCTACCGCCGAAGACGGCAGCGATCGCTGCGCCGGTAGAGGCGCTTGAGCCTGTCGCTTCAGGATTACCGGCTGTTCCTGTGGCAGGCGAAGCGCCACCGTTGCTTGCGCCTCCAGCGGATGTCCCCGTTGCAGTCATCACGGCTGAGACTGCCTCGCCGGCGCAATCTTCAGCGCCAACGCATGTGGAGCGAGCGAAGCGGCCGACCATGCTCCCCGGCGAAGACCTGCCTTTGCCACCGGTCTTAGCGCCGACGCCTTCGCCTCTGCCTGCGATAGCGGCAGTGTCAGTTCCCGGGATGGCTACCCTGATTGCCGATGTGCGACAGCCGACGCCGGACGCCCCATCGACAACTGTTCCCGATGTGTCATCGCCCGCGCACGACGCACCTGCTGCAGGTGGCGCTGCCGCATCGACTGCGGCTCCGCTGCTGACCTTTAGCGCGACGCCGGAAATGGCTGTTGCTGCCGTCGTTTCGTCCAAATCGAGCATCGCAGCTGCTGCGCCTGATCGGCCCGAGCCATTGTCAGTTCCATTGCGCCCGCGCGAAGTTCCGACAATCGACGCTGTTCTCCCGTCGCTGCGCGCGCCGCCGGTGCGACCGGCTATGTCGGTCCCTGAGCTGCCCGGCGGTACTTCCGGCGAGCAAGCTGAACCGCGGCCGGCGCCAGTTCGCGACGACCGTGCTCAACCGCCGCCGCAATCCAAGCCCGGCACGACACCGCTTCAGCCCTGGGCGCTGGCCGCTGTCACGTTGGCTCCGCTGCAGCACGCGCCGGAAATTCGGTCGTCGACAGCAGCCCAGGCGCAAGCCGCCGCGCCCGTGCTGCAATCCGACAATTTGCAGGATACCCCTGGGATTGCGCTCAGGATCGATACTCCCGCCCTGGGTTTCGTTGCCGTCCAGTTCGCAGCGACGCATCCTCAGCCTGACCGGCTGCATGTACATTTCGTTGTCGAGCGGGCCACGATCGCCGAGCTGATCGTCATCGGCCGCGAAGGGCTCGACCGGGTGCTCGCCGGATCGGGCGCAAAAATCGACGGCGTGTCGGTGGCGACCGGCACGGGATCTCCTTCGGCTGGCCCGCAAGGATCGACCACATTCGATTCCAGTTCGCGCAGCCCGCGCCGTGATCAACGTGCGACCGAAAAGCGGCAGCGCATCGAGGTCACGCTCGGCGCGGTGCCATCGACGACGCGCGATCGATACGCCTGAGGGGGTGAAAGAGCAGCCATGGCCGACAAGGAAGTGACGTCGAAACCACCGCGCAAGGGCGGCGGAGCAGGCAAAGTTGTGCTGATCGCCGCGGCCTTTGCAGGTGGTGCTGCGGCTGGCGGTGGCGGCGCGGCGCTTGCAGTGCTGCAACTTAACCACACCCCGCCGGTCACCAAGGCTGGGCCGCCTGCCAAGACCGAAAATACGGTTGCCAAGCTCGACTACGTTGAACTCGACAACGCCTTCACTTCGAACCTCGTGGATACCGGGCGCTATCTGCAGCTGCGCATTGCGGTCTCGACCACGGGTGGCCCGATCGTCATGGCCGCGCTGACCAAGCACAAACTGGCGATCGTGTCGGCGGTGCTCGCCGTGCTGGGAGACATGGGCGAGAGCGACATCGCCGACCATGCTGCCAAGGATAAGCTCCGCGTGCACGTCCGCACGGCGATCAACGACGTCTTGCGTCGCAAGGCAGGGATCGACGGCGTCGATGAGGTCTACTTCACGACGCTGGTCGTGCAGTGATGGAGATGTTGGAGGGCGTGGCTGAACCGCAGCGGCACTGCTTCCTGCAGGCGGATGCCGGTTTGGCGGCTACGCCGCGGCTTGCGATAACGGACCTGTCCGGATTTGCGGCGGCGCTGAAAACCGAGCTGGCGGCGCTGGTGCGTCACCCTTGTGATGCGGTCGTGGCCGGTCCGATCGTCGTCGAGCCGACGCATCGGTTGCTTGGCGCAGATGGCAGCAATATCCTGCTGGCGATACCGTTGTCGTTGGCCGACGCCATGGTGAACTTCAGCTTTGGCGGTGCGCTGCTGCCACGCGCCGGGGCGGTGCTCAAAACGATGAGCGTTGGACGCAGCTTCGACGCGATCGCAGTAGCGGCCGCCTGCGCCATTGGGCGCAGCTTTGAAAGCGTTGGCGCGTGGCAGTCAGCGGCCATCCCCGACAATCCGATCACCGCTACCGAGGTCCGGCTCGACGTGGCGGGCGCATCTTATTCATTCGGAATCCTTTATGCGGCTGCTCCATCGCGGGGGGATACGCAGGAAGTCGAATGGCGATCCCGATTGCGGAACGCCGTCGAGGAAATTCTATTTCCCGTTCACGCCCGGCTGTTTGAAAAACGGCTGTCGCTTGCAGCTGTGCAGCGGTTGCAACTCGGCGACGTGGTTCCGATCGATACGCCATCCACTATCCAGCTTTGCGTCGGTCACCTTCGGGTCGCGCGCGGAACCGTAGCTGCGGACCTCGAAGGCAGCCACTGCGTCACCATAAGCGGCGTCCAGACCGATCGGGAGCAATCAGCATGAACGCGGTGACGCATGGCGAATTCGCCCGGCCCGAGGCTTTGGGACTCGGCGCTCTCGGCGCCATCGAGGTGCGGCTTGCGGTGGAAGTTGGCGCCGCGCGCCTGACGCTCGACGCGCTCATGGCGCTGGAGCCGGGCGCGGTGCTTGAACTCGATCGGCGCAGCGACGAACCGGTGGCGATTCTGGTCAACGAGCGACTATTCGCCAAGGGCGAAATCGTGACGATCGGTGACCGGTTCGGCATTCGGATCATCGAGCTTGTCTCCGTGCCGGCATGAACACCGCAGGCTATCTCATCCGGCTAGCGGTGGCGTTACCGCTGGTGCTGGCGCTGCTCGGCGGATTTTACCTCGCCGCGCGCCGCGGATGGGTGCGGCTTCCAGGCGCGGTGTCGCACGGTGCGCCGGCAGCGATGCGGCTGCTCCAGACCACAACGCTGGGCCCGGGGGCCAAGCTCATCGTCGTCGATTTCGACGGGCGTTTATTGCTGATCGCCGCACATCGGAGCGGGGTCAGCCTGATCGAGCGCGGTGGGCCGCAGTGATTGCGGCTGCCGAACCCGCGATGGGTGCATTGTCGGCGCTGACGGCTGGAAAAGCGCCGCTCGCGCTGTCGTTGCAGGTGTTGCTGCTGATGTCGCTGCTGACGGTGTTGCCGTCGCTGTTATTGATGATGACCGGGTTCACGCGGATCATCATCGTGCTGGCGATCGCGCGTCAGGCGATCGGACTTGGCCAGGCTCCTCCCAATCAGGTGTTGGTAGGGCTGGCGCTATTCCTGACGTGCTTTGTTATGCGCCCAACCTTCGCGCACATTTATGACGAGGCCTACGCGCCGTTTGCCGCGCAAACGATCCCCGCCGAAGTCGCGATCGATCGGGGTAGCGTCGCGTTGCGGCAATTCATGCTGGCGCAGACGCGCGAGAAAGACCTGCGGTTGTTCGCCAACCTTGGCCATGCCGGGCCGTTCGCGCGCCCGACCGAGGTGCCGATGACAATCCTGCTCCCGGCATTTGCCACCAGCGAGTTGAAGACCGCGTTTGAAATCGGCTTCCTGATCTATCTGCCATTCCTGGTGATCGACTTGGTGGTAGCGAGCATCCTGATGTCGCTGGGCATGATGATGGTATCGCCGACGCTGATTTCGCTACCGTTCAAACTGCTGCTTTTTGTCATGGTCGATGGCTGGGCGTTGCTGCTCGGCTCGCTCGCCGGCAGTTTCGTCGCGGTTAAGTAGCGATGGATAGCGATCTGATGATCGATGCGGCACGCCATGCGCTTTGGGTGCTCGCCGAGTTGATCGCACCAGTCGTCCTGCCGGTGCTACTCGCTGCGCTGATCGTTGGCCTTCTGCAGGCCGCAACCTCGATCAGCGAGGCGACGCTGAGTTTCGTGCCCAAGATGGTGACGATGCTGGTTGCGCTGGCGCTGTCCGGCGCGATGCTGCTGCGCGTGCTGAGCGACTTCACGCTCGAGCTTTACGACCGCATTCCGCTATTGCTCCGATGATCGCGGCCGCGCTCGCCAATCCTGAACTATGGTTGTTGCACCTGATGTTCGCTTCGCTGCGCGTGGGCGCGGCGCTCGCCTTGCTGCCCGGCATCGGCGCGATGCTGTTGCCGCTGCAGGCGCGGATCGTCCTTAGCGCCGCCGTTGGCCTGTTGGTGATGAGCAGCACGCAGCTTTCGGTGCCACCCGATATGCTTGCCGCAGCTGGCCTATTGGCGGTCGCGGGCGAACTTGCGGTTGGCGCTGCTGCCGGAATTGTCCTTCAGCTTGTCTTTGCCAGCGCCGCCGTGGCCGGCGAAATGCTGTCGCAGGCGATGGGCCTCGGGTTTGCGACGATGCTCGACCCGGGCGGCATGACGAGTCCCGTCGTCACGAGCTTTCTCGGCTTGTTGATGTGGCTGGTGTTCCTGGGTCTCGACGGCCACCTCGAACTGATCGGGCTGATCGTCGACAGCTACCGACGCGTTCCGCCGGGGAGCAATCCCCTGACATTTGCCGGCGACATCGCGGTCTTCGGAGGCTCGGCGCTGAGTGCCGGGCTGATGTTGGCGCTGCCGGTTGCAGCGGTGCTGATGCTGGTCAATCTGTTGCTCGCCGTCGTATCGCGCAGTGCGCCGCAGCTCAATATCTTTTCGATCGGTTTTCCGGCGCTGATGGTCACCGGGCTGATCGCCCTGCCGGTGGCGCTCCCCGCCATGGTGACGACGATGGCGCGCACGGTCACCGAGGCGTTCGCACATTTGCAAGGCTGGTTCGGTGGCTGACGCGCCTGACCCCGATCAAAAGACCGAAGCGCCTTCCGACAAACGACGCCGAGAGTCGGCCGCGCGCGGCGAGGTGCTGCAATCGCGCGAGTTCGGAACGGCGGCGGTGGTCTGGGCCGGTATCGCGTGGTTGGTGACTGCGGCTGCCGGACTGGTGTCGGCATGCCTGACGCTGCTCCGGCAAGGGTTGGTAGTCGCTCCACAGGATGCGCTTGATCCGGGAGCGGTGCTTGTTGCCGCGCTGCAGCCGGTAGCGATGCCGTTTCTGAGTTTTGCGGTGATCGCGACGCTCGGCATGGTCGCGGCTCCGCTGATCACCGCTCATCAATGGTCGCCCGGCGCCCTCACCCCAAAGTTCAGCCGGATCAACCCGGTGGCGGGATTGCAGCGTATTTTTGGCAGCAAGATATTTTTCGAAGTCGGCAAGGCGGCGTTGAAGGCAGCGTTGCTCGGTTGGATTGGCTACGCGGTTGTCGGGGCCGCGCTGTCCGGACTTATGCAGCTCGGCTCGGGCAGCCCGGAGGCGGCCGCGGTGAAGATTGCGGCCACGCTCATCCGGCTGCTCGCGGCGCTGGGCGGCGGGCTGATCGTAATCGCGGCAATCGACCTGCCCGTGCAGCTGTCGCGGCACCTGACCCGATTGAAAATGTCAAAACAGGAAGTGCGCGACGAGTCGCGCGAGAGCGAGGGGTCGCCAGAAACCAAGGCGGCGCAACGATCGATGGCGCGCCGCGCCGCCAAGCGCGCGTTGGCTCCGGCGCTCGCTGAGGCAACCGTTGTCGTGACCAATCCGACCGAGTTTGCGGTCGCAATGCGGTATCAGCCAGGGCGCGACGCTGCGCCGATCGTGGTGGCGCGCGGGCGTGACATTATCGCTGCAGCGATCCGCGAGCTTGCCGAAGACGGCAAGGTGCCGATGCTGCGCTATCCGCAACTAACGCGGGCGATCTATTTTACCACGCCGGTTGGCCAGCCGATCCGTGACGAGCTTTACGCTGCGGTTGCTGCCGTACTGGCGTTCGTGTTCAATCTCGAGACGCTCGTGCAGAGTTCGCCTCCTGATGTCGAGGTGCCGCCCGAGCTGCGCTTCGACGCGAGTGGCCGCACAGCCGATTAAGCGCTGAGCCGCAGCGCCGTTAAACTGAACATGGTCAGCATCCTCAACAGCTTGGGCGTCGGATCCGGGGTAGATACAACTGCGTTGATCGACGCACTCGTCAACGCCGAAAACGCGCCGCGAGCCGCTGCGCTCACCTCGCGCGCGACCAAGGTCGAGGCAACAGTTTCAGCGCTATCGCAGGTGCGCGCCGGCCTCGACGGCATGGTGTCGGGGCTTGCATCGCGCACGGCGGGTGGTGTGCTCGGTGCGCAGCCGGCCAGCAGCAACACCGCAGTCGTTGCTGCCGCAGCAACGTCGGGCGCCACCCCGACGCTGCTGCCTACCACGATCGAAGTTCGTCGGTTGGCCACCGGCCAGACGCTTGTTGCTGCCGCACTTGCCACTGCCGACGCGCCTGTCGGGCTGGGCACGTTCACGCTGACGACCGGCACGATAACAGCCGGTGACGGGTCGTTCGGCTTTGCAGCTGGAACCACCGCTCCAGTCACCGTGACCATCGACGCGACAAATAACACGCTCTTCGGACTGCGTGATGCGATCAATGCCACCCACACCGGAGTGGCGGCAACGATCATCAACGATGGGGCGGGCGCAAGGCTGATCCTCAAGGGGGCGACCGGCTCGGCGTCGGCGTTTACCGTCGATACGTCTCCACTGGCGGACCACATGGGACTGGCGCGCTTCGTCTATGCCCCGGCAAGCACCACGATGACGTCTGCCGCAACGGCGCAGGATGCCAGCCTCATTCTCGACGGCATTGTAGTCACGCGTGCCTCTAACACCGTTACCGATCTAATCCCGGGCGTAACACTCGCATTGCGGAGCGTTGGCTCCGGTGCCCCCGTGACGATCGCACCATCGCGCGATATCGCTGGAATCAAGACTGCGGTCTCCGACCTCGCCGCGACGTTATCGGCGCTCAATGGACTGATCGCATCGTTGACCAAGCCTGCCGATGCGCAATCGGTGGCCGGTGCTTTGATCGGCGACAGTGCGATCGGCCGGCTTCGGCAACAGCTCGGAACGCTGACGTCGACTCCGGTTTTGGCCGGCGTCGCAACGGGCGTGCCGAACCGCCTCGCCGATGTCGGGCTGGTGACAGCGCGCGATGGTACACTGACCGTCGATGACGCCCGCCTCGCTGCTGCCGTTGGCGCCAATCCGGACGCGGTCAATGCGCTGTTGAGCGGATTGACCGCTGCGAATGGTCCGCTGGCGCGCATCAGGACAGGGTTCGATGCTGTAGTCGGGAGTAGCGGTACTACCGACGCGCTGACGCAACAGCGGACTGCAATCGCCACCAACCGCGCCACCTTGACAGCGCGAACGGCCGACTATCGCGCCGGGCTCGTCGCGCAATATGCCGCGATGGAAGCGGCGGTCGCGGCATCGAAGGCCACCCAGTCGTTCCTCGACGAGCAGGTCAAGGCCTGGAACCGTACCACCCCCTAAGCACGACGGAGACTGTCATGCAGCATGCTGCCATCAAACGTCCGGCCGCCATGGCACCCGCAGCACTGGCGCGCGTCGGCGATCACTACCGCACGCTCGATCTCAACAGTCGGGTCGATGCTGCGAGCCCGCATGCATTGGTTGCAATGCTGTTCACCGGATTGCGAGAAGCGATCGGCGCGGCGCAGCGCTCGACCACCAGCGTCGGTGCTGCACCGGCATTGCAACGATTGCGAGCGGTCACCAGGGCGCTGGCAATCGTCGATGCCCTTAGCGGTAGCCTCGATTTTGCGCGCGGCGGCTCTGTCGCGATCGCACTGGCCGACGCCTATGCGCACGCACGCGCATTGATCGTCTTGGGAAATGAGGAAGCTCGGGCCGATGCGTTTGCCGCCGCGGCCGGACATATCGCCGAGCTTCAGGCAAGCTGGAATGCCATCGCCGCGCCGGCGTCGATATGGCCTTCGGCTAATTGAACATCGGGCGCTGGATATTGAGGCGGCGCATCTTTTCGATCAGCGTGGTGCGGCGCAAACCCAACAGCCGCGCGGACGCCGCGACCATACCGTCGCTGCGGTCAAGCGCCTGTTCGATATAGGATTGTTCAACCTCGTCGAGCAGCGCCTTGAGGTCGATGGGCACATCGCCGATTTCCACACTTGCTGCGGGTCGTGCGGCAAGCCAGCGGTCGAGCGGTTGCCGGTCGACGTGCAGGAGCTCCGTTGCGAGCCGCTGGTCGATGATCTCGCCCGGATGCAGAGCGGTCGCCCGGTCGACAAAGTTACGTAACTCACGAACATTGCCGCGCCACGGCTGCAGGCTTAGCCATGCCGCCGTCGCGGCGTTGAAGCGCACCCGGCGATCTCCGTCGGCAGCAAGTGCGGCGAAATGTTCGAGCAGCAGCGGTACGTCCGTCGGGCGTTCGGCAAGCGGCGGCAATTCGATCTGCACGACGTTCAGGCGGTAAAATAAATCCTCCCGAAAATTGCCATTAGTGATCGCATCGGCGAGGTCGACGTTCGTTGCCGTGATGACGCGCACGTCGACCGGGACACCGGCACTGCCACCGACTCGTTCAACGACGCGTGTTTCGAGGATGCGTAGCAACTTGACTTGCATATCGGCGGGCATGTCGCCGATCTCGTCGAGAAACAGCGTGCCGCGATCGGCGGTTTCGAAGCGTCCGCGTCGTGTTCGCGTCGCACCGGTGAATGCGCCCGCGTCATGGCCGAAGATTTCACTTTCCAGCAGCTCTCGCGGGATTGCCGCGCAGTTGACCGCGACGAATGGATGCGCGGCACGCAGGCTGCGCTGGTGGAGCAATTGTGCCACGACTTCCTTGCCCGTCCCCGACGGGCCAGTGACCAGCACCGACGCCGACGACGCTGCCAGCCGGTCGATAAGCGACCGTACCGCGCACATTGCCCGGCTTTCGCCGATCAGTTCAGCCAGTCTGGTCGGAGCGGTTAGATGCCGCCCCAGATGCTCCCCTAGATGCCCCCATTGTGCCCCCATGTCCGCCTCCGTTCGCAGCCGCGGACACAGCACCTGTGTCCGTTTGAGCGACCAAGGCTGAGCCCTCCTCACAGCCGATGTCGTGATTAACCTTAACCCAATGTTCGTCGCCTAAACCACTGACTTGCATCCGATTTGGACATCAGGTCGGAGGGCTGGTGCAGCATTCGTCGCCGCTTTGGTGGTGGATGCCAGACAGAAATGAGCGTGGGGGCGCGATGACTGGGCAACGAGCAATGACGGCGACGGACATGCGCCGGCGAAATAGCGGAAGCATCATCGTGGCCGAGGCGGCGGCCCGTGCCGACCGGCATCGTCCATTGCTTGCAGCGGCGGATTTTGCCGCTGCTTTTGTTGACAGTGGGGAGGCTGTGCTCGCACGGCTGGGCACTGACTGGTCGGTCGCAGCGGTTATAATCGATACGACGTTGCTCACCGCAAATCTGCTTGAACGGTTGCGCCGACCGGGCTCGCCACGCCTGATCGTGCTTGTCGACGATGCCGATGCAGATGCAGCCGGTCTGGCGCTCGATGCCAACCTTGCTGACTTTGTCGCGAGCGACGTCGCCGATGGCGATTACATCGCCGCGATTGACCGTGCGCTTGATGATGCGCCGACCGCGCTCGCCGTTGCCGACATCTCCGACCGAAGCGCAGCCGCGCTCGGCGCGCTCAGTACCGAAGTTGAACGTATTGCAGCAGCGCTGGCGACGCTGGCGCAGGGCGAGCGGCGCGTCGCCGCCGGTGGCGCCTTGCCGGTCACCGCGGTGCAAGTCCGGGCGATCATCAAAACCCGGCGGCTCCGCGAGCGCTTCTTTCCAGCAGAGCTATTCTCCGATCCGGCATGGGACATGCTGCTCGACCTGATTGCGGCACGCCTCGAAAACAAACAGGTGTCGGTGTCCAGCCTGTGCATTGCGGCTGCGGTTCCGACGACGACAGGCTTGCGCTGGATCCGCACGCTTTGCGACTCCGGTGTGTTCATTCGACATCTCGACCCGAAAGATGCGCGCCGCGCCTTTATCACCCTCGCCGACGCGGCGGCGCAGTCGATGCTCGACTATCTGGCATCACTTCGCGGCGAGGGGCCTGTGATCTAGCGATGCCATGAAGGTCGCGACCGCTGCTGCCGAGGCATCGGGTGTTTCTTCCATCGGCAGGTGGCCGACATGATCGAAGATCAGCGTCTGGCTGTGTGGAAGATACTTGGCGAAATAGGCCGCCGAAGTAACAGGGATAAACCGGTCTTCGCGGCCCCACAAAATAAGCGTAGGCGTTGCAACGTGCGCCAGTTCGGCAGGGGCGACACTGCCATATCCCTGCTTAAACCGCTGCAGTGTCGCGGCGCGGTTGCCGGGATAGCGTAGCAGTTCCCAATAGCGATCGATTACCGCCGGGGTCATAACCGATTGAACCGACACCGCGCCCATCACACCATTGGCAACCAGCCAGCGGGGCGTGAATCCGGCGACAATATTGCGGAGGATCGGCGTGTCAGCGATGCGGAATGCCAACGGAATGTCGCGTGGCCCCGACTGCGGTTGGCCACCCGCGTCGAGAAGGATCAGACCGTTGAGACGGTCGGGATAGGCGACAGCGAAGCGCGCGGCGATACCGCCGCCCATCGAGTTTCCCGCCAGCACGAAGCGGCCAAGGCCGAGGTGATCGGCGACCGCAGCGACGATGCGCGCTGATTCGGCAGGGCTGTAATCATTGTGCGGATCAGGCCCGGTTAGCCCGTGCGCGGGTAGATCGAAACTGATCAGCCGGTAGGTGGCACCCAGCCGCGCGACCCACGGCTCCCACGTGTGGAGCGAAGCGTTCGAACCATGGAGCAGCACGATCGCTGGCCCATTGCGATTGCCTTCGTCACGAAGGTGAACCGTCAGGCCCGGCAGGACATTTACGAACTGCGACGCAGGCGAAGCATATTTCGCGCGCAGGGTGGCGATCGGAATATCGGGAACGCGCAACACCAGCCAAGCGATAGCCAGCGATACCGCAATGCCGGCAATCACCCAGCCTAAGCGTCGTTTCAAAGTCGCTCGATCCGTACCGGCAAACCATCCTTGGGCTTGGGAATCGGGAACATGTTGAAGTCGCAGACATAGCCCTCAGGGAGCACGATGCGGTATTCGCTCAGCAGGACGTAAAAGAACGCCTTTGCCTGCATATAAGCGAAGTGCAGCCCGAGGCACATGTGTGCGCCGCCGCCAAACGGTACCCACGCATATTTGTGGCGACCCTTCGACCGGTTGTGGCTGAAGCGTGAGGGGTCGAACGTTTCCGGCTCCTCCCAATATTCGGCCATGCGGTGCGTGTACATCGGATTGACCCCGACATGCGTGCCGGCGGGAATCTTGAAGCCGCCGAATTCGAAGTCGCGAAGCGCGCGACGCGGTACCGAAGGAACCGGCGGCAACAGGCGCAAAGCTTCCTTAAACGCCCATTCGACCTGCTCGAGTTCGCCAAGGCGGTCATAGGGCAGTTCGGGTCCGGCACTAGCCCGCACTGCCATGATTTCGGTGCGCAGCCGGTCCTGCCACTCGGGATTTTTGCCAAGATAGTATACCATCGAAGTCAGTGACGACGTCAGCGTGTCGTGCGCCGCCATCATCAGAAAGTTCATATGGTCGATGATCTCCTGGTCATCGAGCAACGTTCCAGCGTCGTTTCGGGCGTTGCAGACCTGCGTGAAGATGTCATCGCCGGTGGCCCCCCTGCGCTTCGGGATCTCGCGTGCGAAGAAGCTGCACATGAACTTGCGGCCCTTCACCCCTCGCGCCATCGCAGTGCCGGGGATGGGTACGCGGACAATGCCGACCGATGCGGCAACCATGTCGACGAACGCCTGGTTGATCTGGTCGGCTTCGGGGCCCCAGGGAATGCCGAGGAACGACGCGGCCGCAAGATCGAGCGTCAACTGCTTGATCGCCGGATAGAATTTGAACTCCGGTGTTGCGGCCCATTTGGCGATGCCACGCACGATGCCTTCGTTCAACGCGGTCATGTAGATACGCATCGGCTCAGGCTTGAACGCGACGCCGAGCGTTTTGCGGTCGGCGCGATGGTGATCGCCGTCCATCATCATCAACCCGCGTGGGAAGACGCGGCCGAGGATCGGATTCCAGCCGAGTTCCGACGAGAAATTGCCGTCCTTGTTAAATAGCACCAGCTCGTTGGCGTCGGCGCCGATCAGCCCGATGTTCCAGCCACCGAAATTATTGACGCGGTAGACGTGCCCAAAGTTTTTGACGTTCGTAGTCACCCCGGCAAGCGGGTCTTTCAGGAATTTGATGGTGCGCAGGATTGGAATCGGATGGGGCTTCAACCCCGGAACATGCTTTAGCTCGGCATAGGTCGGCAGATGCAAGTCCTTCGCGTCGGG
>Ga0209724_1001681_pt1 | contig 19783 bp, 19 predicted proteins | sample grotaG_FD_184143 | JGI IMG/M metagenome (GOLD analysis project Ga0209724, IMG submission 184143) | Glacier valley bacterial and archeal communities from Borup Fiord, Nunavut, Canada, to study Microbial Dark Matter (Phase II) -... | ecosystem: Environmental > Aquatic > Freshwater > Ice > Glacier ...
CGGCGGTTTTAAACCCCGATTGTGGCTTTGATAAAGAAATCCGTCATAACCTCTCTTTAGGTGAATATCTTAAAAACCCTTTCGGGATCTGAAACCGCCGAAAGGGTGTCCTGTATCTTTATTATAATGATATACTGAATTTTGTCCCCTTTTCTGGCATTGATGAAAATGTGATTGTTCCCCCGTGCCGGAGAACAATTTGCCGCGAAATGGCCAATCCAATTCCATTCCCCCCGGGATTGGTAGTGAAAAACGGCATAAAGATCTGATTGGCATATTTTTCAGGAATTCCTGGACCATTGTCTTCGACGGCAATCAGGATCTTCTCATCTGTTTTCATGACAGATAACCGGATGATTCCGTTTCCCGAAGCGGTTAATGCTTGTTGTGCATTCTTCAGCAAGTTAACGATCACCTGCGAAATCAGGTTATCATCGGCATTAAAATGATCAACCTCCGACTGGATGACATCGAACCGAATCCCCTTTTGGATCATTTCCTGGTGGTAAAGTATCCTGAACCGCGAAAGCCAGTCGGCAACATTAATTGGTTTGATATCTGGTTCGGGGATTTTATAAAGCTTTCGGTATTTCTCAACAAACGACATCATCAGGTTGCTTTGACCTTCAATGGTCGAGGCAATTCGCCTGATCCTGTTGAAATCGACCTTTTCTGATGAGGGAGTTTCTTCTGATTCATCAGGAAGCGACTTTGTAATTGATTGAGCGAGTGATGTGATGGGCGCAATGGAATTCATTATTTCATGCGAAAGTATTCTGAAAAGATTTTGCCACGCTTCCACCTCTTTTTCATCAAGTTCGGTTTTAATATTTTGAAAGGCGAGTAAACGATACCTTTTTTCACCGAAATTGAAAAGGCTTGACCTGATTTGTAATGGAATCGTATCTCCTTCGGACGAAAACTTGTAAACGATTGTTTTTCCAGGCTGGAGATTGTTGATCGATTGATAAAACGCCTGGAATCTGTTTTCAATTGTTTTCATCGAAGAGAGGTGATAAAGTCCCAGAAAACCGAGTACCGGGGGATTCACCAGTTTTACCTGTCCAATTTCGTCATAGGCAAGCAGACCTGAAGTCGAATGGCTGATTAATTCCTCATAAAACTGTTGCTGAAAACGGTTTTGAACCCGTTCGTCGCGGACAGCCTTACTTAACCGAAGCAATGATTTGCTAAGATAAGCATACCCGGGGGGAGCTGTTTTTAACTCAAGATTGATGGAAGAATCTTCGTTCATTAATCCTTCAAAAAACAGCGCAATATCTTGATTTGTCCGCTGAAGAAACCTGAAAAGCCTGATCAGCAGAAATATCAAAACCAATAACGGGAAAAAAATCAATGGCCTGTTTGGGCCAAACCACAGGAAAGCCGTCGCGAGGGAAGTAAGTCCAATCAATACAACCTGCCAACCTATTTTCTGAATGAAAGGTTTAGAACCCATATTTTTTTGCCTTATTGTACAAGGTTTGACGCGTGATTCCCAGTTTGATAGCGGCTGCACTCATATTCCCGCCATTTTCGGCGAGTGCCTGTTCTATCATTACCCTTTCCATATCTTCGAGTGTATTCCGCGATTCATCACGTTCAGCAGTTGGTCTGAAATGAAAATCTTCAGGCTGGAGTATTTCCGTCTCCGAAAGAATAACTGCCTTTTCCATCGCGTGACGTAATTCGCGAACATTGCCCGGCCAATGGTAATGCCGGAATTTTTCTTTCGATTTTCCGCTTAAAATTAGTTTTGGCTTATGGTAGTACTTTGCGTAGTAGTTCAGAAAGTGATTGGCCAGCAGGATAATATCCTCTTCGCGATCGCGGAGTGGCGGTGCTTCGATCCTTATTGTGTTGACGCGAAATAGCAAATCTTCGCGGAAGCGGCCTTCTGCAACCATCAGGTCTATGTCGCAATTTGTAGCGCATATCAGGCGGATATCGACCTGAATAGGATGATTTGCCCCGACGGGGACTATTTGACGGTTCTCAAGACATGCCAATAGTTTCGCCTGAAGTGGAAGGGATAGATTCCCAATCTCATCAAGAAATAACGTGCTCTGATCTGCAATTTTTATCTTTCCGTCACGGGCGGTTTTTGCATCGGTAAAAGCTCCCCGCACATGCCCGAAAAGTTCGCTCTCAAACAACGTTTCGGTAATTGCCCCCATATCGACACCAACCATCTGTTGTGAGGCTCTTAACGATTTGCTGTGAATGGCCCTTGCAATAAGCTCTTTACCCGTTCCATTCTCTCCGGTAATTAACACATTGGCATTGGTGGGAGCTACCTTATCAATAATTTTGTGGATTCGTTTCATGACAGGAGAATCTCCAAGCATCTCGGCCACTTTCAGGTGATCATTGGAAGCCGTGCCACTTTCTCCTTTTATGCGGTTGATTTTTTCCTGCGATAGTTTTATGCGGGCTGCTGCCTTGATCGTCTCCAGTAACCGCAGATTATTCCAGGGTTTAAGTACAAAATCCGACGCCCCCATTTTTAATGCTTTCACTGCTAACTCTACATCGCCAAAGGCCGTCATCATGATAACCTGTATTTCCGGCTTTAATTTTTTAATTTCCGAGAGCCAGAAAATACCTTCGTTCCCCGAATTAATTCCTGCAACGAAATTCATATCCAATAGGATAACATCTATTTTTTCTGTTTGAAGAATAAACGGAAGTTGCTTTGGATTCGAAAGACAAGTTACCGATTCAAAATCGGGTTGTAGTGCCAATTCAAGTGCATTCAAAAGCGTCTTGTTGTCATCCACAATAAGTATTCGTCCGGTTTCCATCGCTAAAAATTTGTTATCCAAAGATATGTATTGGTTTTGAGTCATACAAGCGGTTGTATAAACATTAGACCGGATTGTTAATATTATTGACACTTGTCGAAATTGAGGTGACTGCTAATGAGCAGATAATTAATAGTATATGCCGGATGGCACGATCTTGGTTAAAATGTAGTGTAACCAGCAACGATTTATCTCAATTAATGGCTGATACGGAACGAATTTTCGAAAACACAAAGGCTAAATATGATAAAGATCATGGACGCAATGGATCGCATAAGGGAAAAAAGGGTCTGGTGGAAGCAGAAAAAATTTTGGTTATCTGCCATCGGAGTTCTTTTTCTGGTAATGGTTATCACGATGTTGCTTGGCAAAAATGTTTCGACCGTACGGATTCAGGAAGAAAAAATTTCGATAAGTACCATTTCTGAAGGTATCTTTAATGATTATATCCGCGTCATCGGGTCCGTAGAACCGATCCGGTTTATCTACCTCGATGCCGAGGAGGGTGGACGCGTGGAAGAGATTGTGAATGAAGAAGGTGCAATTGTAAAGAAGGGCGATGTAATCATTCGCCTGACGAATTCAAATCTGAAATTGAACATCCTGTCGACAGAGGCAAATCTTGCAGAGCAGATTAATTTTCTTCGGAATACCCGGATTTCGATGGAGCAGGAACGGCTTTCGCTTCAACGACAGCTTCTTGAGCAGGATTATGAAATTATTAAACGAAAACGAGCTTTTGAGCAGAGCGAACGTTTTTACAAGAAAGATATTATTTCGAAAAATGAATACCTTGAGGCAACTGAACTTTATGAGTTTGCAGTTAAAAATCGTCAAATTCTTGCTGCACGGCAAAAAACTGATTCTACTTTACGTGAAGTTCAGGTAAGCCAGATGGAATTCAGTCTTGGCAGGATGAATACGAATCTTGAACTTGTAAAAGAACGTCTCGAAAATCTTCAGGTTAAGGCGCCCATTGATGGACAGATTGGTCAGCTCGATGCGGAGATCGGCCAGTCGATTCCACAAGGACAGCGGATGGGCCAGCTGAACGATCTGAGCGGATTTAAGGTCACAGCAAAGATTGATGAGCATTACATTGACAGGGTTAAGAAAGGCCTTGAAGCTTCGTTTACGCGACAGGATAAAAACTTCGCGATGGTGGTGAAAAAGGTCTATCCCGATGTACGGGAAGGGACTTTTGAAATTGACCTGGTTTTTAATAGCAATGTTCCTGACAACATACGGCCTGGACAAACCTACCATGTCGAATTACAACTTGGTCAGCCCGAAACGGCACTGCTGATACCGCGTGGTGGTTTCTATCAGAGTACCGGCGGGCAATGGGTTTATGTTCTGACCGATTCTGGGAGTGAAGCTATCCGTCGTCAGGTAAAAATTGGAAGGCAAAACCCGCAATTCTACGAAGTGATTGAAGGGTTGAAACCTGGAGAGAAGGTGATTACATCAGGTTATGAGATGTTTGGGGATAACGAACGGGTGGTGTTTAAATAACAATGTCTGAATTAGGATATACAGGATGGAAGGATGAACAGGATTTAAATTTGGGTAAAAAGATGAATATTATAGAAGCAGATTCAGAAAACATTAATCTTGAAAATCCTTTAATCCGGGTAATCCAGATTCTGACAGTTAGTTGGAAAGCGGCGACTAGGAATCCGGTGGAGGCGTTAAGATATGAATAATTTGAACAGCAGAACCCTACAAATTTAAATGTAATGAACACGATCTATTTCAAAATAGCCCTTCGGAATATTAAGAGGTATTCCGTACATTCAATTTTAAATATAAGTGGCATGGCCATTGGTATTGCCTGTGCATTTTTAATATTCTTGTGGATACAGGATGAATGGAGCTACGACAGACATTTCGAAAATTCCGGTGAATTGTATCGTGTTCTTGAAAACCAATCCTATTCCGGGGGTAAATCGTATCAGGTAGCCACCACACCCAGTCCGTTAGCCGCAGCCTTGAGAAAAGAATATCCCGAAATAATAAGATCATCGAGATACCTAAGTTTCCCTGGCTCAATACCCAAAGGAGATGAATTTATTTCCGGAGTGCTTGTCACAGTTGACAAGGACTTTTTTGAAATGTTTGATATCAGTTTTGTCCAGGGAGATATAAAGAGCGCTTTATCAGGACCTCACGATCTTGTTATTACAGAAGAAATGGCCCGCAAATTTTTTGGGAATGAAAATCCTCTGGGCAAAACATTGACTGTATTGAAATCTTTTGTATTCACAGTGACTGGTGTTGTGCAGCCTTTGCCACAAAACAGTAACATTCAGTTTGATTTTTTACTTCCATATGAGTTTATAAATGAAATGGGAGCAAACATCAATGATTGGGGGAATATTCAGTGTTTCTCCTATATTCAACTATATAAAGGGACTGACAGTAAGATTGTTGACAAAAAAATTCTTGCTTTTTTGAAGAAGGATAACAAAAGACCGGATACGGAGATTTTTCTTCAAAACATCAAAAAAATTCATTTGTATTCTTCCGGAAAATATGCCGGAGATATTAGTGGTCATGGTGATATTACCTATGTCAGGATCCTGAGCCTCATTGCTATTTTTATTCTCATTATTGCCTGCATTAACTATATGAATCTTTCCACAGCCCAGTCAGCCAGGAGGGCCAGGGAAATTGGAATACGCAAAGTGGCTGGTGCAAAAAAACGAAACATAGTTATCCAGTTTTTAGGAGAATCTGTACTGATCGTATTTGTTGCCGTTGCAATTGCTATGGTATTGGTTGAATTGCTGCTGCCCGACTTTAATAATCTTATCGGGAAGCACTTGAGTGTTAACTATCAAAGTACCGGTTTATTTATTGGCTTAATCACAATCGTATTATTTTGCGGTTTATTGGCCGGAAGTTATCCTGCATTGTATTTATCATCTTTGAAGCCAGTGAATATCCTTAATGGCATTATTGAAAAAAATCCTGGTAATGCAGGATTCAGAAGAGTGCTGGTTATTTTCCAGTTTTCACTGTCGGTCTTACTAATTATATGCACAATTGTCATCGGAAACCAGCTTAAATATATGCAAAATAAGAAACTTGGCCTTAATATAGACAACGTGGGTTATTTTCCATTCAGTATGGGAATGCAACGAGAAACGTTAAAAAGGGACCTCGGCAACAATCCTGATATAGTGAGTGTAACAATTGCCGGCCAAAATCCTTTCAGTATCATAGATTCAGAGGGTGGTTTTGGTTGGGCAGGAAAAAAGGAAGGTGATAATGTTTTATTTCATCTTCTTGGTGTCGATGTGGAATATGCGAAAACCTTCCAACTCAAGTTTAAGGAGGGTCGTTTCTTTTCTTCTGAATTTTCAACTGATGCTACAGCAGTAGTTATAAATGAAAAGGCAGCAGAAATCATGGGATTTAAGAATCCAATAGGGGAAATACTAACGACATCTCAAGGATTGAAATTAAATATTATTGGAGTAGTAAAAGATTTTCACTTTCAATCGCTGCATACTAAAATTGAACCGCTTATGATGCATTTGGATAATGGCTTCTTTTGCTTTGTCAGAATTAAATCTGGCGATATAACTTCAACAGTTGAATCTATTAAAAAGACTTTTAAATCTTATAATCTAGCTTATCCACTGGATTTTAAATTTCTTGATGAAGATTATAATAAACTGTACCAAACAGAAGAAAGAATGGGTAAGATATTTGGATATTTCTCTTTCCTGGCAATCATCATTTCATGTCTCGGGTTGATAGGATTATCTTTATTTATGACAGAGAGCCGGACAAAAGAGATCGGTATAAGGAAGGCGAACGGGGCAGAAACCAATGAAATTTTCTACTTACTGTCAAGGGAGTATGTTTTATGGGTGCTTATTTCAATAATAATTGCAAGTCCTATTGCCTGGTACGCCATGCATCGATGGCTCGAAAACTTTGCCTATAAAACCAATTTAAGTTGGTGGATTTTTACTTTGGCTGGCATTTTGGCATTAGGAATAGCTTTTTTAACTGTTGGTTGGCAAAGTTGGAGAACGGCAACGAGAAATCCTGTGGAGGCGCTAAGGTATGAATAACAGTGTCAGAATCAGGATTTACAGGATGGAAGGATGAACAGGATTTAAATTTGGGTAAAAGATGAATGGTCCAGTAAAAATAATTCTGAAAATTCTAAAATTCGGTTAATCCTGATCCAGACAATGAGTTGCTAAAGATTCGGTAAATAATTCGCGATAAAAGCTTTCAGGGAGCAAATCCTGACACGTTCTTTGAAAAGATAATCATCAGAAGATGGTGTAATAACGTAGTTCATTGGAGCTTTCAAATCATCAAATGCCAGAAAATTACCTTTGGTTAGTTGAGGCGAATTGGAATAATTAATTTCAGCGGCTGCTACAACGGTAAGTCCTTTGGTAAAAACCAGGTCTACTTCTGCCCCATTGTGTGTACGGTAAAAATAAAGATCAATATTATACCTTTTAAGTGCACTGATCTGATTAAAAACAAATGACTCCCATGAACGACCAATAATTGGATTTCCTGTTAAACTTTCAAAATTGGCAATGCCTATTAAGTTGTGTAAAATTCCGCAATCGGTTAAATATATTTTAGGTGTCTTTACCAACCGTTTTGGCATATTCCACGAAAAGGGATGAAGGCTTCTTAGTAAAAAAGCCTCTTCCAGAAAATCAACATATCGCTTCACTGTTGGTGCTGATATGCTTAGCGATTTTGCCAGATTTGCCGAGTTAAACAATTGGCCGTTCAAATAGGCCATCATTGACCAAAGATTTCGAATCGTTATTGGCGAAGCACTTAATCCAAGTTGCAGCAGATCGCGATTTAAATAAGTGCTGACAAAACTTTCCATCCATTTTTGCGATAAATCAGTATTCGGCGAGAACAACGCGTTTGGAAAGCCTCCTTTCATCCATAATACGTTTTGTGTGATCGTTTCGGGTACTTCAGTTAAATCGAACGGGAAAAGTTGATGGTAAGCAATTCTTCCGGCCAACGACTCCGATGAATGCCTGATCAGTTCGGGTGAAGCAGAGCCTAACAACAGAAATTGTCCCGGTTTCCGCGTTTTGTCGACCAATGCACGCAAAAGGGGATAAAGTTCTTTTTTGTTCTGAACTTCATCAATTACCACAAGTTTATCAGTATGATAGGAAAAAAATAATTCGGCATCAACGAGTTTGTATAAATCAGACTGCAGTTCCAGGTCAAGATAGATTGTTGGTTTTTCCATCCTGGCCATGATGGTTTTGGCCAATGTAGTTTTTCCGACCTGGCGGGAACCAATTATCGCAACAACTGGAAAAAAGCTTAGTGATTCTTTAATTTCCGATTCAATTCTGCGGGTGATTGTCATAGCAAAGTAGTTAAAGAGCCAATAGATTGCTTTAGATATTCATGGTAAAAAAATGTATTTATCCATGAAAATCAAAAAATACATTTTATATTTTCATGGATAAAGGTAGATAATAGATTCTGTTTTTGCAATTTTATTTAAAATATTTCAATTCATAAATTTATAGTCATGATCAAAACACAAAACCTTACAAAGATTTTTCAGACGGATGAGATTGAAACTTCCGCTCTGAATGAAGTCAATTTTAATGTCGAAAAGGGCGAGTTTGTAGCCATAATGGGTCCTTCGGGCTGCGGGAAATCGACATTGCTGAATATTGTAGGATTACTCGATAATCCTACAAGTGGCAGTTATCTGTTCAATGGCGTTGATGTTTCAAATTTGCGCGAAAGCCAACGGACAGGATTACGAAAAGGAAACATTGGTTTTGTCTTTCAGAGTTTTAACCTGATTGATGAACTGAATGTTTTTGAGAATGTCGAAATGCCGCTGATTTACCTTAAGATGAGCGCTTCGGAGCGAAAGGCCCGCGTGGAAGCGATCCTCGAAAGGATGAAAATCAGTCATCGCCGGAAACATTTTCCACGCCAGCTTTCGGGTGGACAGCAACAACGCGTTGCCATTGCCCGTGCAGTAGCGGCTAATCCCGGGTTAATCCTGGCCGATGAGCCAACCGGTAACCTTGACTCGAAAAATGGTCTCGAAGTGATGAACCTGCTTACCGAACTGAACCGCGAGGGAACGACCATCGTGATGGTGACACACTCGATGCATGATGCTGATTTTGCGCACCGGATCGTAAACCTGTTCGACGGACAGATTATCACAGAGGTGAAAAAGCAGGTGAGTGAAACGCTGCTGTAATTGCGGTTCATCGTCAGCATTTCATCCGATGTAAAGCATTGGCATGAAATGGATTCGATACAATAAGATTATAATTCAGTAAAAATTATGATCCAATTAATCAACATCAACAAGTACTACGATTGGAAGTTTCAACGGACTTATGTGTTGAAGGGCATCATAAGGTTGGAGGACGGGAATATAAGAAGTGATGTAAACTAACAATGTCAGAATCAGGATTAACAGTATGAAAGGATGAGCAGGATTTTAAAAAGGAGAGAATTAATCCTGAAAATCCTGATTTAAAACATCAAATGCCGGAAACCTCTTTAAAGATTCCCGGCATTTGTAAACCGTTTGAAAATCGGTTTTAACCTTTAAACCCGGCAGATTTATGGGTGCCGTCGCAATAGGGCTTATTTTTTGATTCTCCGCAGCGACAAAGGTATATGGTTTCCTCTGTATGTTTTTCGCCATACTGTCCCGATATCTGTACAGACCCTGACACCTGCATCGGGCCATTTTCAAGAAACAGAATGCTTGGTTTTTCGTTGTTTTTCTTCATGATATTAATTTTATGGATTCATTTTGAATTAGACCCGAAATTTACAATAATATTCGCTTATTCCCTGATGATTTTGGATACAATTGCACTTCAATTTTTGCGCCCACACTTTGTAAACAGCCAAATGAAATTGAATTTTTACTCCTGCTGCATTGGATTTGGTTATAGGATCAAAAGATTGGAACGGAAGCTCTCTGCCGTTTCATCCGAAAGATAATTTTCGGACGATCCGCAAACTTCTGATGAAAACTGGATTCCGTAGCTCATTATTTTCTCCCAGTCAAGTGGTGTTAATTCTTCAAATGACAGGTTATTAACTAATCGATTAAATAATCCATAAACGATCCCGGCAGAGAAGTTGTCGCCAGCCCCGATGGTACTGATTACTTTGGTTTTCTTTGCTTTAACCGCGAAATTGAAATCAGGCGTGTATAGTTCAGCGCCGTCTGCTCCTTTCGTGTAAACGAGGGTTTTATTCCCCAATTCAGAAATTCGGGTGAAGACACTTTTCGCTTCATTTAGTCCGAAAATATTTTGAAAATCCTGATCTGAACCTTTCACAACTGTTGCTAATGCAATGTTTTGTAATATCTTAGCAACGATCTCCGGTTTGTCTGTCAACGACTGGCGTGCATTCGGATCATAAATTATGATACAACCTGCCTCTTTCGCCTGGTGTAAAAATCCGAGAAGATTTTCTCGTCCGTTGTGGCGAATGGCAAAAGAAGAGCCAAGCAGAATCAAATCGTTTTTCTGGGGTTCGGGATATTCGGGGAAAACATCCTTCGAAGCCTGGTAAAAAGAATAATCGGCATTGTTTTCAGCATCGAAAAAAGCAAGCGCAACGCGCGATTGTCCGTCAAACCTTTTTATCAGGTTGCAGTTTACCCCATTCCTGGTAAGAAATGACATCGAAAGATCGCCGATATGGTCGTTCCCGAATGTTGAAATCAGGCATACAGGCAATCTGCACCTTCCCAATGAAATGGCTGAATTATAAGCACTGCCGCCACTGCACGCCCCAACCGGATTTCCATCGCGGAACGAAATGTCGAAGGTTGTTTCGCCAATTGTGAAAATTCTCATCTGTAGCGTATTTTGTTACCGGACACTCCTGTAAGGCTGATTCTTTAAGACAATAGCGGTTCTTGCCGGAAGATAAATTTTCAGGTAGTGCGTTGAGCCGAGTCCTGCTTCGGGTATCGAATAGTAGGTCATCCGGTCGTCGATCCGGTTAAAACCGCCATACACATGGGCATCGGTCTGGAGAATTATTTTGTATTTCGACGGTTCTATTTGTATTCCGTAACCCTCGAATGATTTATAAGGATTGAAATTAAATATAAAGAGGAGATCTTTTCTGCGGAAAGCAAGAACCTGATCGGCCTGGTTATCTGTAACCCATTGCACATATGGCTCTTCAAGAAGTTTTTCCTTTCTGACAAGGTTAATCATATCGTGGTCAAAATCGAGCAGCCAGTGGAAACGCAGTTCCGGATTTTCAGAAATGCTCCAGATCCTCCGTGCATGTTGGTAGGACCAGTTATTCCCTTCACGCGGAAAATCGATCCATTCGGGATGGCCAAATTCATTTCCCATAAAGTTGAGATAGGCACCTCCTGCACAAGCAATCGTAGCAAGCCTGATCATTTTGTGAAGTGCAATTCCACGATCGACCGCCAGGTTGGGCTGATCCTTGCGCATGCTGAAATACATCTCTTTATCGATTAACCGGAAGATAATCGTTTTGTCGCCTACCATTGCCTGGTCATGACTTTCGGCATAACTCACTACTTTTTCATCGGCACGGTGACTGGTCAGTTCGTGAAAGATCTGACCAACATTCCAGTCTTCATCCTTGACATCTTTAATCAGTTTGATCCAATTGTCTGGAACTCCCATCGACATGCGGTAATCGAAACCAAGACCACCGGCTGCGAGTGGTGATGCAAGCCCCGGCAGACCGCTCATATCTTCAGCAATTGATAAGGCTTGTGGATTTATTTCGTGGATAAGCCGGTTGGCAAGTTTGAAGTAGACAATTGCTTCATCATCAATGTTTGGCGTGAAGTAATCGCTGTAACTTGTAAAAGCTATTCCTAATCCATGATCGAAGTAGAGCATACTGGTTACTCCGTCGAAACGGAAACCGTCGAATTTATATTCCTCAAGCCAAAAACGGATGTTCGAAAAGAGAAAGTGCAATACTTCATTCTTGTTATAGTTGAAACAATACGAATCCCAGGCCGGATGTTCGCCTCTTGCTCCTTCATGAAAAAACTGGTAGCGGGTTCCGTCATAGTTTCCCAATCCTTCAATGACATTTTTAACGGCATGTGAGTGAACAAGATCCATAATGATTGAAATGCCCATGCCATGTGCCTCATCAATCAGTTGCTTCAACTCTTCGGGAGTTCCGAACCGCGATGAAGCAGCAAAGAAACTCGAGACGTGGTATCCAAAACTTCCGTAATAAGGATGTTCGGGAATCGCCATCAACTGGATCGTATTGTAACCTTCCACTTTAATCCGGGGAAGTATATCTTTGCGGAACTCGTCATAAGTGTGAACCCTTGGTTCTTCACCTGCCATTCCAATGTGTGCTTCATAGATGAGTGCTGCCTCATTCTCCCGCTTAAATCCGGAATTCTTCCATGCATATTCTTTTGACGGATGCCACACCTGGGCATTAAATATCTTAGTTTCCGAATCCTGAACTACCCTTCGCGACCATGCTGGTATCCGTTTCCCGTTACCTCCGTTCCAATAAATCGAAAAAGCATACAAGTCGCCGTGTTCTATTGTATTTTCATCCAAATTCAATTCCCAGCAACCGTTTCCAATATTTTTTAACTCGAATTCTGGCTTCTCTTCCCATCCATTGAAGACGCCAGTCAAGTACATACGCGTTGCATTGGGCGCCCAATCGCGAATTACCCATCCGTTTTCTTTTTTAAAAAGGCCAAAGTAGAGGTGCCCCGAAGCAAAATCAAAGAGTGATTTTCCATTAAGGAGTTCGGCCTCCTTCGTATGTAATTTCTCTTCCCAACGGATGAAGTCGGCTTCAAAAGGTTGAAGATAAGGATCATTTTTAACAATTTCCGGCGTATTCATAGCAAGTATTTTTAACGGGTGGGTGCCATTACAAATTTAACAAAGTATCCGGATTTTTAGTTTAAAAGGATGTTTTCTATTTCCTGGCTTGCTTGAGCCAATGCCTCTTTTATTTTGTCTTTCAATTGTTGCGCTTGCAGCCTGATTGCGGTATCTGTTGCTCATTTTTTTGTCGGTTTTGCTTTTAATTCTTTAGCAGTAGTTTCTATTTGATTTATAAAGTGTTTTTCTGCTTCCGAGAGGTCGTTTTTTGTTTGCTCTTTGTATTTTTCGTATTCGGCGCTGGCTTTTTTCAAGGCTTGTTGGTGGCTTACCAAACCTGCATTTTGCAAAATAGTATTTCCAGTCATTTTCACGAAGTCGTCTAATCGTTCAATCCAGTCATTCATGTACATGGGTTTTCGGTTAAGCGCCTGCAATTCAGCTAACTCTAAATAGACAGTTACCATGCGGTTCAATATATTTAATTCTTCTTAATTCAAATAGTTTTTGGCTATTTCGGTTTCTTGTTTTGTGGGCTTTTTGCCTTTAAAACTGGTTAAACCTAAATTTGGTTTTTGGGCATCTATTCGCGTGTAAATCATTTCTGCGGCTGTTTGTCCGTGCGCGGCCCAATGCATTTTGTTTTGTGCGGTCTGGAAGAACTGAATTGATATTTCCAAATTTGGGTCGTAATCTATACTTGTGGCATAAATATCGAGTACTTTACGCCAGAATACTTTTTCGGATGAACGAATATCGCGAATGCGAGCCAGTAATTCATCAAAATAATTACCACAGCCAGCCTGTTTCAACAATTCATCGTTCATCGTAAATCCTTTTACAATGTATTCACGAAGCCGGGTAGTAGCCCATTGACGAAATTTTGTACCCTGATGGCTTTTTACCCGGTAGCCAACTGAAATAATTACGTCTAAGTTGTAAAATGTCGTATTGTATTCTTTACCATCTGCAGCAGTATGTCGGAAATTCCGACATACTGAATTTTCAGGCAATTCACCTTCTTTAAATATGTTCCTGATGTGTTCAGTAATGGTTACCCTGTTTTTCTGAAATAATTCGGCCAATTGTGCCTGGGTTAGCCAAACAGTTTCATCTTCTAAACGGGTTTCTATTTTTGTATTTCCGTCTTCCGTTTGGTATATGATGATGTTTGTATTTTCCATGTTTAGTGGCTAAATATTTGTTAATTTACTTTGATGTCAGATTCATTCGTCTAAATCTTGATTTCTTTTAAATTGCTAATTTACATATTTTCTCCTGTAAGCCATGATTGGAAATGCCAATAAAATAGTATTCAGCAAGCTGAATTTACCGATAGTATTTCTCAATTCCTCCTGCTATTGCCTGCTCAAGATCCTCGGGCGTGTCGATACCAAAACTATCAGAATCGGTGACGTTGGTTTTAATTTTGAATCCGTTCTCAAGCCATCGTAACTGCTCAAGCGATTCAACTTTTTCAAGTAATCCCTCATTCAGTTTTGCCAGTTTTTGAAGGACATTATTCCGGTAGGCATAAAGCCCGACATGACCATAAAACGGATAGTTTTCGAGCCACTTTGATTCATCGACTCCGAAAATGTGCGGGATTGGTGAACGGCTAAAACAGATCGCATTTTGTTCTTTATCAAGGATTACTTTTACCATATCAGGCCGGAAGATATCTTCGTTTTTAAGAATCGGCTGAATCAGCGTAGCAATTTCAGTATCGGGGGAATCAATAAAACATTCTGTTATTAACTCAATTTCATGGGGCTGCATAAAAGGCTCATCTCCCTGGACATTGATCACCACATCGTAGGTTTTACCAGTAATTGCCGAAGCTTTTAACACCGCTTCTGCACATCGGTCGGTGCCGCTCCTGTGGGCCTTCGACGTCATTACAACATTTCCGCCAAAACTTTTAACCGCATTAACGATGCGTTCATCATCAGTCGCCACCCAAACTTCTCCGATGGCTTTTGAGGCTTGTTCATAAACACGTTGAATCATCATTTTACCGCAGATATCGGCCAATGGTTTTCCGGGGAAACGGGTCGAATCGTAGCGGGAAGGGATTATTACAATAAAATTCATGTTCTTCAGTTTCAAATTTTTTGCAAAAATAGTTCATTGGCAAATCATAGCGGTCAGATTTAGGTGTATTTTTATAAAAATTGATTGCTTTATGTCAATGCTACGCAAATGCAACCGTAAAAGAAGAGACAGTATTATTAACGGATTAATTATAAATTTGTAGTCCAAAATTTTGTATCTATAATATGGATATTCAGGAGATAAAACAGCGGTTTGGAATCATAGGAAATGCACCAGAGTTAAACCGTGCGATAGAGGTTGCTATTCAGGTAGCTCCAACTGATTTATCGGTATTAATCAGCGGGGAAAGCGGTGTGGGAAAAGAGTCGTTTCCACAAATTATTCATGGTTTTTCGCGTCGCAAACATGGTAAATATATTGCCATCAATTGCGGTGCAATCCCAGAAGGGACAATAGATTCAGAGTTATTCGGACACGAAAAAGGATCTTTTACCGGAGCGTTAACCGATCGGAAAGGTTATTTTGAAGTCACGGATGGTGGAACACTTTTCCTTGATGAAATAGGAGAGCTTCCAATTTCAACCCAGGTCAGACTTTTAAGGGTTTTGGAGTCGGGCGAATTCATCAGGGTTGGCTCATCAACGGTTCAGAAGACCAATGTCCGTGTGATTGCAGCAACCAATGTTGATCTGACAAAAGCAATCAGAGATGGACAGTTTCGCGAAGATTTATATTATCGCTTAAATACCGTTCCGATTAAGATTGCACCACTTCGTGATCGGGAGGGGGACGTGCTGTTGCTGTTCCGCAAATTTGCTTCCGATTTTGCAGAAAAATACAAAATGCCTTCGATCAGGCTTACCGACGATGCTCAGAAAGTGATGCTCGATTATCGGTGGCCGGGAAATGTGAGACAGTTGAAGAATATTACCGAGCAGATTTCGATTATCGAAACCGCACGGGAAATTACTGCTGAAAGCTTGATTCATTATCTGCCGTCAGAAAATATCGGCGTATTGCCGGCGCTCTATAACAAGGGACTGGATGAAAAAACGTTTACGAGCGAGCGCGAGATTCTGTATAAAATTCTTTTTGATATGAAAAAGGATATGAATGACCTCAAGAAATTGGTTCATGAGTTTATACAGGATGGTCCGACATCAAAAACGCATGAGGATAGTGCTCAATTATTCAGAAAGTTATACGACGATGAATCAGACGATTATAAACCTGGACAACCTCCATATTCTGCACCGGTAATTCTTAAAAGTTCCGGTCACGAAAATATTCAGGACACTGAGGAGTTTGTTGAGGAGTCGCTTTCGCTTGCTGATAAAGAGATTGAGATGATCCGAAAATCAATCGATAAGCACAATGGGAAACGGAAACTTGCTGCACGCGAATTGGGTATTTCGGAAAGAACACTCTACAGAAAAATAAAAGAATACAAAATTGGATAATTGATGACAAAACAAACAATAAAATTACTTTCGGTTTTTGCCAGCATTCTTATAATTGCTGTTGTCATAAACGCTTGTAAGATTGGCTATTCATTTACTGGTGCATCAATTTCTCCCGACGTAAAAACGGTTTTTATTGATTTCTTCACAAACAGGGCCAGGGTTGTTAATCCAATGCTGAGTCAGACTTTTACCGAAAAAATGAAGGATAAGTTTGTGAACGAAACCGGTTTATCGATGGAGTCGCAACAGGGCGATCTTGAATTCTCAGGTGAAATTACGGGTTACGAAGTACGCCCTTTGTCTATTCAACAGAGCGAGCAAGGACGGGATTTTGCTTCAATGAACCGATTAACGGTAACTGTGAAAGTTGTATTTACGAATAATAAGAATCATGAGCAGGATTTTAATACTTCATTTTCTGCTTATTACGATTGGGAAAGTACCCGTTCGCTGAATGAAGTGGAAAGTTCAGCTGTAGATGTGATCGTTGAACAGTTGGTTGATGATATATTCAATAAATCGGTGGCGAATTGGTAACTTTGCAGATGTTGTGCAATCAAAAATGTGATGTTGTATGTCGATGACCCGTGATCAGATGTTGCGAACCCTTGACGATCCCTCGGTGCTAAACGAGCGGACGCTGGGCGAACTACGTGAAATTTTGGATGAATATCCTTATTTTCAGACTGGTCATCTTCTTTATGTCCGCAATCTGCAGAACATGAGTAATTTCAGATTTTCAGGTCAATTGAAAATCAGTGCAATATATGCAACCGATCGTACCATTCTTTATCATCTTTTGAATCCTGAGCCCGGTAAAAAGGAAATGCATGATCATTCACTGGAGATCAATGTAATATCAAACACAAAAGATCTTCCAATCCTTGAATTAGCTGAAGAGACTCCTGATCATGAGGACCAACCCGACGAATCGTTTAAGACGATGATCGATCATGCGGGGAAAGGACATTTCGATTTATTGAATTTTGAGCACGGCAACAGCGCTTATACCTTGGAGGAGATCGGGAGTGAGGAAGAAAAACCACTTACTGAAATTGCAAAAGAGATCAGTCATTTGGCGTCGAAAAAGGAAACAGGATCGGAACCGGAACAAAAAAATGATCTGATCGACCGTTTTATCAAAGAAAATCCGGCCTTTTCAGCGAAGCAAACTGAGAATTCGGGTATTAGTGAAAGAATTAGTAAACAAATGGATAGAGTAGGTGAAAATGATGAATTTATCACCGAAACATTAGCGCGTATTTACGTAAAACAGGGTCTTTTTGCGAAGGCAATTCAAGCTTTTCAAAAATTAAGTTTGAAATATCCCGAAAAAAGTGTTTATTTTGCGCGGCAAATTGAAGAAGTCACAAATCTGCTAAATAAATAATTCAATGTACACATTTATTATTGTTATCATTTTTATTGTCAGTGCCCTGCTCGTTTTAATGGTATTGGTACAGAATTCAAAAGGTGGCGGTCTTGCATCGTCATTCTCAAGCTCCAACCAGGTAATGGGCGTTCGCCGTACAACTGATTTTCTGGAGAAATTCACATGGGGTTTGGCCATCGCGCTTGTTGTTCTTTCTATAACAGCAACAGCTTTCCTTCCACGTCAGGGCGAGCAAGCCAAATCAAAAATCGAAGAACAGATTCAGCAGGTTCAGGATCCAAGTCAGGTTCCTAATTTTCCTCAGGCAGTTCGTGATTCAACAAAATAGATTAAAGGTTTTTTAATCAGCGTTTAGGTTTCTGGCTTTGCCAGTACTCCTGAACTATTGAATTGAATTCAAGATTGATATATTAAAAGCCCGATCCGTCAACTGACGGACTGGGCTTTTCTGCGTATGTCTGACAATCGCTTTTTTAATGTCATGTTGGCAGTGACGAATGTCAGGCGAATGTTTTATGAAAATAGTTGTGATATAGCATGTTATAATTTGCTTTGAATCAGCTTGATTATTCTGGCTGAAAAAATGTCGTGGTAACAAGACAAAACGGGTCTTTAACCGGTTTGGCATATTTTCTGTTCAGTAATGGCTTTCAACGATAAACTATTGTCTAATTATAAATAAAATTTGAAATGGCAGAACTTAAAGGAAAAATCCTTGCCGGCAAAGTATTGGTAGAGCCGCAGCAAGCAGTTACAAAAACAGCAGGTGGTATTATCATCCCTGATTCAGCGAAAGAAAAACCTCTTGCAGGTAAAGTTGTGCTTGTAGGAATCGCCAAAAAAGACGAAACAGTGGAAGTTAAAGTTGGTGATACTGTATTTTACGGAAAATATTCAGGAACTGAAATTACCATCGAAGGCAACGACTACCTTTTGATTGCGCAGTCAGATGTTCTTTTTATCGCTTAATTGATTAATTTATTGATAATTAATAAAAACATTTTACAATGGCAAAAGAAATTAAATTTAATATTGAGGCCCGCGAACGGCTGAAAAAAGGTGTTGACCAGCTTGCTGATGCTGTAAAAGTAACATTAGGGCCAAAAGGGCGCAATGTAATTATTGAAAAGAAATTTGGTGCACCTCAGGTCACCAAAGATGGTGTAACTGTTGCAAAGGAAATTGAACTTTCTGATCCGTATGCAAATATGGGCGCACACCTTGTAAAGGAAGTTGCATCAAAAACAAGTGATGACGCTGGTGATGGTACAACTACTGCTACCGTTCTTGCACAGTCAATTATTAATGTAGGTTTGAAAAATGTTACTGCCGGTGCGAATCCAATGGATTTGAAACGTGGTATCGACAAAGCCGTACTTAAGGTTGTTGAAAGCATCAAAGCTCAGTCTCACACTGTTGGCGACGATTACAGCAAAATTGAACAAGTTGCACGTATTGCAGCCAACAATGATGCTGAAATTGGCAAGCTGATAGCTGAAGCTATGGAAAAAGTTCATAAAGAAGGTGTTATCACAGTTGAAGAAGCAAAAGGTACTGAAACATACGTTGACCTTGTTGAAGGTATGCAGTTCGACCGTGGTTATATTTCTCCTTATTTCGTAACCGACACTGAAAAGATGGCGACCGAAATGGAAAATCCTTACATCCTGATTCACGATAAGAAAATCGGATCAATGAAAGAATTGGTTCCAATCCTTGAATTGACACATCAGTCTGGTCGTCCTTTGATGATTATTTCTGAAGACATCGAAGGTGAAGCACTTGCAACACTTGTTGTAAACCGTCTTCGTGCCGGTCTGAAAGTATGTGCAGTTAAAGCTCCGGGATTTGGAGATCGTCGTAAGGAAATGCTTGAAGATCTTGCAATTCTTACCGGTGGTGTTGTTATTACCGAAGAAAAAGGGATGAAACTTGAAGATACTACACTCGAATTGTTAGGTCATGCCGAGAAAGTAACTGTTAACAAGGATACGACTACAATCGTTAATGGCGGCGGCGACGCTTCCAATATTGCAGCCCGCGTTTCACAGATCAAAAAACAGATCGAAACAACGACTTCGGATTACGATCGTGAAAAATTACAGGAACGTCTTGCTAAACTTTCAGGCGGAGTTGCAGTACTTTATGTAGGTGCTTCATCAGAAGTTGAAATGAAAG
>Ga0209724_1001682_pt1 | contig 19779 bp, 17 predicted proteins | sample grotaG_FD_184143 | JGI IMG/M metagenome (GOLD analysis project Ga0209724, IMG submission 184143) | Glacier valley bacterial and archeal communities from Borup Fiord, Nunavut, Canada, to study Microbial Dark Matter (Phase II) -... | ecosystem: Environmental > Aquatic > Freshwater > Ice > Glacier ...
GTCGGAGTAAAAATGAAACCGATAAGACCCAATTCGTAAAACTGTTGGCATTTCGTAACAGTCAATTTTTTTGTGAATATACAAAAATTTCAAAATGGAATAATGAAAGGAAGCGAATTTTCAGGTTTTCCTACTATTCTGTTGCAGAAAATCAGGACAAAGGTTTTTTCGATAAGGTAAAAGATATATTTGAATAACGGAGGCATCCAATATATTTGAACTACGGAGCAATGCCAGTAAAATGATATTGCTCCGTTTTTTTCTTTACCCCTTCGAGGGTCTGCGACCCCTCGAAGGGGTAATAAATTGATGTGATTGAAAATTAAAGATTTAAAAACTGTAGTCAAGGGAATTATGATTCTACAATCGACCAATCTCTTCTTCCGTTAGTCCGGTCGATTTAATTATCAAGTCCATTGATGCACCATTCTTCTTAAATTCCCTGGCTATCTGCATTTTTTCGTCCTTTCGAACCCTATCTTCTGCATCCACCTTCATAGTCCAAGCCATACTTGCCCCATATCTAAGATCTTCAATATGTCTGGAGTAATTTTTTTGATCTTCTTCCGAAAGAGAATCTACCCTCCAAAGTTCTCTTGCCTTATCGATTCCCCTGGCATTGAAATCGTCTTTTATCTCATTATTTTTCAAGTAATAAATCCACTGATCAAGTGAATCTTTCGCAACATCATTGAATTTGTTTACCTTAATCACATAGTACTCAGGGAAAATTTGATAAGGTTTTGTTTTGCCTAGTAATTCTGTTTGTTTTGCAGAAAGCAACAGCTTATCCAATATATGAATTCCGATAAAATCAGTCTTACCATGATACACATAATCCTCACCCTGTCCAAGATCAAAGTATACAATGTTTATTGAGAAAACTTTCTTAACGTTCACATAGGGATCACCAACTGAGATGTATTCAGCTATCGCTTTAGATGTTCCATAAGCCATTCGATGGAAGTAATCATATTCACTTTGATTTTGTATTTCGATGATTAGCAACTCATCCTTAGCGTTTTTTACCAGCAAATCAACCCTGTTAAACTTATCAGTATTTACACGCTGATTACTTTCGCTTTCTAATATATTTTGAATCGCAATGTCTTCTTTCAATAATTCCGATAAAAACCCTTCCAGAACAAAATAATCTGCCTTGTTGCGAAGAAGTCTTTTAATCGCCCAGTCAAATCGTATTAAATTCCTGTTGTTCATCATCGCATATTTCTAACAAATATAATCATTTTATCAGATTTGCCCATATTTGATTAGGTTAATTCCTTGCTTATCCTTGATAATTGTGCTGACGTGATGTGTTTTAAACTACATATTTGTAAAACCATGAAAAAAAATTACAACCCCTTCAAATACCTGCAAACCGAAAGAAGCGAATCAAATTTGGCAGTTTGTTCCTGGTGCATAACCGTCCATTCAGGATAGACAACATCAATTGTTACATATGTTGCACCATCGCTGGTAGTATCAGAATCAATTATTTCAAAACCGTTTCGTTCGAGCGCCTTGATTGTCCAATCAACAGCAAGTCCCTGGCCACGAACAATTGCCTTACGTTTCGTTTGTTTCCGGATCCTGAAATCACCCTTCTCCTGGTCGAAAAAGAGGTGCTCACTATGAAACAGCGAAGCAAAATCGCCATTCAGAATTAAATCTTCGGGTGATCCCTGTTCAACGGAATCATTCAACATTACCCACATACGGTCAGACTCCGCAATGGCAGTCGTGAGGTCATGGGTCGAAAACAAAATTGTTTTCCCTTTTTCGCTGGCAAGTTCATGTAAGATATGTACAATCTCGTATTTATTCGACAAATCGAGAAATGCCGTAGGTTCATCCAATACAATCACATCTGTATTCTGCGCCAATGTACGTGCAATCATCGCCTTTTGACGTTCACCATCCGAAATACAATTCACCATACGGTTTTCGTAACCCTTCAATCCGACTGATTTTATCGCTTCTTCGACAATGTGTCGATCTTCGTCAAGTAATTTACCGAACCAGTTGGTATGCGGATATCGGCCCAATGAAACAAGATCAAAAACAGAAAGATTCGGAACACGAATAATCTCGGTTGAGACAAAACTCATAATCAACGCCAGTTCCTTTTCGCGGTAAGCATTCACCTGTTTTCCCCTGATCAATACATCACCTCCCATTGAAGGCTGAAACCCGGCAATTGTCCTTAAAAGGGTGCTTTTGCCCACGCCATTACCACCAATCAGTGCAACAAGTTCGCCTTTGAGCGCATAAACCGAAATATCCGATTTCACCACATTTACCGAATGGGTTTTCGCCTTGTAACCGATCATGGCGTTATTTAATGCGATGATTTTCTCTTCCTGGATCATATCATTCCGCTGTTTTTGTTACGAATAATGATCCAGATCACAATAGGAATTCCAAGCAAGGCGGTTACCGAATTGACAGGCAAGGTGCTTTCGGAACCGGGAAGCTGGGAGATAATATCGCTGACGAGCATCATCAATGCGCCAATTAAAATCGTACCAGGAACAAGCAGACTATGCTTTGCCGTTTGCAAAAGCATTCGCGCAATGTGAGGAACTGCAATCCCGATAAACCCGATCGGACCACAAAAAGCAGTAATGCTTCCGGCAAGAATACATGTTGAAAGAAAAACCATCATACGGGCAAACCTGACGTTCATCCCCATACTACGGGCATAGTTTTCGCCCAACAAAAAGGCATCGAGAAATTTTGAAGAGAAGAAAGCAATTAATATTCCAATCAGAACCGATGGGAATAAAACAGACAACTGGATATTTGTAACACTTCCTAAACTTCCCATCGTCCAGACAACAAATGATTTCAAGGTTGATTCGTTACTGAAATATTGCAGGATATTTACAACTGAAGAAATAGCGCTTGAGATGAGGATTCCCAGAATCAGAATGGTCATGATATCTTTGATGCGGGCAGAGATCATGACGATCACAAGCAAAACCAATCCTGAGCCAATCCATGCTGCGGCAACAATGCCCCATGAACTTACAGCAGAAACGATACCGCCACCGAGCAATCCTCCCGTTCCAAGTACAAGTAATGCAACACCTAAACTTGCTCCTGAACTTACCCCTAAAATATAAGGTCCTGCCAAAGGATTCCGAAAGACGGTCTGCATCTGTAATCCTGCCACCGACAAAGCCGCGCCTGCCAAAATTGCCGTAAATGCTTTTGGAATGCGAAACTGGTTAATGATTAATACAATTTGTGCATCCGCATTTTCTGAACGAAAGATGGCTTTCAGAATTTCGGGGACCGAAATATAATACGATCCAACCAACAGATCAGCAAGAAAAAACAGAGGTACAAGAAACGATAAAAGCAGCAGTATCCGAAAAGCCCGGCTACCATTATTCTTATTTATTGATGTTTCTGCCACTATTACTCTATTTTTTTATAGAAATTAAAGACTTTTCCGCTATCGCATTCGGGATGAAATATTTTCACCAGATCCGACAGAATTAAATCAGGCCTCACAACGCCACGTTCCCAGTAATCGTTTCCGCCACCCGGGCTCATCTGCAAATTGTTGTTAAATATAGCCTTTTTTCGCACCTGTGGGAATGCGGTAAAACGGTTGTCTGTTGCCAGAAGTTCGTTCAGTGTATTGACTGTACCGCAATTGATCCAGAAATCGGCTTTTGCTGACCGGACGACGACTTCTTCGAGTGAGACGACAAAAGCTTCACGTGAAGTATTTTCTTTCCATAGGAATTCTCCGCCGGCATCACTGATCATGGCAGCCAGGTTCGAATGACCGCCGGCAACCCACCAGGCATCTTTATATGGCAGCCCAGTCAAAACAACCGGTTGATTTTTAACCGAAGCAACCTTTTGTTTAATTTCGTTATAGTTTTTCCTGATCATTGAAAAATAGTCGGCTGCTTCCTTATCTTTATTGTAGAATGCCCCCACAAATTTGATCCATTCAGCTTTGGCAAGCGAATTTTCTTCGAGGTACTCCCCGTTTAAAATTACATTCAATCCCAGGTCACGGAGTTTATTTATAAATCCGGTCACCTCACCTCCTACTCCGTAAGCCATTATCAAATCAGGTTTCAGACTCAGAATCAATTCATAATTGATCCCCTGATCGTAACCAACATCAAATACAGTTTTGGAAGCAACAGCTTTAAGTACTTCCGGATCAGACACAAATCCGGCACCCGAAAGCGCTTTCAGTGAAGGAATCTCATTGAGTGCACTCAAAAAACCGATGTGTGAGGTTGAAAGACAAATGACGCGTTTAACCGGAGTTCTGATCACTTCTTTCCCTTCCAGTTCAGCAGGAATATCCTTGTCACGATCAACAAGATAATACTCGAAACGAATCCCCGTCGATTGCTGCCAGGGATCCAAAACAGTTACCTTCCGGTATTTTCCCTGATCAACGATCGTAAATCCCTTGGCATAAGTCACTGACAAAGGATGACCTGAATTTGAAAGATCAGATGATTTTTTCTTACCGGGAGCACAACAAATTACGCCCCAGATTAAAAATGGGATATAAAAGAATGCGAATAGGACGCTGGAATTTTTTACAGTTGAAATTTGAATCGATGTGCCGTTGGATTCCGGCAACTGGCAACTTGCTATTCCAAACTGGCTTACGTATTCCGGTTTGGAACTGCAATTGAAATATATCCAGGGACAAGATAGCGTTGCCAGCCGCCTGTAACCAGCCGCAAACACCTTACCTATTGAAAATACGGATTTTTTTCCAACCATTCGTTTTGATCTTGAACTAAAAATTTGCCCAAAGTTAGTTTAACAAGATTAATTAATTGGAATTATTTACCTTGATTTTGATCACCTGCCGGGCACTGACAGTTTCGATCGTCAGAAAATAGACACCCGAGCGATATTGTCCCAACGAAACGGCTCTTGGTGTGGATGAAAGCATCCGTTCCTCACTAAATAATTTATGACCAAGAATATCGTACAGATTGATGACGCCATACTCCTCCATCCCTTTATTCCGGAGAAGAATATAATTGGTGACGGTCGATTGCGGATATAAAACCTCAAATTTCTGTTCTTCAACAATCGTCGTATCGCCGCCAATTACCAATGTATTCTGACAACCATTTGCATTAATCAGCAGCGAAGTCGATATTCCGAGCTCCGGAATCCAATAAAATGGTTTCCAGCTAACACCCGATTTGGCAAAAGCATCATTTTTACTAAACTGAATTCGATCGGGCGTATGATAAACAGCAAACGTATCGGATGCGTTCGAATAGTTAATATCAAATCCGATAAAAAAGTTTTTATGAATGACAATCGGACTGATCAGGTTGATGTGATTCATCTTTTGATCACTTAACAAACTAAAGGGCAAATCCATCGAAATTAATTCATTTCCGGGAAGACCACTTTGAACATCCTCCTGGTAAACTTTTAACGTGATCTTACTATTCGCATTTGAAACATCGGAAGTAAGCTTTGCCACACCAATTGAAACAGAAGAGAGAAGTGTTTGTGCTGTCTTTCCAAACCGCTCGGCATAACCAGTTAAACGCAATATATTGTGACCTGATTTATATCCGCCTGAACGGTTGGACACATTTTGCAGGATAAACTTCTCACCGGCAACTGCATTCGAAAATTGTTCACACGAGGTGCTGCTATCAAAAGGATTCAGCCCCGGAACTTCCAAAGCTCCCGTTCCTGCCGGATCAAGCCATATCTTTAACTGTTTGTCGCTGGTTTTATAAGAATCCCACTGTTTATTGAACATGGCAAACAAATCATTGGTCGGAGTATCACACGTAGCGGTGCCTCCGGTTAAAGAGCCGATCATTAATTTATTCTGATTAAACAAAGGGCAACCGGATGAACCCTGTTGCGTTGTTCCAATTTCCCATTTTCCGATGATCCAAAAACTTTTGCTGGCAAATTCGCTGTTATAATCTCCAATCGTAGGAGGATTATTATCCTTACTCACTTTTTTAACATCCCCAAGCGGATGATGGATCGCAACAGTTGACGTAGGAATAACCACAGCTCTGTTCCATCCGGCATAGTAAGGACGAAATTCAGCAGGCGGAGAAGTTACAAGTTGTACAAGTGAAAAGTCGAGTGAGTCGGAACGGGCTTTCAAAACAGAACCTGAAATGGTCTGATCTGCATATCCATTCATACTACTTTCGCCATTAGCACATGCCGGACTTTCGTAATTAAAACAAAAAAGAGTTTGCTGGGCATCGGTCGCATTTCCGATACAATGTCCTGCTGTAATAAGATAAGGCGTTTTATTTTGACTTGTATTATTTACCAGTGTTCCGGTGCAAAGTTCTCTTCCGGCTACAATCAGACTCACGACAGACTGTTTTTCGGTCGCGTATGGAATGGCATCCGGACAATAAACATCCATGTTGCAAGGTCCGGCTTCACCAAGAGGCCTCGAACCGAAAACATTCTTATAATCGTGATTTACTGACGAAAGATGCAACTCGCCCGGATAGATTGACTTCAGCGGTTCGTTGTATTCGATCACAATTTCGTCACCCGAAATCGGAAAAGTTGAAAAATAACCGGATGATTGTTCATTGGCGGAAGTAAATGCCCCTAAAACCTTTTTTTGATCTTTCGAATAGATAAACAAGGAAGCATCCTGTGGAATAATCATTTTATCGAAAATCAGGTTGAGAGACCAGGCGCCTTTCGAACGGATACCAAGCCTCCAGATCTTCATTTCGCCTTTTACATCCCAAATCCCGGAAGATTTTGGGGAGATATCCACCTTGAAACTTTTTGCAAAAAAGAATGATTTCAGATTTTCCGGGTCTGCTTTTTCGGCGATCAAAAGCTGATCATTATCGACCGGTTCCATATCGATGACCGGAACTACAGATGCTGCATTTTTTAACTGGTTAAAAGATGCCGGGATTCCGCCATATGACAATTGAGCAGAACTGTTTAATGCCAATCCTGTCAATAGCACTAAAATGGAGAAGTAGCGTAGAATCATTAATTTTTCAAATTTCACGCAAAGATAATTCTTCCCTTCAAATATTCGCTTTATTTGACAATATTTCAGCAATTTGACTACTTTGCGTAAAATAATTAAACGGAATTAAATGAAAGTACTTGTCATCTATTGCACGTCGTTTTCCTATCTCCCGAATATAAAGACCTTAGAAGGCGCTGTAGATGTTACTTCAGGCAAAACATTCAACGACTGTATTGTTGCTTTTATACAGGTTGAAGAGGAGGATGAAACGCAGGAAATTGCCGGCAGGGAAAAGAAGCTGGTCAACCACCTGAAATGGACGGCCCGCAAAAACAATACAAATACAATTGTCCTGCACTCATTTGCACACCTGGCTGACTCTAAAGCTTCTGCAGACTATACCAAAGCACTTTTTGACCTCGCGGAGAAACGATTGCAGAACGGTGGTTATACAACTGATCAAACTCCGTTCGGCTATTTCCTCGACCTGAATATCAATGCGCCGGGGTTCTCACTTGCACGAATCTGGGCCTCGCTATAAAAATGTAAACATGAAGTTTGCTGCTAAGTAGGGTTTGCTGAGAAACAATTTTTATACCACAAAGTGGTTAAATTTAAATAACCCCCAGTGGAGCTTGCGGAACTGGGGGGAAATGGACACAACGCCATACCAACCCGAAGCGGGTTGAATCTTTTTCTTTGCGGTCTTTAGCGTCTTTGCGCGACCAAGTCTTTTAGTTACTTCTTCAGCTTAAAGTAATCTGTCGCAAAGTCCATGTAACGTTGCCAGTCGTACAAAGTAACATCATGTTTGCCGGGACGAATATGGTAAGCAATGGTACCGATCAACGGCTGATTGACGGCTGGCATTACTTTCGAAGGAAGCCCTTTCATTCCCAGGAGTTCATAAACGGGTGATGCAAATACACACGACAGAAACTCACCTCTCGGATCGGCCCATAAATCTTCTTCAGCACTTGCCACATAAACAGGCCGCGGAGCGATCAGTGCAAGCAATTCATGCTGATCAAAAGGCATCAACTCCTCCTTCTCGTTATATTTTTTATAATTGTCGCAAAACCAATGTGGAAAAGCCGTATTGATCCGGCCAACCGTCTCACCAAATTTCCGCATCGAAAGGGCCGCACCGCCACATCCCGAGTTATTCGAAACAACCATGGCAAACCGCTGATCGGAAGCACCTGCCCAAAGTGAAGTCTTTCCTAACCGCGAATGCCCCATCATGATCACCCTTTTGGCATTGATATCCTTATCTGTTTCGAAATAATCCATGATGCGCGATAAACCCCACGACCATGCGGCAATCGATCCCCATGATGTGCTATCCCTTTTCGAATCAAAAAGTTGCTGTATTCCGTTTTTAATTCCGTCATCAAAATCAGGGTCTACATCGCCGTAATAAACAGTTGCGACACCAAATCCGCGCGAAACAATCTCTTTCATTGGCCAACGCGAAGCGGCACCTCCCCTTCCCTTTTCATTGGCCTTGTTATCCGAAATCCCATAGCCTTTATTGTTGCTCACCCACGAATCCGGAATCAGGACATCCGGTTCCATCGTTGTGGTATGATTTCCATCAAAATTATAACTCAGGAAAACAGGTGCGTTTTTTGAATTCTGCGGCAAATAGATCAGCACCATCACCGAACCCTTTCGGTCGCCGTTTATAAAGTCAAGACGGACCTCTTTCCTTTTGGCAATTCCATCAAGCGCATCTGCTTTTTGCGAAACCACTGTCGATTTTACATGACCTTTCCATTCAGGAACAACTCCAAAAACCTCTTTTTCAAAAATCGAATAGATTTCGCTTCTCCGCTTGTCCCAATCTTTTTTAGTTGCAACCCGGGTGCCATCGTTAAATACAAGTACATCGGGCAACGTAAAGACCGGCACTTTTGCCTCATCGTAATTTGCAACAAACTGCTGGGCGATGGAGATCCATGGAAGCGCCAGGAGAAACAGGATACTTATTAATTTTTGCATAATCGGGAAGTTTGATTGTTTGATTGTCAAAATTAGGTTTTATAGAATGAATTCCAATTTACAAACGATTAAATTTAAAGAGAACAAATGAACATGAAAGAAAATGGGGTGGAATCCAGTCTCCCCCATGTTTGCAACGAGGGGCAGCTAAGCCTACCTCCGTTTTCAGAATCTCAAAGAACGATTGTCGTCTGTGTTGAATAATTATGGCAACAAATACGGCATTATATTTTAACCACTACTTAAATTTACTAATTTTCCTTTGTTAATTATGAAAATATTTTTTATATAATTGAATTTATTCTGTAAAAACTATTGCCAATTAAAAATATATTTATAATTTTACGTCATAAACTAAATTCTGTACCATTATGAGAAATGTCAAACTAAAAAGCCTTCTGATTTTATCAGTAACACTTGCGGTGGTTTTTATTCTTTCTTGTAAGAAAGAAAACTCTACCAATGAATCTGCCTTGAAATTTAAAAATAATTTCATAAGCGAGCAACAAGCAACTTTAATTGCTGAAAAAATCACAGCCCCTAGTAAAAATGGGACTCTAAAATCTTTTTCTCTAATCCTCAAACCTTCGGTTAAGAAAAAAGTAAAAACTATTACATCTATTCCTGACATCAATAAACTTAGCGCCTTTTATATTGTTAATTACACAGAAGGTGGTTTTGCAATTTTATCTGCCGACAATAGATTAAGTCCAATTCTTGCTTTTTCATTAACAGGTAATTTTCCAATTGATGCTATCGAATATCCATCGGGTTTAGTTTCTTGGCTATATACTTTAAAAGAAAGAGTTGAAGAGGTTCGGAAAAATGGAGAAGTAATCAATAATTCGTTGAACCAGGAATGGAACAATCTTATCACACCACAAATTGCTCCACCAGATAATCAAACATGTAATGATGTATTTGAGCAAGTTGGCCCCTTACTTTCAACAACTTGGAATCAGGGTTGCGGCTTTAATGACTTGCTTAAATCGCAAACAGAGATCGGATGTACAGATTTACCTTGTGGTAAAGCATTTGCAGGCTGTGTTCCTATTGCAATGGCTCAAGTAATGAAATATTATCAACATCCATCAACATTTAATTGGAGTCTAATGCCGAATGGATATGGCTCATCAGAAACATCTCTTTTAATTAAGGCAATTCATGATGTATTACCTGTTTCTTATAGTTGTGCTTCTTCTGGAGTAAACACTGATTGCAATATTGCAAATCAATTTACAAGCAATTTTAATTATTCCACTGCAAATCAAGATAACTATAATTACGAAACTGTTTCGAATAATTTACGAGCAAATAAACCAGTCATACTGAGTGGTGGTAGGGATATTGGCTGGTGGATTTTTCATAATTATGATGATGGGCATATGTGGGTCTGCGATGGTTTTAAAGCAAGCACTATATGCATGTTTGATAACTTTGGAAATGTTATTGGTGCTGTATCATATTTGTACTTAAGTATGAATTGGGGCTGGTCAAATGGTGTTGCAAATGGTTGGTATGCTTTTAATAACTTTAATCCGACCATTTATGGCACGAATTATACTTTTAATTATCAAACGAAAATGGTTTATAACATAAATCCTTAAAACAATGAAAACAATATTTTTAATTTTTGCAGTTCTTTTTATTACCTCTTGTAAAAAGGAAAAAGCATCGCTAAACCTTGATGGGGGAATTGAAATTTCTATCAAGGATAATTTAGGTAACGACTTACTTAATCCATCTACGCCTAATGCATTTGTTGAGAATGAAATTAAAATCTATTATTTAGTAGACGGAATTAAAAAAGAAGTGTTTAATGCAAACTACGATCACCCAAGAAATTTCATCTTGTTTGAAAAGGCTGGTGAATATCTTATGGGGCTTTCACCTAATGGTGATGAAAAGGAAGAACTTCCAGTGACATATATAGAATGGAATGCATTTGAATCAGATACTATTCAATGCCACTTCTCAAGAACATCGAATTCTGTGGTTTGTGATAAGGTATGGTATAATGGAGCTTTAGTTTGGGATAACTACTCTGCATCTAGAAGTATTCAGATTGTTAAATAAGAAGTAAGCGAAAAGTTTTCCCTATTGTACTTTAATACAAATCTACTATTCGTGGTTTGCAACTAACAAATTTTCAAAGAGGGTGACTCGGACCATTGAGACACCCTCTTTTAATTTAGCAGTTGGATAATCATATCGTCCCTATGAGTGCAACGGAACTAACCACATTATCAATTACCATCCTGTAAATCTGGTAGCCACTAAAAAGATCCTGCAAAAATCGATCACGTCCAAAAATCCGTATCCTTTCGTTTGCAACAAGGCGATAGTTGTTTTGAGTTTGCAACTCGTACTCAAAATTTAAGAGGTAAGAATCGACCTTTTTATATTTAAAAACGATTGACAGAAAACCCTTCGTTACAATCGGGGCATCAAGAACATTTCCTGCCACAACTTGTCCCGATTTTCTCGGGAAAGTCACGAAGTCACCAGGTTTCACAAAGAGCTCACTTTTAAGATGATTATCTTTGTGTAACTTTGTGTTTTGGTGTCTTTGTGGCATTTTTGATTTTTAGGAATGGATGCTTCATTTCAGGAAATTGCATTTTCGAGGTAATACCTTAAAAAAAAACTGAAATAAATTCACATCTAAGAATATCAAACTCAAAATAATATAAAATCAATTTTTTATAATCGGAACGTGAAAACAAGGTAGATTTACAAATTAATGATTTGCAACCTAAGTTTCATAATTAAACATGCAATTCCTAAGAAGGGTATTTTTCGTCTGGCTCCTTTTAACGCCCCGATTATTTGTTGATACAATCGAAGCACAGGACACGGTTGCAAAACCGGATTCTTCCAAAATCTACCGGAAGGATTTATACCGTGCCATTGCTTTTACGGGTGCCTATTACACAGGAGCCATGATTATCATGCAAAATACATGGTATCGCGACCGGGAAGTTGTCCCTTTCCACTTCTTTAATGACAACAAAGGATATTTACAGGTCGATAAGTTCGGTCATGCTTTTGGCGCATACGTCGAAAGTTATATTGGCTACCAGGTTTTACTTCATTCAGGCATTTCAAAAACAAAAGCGATGATATACGGGGGATCACTGGGCCTGGTATTACAAACCCCTATCGAAATAATGGATGGCATTCACGAAGGGTGGGGCTTTTCTTGGGGAGATATGGCAGCAAATGCAATAGGTTCAGGCATTGTGATCGGGAATGAATTGTTGTTCCACGAACAATTGATAAAGTATAAGTTCAGCTATTCTGAGTCCTCCTATTCGCGCAATGCCAATGGCTATCTTGGAAAAACAATGATGGAACGTTTGCTCAAAGATTACAACGGGCATACCTATTGGTTGTCGATGCCAATCAACAAATTGATTTTCAAAAAACAAATACCGCCCTGGCTGAATATTGCAGCAGGTTATGGTGCCAATGGTATGATCGGTGAATATGAAAATATCACCAGTTACAATGGCGTTGAGATCCCTTCAACGACACGTTACCGGCAATACCTGGCCTCAATTGATATTGACTGGACAAAAATCAAAACCAACTCGCGTTTTTTAAAGATTGTTTTTCAGGGGATGACCTTTATTAAATTGCCATTCCCGGCACTCGAATTCAATTCAAAAGGTAATTTCCGGGGTTACTGGTTTTACTATTGAAATAATGGTTGAAAAATCTACAGCGACAATAGAAGGCTTGCCAAGAAAAAAAGAATTCTTCGCCACCAAAACTCCAGAACACCAAAATCCATCAAAAGCAACTATTTACTGTTTTTATTTTGGTGGAATTTGGTGTTTTTGTGTATTGGTGGCATTTTTGATTTCTGATTTTTATGAGTTAATTTTATCATTAACACATATGAGATGGCGGAATAATGTTCAAAAGCTACCCGAAACAATATGTTTTTGAAAATGATTCACTTTCAGTGAATAAATTTAATGTTTTATGATTGGAATTATGAAATACTATGTAAGTTTACAGAAATACTAATATACAAAATTTTTTCGCTAAACTTGAAATTTAAGTAGGTAAAAGAAAAGAATTATTGCGATTAAATATGAGTTTAGTGCTTACTGAAATTTACATTGTAAATCCAAACGGAATTAATCCCTAATTAAAAAACGGACTTAAAAATATGGCAAAAATTCACACACTTAAAATATTGAACTATCGTAGTATTGAAAAATTTGAGCAGGTTTTCAGTAATACAAATTTTATTTGCCTAATAGGAAGAGGTGATTCAGGAAAAACCACAATCCTAAATGCCATTTCAGCAGTTTTATCACCTAATTGGAATTATAATTTCTATGATACGGATTTTCATAATGGGATTATCGAAAATTCTATAGAAATTGAAGTAAGCTTGTTTGAATTACCAATTGAATTGTTAACTGATTCAAAATTTGGTTTATATAAAAGGATTTTAAATAATGAAGGCGAAATTATTGACGATCTTTTATCGGAAGAATCAGACGATAATAAAGATATTCTGACAATTAAGCTGATTGTAAATAAAGATTTAGAGCCGAAATGGTATGTAATAAATGATAGAGTACATCAAGACAATATTGAAATTAGTTCAAGCGATAGAGCAAAACTAAATGTGTTTTTAATATCAGATTATTTTGATCGACATTTTTCATGGAGTAAAGGAACCCCATTGTATTCATTATTAAGACAAAGAGATTTTGAAGATGAAACAGATAAAATAATTGCAGAAGCCAATCGAAAAGCAAAAGAGACTATAAAACAATCTGATTCATTTAATTCCTTTGATTCTATTATTGCAAATATTAAAAAAGCAGCTTCTTCTCTAGGTCTTTCAATAGATGAACTTGGAGCTTTAATTGATTTTAAAAACACGTTTGTTAATGAAGGGAATATTGCTCTTCATAGTAACGGTATTCCTTATCGATTGAATGGGAAAGGGACAAGACGGCTTTTGTCAATTGCGATTCAGTTAGAGTTAGCAAAACAAGGTGGAATAATACTAATTGATGAGTTAGAACAAGGCTTAGAACCAGATCGAGCAAAATTTCTTGCCAAGCAATTAAAAGATAATAATAAAGGTCAAGTTTTTATGACAACGCATTCGAGTAATGTACTTGTTGAACTTGATGCTGAAAATATCTACTTAAAGAATGTTGGTTCAGAACAACTGTTCTCTTTTAATGAAAATTTTCAAGGATGTATTAGAAATAATCCGGATGTATTTTTTGCAAAAAAGATTATCGTTTGCGAGGGAGCTACAGAAATTGGAATTTGTAGGGCACTAAATGATTTTAGAATTATAAATAACGATGAAAATCTTGCTGTTTTAGGTATTGCGTTAGCAGATGGAAAAGGTAGTAATTTTGTTGAATATTGTGAATATTTTAGAAAATCAGGATTTGATGTTTGTGCGTTTTGTGATTCGGACGATAAAGCAATAAACAAAAAAAAGCAAAATCTACAAAATATGGGAGTTACAATAGTTGATTGTGATGATGATAAATCAATAGAGCAGCAATTATTTGATGATTTACCATGGAAGAATGTAATGAGATTAGTGAACTATGCAGTTGAAGAAAAATCAGAACAAAGTATTTTAGAAACAACTGCAAAATCCACAATTAAGGAATTATTAGATCATGATAGCGCCAAAACTAGAACTTTATTAGGCGTTAAAGCAAAAGAAAACGGTTGGTATAAACGTATAGACCATGGTGAAAAAATTGGAAGAATATGGTTTAATTCTATTTCTAACATGGAAGAAAAGACGCTCAATATACAATATGACAATCTTATAAGTTGGATACATAGATGAATTATCAGGACTTTATATCAAATGAAAAAAGTTTATTAATCGCACCTGCCGGTTATGGCAAAACCCATGCAATAGCAGAATGTTTAAAATATTCTCCTGATGATGAAAGGCAATTAATTTTAACACATACACATGCTGGGATAGCATCAATAAAAGAGAAAATAAAAAAGTTTGACTTACCATCATCAAAATACCAGGTTGAAACAATTACAGGCTTTGCCCAAAAATATACCCTCGCATTTTATTGTCTATCCGATATTCCGCCACAAGAAGATTCTCAAAACTATTATCCTTTCATCATTAAAAAGACGACCGAACTATTAAGTAAAGAATCTATAAAAAGAATCATTTCTATTTCATTTCAGGGCTTATTTGTTGATGAATATCAGGACTGTACAGTAAATCAACATAAGATGATAATGGCATTGTCAGAAATTTTGCCAACCCATATTTTTGGAGATCCTATGCAAGGAATTTTTAGTTTTAATGAGATGCTTGTAAATCTTGATGTTGATCTTAAAACCTTTAAAGAAGTAGAGCCGCTTGATATTCCATGGAGATGGTATAATGGATGTAATAATAAAACGTTAGGTACTGCTTTAAAAGAAATACGAACAATTCTGGCTACAACTAATAAGACAATTAATTTATCTAAGTATAACTCAGCTATAAAATATGTGAAGGTTAATGAATCTGATATTTACAATAACAAAAGTTATTATAGGGATTGCTTAAATAAGCTTTTATTGAATCAGAAAAAACTTCCTTATTTGAATAGTTTGTTGATAATTGTACCCGAATATTATGAGAATAATATACCTAAAGGAGACATTTCTGCAAGGTCAAAATTAAAGTCTCAAATAGATTATTCAAATCAACTTACTTTATTAGAAGCAATTGACAATAAAGATTTTTACACTATATCTAAGAAAATTGATGAATTAGTAGAGGGTATTGGTCGTAAAAGAAAGAAAATAAAGACATTAAATGAGGAGGTCTTCTGTAAGCTTTTTAATAAAGGTTGTGTAGATGATTATATATTAGATGATAGGTTGAAAAGTAAGAGAGAGCCAAATATTGAAAAAAAGAATAAATTAGAGTTGCGAATTAATATTTTTTTAGACTGCCCCTCAATTATAGCTTTTTTGAACATCATTTTGTTAATGAAACATGAAATGAGATTTAAGACTAAAAGATTAGATTTACTGAACAGTATAATTAAATCAATGAATATTGCCATTTGTGAAGATAAGAGTGTTTACGAAGGAATGGTTAGTTATAAAAATATAATTCGAAGAGTTGGAAGAAAAATCCATGGGAAATGTATTGGAACAACTTTGCTAACAAAAGGTTTAGAATTTGATACAGTAGCAATACTTAATGCTCATAGATTTGATAATTACAAACATTTTTACGTGGCCATTACAAGAGCATGTAAACACCTTATAATATTCACAGAAAATGAAACTTTGTCATTTCGTGATTGAAACAATGGATCTCCTTCATTTGCAATTAATTGTTTTTTTTGTAACTCCGTTTGAAAATTAAAACGTTATAATTGAACTTTCAATCATTTCAATCCTTCTCCCCCTCGTTTGCAACGAGGGGTTAGTTGTTTTGAGTTTGCAACTCGTACTTAAAATTTTAGCGATCAGAATCGGACTTTTAATCGTTACAAACGAGGGAAAACTGGTTTGGTGGAATATTATTGAAAACCAATCAAAATAAGTACGTTTGTGAGGATGATTCACTTTTAGCGCATTAACTAAAACGTAAAAAACCATTAGAATCGATGGATGGTAAGGAGCCGGCAAATAAACAGAAATGAGCATACTGATAAAAGTGAAAGCGTGGGCTAAGGAATTAAAACTTCAATCCCGGATTTTGCAGGTTGTCTACAAAGACGAACGTACTCCACTTAAAGCCAAAATTTTAATCTGGATTACTTTAGGTTACCTGTTTAGTCCTATTGACTTCATCCCGGACTTTATTCCTGTAATTGGTTACCTTGATGATTTGATTATTGTACCATTGTTCATTATACTTACAATTAAATTAATCCCCAAAATTGTATGGGACGATGCTTCACGGCGTGTAAATACCGAACCTGAAATCAAATGGAAAAAGAATTGGCTGATAATAACAGGAATTACACTCGTGTGGTTATTATGCCTGTTGTGGTTGCTTAAATATGGCGTAAACTACTATAAATCGATTTAAGGATTTGCGAGATTATAATTGAAGAACCTGCTATGCAAAAATTCATGGAGGATACTGCTTCCTTCGATCTCTCCATCTTATCATCCGAGGGGTATGAAGAGTTACAAAATGATTTGGATGGAATAGCCGATTTTATTCTCGATCGTTTATACGCGATAATCGAGGTGAAGGAGTAAACAACCACTTTCACAACAGCGTTTTCTGTTTCTTTCGGAAAGATTATAATAAGTGATCGTGGTGGATGATCGCGCCAAAACCGGTCACCTCCAAAACGAAATCTGCGCCCGCTCCCGAAGGTTCAGTAAAAAAAGAGGCCGTACAATAATATACCGCGATCGGTACTGCAAAAAACAATATAAAACCTGATGTATTTTTTGATAAAAAACTTCAACAAACACAGTAAACACTGGTGATGAACCAATCTGAAAAATATATTAAAAAATAATCCCCTTTTTCATTTTTAAATTCCGTATATTAGTTTATCCATAAAGGTGTAATAAAATACATAAATGATTTAGTTTTCTTTTATTAATTAAAATGTTTAATTAAATTATGACAAAAAATTCAGCATCTGGTCCTGGCACGAATGTGACCAACCTAAAAACTTTAATTGCTATTATTTTGGGTTTTGGAGAGCGTTATAACCCAATCAATGCGCTCATTTCCCTGGTGGCTTTACAAGCCCTTTATCTTCTTGGCCTTAGCGCCGTAAATGCGGTTGATGCCGTGCAACCTGCCAATACAAATGCCAAAAACGCACGAACCGAAGCTTTCGATTTATTGGACAAGCTCACAACCCGTATTGGAAATGCATTTAAGTCAATTGTATCCAACGAACCGGCCCGCGAACATGTCCGTTCAATGATTCTTATCATTCAAAGCGGCAGGGTAAAACCAAAAAAAGAACAACCACCTGTCGAAGATCCAACTGCCGAACCGACAACTGGCAAAGAAAACGCTTCTCATAAATCGGGATATGACAAGCAACTCGAAAATTTCTACAAACTGATTCAGTACCTGGCCAGTTTTCCAGCTTACAAGCCGAATGAAGCAGATTTAACAGTTGCCGGTTTATCGGCATTCTACAACGAATTAACTGTGAAAAATCAGCTTGTGACCGATACCCAGACAGAACTCAACAAAGCCCGTATCGTCCGTAAAAATGTACTCGATCATCCAGAGACCGGTTTGGTTGTTTTGGCGAAGGCTTCCAAAAGCTATGTTTCGTCTGTTTATGGTGCCAGAAGTCCTGAATATAAGCAGATAACGAAATTGGGGTTTAAAACTTACAAAAGTTAAACGTAATCGGCCATTATCGATGGCCTGCAGAAAAACATCTTTTAGGGACCTATTTACTGCGTTTGCTCAATGGCAAACGCAGTATTTATTTTGGATGAATCCATTTTTGAAAAGTCAACTTCAACTTTGAAAAAGTCATTGGATATTTTCCAAAAGACAACTTCATTTATGAAAAAGTCATTGGATATTTTCCGGAAGACAACTTCATTTATGAAAAAGTTGTTGGATATTTTCCGGAAGACAACTTCATTTATAAAAAAGTTGTTGGATATTTTCCGGAAGACAACTTCATTTATGAAAAAGTTGTTGGATATTTTCCGGAAGACAACTTCATTTATGAAAAAGTTGTTGGATATTTTCCGGAAGACAACTTCCGCCTTGTACGCGGGATGTTATTGTTTCACTGAAATTGCAGCGTGTCTGTTTTTAAAGCTTATACAAATTGATAATATCAATTCAGAAAGAAGTCAGCCGGATAAAAAAAACCCCTGAAGGGCTTGCAGCCGTATCAGGGGGAGTCAATATTCAAACATTCAAACGATATCTTATAATAAGCCACTTGAAGGGTTTGCAACCGCTTCAAGGGCAAGAGTACCTTCTCCTTTTCGCCCCTTCTCCTTTTCGCCCCTTCTCCTTTTCTACCCTTCTCCTTTTCTACCCTTCTCCTTTTCTACTCTTCTCCGCTTCTCCCCTTCTCCTTTTCGCCTCTTCTCTCCCTCTTAATTCCCCGTTTTATCGTAAACAATCGCTTCAACTTCGCCACGTGCAACCATCAGGGCATTCATCGCCAACGATTTTAACTCATCCTGACCCGGATAAATCAAAACTGGCGCAATAAATTCAACCCTTTCACGAATCATAGACATCATGTTTTTATCGTAAGCGATACCCCCGGTAATTAAAATACCATCTACTTTCCCTTTTAAAACAGTTGCCATTTCGCCGATTGATTTCGAAACCTGGTATGCCATGGCTTCAAGATAAAATGCCGCTTTTTCATCGCCTTGATTTACTGCTATCTCAACTTCACGCGCATCGTTGGTTCCAAGATAAGCAACGAGTCCTCCCTGGCCATTTACCATGAGTCGCATTTCGTCTTCCGTATATTTCCCGCTAAAGCACAACCCAATTATTCCACCAACGGGAAGTGTCCCGCTGCGTTCGGGCGAAAAAGGACCTTCACCATCAAGACCATTATTCACATCGATTACCCGCCCGTTGTGGTGTGCACCTACCGTAATCCCTCCGCCAAGATGAACAACGATCAGGTTGAGTTCTTCGTACAACCTTCCGATCTTCGAAGCGTGCTGACGCGCAACGGCTTTCTGATTCAATGCATGAAAGATCGATAACCTTTTAAACAAAGGGTGACCCGACACCCGCGCAATATCATCCATCTCGTCGG
>Ga0209724_1001691_pt1 | contig 19734 bp, 14 predicted proteins | sample grotaG_FD_184143 | JGI IMG/M metagenome (GOLD analysis project Ga0209724, IMG submission 184143) | Glacier valley bacterial and archeal communities from Borup Fiord, Nunavut, Canada, to study Microbial Dark Matter (Phase II) -... | ecosystem: Environmental > Aquatic > Freshwater > Ice > Glacier ...
CCGCGACGGCGAAGTCCGCATCGCCCCCGAGGCCGGGCATGTCGCCTCGGTGCAAAATGGCTGACCCGCGCGCCGCATCATGGCACCTGCCGCTGCGCTTTGCGGTCGTCGGGCTATTGAACACCGCATTCGGATATGTGGTGTTTGCCGGCACCTTGTTGGCCGGCGCCGGCTCGACGATAGCGCTGTTGGCTGGGGCCTTCGCAGGAGCCGCCTTTAATTTTCAAACCTCCCGACATTTGGTCTTCCGGCGGCGGGGAGTCTGGCAGCGTTTTATCGCGGTCTATGCGGTGGTTTTGTCGTTGAACTGGCTCGCACTCCGCTGGGCAAATCTTGCAGGGATGAGCAGTTTGGAAGCACAGGCAATGCTGTCACTACCGGTCGCCGCTTTCTCCTATATTTGCCAGAAGAACCTCGTATTCAACGCCGCTACTGACAAGCTATGACAGCGTTTCGGGCAAGGCGAAACCTTCTGGAAACGATCGGCGAGGAATTCAGTCCGCCGGTATTCAAGCCGAACACCACGCTCTATAACCGTACCGTCAACTGGCTCCGGCGCGCGATCGATCTTCAGGCGAACACCATCTGGCGCGACTTGCGCAACGAACTACGCAATGTCGAGGGCGATCTGCTCGATATCGGCTGCGGCGCGCAAGTGTACCGCGCACTCCTGCCGGCCGATATCAACTACCGAGGAATCGACACAAAAGACGCCCGTGATCGATTTGGCTATGATATTCCAGACACGCACTATTTCACGGGTAGCGATTGGGGTATTCCCGAAGCGTCCATCGATACGGCAATCTGCACCGAGGTTCTGGAACATATCGCCGAGCCTAAGACGTTGCTGGCACAAGCGCACAATGCGCTCCGCCCGGGAGGCTGCCTGATCATGACAGTCCCATTCGCTGCTCGGTGGCACTTCATCCCCTATGATTATTGGCGTTATACGCCCAGTGGGTTGGATTTGTTGCTTACGGCCGCAGGGTTTGAAGACGTCAGGGTCATGGCGCGCGGCAACCCGCTGACGGTGGCCTGTTATAAGGCTATGGCTTTACCACTCGCTTTACTGCTCGGGACGCGTGCTGGTCCGATGCGTGTCGTGCAACGCGCGCTGGGCATCGTGTCTCTGCCGATCGTCGGGATACTGGCGGCGATAGCCAATCTGACGCTCGACGATGAATGGGGTGATGATTGCCTCGGTTACACCGTCACCGCGCGTCGACCATGTCTTCCAATATTATCCATGGGGACCGCCCGATGAACCTCCTCGCCTCGATGCGCCACCGCGACTGCCCGGTGTGCGGCGAGACGGCAGCCACTGCCGCGCTGTTCCTTGCCGCATCGCTCGACGAAGCGAAGCTGACCGCCTCGAGCTTTGCCTCGCGCAAGGCACCCGAGTTCATGTCGTACCGGTTGGTGCGATGCGCGGTTTGCAGCGTGGTATTCGCCAGTGAAGCCCCCGCCGCGGGCGCGCTTGCCAATGCCTATCACGCCGCCGACTATAGTTCGTCCGAGGAGGCGGCGTGCGCGGCCGAGGTGTATCACCGCGCGCTCGAGCCGCACCTCGGCACCCTGCCCGCGCGCGACATCGCGCTCGAAATCGGGACGGGCACCGGCGTCTTCCTCAGCCATCTGCGGACACTGGGGTTCAGCCAGCCCGTCGGCATCGAGCCCTCGCCCGCCGCAATCGCCGCCGCTGCCGACGACATCAAGCCGTGCATCCGCGAGGGCATCTTCACCGGCGACGAATTTCCCGAAAACAGCGTGTCGCTCGCCTGCTGCTTCATGACGCTCGAGCATGTTCCCGAGCCGCGCGACTTCGTCGAGGCGGCGTTTCGCATGCTGACCCCCGGCGGGATGATCGCGCTGATCACGCATGACTATACTGCACCACTGAACCGGACGCTCGGCAAGCGGTCACCGATCATCGATATCGAGCATATGCAGCTGTTCTGCCCGGCCGCGCTGCGGCACCTGGTGACAGGCGCCGGCTATGACGTGCTCGGCATCGAGTCGATCCGGAACGTCTATCCATTGAGCTATTGGATGAGCCTGCTGCCGCTGCCCGCCGCGATCAAGCGCACGATGCAGCAGGTCGCGGCGACTGCGCATGTCGCTCACGCGCGCATCGGTTTCGATGTCGGCAACCTGCTGACGGTGGCGCAAAAGCCGCTTTAACTGTCATTGATGGCGCGTGGAATCACCTGAAGGACACGCCGGGCCCACTCGGTTAACAACAAGATCTGGCCTCGGATCGAAGCAGACCACCGTATAGCCTGTCCTCGAAATTTTAGGTTGCGAGACACCGTGATCGAAATATCGCTCTGATTTCACGACATACCCGGCGGCGAAATCCTTAATCATTTCATTTTGATCGGCTTCGAAAATTGCCCACCCGGAACGCCGCAGCCGCATGCTCGATCGCTGGATATAGACTTGCCGACGCGCGCTCGGCACAAATGTCCAGAGCGAACTTGGATCCATCGGTGTCCAGACTAAGCGCTCGGATGGGTTCCGAATATAGAACCGACCAAAATCGGCAATGCCAAGATTTCCGGGGTTCGGTAGGTCGTGCCTGATCTGACGCACATCCGGGTCGACCAAGGGTATCATTTTTACAATGTCATAAATATCGGTTGTCGCTCGTGGGTCGAACGGCACCGAGCGCCATGGAGACAGAGCCAGCGCTGCAACGGACACGGCGAGTGCGAAGTTGACGGGGTCCCCAAGCCTGGAGGAGGCAGTTGGCCCCCTGTCCATCGCTCGGACCGCGACGAGCACGATGAACGGCATGATATTGCAAATATTATTCTCGTGGCTTCGCCCAAACCATACGCTTGCGGTCGCAAACAACAGGAAAGTCACAACGCGGTCGCGCTGCGCGGTAACGGCATCTTGTGAGCGGTGGCGCAACAGCCACCCGCCCAACAGCAACGTCGCGGCCAACACCATGGCATCACTGACCGGGTTGATCGGCAATGGGCCAGGAACGTGCAGCACATATTCGAAGAAAGTCGCGGGCTCGATCCAGACGCCGAATGTCAGACGGTGCAGCACGATGAGGGTGCCGTAGCTCGCCGCCGCGATCAGCAGGCTTCGCGATGCCGCGCGCACGATTCCGATACGCGCCGTCTCGCTGAGTCCAAAGACGCTCAGCGCCATTACAGCGGACTCGGGCGACCATAAAACAGCCGGAACGAGCAAGACGGCAGCCCATCTGGGGTGATTGAAGAATAGCAGATAGGCGATCGCGCACACCGGCAGGTAGCGGAGCCCGGTGCTGCTCGGATAGGCAAGCACGCGGTTGCCGTAAAAGGGCTCGCCCGTCCAAAGGTAAACGGCGGCGAAAACCGCAAGCGTGACTGCCACCTGCCATGGCCAACTTCGAGGCCGCAATGTCATTAAAGCCATGCACACGACCAGAAACGACATCAGCACGCTGGCCGACACAACCATGACTTCGGTGCCCAGCCAGCAATCGGCACCATTGCACGTCGCAGCAATCAACGACGTCGGACCGAGCCCATATTGTAGCGGAATGTCGTAAAATGGCACGAGGCCGGCCCGGACATGCAGGGCTGGCCCAATGAACGCCCCCCAATGATGCACCAGCGCGACCAAAACCATCGAGCGTTCGGAATAACTCCCCAAATCACCAAGCAGCAGGACGCCCGCGAACAGAAAGGGAAGGATCAATAGTGCGACCGGCAATGATCTGTGGTTCGTTTCGACAACGAGACCATATGCCATAACGATGAATGTCGACATAAACACGATAACGACGACCCAATTGGTCACCACAGAATCTATCTGCCACCAGGCAAGCGACAACGTAATAATGGTAATAGCCGCAGTGACACACAGTTCGACTGCAGAGTACGTTTTCACTTTGATGATCATTATGACTATTACCGCCGCAGCGCTAACCGCCAACAATTGGTATCCACCGTTAATAATAATTCTGCCAATGATCAGGCATGCGGAGCCGACTATCGCAAGATAGATTGGCCCGCGCTCGGTTGGCGGTTTTACGGCAGGAATAGTCAGGCCACGATTGGCGCGGTGCGATTGCCAAAGGCAAAAGAGCCCGAAAATTAAATATAGCGCAATAAAAAACGGCTTGTAGTTTGCTGGATCCCCCGATGACATCAATTACGGCCCCACCCGAGCGACTATTCGAGTAATCGGACTAGCTGCTCGCGCAGCTGGCAACAAGTCATTTCCGGCACGTCATAAATGATGCCGCACTGGGCCGGCGCTCAGCTGCGCGCGCGACCGCTTTCGATACCGCTGGCGAACAGCAGCCGCCCCGGTCCGAGTTGACGCAACACGACATCGAGGCTCGTGCTCGACACCGCGAAGCAGCCTTCGCTCCGTCCGAGTTTGCCGGCGGTTTGCGCGATTTCGGGCGATACGTACCACGCCGCGTGCACCACCAAAGCGCGCGCTTCGGCATTGCTGTTGTCGGCATCGAGGCCGCCGAGGCGCATCGAATGGCCGTGCGCGCCCTCATAGAGCGCGCCGGTCGCATACGCGCCCGCCGACGACGCGAACGAGCCGGGTTCGTTCGACAGCCGCGATACCCAGCCGGTGTGTGCCGGGTCCGACCCGCGCCCGTGCGCCACAAGATGCGCGCTGGCACTGCCGTCGATCAGGTCGACGACATGAAAGCGTGGCTCCCGCGAGGCGCGCGTGAAATCGACGATTCCGATGCGATCGACGTGGAGCAACCGGTCACGATGCTGCTGCAAAGCCGCCTGCGCGCGCGCCAGCAGGTCGGGCGACACCGCGGTCGATACCGGGATCGCCAGCGCCGGACGGGCAGCGAGCACGGCGGCGGCAGCGACAAAAGCGCGGCGGGAAACGGGAAAGGCCATCCGCTGTCCCTACGCTATTTGGCAGCTTTGGGCGATGCATTTCGGTCGGGCCTGGGCGGCTTGGCACTGTCGATCACGGTCAGGCGGGTGCCGACGCTGCTCATCTGCATCGAATCGCGCGTGATCAGCAGCGTCGCTCCGGGCACCAGCACCGATTGCAGATTGCGGCGGAACGCGTCGGGCAAATGCGTCCGCTCGCGCTCGTCGGCAGCCATTTCGTCTGCCGTCGCGGCAGTCTGGCCCGGCAACGGCAGCCGCAGCCAATGCTCGCCCGCCGCGTCGACGGCCTGCAGCGTATAGGCGGTCGTGACCACGACAGGACCGTCGATGACGACATCGCTCGAGCCGATCTCGACGCCGTTGCGCAACACGATCACCCGCCGGTCGCGGCTGCTGATGACCACCGATACCGGGCCGCTCGGCGCGCGCTCGGGGGTCCAACGGAACGCCGTTGGGGTGACATGCTCGTCGTCGGGCGAGGCGCTCAACGCCGCCGGCTGCGGCGCGATCAGCGGCACCTGCGCATCGTCGGTGATGACCACGGTCAACCCCAGCCGGGTGATCGCATACAGTTTTTCGGCAAAGGCGCGCGGCAGCCGCACGCAGCCGTGCGACGCCGGATAGCCGGGCAGATGCCCCGCGTGCATCGCGATGCCGCTCCACGTCAGCCGCTGCATATAAGGCATCGGGGCATCGCTATAGAGGTTGGATTTATGGTCTACCTGTTTTTGCAGGATGGTGAACACCCCGGTCGGGGTCGCGTGGCCGGGCTTGCCCGTCGACACGGTCGAGACACCGATCGGGACGCCGTTCCGGTACGCAAAGGCGCGTTGCGCCTGCAGGCTGATGATCACGGTCACCGGCCCTTGCGGCGCGAGTTCGGGGGCCCACAGGAATTCGCCGGGCTTGAGCAGTTCGACGGGACCGGCAACAGGGGGCGCCTGCGCATGCGCTGGCGCGATCAGCAACACGCCCGCCAACATGACTCGTCGAAGCATTGCAATTACCCTGTCCGCTCGCGCCAGCCCTAGCCCGTCCATCTCCGATCGAATAGCGATAGTGTGACGCTAGCGCACCGTGACGCGGGCGCTGTCGAGCGCCTTGCCGGCGGCATCGCGAAGCACGAAGCGGTGCTGACCCGGCACGGGCACCCAAAGGATACTCGCCGATGCGCGACCGAGTTGCCGATGATCGACCTCGATCGTTAGCGTCGGATCAAGCGGCAGCGCGCGCACCCCGACGCGCTGGCGCAGCGGCGGAATATCGGGATCGAGCGCAATCACCGCACCGTCGGCGGGCGACAGCAGCCTTGGGCGTGGGCGCACGGCGGCGCTGGCATGCACGATGGTCAACGCGGTACCCGGCACGAACAATTCGGTCCGCGGGGGTTCGAGCGGCGGGTCGAAGCGCACGGCGGCGCGCGTGACGCCCGCCGGCAGCGTGAATGGTGTCACCGCGCCCCGTTGTAGATGCAGCATGATCTCGCGCCAAACCGGGGCAGCGCCGGTGACGCCCGACACCCCTGCCCCCATGCTGTCGCCTTCGAAATTGCCGATCCAGACTGCCACCACAAATCGCGGCGTGAAGCCGATGCACCAATTGTCGCGCAACGCCTTCGATGTGCCGGTCTTGACCGCCGCAGCAAACGGCAGCGCAAGCGCGTTGTCGGCACCGAACGTCGCCGTGCGCGCCGCCGGGTCGGACAGGATATCGGTGACAATCGCCGCCGCTGGCGCGAACAGCACTTGCCGGTCGGGCGGCACCGGGCCGGGCTCGAGCCGCAGCGCATTCCGCCGGCCGCCGCGCGCGAGGCTGCGATAGGCAGCCGCCTGTTCGAGCAGCGTCACCTCCGCCGAGCCAAGCGCGAGGCTGAAGCCGTAATAGTCGCCGTCGCGCGAAATGCCGAGATAGCCGCTGTCATACAGCCGGTCGCGGAACGCATCGACGCCGACCAGCAGCAGCGTCCGCACCGCCGGTACGTTGAGGCTGTTCCCGAGCGCTGATCGCACGCTCACCGGGCCGCGAAACTCACGGTCATAATTCTGCGGGATATAGAGGCCGCTCGCGGTATCGAGATCAACCGGCGCGTCGTCGAGCACCGATGCGGCGGTCAGCAGCCGGCGCTCGATCGCCAGCCCGTACAGGAACGGCTTCAATGTCGATCCGGCCTGTCGCGGCGCGGTAACACCATCGACCGAGCCGCTGCGCGACGCCGATCCGGCCGAACCGACATAGGCGAGCACCTCGCCGCTCGCTGTATCGAGCACCAGCGCCGCGCCGTCGCGGACGTTGCGCGCCGCAAGGCTGCTCAACCGCCGGTCGAGCGTTGCCGCCACAAACGCCTGCAGATCGGCGTCGATCGTCGAGCGAACCTCGCGCCGCCCGCCACCGAGCAACCGTTCGGCAAGCTGCGGTGCCAGCGCCGGGTCAGGCACCGCCGCGCGCGGGCCGAGCATCGCAGCGGCAGCGACGCGGAGCACCGGGCATTGCGCCGGGGCGGCAGCGCAGGCTCGCGCCGCGATGCGCGCCGGCGACGCGGTCGGCGATGGGATCAGGCTGGCGAGGATCAGGCTTTGCGCACCGTCGAGCGCCGCAGGCGGCCGCCCGGCAAGGCTGCGCGCCGCCGCATCGACGCCGACCAGATCACCGCGATACGGCAGCAGGTTGAGCCACGCCTCGAGGATTTGCGGCTTGGTCCAGCGACGCTCGATCGCCAACGCCGCGCGCGCCTGTGCCAGTTTCTGCAGCGGTGAGCGCGCGCCCGATCGCCCGAGCGCCGGATCGAGCAGCCCGGCCAACTGCATCGTGATCGTGCTCGCGCCGCGCGGCCGCCGCAGCGTCAGCCGGTCGCGCAGCGCGCCGCCTGCCGCGCGCCAGTCGATGCCACCGTGCGTCCAGAACCGCCGGTCCTCCGCGCGGACGGTGCTGGTCACCAACGGTGCGGCGACGGCGCTCAGCGGCACCCAGTCGAGCCGCCGCACGCTGGGATCGGCGCGGCGCACGTCGAGCAGGCGGCCGTCGCGCGCCAGCAACCGCGCCTCGCTCGATACCCAGCCGGCGCGGACGCTGGCATAGTCCGGCATGGCGCGCGGGGTGGTGACGATCGCCAGCACCAGCAATGCGACGAGCGCCCCCGCGACCGCCCAGCGTCGACGCGTCAAGGCGCGGCCGCGACCTCGACCGCCGCATTGGGAAGTGCAGTGAACATTTCGGGCGAGTACAGCGCCTCGACGCGGGTCGGCGGCAGGTGGAAGCTGCCCTCGCTGTTGAGCCGCACGGTATATTCATACGCGACCGTCGCCTTGGGCACCTGCGCATAATGCGCGTGCACCGCATCGGTCCGTCGTTCGACGAAAGTCGGCTGCACGCCCGAGGTGTCGCCAGCCGCCAGCACCTCCGAACGCCCGCCGAGCGACCCGCCAAGGATGGTTGCACCGGCGGGGACGGGATCGTTGATGACGACCCATTCGACCGCCGCACGCGGCGTGAATTCGACGCGGACGCGCATGACGTCGCCGCGGCTCCAATGGCCGGGGACGGCGCGGGTGACGGCACTGATGCTGCGGCGAACGGCAAAGCCGCTGGCCAGCGGTGCCTTGAGCGGCACTGCGGCGCGCGCCGTCACGATCGCCCATGGCGCGCCGCTGCCGCTATGATCCAGCCGCAAATCACCGCGCGCCGCCGGCCATGCCAATGTTGCGGGTGGTGGCCCCGCCGCTGTCCAGACGAAGCTGTGCGCCGAACTGCCGACGCCGGCGGTGGTCGTCCCCGTCACCGCCACGTTTTCGAACCGGCGCGAAAACTCCGCCATCGCCAGCGTGCCGACGGAATTGGCGACGGTGGTATCCCAATGGCCTTTTTGTTGCTTGAGCATCAGCCCGCGTGCCAGCCCGCCGACATCGGCGCGCCAGCCGGGAAGGTCGCCGACGATGGTCAACAGCCGCGCCGCGGTCGTATCGGGCGAGGCGAGCGTCTGCCACGGATCGTCCGACCGCGCGATCGTCAGCCGCGTCCCCTGCAGGTCGAGCCGCGCGCGCACCACCTGCTGTGCGCGCTCGAGGCTGGCCGCAGCATTCGGCACGCCGGGGAGTTTGCGCAGGATATAGGCCCAGTCGATCACGCCGATCGTCGGCCACGCATCGGGCTGAATGCTCAGCGGCTCGAGCATCGCAGGCGTCGCGGCCCCGACGCTGGTGAGCGCCGCAATCGCCCCGAGCCGCCGCGTCGGGCCATCGCTGCCAAAGCTCGCCAGCCCGGCATCGCCGCTGCCTTTGTCGATGACCAGCACGCGGGCATGGCTGCGTTCGGTACGGCCGCCGACGAAACTGGTCAGCCCGGCAATCATTTTGGCGCGCTTTTCGTCGGGCAGCGCCCAGCCGCTGTCGACCGACAACCGCAGGATATAGGCGGTCAGCGCATCGTCGCCGAGGATCCAGTCGGCGGGGAAATAACGAACCAGCCCGTCGCGGTCGAGATAAGCCGGCAGCAGCGCCGCCGTCGCATCCCAGCGCGCGCGGTCGCCAAGCGCCACGGCGCGCGACAGCTGCTGCTCGATACAGTCATAGGGATAGGCCGCCATATACGCCTTCACCCCCGGCAGTGCGCCACCGAGCGAACGGCTGAGCGCCACATCGAGGCCGCCGCGTCCCGGCAGCGCATCGCGCGGGATCGCCACCGGGAACGTGGCCGCGGGGCTGAGTTGCACCAGCGTCGCCTGCAGCGTCTCGACGGGGACTGCCGGGGCCACCACCTGCGGGACGCGCACGGCATCCCTCGCACCGCTCGCCGCAGTGGCATCGATCGCCCAGTCGATCGTGCCCGCAAGCGGCGCGATCAGCGTCCAGCCCACCGTGACGGCACCCGCCGCCGGAATGTCGATGACATGCGGTGCCAGTGCTGCCGCGCCCGCATGCCCGCCCGCCGTGACGCGCATTGGCTTGGCAGTCGTGTTGCGCAGCAGGACGGTCGCCACATAGCGGTCGCCTTCGCGCACCAGCGGCGGAATCCCGGCGAGGATCTGCAGGTCCTGTGTCGTCCGCACCACCGCCCGCCCGGTTCCGAACAGATCGGCCCCGCCGGTGGCGACCGCGACGAAGCGGAAGCTCGACAGCGAATCGTTGAGCGGCACATCGAGTTTTGCCTGGCCCTGCGCATCGAGCGGGACACGCCCGCGCCAGAGCAGCAACGGCTGGAAATCACGCCGCACCGTGCCACCGGCCTCTGCACCGCCGCCACCGCCCGCCGCGACCGCTTTCCGGCCATAGTGCCGCTTGCCGACCACCTGCGTCTGCGCCGTCGACGTTTGCACCATCAACGGCCGGTCGGCCATCATCGCGTCGAGCAGGTTCCAGCTGTCATTGTCCTTCAGCTGCAGCAGCGCCTCGTCGACTGCGGCAAAGGCGATTTCGCTGCCCGGCGGCAGCGTGCGGCCGCGCGGCGGGGTCACGGCAATGCTGGCATGCGCGACTTTCTTCACTGCATAGGTCGGCGCGTCGGTCGCCACCTTGACGCCGAGCCGGTGATCGTCCCAGCCGACGCGGATTTTCGCCAGCCCGAAGCGATACGACGGCTTGGCGAGATCGACGAGCGCCGTCGGCGCGGCCGCCTCGCGGCTGAGCCATGGCAGATGCCAGCGCCGCGCCAGATCGGCAAGCCACACCCGCCAGCCGGCGACGCGCCCGCGCACTGCCAGCACCGACACGTAGACATCGGGCGCATAGCCGCGCGCCAGCTTGACCGTAACCACCGGGTCCTTGCCCGACAATTCGGTGACGAAGCTGTCGATCACGCCGTCGCGGAGGACGCTGACCAGCGCGGTTGCGGACCGAAACGGCATCCGCACCTGGAACCGCGCCGTCCCGCCAGCCGCATATTCCGGAGCCTCGGCAACGACATCCATCCGGTCGCCATTGTCGCCGCCAAACCACCAGTCGTCGCTGCCCGCGAGCCATACCGAGGATGTCGCCCGCGCGGTCCGCCCCGCCGCGTCGCGCGCGCTCGCCTCGACGATGACCTCGCCCGACACGCCGACATCGAGGCGGCAGCTGAGCAAGCCCTTGTCGTCGGTGGTGCCGTCGCAACTGGCGTCGAGCGCCTTGGTTTCGCGGCTGTTGTCATAGGCGTAAAACCCGCCGATCAGCCGCTTGCGGTACGAATAGGTCTCGCGGCTGAACAGCTTGACCGCGACGCGCTGGCCCTTGACCGGCTTGTTGTCGAGATCGAGCGCCACCAGCTTCAGCCGAAGGTCATCCGACTTCGCCATCCAGCCGTCGCGCTTGACGCCGATGCGCACCGCCGCCGGATCGAGCGCGATCCGGGTCGATACCGTGGCGACTTCGCCATTGGCATCGTCATAGTCCATCTCGGCAACCAGCGTGGATGGGCGGGTCACGGGCACCAGCCGGTCGATGACGATGCGGCCCGCGCCGTTCGGCCCGAGCGTCACCGGCTCGACGCGCGCGCGCAGTGGGCCCTGCGCCGCCGGTTCGTCGCCACCGTCGAGCGGCACAATGCCGGCAACGATCGGCTCACCGTCGAACGTCCAGCCGTCATAATCGGGAACCGTGACGCTGCGCGGTTCGACCTGCGTGCGCAATTTGACCGGCGCCTTGCCGACCGCGCCCCCCGATAGATAGGCGAGCGTCAGGTCGAGCGGCACTGCAACCGGTGCGACCTGGCGCTCCTTGGGGCCGGCAACCCGCGCGCGGATCGTCGGCAGCCGGAACTCCTCGACGGTGAATGTGCCCGAGGTCTTGCGCTCGGTGGCTCCGTTTTCGCCGATTTCGACGGTGTATTCACCGAGCGCGGCCTCCTTGGGGATCGTCCACGATGTCTCGCCGCTGCCGTGGCGGTCGAACGATACGGGCAGTTCATAGGTCTGGTCGGTGCCCGTATGACGGATGACGACGCTCGGGTCCGTCGGCATTTCCTTGACCCAGCCGAAGCCGGCGTCGGTCCGCGCGCGCACGATGTGCTTCATCGACACCGTCTCGCCTGGCCGCAGCAGCGTGCGATCGAACACCGTCACCCATGCGGCCCGGTCATAGCCATAGCCGGTCGGCAGGTTGAAATCGCCGGGCTGAATACCGCTGTTCCAGCTGGTCAGCGTGAACGAATAGTCGCCGTCGGCGCGCGCACTGACCATCAGCGGATGCTCGCCATATTGGCAGCTGCCATAGCCGTTCGGGTCGGGCAGGACGTCGCCCACCACGGCGCGGCCGCTGCTGTCGGTCGTGCCGCGCCACAGTTCGGCGCCGGTGCAGCTATCCAGCACCGCGATTTTGGCGGACGCCACGGGCCGCGCATCGCTCAGCCGTGTTACCCATGCGAGGCTGCGGCCGCGCCCCCATTGGAAATGCACCGCCATGTCGGTGACCAGCGCACCGGTCGCCACATAGCGCACCTTGCCGGGCGCGAGCAGCGCCGCGCCGAGCCGTGGCGATGCGAGCTCGACGACGTGAAAGCCCTTTGTCTTGAGCGGAATTCCGACCACTTCGAACGCACGCGCGCCGCCGGGTTTGGCGATGGTCAGCGCATGCGCGGCAGTGCCGGGGGTGATGAGCGGCGTCTGGCGCGTGGTCTCGATCCGCTTGACCTGTTTTGTGCCGGCGATCGGAATTTCGTCCTGCGTCCGCTCCTCCGCCTTGTCGAGTTCCCGCAGCCACGACGCCACCTCGGCATCGCGCTCGACCGAGATTTCACGCCCGCCGATCGGGCCGAGGTCCCGCGCCGCAATACCGGCCTCGACAGCGCGCAATGTGACCGGAAGGACGCCACCCTCGCCCGCCTCGAGAATGCCGAATGGCCCCGAAAATTTGACCAGCGGTGGCGCGTCCGCAGTCGCCACCTCGAGCGGAAAGCGCGCCGCATTGACCAGCACGCGGCCCGCATCGTCGGTCAGCGCCGCTGGCAGCACTACCTTGAACCGCGTATTTTCGGCAAACGGACCGACAAAACTGACGCTATCCACGGTCTGCACATGGCTGCCGGTTTCGGGCTTGGGCAGTGCCGCCTTGCCGTCGGGTCCGACGAGCCGCACTGCCTGCGCCATTGCCAGCGGCACCTGCCCGGTAAAACTGATCCGCAGCGGCGCAATTGGCGAACAGGCGGCGGCGGGATTGGCGCGGCTGCACTCGAAGCGCGCGCTGAACGCCGGTCGCACCTTATAGTCGAGCCGGTTGGCATCGAGCGTCGCAAGGCCGTTCGCCGTCGCAATCCCCCGGCCCCAGACCAGCGCGACCCGGCCGCCTGCGGGCAGCGCACGGCGGCAGCGCACCGCGGTAATCTCGGCGCGCGGCTGTTTCTCGGCGGAGGCATCGTCGTCCTTGCGCCAGCCGGCCGTGGTAAGGAAGCGCCGCATCCGCCAGTCACGCGCACCGGCGTTGACGAGCGTATCGCGCGTCGCGGTCGGCAGGATGTCGACCGGCACCGCCTCGCCGACGCCGTCGATCTGGCACGCCGCCGCCGCTGCGACGCTCGCGGGCGTCGGCGCGGCATTGAGCGCGAGCAGGAAGACCTGGTCCTCCTCGATCGCGCCGCCGTCGCTTTCGGGAACCTCGGCGCGCACGTTGGGGCCGCCCGTATCGAAACTGAACCGGCGCGGCGCAACGGCGGCACCCTTTGCATCCTTCAGGCCGGGAACGAGCGCGTAACTGCACCGCTGACCACCGGCGAGCGGCGCGGGCAGGTCGATCGCGAAGCTGCGCGCATCGACCCAGCGCGCGGTCGCGCCGGCCGAGCAGTTGCCCACCACCGGTGCGGGCAGACGCGGATCGCCGAACGCCACCATCGGCGTCGTGAAGCGCACTTTGATCTGTTCGACACGCTCGACCGATCCACTGGGCGAAAACAGCTCGACGCCGGGAACCGGCCCGCTGGCAACGCGCGCACCGAGCAAGCCAAGTGCCGAGACGGCGATCGCCACTGCAAATGCCTGGACTGATTTGCGCCGATGCATCACCGCCACGATGCGCGCCGTGTGTTACTCCCGCAAGTCCGTTGCGGAAAGTTCATGCAGCGGCGGCGCGGTCGTCGAATGCGGCGGCGACGAGCTCATAGCTCCGCCGTCGCGCCGCATGGTCATGGAGGATGTTGACCAGCATGACTTCGTCCGCACCATATTCCGCCGCAGCCGCCTCGATGCCGGCGCGCACGGTCGCGGGCGACCCGGCGATGACGCGGCGACCGGATGCGGCCGGCTGGGGATTTTCGGCGAGCCACGCCAGCGCGCGCTCGGGCGTCGGCACTGGGATCGACCGCCCCGCCAGCAGGTGCGCCATCATCATCCGCGCGCTCGATGCAAGGCGCTCGGCCTCGGCGTCGCAGTCGGCGCAAACGGTCCACAGCGCGGTCATCGCATAGGGCACAGCAAGGCGCGGCGACGGTTCGAACGCGGCACGGTAGCTGGCAGCCAGCGGTGCGCCGCGCCCGTTGATGAAGTCCGCGACGCAATAAGGCAGCCCGGCCTCTGCCGCCCATCCGGCGCTGTCGGGCGATGAACCGAGCAGCCACACCTCGGGCAGCTCGGGACGCCCGGGGAGCGTGCGCGCCAATGCCGCAAACGGATGGTCGGCGGGAAGGCTGTCGTCGAAATAGGCGAGCGATTCGGCAAGCTGGTTGGGGAAATCATTCGGTGCCTGCTGACGCCGGTCGCGTTGCAGCGCAAACGCCGTCCGCTGGTCGCTGCCGGGGGCGCGGCCCAACCCCAGATCGACGCGCCCCGGGTATAATCCGGCAAGCAGGCTGAACGTCTCGGCCACCTTGAGCGGCGAATAATGCGGCAGCATGATACCGCCCGACCCGATCCGCATCGTTCGGGTCGCCGCACCGATTGCCGCCAGCAGCACCTCGGGCGCCGCACCCGCCAGCGCCGGCGAACCGTGATGCTCGGCAACCCAATAGCGGTGGTAGCCGAGCCGTTCGCACAGCCGCGCCAGATCGATCGAATTCGCCAGCGCACTGGCGCAGCTTACCCCCTCGGGGATCGGGGTCTGGTCGAGAACGCTCAACTTCATGCGCGCCGTTATGCCATGCGCGGGCGTGCCCGCAAAGCCGTTCAGGGCTTGGGCGTTTTGGCGGCCGTTGCCTCGATCTCGATCAGGAAATTCGGCCCGGCAAGCGCTGCGACCTGCACCGTCGACCGGGCGACAAGGTTGGGGTTTTCGGCCGTTCCGAAGAACTGCTTATAGCCGTCGTTGAACCCGGCAAAGTCCATCTTGCCGCCCAGCTTGGGATCACCGGCGACGAACACCGTCAGCTTGACGACGTCCGACATCGCATAACCCTGCTTGGCGAGCGCCGCCCTGATCTTGTTGAACGTGCTGATGGTCTGCGTGCGCGTATCGCCATAGGCGTCGATGCTGTCGGTTTTGGCGGGGTCGATCGGCGACGCAAGCTGCCCGCTCAGCATCAGGATTTCGGCCGATGGCGGCAACGTCACGCTGCTCAAGATGATTGCGGGCGGCGGGTTGAGGTGCCGCACGATCTCGGCCGCCGATACCGACGACGCGCTGGAAGCGGCCGCGATGCCCGCCAACAGTGTCGCCACGATGCCATGTCTCGTCATGTGAAACTGCTCCCTGTGTCGCATCCGCAGAGTGAACGATGTGGCGTCAGAAGGAAAGCCGTCGCTGGTTACCGCAGCCGCTTGTGCATCGGCACGAAGCGGACGGGAACGCCGCCGAGATCGAGCATCGTCTCCCCGTCCGATTGATAACCGTTGGCGAGATAGAAGGGCACGCCCGGCAGCGTCGCCATCAGTTCGGTCGACGCAAAGCCTGCCGCCGCAGCCGCGCTTTCACACGCCGTCAGCAAGGCGTTCGCCACGCCGCGCCGGGTGAACGCCGGGGCAACGAAAAACGCGCGGATCTTGGCGGCCTGATGCGCCGGATCGAGCACGCCGCTCGCCCGCCCGGCAAACCGGTCGCCGCCGAATAACGTGGCACGCTGGCTCCAGCCGCCGCAGCCGGCAATCTGCTCGCCGACCATCGCCACGAGATAGCTGCCATCGGCGACGAGCTCCGAATCGACCCCGAACACATGCGCGATCGCCGCCTCGGTCTCGGCCTCGGTGTAGAACCCCGTGCCAAGCGCGCGCGCCGAAGCGGCGATCAGCGTTTCAAGCAATGGCACATCCGCCGCTGTCGCAGCGCGCAGCATCAGCCCGTTGCCCTCGCTCATGCTGCGGTGCGCGCTGGCTCGACCAAGGCGCGCGCACTGACCTGAGCGGCGAGTGCCGCGACCGCAGCGTGCGCCGACTGGACAGCGCCCTCCTGCCAGCCCGGCGTCTGGCTGAGCGCGGCGCTGGCGAAGGCGACGCGCCCGGTCGGCTCGCTGAGCAGGCGAAATCCGGGCTTGTCGATATGGCCTTCCTGCGGATTGGTCGAAATGCCGTTCCACGCCGGCCACGGCCCGAGGCTGTACGGGATCTTGTGCCAGTTGACGACCAGCGGGTCGACGCATTCGGCACTATGACCCGGATGCACCATCTCGATCGCGGCGCGCGCCGCGGCGATCTGATCGGGCAGCGATTTCTGCTCGGCCGCCTGCGCGCGCTTGCCCGATGTGTAGCAGCCGAGCAGCATGCCGCGGTCGCCGTGCAGCCCGACCGATGGATACCAGATCATCGTGGTTTCACCGCCGACGAACGTGATGCCGCCATAAATCTGGTCGGCCTCCCAAAAGCGCGGCGCTTCGAACGCGATCTTGTTCGAATAGTCATACGCCACCCCGGCGATCGCCGCCTTATAGTCGGCCGGGAAGTCATTATCGATCGTGGCGAGCACCGGGAACGGGATCGTGCACACCAGATAGTCGCCGGTGACGGTCTGGACGGTCCCTCCCGGGCCGTCGGAATACGCCACTTCGACGCCGGTCGCCGAATGCCGGATGCGCTTGACCACCGCCCGGCGCACAGCGCGGCGGGTCAGGTTGCGTTCGATGCCGACCGCGATCTGGTCCATGCCGCCGACCGGCTGGAACATCGTCGCCTGCATGTAGATAACGTCTTCGAACATCGTCATCGGCAATTGCGGATTATCGAGCAGCGTATCGAGCGGCACCGGCTTGGCAGGCGTTTCAAAGCTCGACACGCCTGCACCCGGCGGCGTCGCAAAGCCCGAACGCGCCGTCCCGGTGAACGTCGCCTTGTCGTCGAGGTCGCCGTAGAATTTGAGGAACGGCAGCAGCTTGGCTTTTTCAGCCGGCGTCACAGCGGAATCGAGCGCGCCCTGGTTGATCGCCTTGCTCAACAGCTCGGAGATATAGCCGCGCGTATCGTTGACCGCCGCACGCATGCGGATCCGGTTGCCGGGCGCGGCGATATAGGCCGATCGGCTCGAATTGACCTCGACTTCGAGCGGCACGCCGAACTTCTTGGCATAGCCGAGCATGCCCTGGTGGAAACTCGGCAGCCGTGCCGGTCCGGCGTTGAAATATATCCCCTGCGAGAAACGCGCGGTCTGCACCGGCTCGCCGATCATCTCGATCTGGTCGCCGTCGCGCACGGTCCATGCCCGGCCCCCGACCCGGGCGCGCGCCTCCAATACCGTGACTTCGAACCCGGCCTGTTGCAGTTCGTACGCCGAAACCAGCCCCGCAATGCCTGCTCCGAGCACGATCACCCGGCGACCCTTGCCGAAATCGGCCGGCAGCACCGGCAAGGCCGTCGCGGCCCCGCTGCCGAACAGCCCGACCGATTGCATCGCCGCCGCGAGCGCCCCTGCGCCGCCAACCATGCCGATACGACCCAACAGCCCCCTGCGCGTGATCATGCCATTCCCCGTCAGCGCGCTTTGCCGGCCCCTCCGGAAGCGTGACGACATTCAATTCGTAATATTTCCGCAGCGCAACAAAAAACTCCCGATGCTGCTATCGGTGCGCCGCGGTCCATGCCGCCGATTGGTCGCGCGCCAGCTTGACGAGATCGCCGAGCGCCTCGTTGACATCGATCAGATGCAGCCCCCACGCCGCCACGACCTTGCCATGGTTCATCACATCGCCGCCGATATGATCGGTGCGCAGCCCGTTCGGCTCGGCCTCGGTGCGGATCGTCAACACGTGCGCGCCATCGACGGTCGCGCACTCGGCGGTCAGCAATCCGGGCAGCGCCACGAACGGCGTCGTGACGGCCACGCCCTTCGCCCAATTGAGCGTCGGCGCGGCATTGTCGACAATATCGATCGCCGTCGGCAGCATTGCCGCCAGCGGCGCGCGCCCGCCCGCCAACCGCGCCGGGTTGGTGCAGGCCACCTCCATTCCCGGCACCGTTGTTCGGCCAAAGCGGCTGTCGGCAGGCGGCGCCATACCGTCGCGGAACGAAACATAGCTGACGACGCAGCCGGTTTGCGTGTTGGCATGGCACAGCGGCATCGACTTCAAATCCCCGCCGACATCCTTGCCCACCGGCACCAGCACATTGTTGCCGGGGATATAGGCTGCGATCACGCGGGCCGCCGCCGGCTTGCCCTCGATCTCGTTGTGGATCAGCGCCTTCAACAGCCCCGATCCCTGGCTGTGCCCGATCAGGATGACGCCGCGCCCGCCGTTTTCGCGCGCCAGATAATCGTTCCACGCCGCCACGATATCACGGTACGCCATGACGCGGTCGGCGTTGTTCGGCTGACCCGACAGCGCGTCGCGCAACGCCTTGATCGTGACCTGACGGTACATCGGCGCAAATGTCCGGCACACGCTGCGGAACGCCGCGAACTGGACTCGCGCGACATTGGTTTCCGCCGTGTCGATCGTCAGGTCGCTATTGGGCGTCGGCTGCATCGACACGGTTGGGTAGACGTAAAAGCAATCGGTCGCGGGCTTGGCGGCGGTCGGCAGCGCGGCCAGCGTGGCCTTGCCGTTCGCCGCGATGCTCGTCGTCGCGATGTCGGCGGCGCACGCGTCGGCGCGGCCTGGACGGCACAGCCAGTTCGCTTCCTGCGTATAATCGGGCGTCGCATCGGGCGACAGCACCGGAGCCGCGATCGCCGCCGGGCCAAATGCCAGCGCACCCGCCAAAGCCACCAATTGCCATTTCTGGTTCATCTGCTTCACCCGTCGATGTTTCACACGGTTGATATGCCGCAGTCGGGCGATCGGCAATCGAAAGGCGCGCCGATGCGTGGTGACCCCTACGGGAATCGAACCCGTGCTTCAGCCGTGAAAGGGCCGCGTCCTAACCGCTAGACGAAGGGGCCATAGCGTGGACGGACGGCTAAGGCCAAGCGGCCGTTGCGTCAAGGCCGTCACGTCTTCTCGGCGCGCACAATGATGATCGCGGCCACCGCGAGCAGCAGGATCGCGCCCGCCTCGAACACGATGTTTTCCGCCGCCATGTTCTTGCCCTGCAGCACGATCAGCCGCGCCAGCGCGGTGATCGCGATGAAGATCGGGTACACGAACGTCGACCCGCGGCCGATGTAGAACACCGCGATCATGCCGATTACCTCGGTATACAGGAACATCAGCAGGATATCGGCGAGGTTGATCGACTGCACCTGAATGACGCGCCAGACTTCGATGCCCGCCGCCCCCATCGTCATCGCGGCGATAACGATCAGCAGCAGCCGCTCGGCGACCCGGAAGCCGCGCGCCGCCGCCGGGTCCGGCGGCGGTTGGGGCAGGTCGTTCACCTCCATCGCAGCACCGCCCCGGTCCCAATGCCATGATCGTGCATGACTATCCCCCTATCGTGTCGATGCTTGAAACCTACGCGACGTGCGCTCGCGAAACTAGCCAGTCATGCTGTCCTGCCGCGGTGCGAGCCCGTCAAAACCCTTCGACCCAGGCAATATCGTCGAGGTGCACTTCGGCCGCCGGCGTGCGCCCCCAATCGTCGCGCTGAATACGCCCGGCGATATAG
>Ga0209724_1001695_pt1 | contig 19711 bp, 14 predicted proteins | sample grotaG_FD_184143 | JGI IMG/M metagenome (GOLD analysis project Ga0209724, IMG submission 184143) | Glacier valley bacterial and archeal communities from Borup Fiord, Nunavut, Canada, to study Microbial Dark Matter (Phase II) -... | ecosystem: Environmental > Aquatic > Freshwater > Ice > Glacier ...
AAAGAAGTTGAAGGATGTTTTGAGCAAGCTGCCCTAAAGACTGGCCTGGAAATAACCTCAGAAGAAATTACTGCAGTTCAAGGCTGGTCGAAAGAATTCGTATTCCGTAGTTTTTGGGCCAGACAGCTCCCCGATTCACCCCTTGAGGCTATGAAGAAGGCTGAAAATTCTTACTCAGCATTCAGAGATATTCTGGAAAATCATTATCTGAATGTAAACCAGGTTACACCTACAGAGGGCTGTCTTGAATTTCTCACCTACTTAAAAGAAAAAAATATCAAGGTTGCTTTGACAACAGGTTTTTACAGAAAGGTGTGTGATATTATACTTGAGCGTATCGGGTGGAAGTCTGGTCTTGGAATACAGAATCTGGGCAACCCTGATTCACTGATTTCTTTTTCAGTATGCAGTGATGAAGTATGCAGTGGACGGCCTGCCCCAGATATGATTTTCAAGGCGATGCAAATGCTGGATATTACTGACCCTAAAGACGTCATAAATATTGGTGATACCCCATCAGATCTGCAATCAGGAATAAATGCAGGAGTACTGAGAAGTGTGGGTCTAAGTAATGGCACCCATACAATGGCCCAACTTGACTGTTTGGCGAATGATGGTATTTATACTTCTCTTAGACATTTTCATGAAGAAATTAAAAATGCACTTTCTGAGTAATAAGGCACCTTCTGAGTAATAAGGAACCTTCTGAATAATAAGGCAATTTCTGAGTAAAGAAGCCTATTTAAACCTGATAGCTTTGATTGGATTAATTCGGGTAATAAGGTATGATGGCAGTAATAACATCAATACACAGACAATCAATGTTCCGGCATTTATTTCAAATACCGATAACCAGCTGATTCTAATCGGTACATAGGCCATATAGTATGTTTCAGCATTCAATGAAATCAGCTGATACCTTGACTGTAGAAAACAGAATCCTAATCCGATCAAATTACCCAAAAGCATACCCAGACCGATCAGGTAAATGGCAACGCCTAGAAATATTTTTCTGATGGCAAGATCAGAGCTTCCCAATGCCTTTAAAATACCGATTGTGGCGGTGCGCTCGAGAATCATAATCAGCAAAGCAGAAATCATATTAATACCCGCTACCAGTAACATTAAAACTAAAATTACCTGCACATTGACATCAGTCAGTGAAAGCCAGTCAAAGAGCTGGGCATAAAGCTGTCTGATTGAATATACCTTGAGACTTACGGGCATCACCCTGTTTAAATTCTTTTGCGTTTTATCGAGCTGGTTAAAATCGGTTAAATCAATCTGTACCCCTGCACATAAATCACTGCCCCAGTTTTTTAATTTTCTGACCAGTCTGATATCACCCAGGATAAAGGTTTTATCAAGCTCATCCATACCCAGGTCATAAATACCAACGACATGTAGCTTTCGAATTCTTACCGGGTTTTGTATAAAGTACATGATGACATGATCACCAGTTTTCAATTTTAGCCTTGATGCAATTACCTTTGGCACCAAAATATCAAGGGAAAGGGAATCTGATTTAAAATCAAGGCCTCTGCCTGAAATGAGCTTATCCTGAAAAAAAGAACGGTTATAATCAGGGCTCAACCCTTTTAAAAGCACACCTTCAATTTCACCATTGAGTGAAAGAATACCAGCAATACTGGCCGTGGGGGTCATAGTAGTAACTCCTGAAACTGCGGCTGTTTTACTCTTCAGGGCATGATCCCAGTGAAAGGGCGCATTTTCATAACTACCGTTTTCATTTAGTCTTGAAATTTGCAAATCACCACCAAAGCCTCGCACCTTATCTCTTATTGTACCCTTGAAACCGGCCATAATAGCGACCGAACAAATCATGACGGCTACACCCAGGGCAATACCCGTGATTGCAATATTTACTATGAGTTTGGAAAATCGTTTTCTCGCCTGAAATGTAAATCTGCTCGCAATAAAAAATTCAAAAAAACTCATTCAGTATAGTTGACCCTTTATACCGTCTAAATTAGGGGAAAAGATTATATCTTGCTCATGCTAAGTATAACCGTTGATGAAAGCACTGACCTTTTTATGCCTCTTAATTTTCTTACAAAAAGCTTGCCCGGCTCAAAGCCTCATTCTTACCGGAGCCGAGCAAACCGTTAATTATTTCAAACTGCTCAAGCATAAACACCTGGGTATGGTGGTAAATGCAGGATCAAGAATTGGCAATACTCATCTGGTTGATAGCATATTAAATGCTGGGATAAAGATTGAAAAAATTTTCGCCCCTGAACATGGCTTTCGCGGGCAGGCTGATGCTGGTGAATCAGTAGAAAATACTGTCGATAAAACAAGCGGCATTCCCGTGATTTCACTTTATGGCAAGCATACAAGACCTTCTGAAAGCGATCTTCAGGGTATTGATTTAATGGTTTTTGATTTGCAGGATGTTGGTGCCCGATTTTACACATATCTTTCAACCTTACATGAGGTAATGAAAGCCTGCTCAGAGCAGCATATCCCCTTACTACTTCTTGACAGACCCAACCCAAACGGTTTTTGTATTGATGGCCCTATACTTGACACCATAAATTGCCGCTCTTTCGTGGGTATTGATCCAGTGCCTGTCGTTTATGGTATGACCATAGGTGAGTATGCACGTATGATTAATGGTGAAGGCTGGTTGGGAAAAGCCGATGTCTGCAAGCTCAATATAATTTCCCTTAAAAATTACACCCACAAAAGCCTGTATCATTTACCCTTGCCCCCATCACCGAATCTGCCAACTGATTTATCAATAGCACTTTATCCTAGCTTATGCTTCTTTGAGGGTACGGTGATTAGTGTCGCAAGAGGTACGAATTACCCCTTCGAGGCCTTTGGTCATCCTGATCTGCCTTCTGGTGCTTTTAGTTTTATACCAGTTCCAATTGAAGGCAAGAGCAAGCACCCACCTTTAGAAAATAAAACCTGTAATGGAACAGATTTGCGGGGTTATAATGAGATAAATTTTTTAAATACGGGTCAACTAAATCTGACCTGGTTAATTAACACTTATCAGGCATTCCCAGATAAAAATAAGTTTTTCAATAATTATTTTGAAAAGCTTGCAGGTACCCTCAACTTACGAAAGCAGCTGATAGCAGGTAATACAGAAGCACAGATTCGTGATAGCTGGCAGGCAGGCTTAACTAATTTCAAGCTTGTCAGAAAGAAATATTTACTGTATTCAGAGTAGCCCCCTGACTTTTTTCTTATTGGGTTCGTAACGCCTTTACAGGATTTGCCAGTGCTGCCCTTATTGTATGATAACTAATTGTAAAGGAGGCAATAAATATGACCATTAAACCAGCAGAAGCAAACATCCACCATTTGATTTCTGTGCGGTAGGCAAAATTATTGAGCCATTCACGCATTGTCCACCAGGCAACAGGGCATGCAATAATAACAGACAAGGAAATAAGCTTTAATAATTCTTTTGACAATAAAGTAGAAATAGTCAATGAACTAGCACCCAATACTTTTCTGATTCCAATTTCTTTTGTTCTTTGTTCGATGGTAAATGTGGCCAGACCAAATAAGCCGAGAATTGCCAGAATAATAGCTGTAAGCATGAATGAATTAAAAATTGCTGACAGCCTGTTTTCAGCTTTAAACTGACGGTCAAAATTTTCATCCATAAAAGAATACTCAAAAGGAGCCATCTGCTTATATTTTTTATAACTCTCCTTCATTGCTTCAATTAATGAAGGAAGATTAGTGTGGGCTTTTATTTTTGCATAAAGAAATTTACTTCTATTTAATAAAGAGGAAGAATCAGGTTGTATAAATAAGGCAAATGGTTCAATTTCATATTTCATTGGCACAAAATTAAAGTCTTTAACTACCCCAATTATCTCAGTCTTTGCTTTGGGCCCCCAGTCAATCAATTGGCCCAGCGGATGCTTGCCTAATTTTAATTTCTGAACTGCAGTTTCATTTAAAATCACTTTATTGATCAGGATTGAATCTGCGATATTAACAGGCGGTATTTTATAATGAATGCCAAGGACCGACATAAAATTTCTATCGATCAAAGCCGTTGAAATCATCATGCTCTCCGAAGATTTTTTATCCTGGTAAAAGGCGATATCATAACCCCCATTCAGTTCATATGTTGAGGTGGCAACCTGAGAAATTGAGGCAAGTGATGAAATATCATTTTTGAATTGCAGGTAACGACTCCCGAAATCTTTATTTACCGGGATAATAATGACGCTGTCACGATGTATTCCTGTATCAGCATGCCTGAAAAAGTGCATTTGAGCGTCAATTATGATTCCACATACAATCATCCCTGTAGCTACACTAAACTGAATTACAGTAAAAAGCTTTCTGATTAATAACGCCCCCCATGTTTTATGTACCATTCCTGTAATGATGATTGCTGGCTGATAACTTGACAAAATCAAAGCGGGATATGTGCCAGTCAGGGCAATAGTAACTGTTAATAAGATTATTAAGATCATTATAGCGCTGTCACTATAAAAGAATGAACTATCCATGTTTATTTCAAGCCCACTAAAGACTGCAGGCTTTAGAAGCATACTTACTAAAACGGCTATTGAAAATGCAATGATTGAGAACAGCGCCGATTCAATATAAAATTGAACTGCTATTGCTTTTCTGCTTGCACCTGCAACTTTTCTGATCCCTATTTCCTTTGCTCTGATACTTGATTGAGCAGTCGATAAACTGATATAATTTACCAATGCCAGCAATAAGATTAAACAGGCTGCCATCACAAACATGATCAGGTATTTGCTGGCTGAAGTATAATCGTAAGTCAGGTGTAAGTCTTCAATTGGCGTTAATATAAAACGTTCTGTTGCCCGCCCTTTGTGACTTTTTGCATAACTAGTTAGATACAGCTTCAACTTACTTGTATCTGAAGGGGTTTTTAATTGTAAAAAGGTTTGAAAATCTCCCAGGTCAATTTTTTCTTCTTTAAAACCTGACAAAAGATCAGGCTGGTTTATCAGACTTGAATTTGAAGCCACAAAATCAAAAACAATACTTGAATTTGAAGGTGAATTTTCAACTATACCGGTAATTTTATAGGGATAACTTAAGCTATCTGATTTAATCTTCAATATTTTACCTAGAGGATTCTGATTTCCGAAATATTTTAAGGCCATATTTCTTGAAATAACCAGTGAATAGGGTTTGGCTAAAACTGAGACTGCGTTTCCAGAAATTAATTTGAAAGAAAAGAAACTGAAGAAGTTAGGATCTGCAAAAAGAACGTTGCTTTCAGAAAATTTAGCCCCTGATAATTTAGGGTTATCAATAATTACAGTATTAGGTTTACGTAAACGCATGCATCCTGCGACCCCAGAAGCATTTCTTTCAACTATTTCGCCAGTAACATAGGTAAAGTGATCTAATTGAATGACTGACACACCAATAAAATCACGTCTTGTTAGAAGAACAATTTTTTTACTGTTTTTGTGGAAACGGTTGTAACTGAACTCGTGGGCAACATAAATCATGATAAGCATACTGGCTGACAGGCCTATTGCCAATCCTACTATATTGATCAGACTAAAAAGCTTTCGACGACTGAGGCTTCGCCAGGCAATTTTCATGTAGTTATTAAACATAAGACACTTTTCAAATCCTGTTCAAAGCCAATGCCGAAGATTAACTATCTTATTATCAATGGAGTAAAAATTTATATGTTTTTAAAGCGTTCATTTTCATTACACATGTGTACGTATTTGAAGGGGCATTGTATCGGCCTGGTATAGTTATACACTTGATTTAATAAATCCGCCAATAAGTATACATCGATCAAATTTCGATTTTGTTAATCCTGACTAAATTATACACCTTGGCTTGTCATTATTTAGTTGACTCGTCTTGAAATAACTTTTGACTCGTTATGAATTTTCTATTGACTCGTCATGACCATGCTTTACACCCAAAAGCTGGTGCATTAAGTCAGATAAGATGGTAAAGGCTATTCAGAAAACTTATACAACATTCATGCGCCATATACTCTGTAAACAATGATTAGCGTATATTGAAAGAAAAAAATTTATGCGTATTGTGTTCATGGGTACACCAGAATTTGCCGTAGCCTCACTTAAAATTCTGTTTGATCACGATTTCGAGATTGCAGGTGTCATCACAGCCCCTGATAAACCTGCTGGTAGAGGCCGTAAAGTGCAGCAATCAGCTGTAAAAGAATTTGCTACTGCGCATAATATCCCGGTCTTACAGCCGGTAAATTTGAAAGATCCGCTTTTTATAGCTGACCTAACAGCCCTGAAACCAGATTTACAAGTTGTTGTGGCGTTCAGAATGCTGCCCGAAGTAGTATTTTCAATTCCTTCACTGGGTACCTTTAATCTTCATGGTTCTCTTTTACCACAATACAGAGGTGCCGCTCCTATAAACTGGGCAGTTATGAATGGAGAAGCCGAAACGGGGGTCACCACTTTCTTTCTCAATAATGAGATAGATAAAGGAGCGATTCTCTTTTCAGCAAAATTGTCTATTGGCGAAAGTGAAACCGCAGGAGAACTACATGACCGGATGATGGCCCTGGGTGCAGAACAGGTTTTAAAAACTGCCATTGCTATTGAAAGTCACACGGCTTCTGCTGCGACAGCCATAGTACAGCCAATACAAGCTGACCTCAAACCTGCACCCAAACTTTTTAAGGCCGATTGTGAAATAGACTGGACTCAGAATGTAGCCACTGTCTACAATAAAATTCGGGGGCTTAGCCCTTATCCAACCTCCTTTACGACCATAAAAGGGTTAGTCTTAAAAGTTTTTTCTGCTGAATTAATTGGTGATTCTGATGCTGATGATCTTCTGAAACTTGAGATTCAAGCCCTTAACTACCAACCTGGAGAAGTGTTAAGCGATGGTAAAACCTTTTTACTCTTCAGAGCTGCTGACGGTTTTCTTAAACTAACCGATATACAGCTAGAAAACAAGAAGAGAATGAGCACAAGTGATCTGCTAAGAGGTTTTTCGATTAACTAAGTTCTTTTTGGCCCTTGCATTTTCTAAATAAAAAAAATGCAGGGTACTGATTACCCTACCTCAGCTAATGAAATTTTTTCATTTAGTAATTGGGTAATTTTTTTTGCCAGCTGATTATAGTAACGCTTCTGCTTATAGCCGCCAACCCAGCGAATTCCCTGAACGGCATTTGTCAAAAACACTTCATCAGCATCAAGTAATGATAAAGGTGGTATGGCAAGTTCGGTAATTTGAATATCATTTGCCCTGAGTAAATCAATGACTACCTGACGCATGACCCCTTCTGTACAACCTTCCATCAGGCCAGGGGTAAATACCTTATTACTTTTTACCAAAAAAATATTGGTGCTGGTACCTTCTACGAGCCCGCCTTCATCATTGAGCAAAAAAATTTCATCAAGACCATTTTCTTTTTTTGAAATAGCTGCAAGAACATAGGGCAGGGCATTGGTTGTTTTCAACCTTGAAAGAGCATTACGGGGTAAGATCACACCAGAAAACAGGTCTACCAGATTCCCTTTTTCGTTCAAGGTAAAGTTTTCAATATCCAATTTTTCGAGCTCTACGACAAAAGAGAATTGATTGGTCAGGGGAGTATATAAGCCCTCACCTGCTCGGTAAACTGAAAATCTGATTCTGCCACTCTTAAAAATCCGAACACTTCGTGATAGCTTTAAGACTTCTTCACACATCCACTCTTTTGTGAAATGTGAATCATAATCTAGTCTGAGCATATCCATACCAGCAATAAGACGGTTGAAGTGAATATCTGAAAACAACACTTTTCCTTTATGAAAACGCATTGTTTCAAAAACACCATCACCATACCTGAATGCACGGTTACTTATATGAAATATAGGGAGTGAGGCATCCTGAATATGCCCATTCACATTTATACTTACCTTTTCCAATCGACTTTAATTAAATTAATCATTGATCAGGCTGCTATCAGTAGTTGCATTTCCATTGTCAGCTGAAGTATCGCCCGTATCAATTAGATTTTTCATGTACCCATCCCATTTCTCAATCAATAGCCTGAAATTTTCAGGAACATCGCTTTCAAAACTAACCTTATTTCGAGTGCGTGGATGAATGAACCCTAGCGTGCGGGCATGCAAAGCTTGTGAAGGCATTAATTTGAAGCAATTTTCTACAAATGACCGGTAGTTGCTGAAAACAGGTCCTTTAATAATTTTATCACCCCCATAACTAGGGTCGCCGAATAGTGGATGGGCGATAGATTTAAAATGTGCCCTGATCTGATGAGTACGTCCGGTCTCAAGCGTACAGGCTATCAGGGTTACATATTGAAATCGCCTTAACACTTTATAATGAGTAACTGACCACTTTCCTTTTTCAGGGTCTGTAAACATATCCATGATTTTACGATCACGAACACTTCGGCCTATATAGCCTGTAATCTTACCATCTTCTTCAAGATCACCCCAAACAAGGGCATAATACTGACGCTCTACAGTATGGTCGAAAAACTGCTTTGCCAGTAAGGTCATAGCCGTTTCATGCTTACTGATCAGTAATAAACCAGTAGTGTCTTTATCTATACGGTGTACAAGACCCGGACGGGCTACATTGCCAGGCATATCAGGCAGATGCTGAAAATGAAAAGCCAGAGCATTAACCAATGTACCTGTATAATTATTATAACCCGGGTGAACTACCATACCAGCCGCCTTATTGACAATAATCACATCATCATCTTCATGAATGATATTAATTGGCAGATCTTCAGGATAAACTTCGGTATCTCGTGGTGGGTGAGCAAGAACAAGGGAAATAATATCACCTGGTTTTACCCTGTAACTTGACTTTACATCTTTTCCATTAACCAGGATTGTACCAGTTTCAGCAGCATTCTGAATCCGGTTTCTCGACGTATTTTCGAGACGGTTAATCAGAAATTTATCAATACGAAGCAATGATTGCCCCTTATCAACTACTATGCGAAAATGTTCGTATAATTCACTTTCTTCTGCATCGTTTGTCGCCCATTCATCATCCTCAATCATAGCGCAAAGGTATTGCTTAAATATTAAACTGAAAATGCTAAATTAATCTTGGTATTAAGCCCTCTTAAATGATAAAGCAACCTATTTTTTAGTAAAAAATCTAAATCATCTGGCGTTCAAATTGTCAGAGATAATATACTTGCATTTATTAGCTTTGGTGAGCAATCATTAATTTATGGAAAAAATTGTACCCCAAGGCCATAACAGGCTGCTCTCTTTAGATGTATTTCGGGGGCTTACTATTATGTTTATGATCATCGTAAACAATCCTGGAAATTACAGGGCCATCTATTGGGTACTCGAACATGCGAAATGGAATGGGCTAACTCCTACTGATCTGGTATTTCCTTTTTTTTTATTTATTTCTGGAGTTTCTATCGTTTTTGCCTTATCTACAAAAAAAGAAGCCGGAAGTGATTATCAATCACTTGTAAAAACGATCATACGCCGGGGGATGATCCTGATTTTGTTGGGAATTGCGATTCATTCAATTCCAGGTCTCTATGATTTACAGCACTGGTCATGGGTACGATTTTTTAGTGAAATGCGATATCCGGGGGTCTTACAGCGTATCGGACTGGTCTATATAGCCGCATCAATTATTTTTTTAACGTGTAGTAATCGTTTAATCTGGATTTTGGCATTTGGTTTTATATTCGTTTATTACATATTAATGGCCTATATACCAGTTCCAGGTGTAGGGCCATCAACCTTTGCTCCGGCTATGAATCTTGAAAGTTGGCTTGATAGGGTTGTTCTGGGAACGCATCACCTGTATAGATCTACATTTTTCTGGGATCCTGAAGGTGTGCTCAGTACCTTGCCTGCAATATCAACAGGTTTATTTGGCATTCTTACCGGTCTGGTGTTGAAAACTAAAGATGAAAATTTCAGTAAACTCAGGTTCATGCTGGTGCAGGGTATGCTATTACTTTTTTTTGGTATTGTGTTCAGCCTGCTTTTTCCTATAAATAAAAACCTGTGGAGCAGTTCATTTGTACTAGTAACAGCTGGTTTAGCAAATTTATTACTTGCCTTGTTCTTCTTCTTGATTGACATTAAAAAACGAACAGGTTTTACAAAACCATTTATTGTTTACGGCATGAATAGTATTCTAGTATATGCCATTGCTGAATCACTTGAGACTATTACAAACTATATTCAAATCGATATTGGTATGGGAAAGAAAACAGGACTGTTTGGTTTTATCTACCTTCATGTATTTGCGCCTGTATTTTCTTCACCATATAATGCTTCAATGGCCTGGTCAATTTGCTATTCATTAGCGTTTATGCCCTTATTATGGTACTTTTATAAGAAAAAGATTTTCCTAAAGATTTAAAATATTAACTGATAGATTATTCCCCTCAAATAATTTAGTTGATTAGTAAGAATACAACCAGATTACAGGAATATATTTTCCACATCAATTTTAAGCTTCACGTTTATTTATGTACAAATTAAATCTTTCGCCTGCTGAAGTAAAAGGAACTCTAAGTAAACATATTCTTGCCGATGGGTATGATCTGATTTTTGATATGGAAAAAAGTCAGGGCGTGTACATGTTCGATTCAATGCATGACCGTCACCTACTTGACTTCTTTACCTGCTTCGCATCTGTTCCACTAGGGTACAATCATGAAAAGATGAACGGGGACGAAGGTTTTAAGAAAAATTTGTTACAGGCGGCATTGACAAATCCTTCTAACTCTGATATCTATACCACCCAGTATGCGCAATTCATCGAAACTTTTTCAAGGGTAGGCATTCCTACTTATCTACCTCATGCATTTTTCATTGCTGGTGGCTCACTGGCCATCGAAAATGCACTCAAGGCTGCTATGGATTGGAAAGTTCAAAAAAACTTTCAAAAAGGTTATCGTAAAGAAAAAGGTCATAAGATCATTCACTTTGACCAGGCATTTCATGGGCGCTCCGGCTATACAATGAGTATGACCAATACTACTATCGATAAAACCAAATGGTTCGCAAAATTTGACTGGCCAAGGGTATCTTTTCCGAAAATTAGCTTCCCTTTCACCGATGCTTCTTATGAAGATCTGATTGCCCGGGAAGAACTATCTGTCAGACAGATCAGACAGGCTTTTGCAAGTAATCCAGATGATATTTGTGCCATCATTGTAGAGCCGATTCAATCGGAAGGCGGAGATAATCATGCCCGGCCAGAGTTTTTTGAAAAGCTGAGACTGCTTTGCGACGAATATGAAGCCTTATTGATTTATGATGAAATACAAACTGGTGTTGGCTTGTCAGGAAAATTCTGGCTCCATGAGCATTTCGGTGACAAGGCCAGGCCAGATATCATTGCCTTTGGTAAAAAAATGCAGGTTTGCGGTATTCTTGCAGGACCCAAGCTTGATGAAATTGAGACCAATGTATTTACTGTTTCTTCCCGAATTAATTCAACATGGGGAGGTAACCTGGTAGATATGGTGCGTTCATCGAGAATTATGGAAATTATTGAAGAAGATCACCTTTGTGAAAAAGCTGCCAATAATGGTCAATACCTTTTACATAAGCTGTATGAACTTGAACAACACTTTCCAAACCTGATTTCAAATGTTCGTGGTAGAGGCCTGCTATGTGCCTTTGATTTTCGTAAAAGATCACAGCGTGATACATTTGTTCAGCATGCGATTCTTGAAAACACGCTCTTTTTGGGTTGCAGTGAAAATACCATTCGATTCAGACCAGCCCTGATTATGGATCAATCACATATCGATGAAGGTATGGAAGTCGCTATAAAACTGATGAAGAAAATGTAATAACTGGGAGGAAGTATAAAATAGCAGTATTCGAAAAACTAAGAAATCATGGTTTACTAATTATCAGTAAAGTAAAAGCATTGATTTGACATAGAAAAAACGTCTTCTTAAGGGAAGACGCTTTTTCTATGAATTTTTTTAAAAACCGCATATTTAGTTATGACGTTGATTTAGATCAGGTCAAACAGATCTCTGACACCAATCATACGCTCAACAGTAAATCCTTCACCATATTCAACATCACCCACTTTTCCATATTCACGGGCACGAGCACGAATGCGCTCCATAAAGTCAGGGCTGGAAAGTACCGTTGCTGGCTCTACTGACTCCGGATCATGAAACTGTGATTTAAAGACCTGTATGACAGCTAGTTTCTTTTCCATCATTGTGCTGATGTCAACAATAAAGTCAGGTTTGATATAGTAATCCTGTATAAAGTGGTAAACAACCCTAGGTCTCCAGGCAGGTTGCGAAACGTCGTCAAGCATAGTCTCAATACGCCTTAAACCAGCAAGAAAACAAGAGGCAGAGATTAGAGAAGATGCTTTTCCATGATCAGGATGCCGATCATGCACAGCATTGGTCAGTACAATTTCAGGTTGATATTTTCTGATTATTGCAGCGATTTTTAACTGATGGGCCTCATCATTGGTGAAGAAACAATCTCGAAAACCTAAATTTTCACGGGCATGAATGCCAAGTAATTTTGTTGAGGCATCGGCTTCTTGCATACGTAAAGCCGCATTTCCACGAGTACCAAGTTCACCCTGGGTAAGATCGACTATGCCAACTTTATGGCCGGCTGCGATATGGGTTAAAATGGTACCCGAACAACATAATTCTGCATCATCTGGATGCGCTGCAATAACTAAAATATCAAGTTTCAAGGATATTATTTTTTTCTAAAAATTCAGCCTTTGTTTTTAAGGCTGCATATTTAACAGTTTTTGAATTCTTTTTCGTATCCGTGATGAGTTTGGTTTCGTAAAAGGGTAGAAAAAGTCTTCAACTTCACCTTTACGGTTAATTAAAAACTTATGAAAATTCCACCTGGGAATTGACGAGAACCTTCCATTGCTTTTTTTGTCACCAAAGAAACGGTATAAACCGTCTGCCTTAGGACCACGAACACTTATCTTGTCAAAGATAGGAAACGTAACACCAAAGTTAGTTTCGCAGAAAGTGGCTATTTCTTTCCCTTCAAGCGGCTCCTGGTTTCCAAAATCATTAGAAGGAAAGGCTAGAATTTCAAAGTCACGATTATGATATTCCTGATAAAGAGCCTCTAGTTCTTTAAACTGAGGAGTGAAGCCACATTCTGAAGCTGTATTAACAATCAGAAGCACTTTGCCACGGTATGCTTCTAGTGAAAGGTCTTCACCAGAAAGTTTGCGGGCGTGAAAATCAAAAATAGTAGCCATAAACAGGTTTGGGTGGTGTAAAGCTAAATGAATTTTCATCTGCTTTGTTTTAAAACCTGTAACACACTAAATTTAATTTTACAAAGAAAAAAAGGCATTGCGTGTCAGTAGTAAAAAGAAACACCACTTAACACAGCAGGTATTTTTAAGCATCTCAGGGTCATAACAGTAAGTTTCGCTTTTCTCGCAGCTCTTAATAATAACCCATCGACTGTATGATAAATTCTATGTCTTTATCTTTGGCCGCATCATAATGATCCTTCAGGTTATCGCCAAATAAACCGGCTACAGACTGAAAAATAAATGCTGAGAAGCCACTTTTCATCTCCTTTACAATATCAAAGCTTGTTTGTCCTGTTTCACGGTCTACCAGCTTGATCAGAATTCTCCCCTGGGTTATGGTAAGGTTGGTAAGCGACTTAACATAATTCTGTTTGATCTCTTTCTCAAGATCTTTAATTAATTGCTTTTTTTTACGGGGATCAGTTTCTTTAGCCAGCTGAGCTTGTAGCACCTTAAACCTGTAACCTGCGTAGCGCGCATAAGGTAAGACTGTTAGTACATCTCTTTTCAGTCTAAGGTAATTTTGTTTTTCTTCTTCATTATGATAGATCATCCGGTCTGCAACGTCGACATTGCCAATCCAGATGTGGGCAAGAGTATCACCGTTAACAATATAAGCAGGCAAAATTATTGTATCATTTATACCCACTTTCGGGTCAATAAAAACCGGTGAAGAATTGGCCTTTTTAGGTGGCTGAGGTATTTTATTTTGGGCTATGCAGACGGGTGTCTGGGTAAGTAACTCTAATATAAGCAGACATATGCTGGCTAAGCCAGCCTTATTTACGTAAGACCTGAAAAAAACAGACTTCCTGCCAGGCAGGTAAAAGTCTGAAATATCATATCTCTTACTCTTTGTCATATGTCTGTTTTATCACAAAAGTAATCCATTTTTGTTACTATTACATACGAGAACTTTGGTTTAAAGTTTTCAGGATAACGAATTAGAGGAGGTTATGCAAGATCTTATAATAGACGAACAAGCTGAAAAACAAGAAATCTTAAAAAGATATCGTGCATTACTACGTGCCTGCAGATCTTCTATGGAGAAAGGTGACCGGCAAATGATTCGCAAAGCTTTCGATATGGCCCTTGAGGCCCATAAAGATATGAGGCGTAAATCGGGAGAGCCCTATATTTTTCACCCTATCGCCGTAGCGCAGATAGCTGCAGAAGAAATAGGATTGGGAACTACCTCTATTGTCTGTGCTTTACTGCATGACCTGGTTGAGGATACTGATATCAGTCTTGAAACCATTGAACATGAATTTGGCAAAAAAGTAGCTACTATAATTGATGGGCTAACCAAGATTGCCGGAGTTTTTGACCAGACCAGTTCAATCCAGGCAGAAAACTTTCGTAAGATGCTGCTCACACTGGCTGATGATGTACGGGTGATACTGATAAAACTAGCCGACCGTTTGCATAATATGCGTACGCTTGAATCGATGCCCCGCGACAAACAGTTAAAGATTTCTTCTGAAACAGCTTATTTGTATGCTCCTCTGGCCCACCGCCTTGGGCTTTATGCTATCAAATCGGAGCTTGAAGATCTCTCGATGAAGTTTACTGAAATGGCAACGTATAAATTCATTGCCCGCAAGCTTGCAGAGAGTAAATCAGACCGGGGAAAATTTATACGTGAATTTATAGATCCGGTAAAAAAAGCGCTTGATGATCATCATCTTCATTCAGATGTTGTAGGCAGACCAAAATCAATTCATAGCATCTGGACAAAAATGAAAAAGAAGGGGATTCCCTTTGATGAAGTCTATGATCTTTTTGCCATCCGCATCATTCTTGAAAGTCAGCCAGATCAGGAAAAAGCTGATTGCTGGAAAGCCTATTCAATTGTCACCGATTTTTACCACCCAAATCCTGACAGGCTTCGTGACTGGATCTCATCACCAAAAGGCAATGGGTATGAATCATTGCATACAACCGTGATGGGGCCTAAGGGAAAATGGGTTGAAGTGCAAATACGTACCGAAAGAATGAATGAGATTGCAGAAAAAGGTTTTGCTGCTCATTGGAAATATAAAGAGTCATCAACCGACAATGGACTTGATGAATGGGTTCGTAAAGTACGTGATATGCTAAAAAATCCAGAGTCAAATGCCCTTGACTTCCTTGATGATTTTAAAATGAATCTTTTTTCGGATGAAATTTTTATTTTCACCCCCAAAGGAGCCCTGATCAAATTGCCTGTTAATTCAACGGCACTCGATTTTGCCTTTGAAATTCACTCTGATATTGGCTGTAAATGCATCGGGGCTAAAGTCAATCATAAACTTGTACCCCTTGCACATATGCTGCAAAACGGCGATCAGGTTGAGATCATCACATCAGCAAAACAGGTGCCCAAAGAAGACTGGTTAAATATTGTCATAACCGCAAAAGCTAAGTCAAAGATAAAGGCTGCCCTGAAAGATGAGAGAAGGGCAATCGCCGACGATGGTAAGGAGATTCTTGAAAGAAAGATGAAATCGCTTAAGATTCCATATAACTCGGCGAATGTTCATAAGCTTTCTTATTACTTCAAATTAAACAGTACACAGGATCTTTTTTATGAGGTTGCCCAGGGCCGCATTGAATTAAAAGATCTGCGTGAATACCTGATTTCAGAAAGGGTTGTTGAAACCAAGCTTCCTGAAAAAATCGAAAATAATAATTTTGATAACCTCTTAAAATCAGCTCAAAAAGATGCAGATCTGCTGATAGGTGATGATTTACAGAAACTTGACTATAAGCTTGCCCCTTGTTGTAACCCAATTCCGGGTGACGACGTGTTTGGGTTTGTCAGTGTAAGTGATGGAATAAAAATTCATCGAACAAATTGCCCGAATGCAGCAAAGTTACTATCAAGCTATGGCTATAGAATTGTCAAAGCACGATGGACTAACCAGCAGGAGATAGCTTTTTTAACTGGTATCAGAGTAAAAGGAATCGATGATGTAGGCGTTATCAATAATATTACGAAAATCATCTCCAATGACTTTAAAGTGAATATCAGATCAATAACAGTTGAAGGAAATGATGGTATTTTTGAAGGCGCTATTATGGTCTATGTAAATGATACCGACCACCTGAATAATCTGATAAAAAGGCTTAAACAGATCAACGGGATACTTACCGTGAATAGATTTGATTCGGCTCAGAATTAAAGATTCGCCAAGATTTCGGTTATATCAGTGCATAGTTACAAAATACGCCTAGCTTTTTTTACTTTTGTAGTTAATTCGTTTTATAAATGGCAACATCAACCGATACTGCAGGGTTGGTTAAAAAGATTTTTGAAGCTTATCTTGTAAACAAGAACCTTAGAAAAACACCTGAACGTTTTGCTATTCTTGAAGAGATTTATTCCAGAACTGATCATTTCGATGTAGAGTCACTTTACATACATATGAAAAACAAGAAATACAGGGTCAGTAGAGCAACTGTTTATAATACCCTGGAATTACTGGTTTCATGTGATCTGGTTACAAGACACCAGTTCGGTAAGAATATGGCACAATTTGAAAAGTCATATGGATACCGACAGCATGATCATCTTATTTGTCTTGACTGTGGAAAAGTTCTCGAGTTTTGTGACCCTCGGATACAGCAGATTCAATCTACAATGGGTTCACTGTTGGAATTCGAAATTCGTCATCATTCATTAAACCTATATGGTTCCTGCGCCAAGCTCAAACTGGGTGCCTGCGAGTTTTATGCTAAAAACTAAGATTAAACTGTTTATTGATACAGGCATTCTATGAATACTAATTTTTGAGATATGGGAGTTGATGTGCTGCTTGGCCTGCAATGGGGTGATGAAGGCAAAGGTAAAATTGTTGATGTTCTATGTCCACAATATGATTTAATAGCAAGATTTCAGGGTGGGCCAAATGCTGGTCATACATTGGAGTTTAACAATAAAAAGTTTGTACTCAATACTATTCCATCAGGAATCTTCAATACAAATTCTATAAATCTGATTGGCAATGGGGTTGTTATTGACCCTGCCAGTCTGAAAAAAGAAATTGATAACCTTGCCACGCATGGTGTTGATGCAATTGCCCTGGGAAATCTGCTAATTTCTAAAAAAGCCCATGTAATCTTACCAACACACTTGATTCTTGATGCAGCCTATGAGCATGCAATGGGTCATGATAAAATTGGTTCAACCCTTAAGGGAATCGGCCCTGTTTATCAGGATAAAACAGGAAGAAACGGACTGAGAATTGGTGATTTGATTGCCCCCGATTTTATTGAACGCTATCAGCGCATTGCCAGTAAACACAAGCAGATCTTGTCACACTATTCATATGAATATGATTTGGAAACGCGTGAAAAAGCGTTTTTTGAAGGTGTTGAGTTGATTAAGAAATTACCGCTTGTTGAAGGTGAATACCTGATCAACGATTATATAAACAGTAAGAAAAAAATTCTTGCTGAAGGTGCACAGGGTTCAATGCTTGATATCGATTTCGGTTCATACCCCTTTGTAACTTCATCAAGTACGATTGCTGCTGGTGCCTGTACTGGCCTGGGAGTTTCACCTGCCCATATCGGTCAGGTAATTGGTATTTTTAAAGCTTACTGCACCCGTGTCGGTGGTGGCCCGTTCCCAACTGAATTACTTAACCAGACGGGCGAAGACTTGCGCAGACTGGGTCATGAATTTGGTGCAACAACAGGTAGACCCAGACGTTGCGGCTGGATTGATCTTCCTGCCCTTAAATACGCTATTATGCTAAACGGTGTAACTAGTATGGTCATGACCAAGGCAGATGTGCTAAGTGGGTTTGAAGAAATCAAAGTATGTACCCATTATGAGTATAATGGGCAAATCCATGACCGTATACCCTACGATATTTGCCAGAATGATATAAAACCTATTTATAAAAGCTTTAAAGGCTGGAGTGCTGATCTTACTGGTATCACCAAACCTGCTGCTATTCCAACTGAGTTAAAAGATTACGTAAAGTATCTAGAAGCCGAACTTGGTGTGCCCATAAAATATCTTTCTGTCGGCCCTGACAGAACACAAACGCTGCATATGCATGCCTGAGAATTAAAAAAATGCCCTTTTTAACTAATTTTTCAGTAAAAATTGAAAGGTCGCGTCTGCTTAAGTTATTACTTAGGTGGGCAAATTCTTTTGATACGTATTGTTTCTTAAATGCAAATGACTTTGCTGGAGGGTGGGCTATCGGTTGCAGCCTTGCCTGCGGAGTTGATCAGGAAATCAGCTGTAATGCTGATTGTCTGTCATCGCTTGATGCTTTTCAAAAAAAACAATCAGGCCGGATTTATGGTTTTTTAAGCTATGATCTTAAAAATGAGCTTGAAGAATTAACAGCCAAAGACAGCGGGCAATTTTGCTTTCCCAGACTTTATTTTTTTCTTCCTCAATACCAGATTCATTTCTGCGAAGATGAATTAAGTATTGAAACAACCATTAAAATCAATAAAGATGACCTTCCAGAAGCATTAACGAGGCTGTTTATCCTTTTAGATGGTGATGATAGTACAGTTGGAAAAACCAGTGCAGCGCTATCAGCCAATTTAGTTGATGGCATTGCAATCGGTGCGGCGCTATCAGACTCTGGGCATGTTGCGAGTTCACCTCATAGGCCACCTGCACTTGAATTTCGTGAAAGCAACCATTCTTATTTGCAGAAAGCCGTAGCAATCGACCAGCATATCAAAGCAGGTGATATATATGAACTGAATTTCTGTCAGGAATTTTTTATCGAAGGCTTACAATCAAACCCAGAAGATCTTTACATAACGCTAAATGAGGCAAGTCCGGCCCCATTTTCCCTGGCTTTTAAATATCAGGGTTCCTATATTTTGAGTTCATCTATGGAACGATTTTTACAGCGCGATGGCTTGAAACTAAAGGCTCAACCCATTAAGGGAACCAGTAAGCGTGGGTTGAATGCCCTTGAAGATGCATTGCTTTCAGAAACATTGAGAACCAATGAAAAAGAACGTGCTGAAAATATTATGATTGTTGATTTGGTTAGAAACGATTTGGCAAAAGTTTCTGTTCCTGGCACAGTGAGTGTAGATGAACTGGCTATAGTCTATCCTTTTGCTCAGGTTCACCAGCTGATTTCTACGATCAGCTCAGAAATTAAGCGTGAAACATCTTTAGGAGCTATAATTCAGGCACTTTTTCCGATGGGTTCGATGACTGGAGCACCTAAACTAAAGGCCATGCGATTGATTGACCAGTATGAAGCAGTGCCCCGAGGCCTCTATTCAGGTTCAGCAGGATATATCGAAGCCAATGGAGACTTCGACTTCAGTGTGCTTATTCGAACTATTTTATATGATACAGTCAATGAATTCCTCTCTTTTCATACAGGTAGTGCATTGACTTCACTTTCAGATCCTGAAAAAGAATATGAAGAAT
>Ga0209724_1001704_pt1 | contig 19675 bp, 17 predicted proteins | sample grotaG_FD_184143 | JGI IMG/M metagenome (GOLD analysis project Ga0209724, IMG submission 184143) | Glacier valley bacterial and archeal communities from Borup Fiord, Nunavut, Canada, to study Microbial Dark Matter (Phase II) -... | ecosystem: Environmental > Aquatic > Freshwater > Ice > Glacier ...
TTGTTGAAACTAATTTCCCTGTCCCAAACCGTACTCGGTTTGGTATAAGTTTCATTGATACTTAAAGTTTCCTTTTTAGGGGCAATTCTAATTGTCGCCACCCTACCATTCCTATTGACTTTCAACACCACGCTCAACCATTGGGGTTTATACCTCCGCCAGCCGCCAGAAAGTCACGCTACGTAACGACGATGACAATAGTGCCGATGAGCAGCGGGAGTTTGGCCCCTGGGTTCAGGTGCCGCGGTTGGGCAACCCGCTGTTTAACGAGGTAATTGTGCCAATGGGCAGCAAGGACTTGTGGAACAAGCTTGACCCTAAAGCTGACAGCCGTTTTGTCAAATATGCCGCCCACCCGGAAGTTGCTAAATTGTTACCAGTGCTGTATCCCGGGGTATTTCCAAATCTAGCTGCCCTTACCGCCCCGCGCGCCGACCTGGTAGCTATTTTGTTAACCGGGCTTCCGGCGGGCCTTATTCCCGGTTTCCAGAATTTTACCGGGACGGTACCAGCCGATTTGCTGCGTTTGAATATGGCCATTCCGCCGTCAAGCAATCCCAACCCCTATGGAGTTATTGGCGGGGACCTGGCGGGTTACCCGAATGGTCGGCGAGTATTCGATGATGTAGTGGCGATTGAGCTGCGCTGTATTGCCGGAGTTACCTACCCGTTGATTAATCCCAGCTATACCCCCGACGGTGCCGCCGGATTACTTACCGATGGTACTGGCCCCGGCCCTAATCGCTATATCAACGTGTTCCCATTTCTGGGGGTGCCAAAAGACGGCTATGATACTCCCGCCGCCTAAAAGTAGCATCTTGTTTTTCCAGAATTAACCAGGGGCTTCCAATGATTAGAACTTATTGGAAGCCTTTATCAAAATTTTATCTTTGGACTTACTATTTTGGAGTAGCCTCACGAAAGGATAAAAGCTATGGCTGAACATTCTCACGAGCATCCGCATGATCACGGTCATGGTCAGCACGAGCATAATCATAGTGCTTATGTTCATACCGAACACGCGGTGTTGGATATTGGGGAAGAGGTTGGGGCCCTTATTATCTATACCCCGAAAGAGTTGCTGGGCCGGGAAATTGAAGTTAGCTCCATAGAAGCTAATTCATCCAGAATCCACACGGCGGTTTTGGAACGAAAAATAGGTAGTAATACTTTATGTGCGGCCCTCTTTCTAGCACTTCACCATGGCGATTACACCATCTGGAAAAGTGCCAGCGAGGCTGCCGGAACCGTTACAATAAAAGGTGGGGAGGTGGCCGAAGTTAGCTGGCTCAAATTAGGGCGGTGAACGGTCAGTAACGCTACAATGGTCTGGTTATAGGCTACTCTTAATTGGGGCTCCAAACCTGTTTAACCTTAAGGTTTACAACTATTTTAGGGCCTTCTTGATTTTGATTTGTTGGGAGGTGGGAGCAAGTAAATCAGCAAGCCATCTGCTCGCTCCAGGGGTGAGGGGTAAATTCATCAGTAAAGCGTTTCTAGTGCTGCCACACCCGCAGCTACAATGAAGAAATGGTTACCAGTTAGGAGCGTGATGCAGTGGCCAGGTCACTACATCGCGGCGCAGACAAGAAGAAATCCGCTCATGGCCATAAGCTTGTTCAAAAAAGTTTTAAATCTGGCAGGTGAAGGCTAATTTTTTGAGCGAGGTTGGGGGAGCGCACTCCCGTCACGGCCAGTTGTTGATAGTCCTCGATCCAAGCAGTCAAATTATCTGGTAAAGGAACCAACTTCGTCGTATTCATTTTTCTCACCTTTTCTTTCCTGAAGTGAAATTAGGAGGCTAAGGCGCATCTATAGGGTTAGTTTAGGGCTAGAGGCAAAGTTAAAAAGCAGGATTCGCTCCACAGAAGGGGACGTTCTGGCTAGTGAATTGGTGTAGAATGGAAAAGTAATTTTTACTATTCCACCGAGGGCAATGGTTAGATTTGAGAAAATTAAAAGAGGCCCTAAGTTTTGTTTTATGGCAAACCTTTGTTCAAAAAACCTGACTTGCGCCAAATAATTCTGAATATTGCAGATTTACGGTTAGGGATTGGGTAATCGGTTTGTGCGGTTTACGCTTTTGCGACCTAGAGTGCTGGAATGTTTAGTTGAGGCTGGTTACCGTCAAGATAATAAGCGCGGCGGGAGCGAATCCAGGCCGCGTTCGTTATTGTGTATATGCCTGGCGATTTTGCCGCGCAGACCAAACCCACTGGCACCATCCTTCCCTCCTTCGCCGTCAGCCTTTGACCGTAAATTTTTGGGAGCCTGCCCCGACTCCTGAGAGGCGAGCCTATTGAAAGGTCAGAAATGTATGGTCGGACTCTATCCCGTCACCATGTCACGCCCTATAGACTCCCCCTTCCCTGATTCAGGGAGGGGGGTTAGGTTAAATACTAGACACCACCACCCGAAAACCAACATCGAGATAATCGCTGAACGGAGAGTGGTAGCGGCGGTATACGCAGGACGCTCTATTTTTATACCTGCGGAACGCCCCGCCCCGCAGCACTCGTGTATCATTACTGGAGTCTGTTTGCACCTTATCTGGCTCTTCGTACTTGTTCAAACACCACTCAAACAGGTTACCAGCCAGGTCCATTGCCCCGCATTTCGCGGCCCCCTGTGGATACATCCCTACGGCGGTTGTTCGTCCTAGCTTGGCCTCATCGGTGTTGGCATAGCCTTCCTTCCATTTCCCCCAGGGATATTCCCGCTTTTCTTGCCCTCCCTGGGCCGCCCACTGCCATTCCCACTCTAACGGCAACCGTACCTGGGCGTTCTGACCGATTATCAAAGTTTTCCCCCCTGTATTCCCCGGTACCGGGAATTGCCAACCCTGTAACTTCTGGTTTAGCCAATGGGCAAAGGCTACACTCTGATACCACGACACCGTATCTCGCGGGTAATTCCCAAAGCGGGCTGTCGAAGTGTATAACTCTTGTGGTTGATACTCTTTGGGCATCCCCTTCCACCACTCCAGGTTGTTATAGCCATCCCCAGCCTTCGCAAACGCTTCGTACTGGAGGTAAGTTATCAAGTGTTGGCCGATATAAAAAGGCTGGACAGTGAAAGACTGTTCTTCAATTTTAATTTTACCACCCGGCGTTACCGGCAACCACAATATATCAGGGATTCCAGCTTCCCCTACTCCTAAATTTGGGCGCGTATCCCCAATCCGGCCCAGGCGATAGCCTATTTCTTCCCGCCGGTGGTGCGGGGTCTGCGGGTTAGCTATTTCCCGCAACAGCCACTTTTGTTCCGGCTCGATAAACTGCTCCTCGGTCTCGTTCGGTTCCCATTCTAACCGCTTCCGCATTGTGTACACCGGTGCCAGGCGTTCTTGCCCCCAGCGCAAATAGACCGGAAAGTTTTCCTTTTTCCATTCCACCACCGCACTCCGCACTTGCCGCCGCAAAATAAAATCTTCCTGCCGCTCGGTTATCCACTTTTCCAGCCTCTCCCATTTGAGGAAAAGGGCCTCGTGGGCTACCTCTACCTGTTCGGAGTCTTTCACCAGTAGCCCCGGTTGGCCCTTTTCCACTAATTCTGCTGCTTTTACCAGTAAACGCGCCCTGGTGAAAGCTTCTATCAGGGTCAGTTCTTCGGGGTCAAAGCGACTCTGGGGGGCGCGGCGGCGGGTGGCCTTCCCTTCCTCGTTCACCTCTACCAGTTCCCGAAACACCCGCCCTAACAGCCGAACTTTTTCTTCTTCAGTACCTTCGATTGAGTTGAAGATTTGCTCGGCTCGTCTACCAATCGCGCCTGCTACCCCTCCCAGGGCTTCGTAACGGGGAAAACTTAAATGTTTATCGCTTTTGGCAAGGTTATATAATTCATCCAACAAATAAGCCAGCAAGGCCAGCGATCCGGCATCATTTCCCGTATCCCGCAAAATTTGATTATCCAACCCAGGCTCAAATACCAGCCCAGCATATTCCGCTGGTCGTTTTATCATCTGTTCCAGGGCGCGGGTAGTAGGAGCCGCCAGACTGAAAAAGCCCTGGTTAAGCAGTTCGGTCAGTTCGGGGATTTCAATCGCCCGGTAGACAAAATCATGCCGAATTGTAACCACTACCCGGATTCGGGGCTGTTTCGCCAGCAGGTGCAACATTCGGCAAAACGGCGCAATCGCCTCCTGTTTTACTATCGTGAAAAGCTCCTCAAACTGGTCAATAAACACCAGTATTTCGGCACTCGCTGGCTTTCCTTCCAGTGCTTGTAGCAACTGTTTGATACATTCTTGCTCATTTTGTTTCAGTTTTAGAGCTATATCGAAAGGGGTAGCCTCCACCATGGGGGCCAGTTTCGCCGCCAAAGCCAGAAAGGGATTATCCCCTAACTCCCCCGGAGTAAACCGTAGCCCACTCCAACCCTTGCCACGTTCAAAATCTGGTAAAAGCCAATCTTTACTCCTGGTGGTCTCACTGTTGATGGCGTTCCCTTCCAGACGTGGTAATAATCCAGCCCCTACCAGTGACGATTTGCCGCTGCCCGAGGCACCCACCACTGCCACGAAACGGCTCTCAGCGACTTTTTTAACCAGATCGTCGGTTTCGCGCTCCCTCCCGAAAAATATCGGAGCATCGGCTTTTTTGAAAGAAACCAGGCCGGGGAAGGGCGAGCGGTCCCATTTTGGGATGGCAATAACCGGCAGTTGAGGGTCAAGGGTGGTAGGCACGGATGAGGTCGGGCTGGTTGGGGCTATTCCCAGCCGTTCTTCCAGGTTGGCGATTAGTTTTTGAGTGTCTTCTATATCAATTGTGGTTTCGGGTGGAGTATTAATTCCTTTGATTGCTACCTGTTCCTCCAGCTTATAGAGGCGGCGGCGGGCGAGTTCCAGTTGTCTTTGCAAGGGGTTAGGTTCGGTCATAGTTATGCTCCAACTATAGACTTGAACGTTAATATCTAAATTTCTTAATTTAATTTTGAGGCTAAAAACTCCTCAAAATATTTAGTTCTTTATACTCAGGTCTAATATGGGCTTAAACTGGTATTATCTTTCTAAATTATAGCGGAATATCCTGAACATGCCTATTTTATTTCGCCCAACCACCTTTCACAGTCCCTCTTCCTTTATAGGGAAGGGGGGGGGGGTAGGTCTGAACCAACTCCACCCCCTTAGAGATGCAGAGAACGCGCAGAGGCCAGAGATCAGAGGATTCAGACATCAGATTGGCGCGATAGGGGAAGCAACCACCAACCGAAACCCGATATCATCGTAATCGAGACTCGGACTGCCACCGCTACGGGCCGCACAGGACGCATTAACTTGATTGCGGTAGAACGCCCCGCCCCGCAGCACCCGCCAATCGCCATTATCATCTAGCTGCGTCTCCTTCAGCTTAGTATACTTGTTCAAACACCATTCCCACAAATTTCCACTCATATCCAGTGCACCGCAAACTGCTGCTCCTTGCGGGTACAGCCCTACCGCTACTGCTCGCTCCAACTTTGCCTCATTGGTGTTAGCATTGCCTTCTTGCCACTTTCCCCATGGATATTCGCGTTGCTCAGTGCCCCCCTGCGCCGCCCACTGCCATTCCCATTCCGTTGGTAGCCGCACCTGGGCGTTCTTCCCTACTATTAAAGCTGTTCCAACCGAATTGTCAGGGTTGGGAAAGCTAATACCCTTCAGCCGTTGATTTAACCAATGTGCAAAGGCTACACTCTGATACCACGAAACATTATCGCGCGGGCTGTTTCTGAATTTGGTATGCTGCTCGTCCAGTTTTTGTCGTTTCCATCGTGAAGGCATCCCACGCCACCACTCCAGATTGTTATAACCATCTTGCGCCTTTACAAAAGCTTCGTATTGAGCGTAGGTTATCATATATTTAGCAATATAGAAGGGCTGGACCTTGAAGATTTCTTCCTTAATCTTAATTCTTCCTCCCGTTGCCACCGGTACCCATAGAATATCGGGTAAGTTATCCTTGCCTACACCCACTCCCGGTCTGGTATCGCCGATTTTGTCCAGGTAATCGCCAATCTCTAAGCGACGGCGGTGGCTGGTGCGGGGGTTGTCAAGCTCACGTAGAAGGCGGTTTCGTTCCGATTCCCTGAAGCTTGTTTCCTGGTTAGGGTTGTTGCCGTTCTCAACCGCCCTTGTTTCTAACGGGGTTGATGTTGGGTTGTGGGTTAGGGTATCGCCTGCCAGTATTGGTAATAATAAGGGTGGAAGGCTGCCTTTGTTATGTTTCTTGCCAATCCCAAAAACCCCCAGCGACATAGTTATCACTGTTCTGGTTGGTTTTAATAAAGCGGTAAGTTCGGAGAAACACTTAACCCTGAAAAAGCTTGACCCACTTAAATTTTCGTCAGTCAGCAATACCCTGATAATTACCGTCAGGTCACCCGTTTTGGTGGGGGTCAGCAAAAAGTGACAAACTTCGGAGTCTTTGAAAGGCTGAATCGCTATTTTCTGGCGTTGTTTCGGTGGGTTAAAGCCCGGTGAGTCTATTTCAACCAGTAAATCTAGCGGGGATAAGTTGCCACGCTCGTCTAAATCAAATTTAAGGGCAAATTCTTGTGAATTAACCTGCTTGGGCAACACACGATAAAGGCTATTTTCCCCTAATAATTTCTTCAAGCCTTCCGAGTCTGGCAAGCGCACCATTACCAATAAATCGGCCTCATGCTCTACTTGCACTTCTTCATTCATTGCCGCATCCAGATGGCGAGATAGGGGAATGGCTACGTCAATTCCCAACTCTTGGGCGATTGTTGCCAGCCGTTGCAAAAGGCGTTCGCTTCCCAATCGCTCTTTGTAATGGAGTATGGGAAATGGTTCCAATTCAGGTGGAATGGAATATTTCCCCAACAGAACGGTAATCACTCTGATGGATGGTCGTTGGGTTAACAGGTCTAACACAAACTTGATACGCTGGTCTAAAACACCCTCCTTAACAGTATTGGGGGTTATGCATAGCAATACCACCTGACAAGTAGGAACTACTGTATGGACGAATTCTTCCCACTGATCGCTGTTCACCTTTAGTTCTTCATCAAACCAAGTTTTCAGCCCATTTTCCTGATGCTTTTTAAGTTCAAGGGACATGCTCCAATAAGTATTATGGGGATGTTCTTCAGTGACATGGCATAGGAAAACACTTAGCTCTGAGAGTGACCGTCTGAGCGGTAGCAACACACTCTCTTCGCCAACTCGCGCCAGCCACTCTTCCAGTTCTCCCAATGTCTTATTGTCAGGATATTTGTTTTTGGCGTAGCGGACAATTGTCAGCAGCTTTCCCTGAGTGCTGGGCGAGGTCAATACCCCAGACCAGATATTTTCCCCGGAGTCGTTGAAATTATATTTTCCCAATGATAAATTAACTTCCCGCACAACGGGCACGATGTCATTATAAAGTGGAAATAAATCAACCAGCTCCTTTTTTAAGCGGCTTAAATTTTCGTCCCAGTCCATGCTACATTCCTGTTAAAACTATTGTTTGTTGCGGCGCGAAAGCTCCAGCGCCAGGTGGAATATTTCGGGTTTGTAAATGTCACCATGCGCTCCAATCTGTTTATTGGAGGTGTCGTTGATATATTTCTCTCCGTTTACGTTCAGGCAAGCAAATCCGCTAAGGTCCCTCCAGTCATAGCTTCTGTCCACCGCTTTCAAGGTTATATCATCATATAGGTGGTCTTGAAGGCCCTGCGCCCCAACCGAGCCCATCGCTCCCCGTGGGTTCTCCTGGGGGTCATGCTCGAATAGCTCTTCCTGTTTTGCGGTTAGCATACCACGCGGATACCATTTGCTGTTAGCGTAATCGTGGCGGGAATAGATCGCCACAATCGGGGCGGTTACCAGCTTGCGCGCCACTACCCCGGCATAACGGCCCTGACCACCCGGTTTGACTGGCACTTGACTGGCGAAGGAGAACTGGCTGAATGCTCCCAACAGCAATATTAGACTATCCACCACCGGTGCCTCGATTTCTTCTCCCACCTTGTTGACGCAAGCGGTCAGGAGTTTGCAGCCGAAACTGTGGCCGAGCAAATGAATCCGCACCTGGAGCTTTTTCTCTTGGAAGGTCTGGCGAGCCTGTTTTAGAAACTCGGCTACCCCGCTTTGCCCGACCACCCCGGCTCTGGCTTTCATGGCCCAGAAGGTAAAATTATCCAGCACCTCCCCCAAAGTTTTCAGCACTTTGCCCAACTCCTTTTCGCGCCCCTCTAACCCGGTTTTCAAGGCTTGGATGGTCGCCTGGGGATTAGTGGCGAGATTGTCGCTTTCAAAAGCTTCAGGCTCAGGATCATTCACCTTATATTTTTCAAGGATGCTTACAAATTCCTCGATTTCGGCGGGTGTGTGAGTTTGCTCCTGGGTTAGCAGATCATATAGCCTCCCAAAATCGGCCTCATAGGTTTGAGGGTCGTCATTCTCAAAAGCTGAGCGGTAGGCTTCAATCAAACCAGTTTTATCCAGTCCTTCTTCCGGCTTATTCGACTCTAGCTCCCATTCCTCTATTCCTGCCCCACCGGAGAGTGGTTGCCGCATGGTAGCGGCCAGTACCTCCCCCAGATGGTCTTTGGAGGGCCAGTAGATGCCAGCAAAAACCGGGTTATAATTTGGGTCTTGCACTTCGGCCTGGATACGCTCCTGAAGGGCGGCGAAAAGTTTGTCGTAAGTCTCGCCCGCCCCCTTTTCATCGTTCTTCCAGCCGTGTGACATTAGCCAGAGGTCGGTGACAGGTTTTGGGCTATCGGTGACGGCTTTTATCAGGGTCTGAAATTCCTGGCGGTCAAGGGAGCGACCAGCTTTATCAAAGTGGAGTTTGAAATAGTCTGTTGCCGCCTTTTCCTGGGAGGCAGGGGCGGTGGTTACAGGTTTGCCTGGCAGGGTTATGCCGCGCTTTTTCAACTCGGCCAGGATGCAATTGACATCAATCCCTTCGTTACGGTTGCTGATTTTTTTGGCCTCAACCTCGTCGCGCCGGAGAGTTTTGTAATGGGAGGCAATCAATTCCCAGTTATTGTTAAAGACGGGTGAGCCGGAAGAACCGGGCAGGGTGTCGGTCAGATACTGGACGCGGTTATTCGACACCTCCGCCACAATGTTATGGTAGACGGCGATTTGTTTGGTTTCACCGCCGGGGTGCTGGATGATATTGGCCCGATCTTTAGGCTGGATTGTTACCGGCTTTAGTTCAATTAGCTCCCAATCAGCCTTAACCTCCCCTTTGATTTTCACGATTGTCCAATCATTTACACCAGAGGTCTGAAAAAAGGTATTAGGATCAAGTTTGAAAAATATCGGCTCACGGCTAAGGCCAGTAACGGTTTCCTGATAATTGAATATCACCGTCGCCGAACGCGCTTGTTGCGGGGTATCAATTACATGGTGGTTGGTAACCAGCAAATCACCATAGATCAGGAAGCCCGTGCCATTGGTATTGTCAGCTCTTTTAATTTTAACTACGGATTTAGCCCGCTCTAGACCTACTTCTAGCCAGCTAATTGGCAATAGGGTACTCTGGCTCCCGATTATTCTTTCAAGTTCGTCTACCTGCTTTTCAGGCACTGTCCAGAATTTCTCAGTGGTAACGAACTCTCTGACGGTATTTAATTCACCAACCAGCGCACTTTGGAGGAGAGCATTGTCGGAGTATTTTTTGAGGGCAGCCTGGATAATATTGTTTACTTTGCCAAGTTTATCGGCTTCATCCAGAATATTCGACCAGTTGACCGAGGCTTTGTTGTCAAACCGAATCTGACCCAGGGAAATAGTGGCTTCCCGCACTATTTCTACACTGTCTTCTTTAAAAGGGAATAATTCTACCAGCACATCTTTGAGGTTGGTGAGGTTCATGTTCCAGGCCATCGGTCTTCTCCCTTCAATAGTAAAATGTGGCGCGAGATTTAATTACGCCTATATCAAGGGCAGAATTAGCCCAGTTGCTTTTTAAGCTTCTTGATTTCCTCCTTCAGATCCTCGATTTCAATCTCAACTTCAGGGGGAGTATTCAGGCCATAGACCGCCGCTTTTTCTTCTAATTTGTTCTTGCGGCGAGTTTTGAGATCAATTTGTTTGCGGATTTGCTCACTGTCTAACTGGTCATCATCATCTGATTGGGCAGCCGATGCCGCGCTACGATTGCGTTCCAGTTCGATTTTCTCAGCGGTTATCAATTCCTGGTTTCCAGGGTATTTTTTGAGGGCAGCCCGGATTACCTCCAGCACTTTATTTCGTTTCAAGGCCTCGTCCAACACTTCCGACCAGATGGTAGAACCCCGCCCATCTAACCGCAAATTGCCCAAGGGAAATCCAGCATCACGCACGACCTCAATCACATCCTCCCGAAAAGGAATCAGGTTGGTTAGGGTATCTTTTAAGTCGGTCAGGTTTTTATCCCAGGTAGGCATTGGAACTCTCCTTTTAGGCAAAGGTAAAACGAAATTTTGAACTGTCCAGAAGATTATATCTTAATTTTTGTTAAGGGGGCAAGAACCTGGCACTTCTAGGTTTATTCTTCCAATAGTTGGGATATGTGAGTTTGATTTAAGCTATTTATTGTTTATTACGATTGCAATCAGCTACCCCTTTCAGCCTCGTACAAACAGTAGCTATAAAACATTATGTCAAGTTAGAAATTGCTGGGATTTTGAAGATTCATTTTCGGTGGTAATGGTGGTAATGGCGGTAATGTTTTGCTTTTTACTTCCATGTTTTTTAGCCTCCTGACAACCACCTTTCAAAACCTTTGAAGATTTCTTTATAGGAGTAGACCCCATTTTTTCCCACGTGATAGATTGGCCTTTTGCCCTCAAATTGTTAGTAAGTTTTTAATATTATATAATGTAAAGTTGTTCAATCACCGGTGGTTAACGAAGTTAGGTTCTTGAAATCACTTTCAAAGTAAAAACTTTAAGCTGGTAATTTACCAATAGAGACCGCTAGAACCGTGTCATATGCGGTATAATGACTTGGCGAAATCGGAGAACCCAATTTTCCTGATTCCAATTGAATTATAGTATGCAATCCGGTTGTATTCATCTGTAGTAAATTTCTGATTAATATTGGCTCCAACAAGTGAGAATTTGCAAACTTAAGATAAAAAAGAGGGCAAGTAATGGCAACCGAACTAAAAATAGGCACTACGCTGGTTTCAATCCATCAGGGAAGCGTAGTTCAAGCCGCAACCGACGCGATTGTGAATGCCGCTAATGACCAGTTAACGCATGGCGGTGGATTGTGCGGTGCAATTTACGCGGCTGCTGGATCACAGCTAGACGCTTACACTGAAAAGATGGGTGGCTGCCCAACCGGACAGGCTAAAATTACTCCGGCCTTTAAACTCAAAACCAGTCAGTTTATTATTCATGCCGTCGGTCCATTTTTCAGTAGCAGCGAAGAAAATGAGTGCCGCCAACTTCTGGCAAAAGCTTATAAATCCAGCCTGGAACTGGCCGAAAAACAAGGGTTGAAAAGTATTGGTCTTCCTTCACTCAGCACCGGTATTTATGGTTATCCTATCGAAAAAGCTACCCCAGTAGCGGTGCAAGCGGTGGTGGAGTACCTTCAGGGACGCACGGCAGGTAGTCTTAGCGAGGTAAAGTTTTATCTGTACCACCAGCCGGAGTATGATATCTTTACTGAAGCTTTGGTGCAGATGAGCCATAAGTTAAAACCAGAGGTGGCAGTTAGTCCAAAACCGCTTGCCAGCCTTCCACCGAAGGATAATGTTGGGCAACCTCCCATCGAGGATAGCTATTGGGTAACCCCCGGAAATTTGCTAGCAGGTGAGTACCCCGGTGCAAAGGATAATGTAATCGCCGAGAAAAGGCTGGAGAAATTTGTGGCGGCAGGCATTAGAGTATTTATAGATCTGACCCGCCCCGATGATCACCATGGCAAAGGCTTAAGTCCCTATAACTCGATTTTACAAAAGCTGGCTATTAAGAAAGATTTACAGTTAACCTATATTAATTCTCCTATACTCGACCAACATATAGCGGCTGAAAGCCAGATGACTGAAATCCTGACTCTGCTGGATTTCTATATTACCCAGCAAAAACCGGTGTATGTTCATTGCTGGGGCGGTATTGGACGCACCGGGACAGTGGTTTCCTGCTATCTGATTGACAAGCAAGGCTTGAGTGCTAAAGCTGCTATTAAGGCCATGAACCAACTTCGTAGCAAAACTACCGATGCCTGGAAACCTTCCCCACAAAGTCATTCGCAGGAGCAATTTATCCAGAATTGGGCGATTCGACAAACCTCCAAGTCGATCCAACCAAAAAATGAAAATGAAACGCCGATTTATTTCTATAACAAAGACCAACCCTACTACAGTTTCACCAATTTCGCCCATTTCGGATTTGACCTGGACGGTTATTACTGGAAAACCAGTGAGCATTATTTTCAAGCTCAAAAGTTTAAGGGTACTCTTTATTTCGATGAAATTCGGAATCTGGAATTTCCAAAGGAAGTATTTGATCGAGCCCAGGAGCTAAAAAAATTTGTACCTACCAACTGGGGTAAGGTAAAAGACGGGGTAATGCGTAAAGCTGTTTTGGCTAAATTTGAGGCTAATCCTGAAATTCGAGTTGAATTGTTAAATACGGGAACCCGCCCCCTTATAGAAAACTCTCCTAAGGATAGCTACTGGGGAATTGGCAAAGAGGGAAATGGCAAAAACCAGTTAGGCCAGATTTTGATGGAGGTGCGCGATATTTTACGCCATCAAGCTGTGAAGCTTTAGTTAACGGCTACCCAACTTCTTCTTCAGGTATGTAGCTCTTAATCAGGGATTGCCAGTTCTCTTCCTCATAGGATTGGGTAAATTATTGTTGCTGTTCATAATTTTGTTGTGACATTACTGCTCATAACCTGGACTGCCATCCAACCAGTTTTCTAGCCAATTGGTCAGGGAGTATGCTTTTACTTCAAAAGCTTCGATTGTTAATCCCCTGGCATCCCAACATATAATTGGGCCATCCTCGCTTCGGCAATCTAACAGGTAGTACAATGTGCAACCACCATAACCGATAACCAGTCGCTCTTTTAAAAACTCATTCCACTCTTGCCCCAGAGATTCTTCACCCTCCCGGTACTCAAGGAGATAATGTTCTACAGAACTGGCAGCATAACTAATTCCCTCTCGCCATCCCTCTTTGTTCAAACCTAAAATATGTGGCCTAAAGCCGCCGTTGCCTATTTCCAGATATAACTCTCGCAACAGGGGTGGAATCTTGAAACCCAACAATTTTTCAGCTTCGACAATTTCCACCACAGTAACCGGGGCTGGTAAGGGTTTTATTAGAGGGGTCGGGTCTTTACCTGCTCTTTTTAGCCAACGGGTTTCTCTTCTGGCCCGTACACTATCAATTATATATACCCAATTGTCTTCGGTAAAATATTGGTAATGAGGGTTGGCAAGATAATATTCTTTTATACGTTGTACTATCGGATACATCATCATCTCCAAAAACCATTTAATATTCTATACTTCAGCCTATTGTAATTGCTTTGTCAGGAAAAGGCCAGACAAAATGCAGGGAGTTTGAACAATCCAAGAAGTTGATTTGCCGACAAATAGGTTGATTTCTGCACCGAGGCCCATTTCTTCCAGAGGGTGATGATGATAAAGCCCCATAATTGATAGCCTTTTTATTTAAAATCGAATTGACAAAATCAGTAGAAAGTCACACAATAGAACAAAGTTGTTAGTGATTCCAGGCAAAACTTTGCCAGATAATTAAGGGCGAAAGGGAACCAGTTTATGGCTAAAATAATCTGTCTAGCGCAATCCAAAGGCGGCACTTCCAAAACATCCTCGGTTATAAATATTGCGGCCTGTCTGGTTCAACAGGGCTATAAAGTATTGGCAGTAGACCTGGATATGCAGGCCAACCTGACCACTGGCTTAGGGATTGACCCAGCTAACCTGGAACAGACCATGCATGCCCTTCTAACCAATCCCAAAGTTAAAGCCGAACATATTGTAGTCAAAACCCAGGAAAAAATAGACCTCCTACCAGCCGATGTTGACCTGTCAACAGTAGAATTTTCTATCAAGGAAATAGCCGGGCGCGAGAAAATTCTAGCCCGGAAGTTGCGGCCTTTTGTCGGCGATTACGACTTTTGCTTGATTGACACCCCACCCTCTTTCGCTATCACTACTCTCAATGCTCTCTCAGCTTCCGACCTTTTATTAAGCCCTATTCAACCTGAACCGTTTTGTCTGCGGGGCATGAAAAATTTAATTCAAACCTTTGAGCTTATCCGAGACGTAGCCAATCCTTACCTTGAAATGTTGGGAGTGTTTATCACTCTATACCAGAACAACCTGTTAGCGCACCGCGAACTGGCGGAAACTATCCGCCAGGACTGGGGTGACAAAGCTTTTGAGACGGTTATTCGTCGCCGCTCAGGAATAGAAATGGCCGAGGCCACGGCCATTGGACGTTCCATTGTTAATTACAAACCTTCCTCAGACCTGGCCCATGATTATTCTGCACTAACCAAGGAGATTGTTAACCGTGTCCAAGCTTAATAGATTAAGTGGATTGAGTTCAGTACCCCAGGGCCAGTCAGCAGCTTTTGACCAGGTAGCCAGAGCCTCCTCCAGTAGCAAATTACGAGGGGCAATGACCGTGCCGATAGGACTGGTGGTTGAAAACCCTAACCAGGTGCGTAAGGATTTCAGTTCAGCGGAAGCTCTAGAGGCCCTCGAAGAACTCGCAAACGATATTCGCCAGCGTGGGATTTTAGAACCGTTGCTAGTGCGCGAGGTAGACGGGCAGTATGAGGTCATTGCTGGAGAACGGCGGCGCAGAGCGGCAAAAATAGCGGAATTAACTGAGTTACCGGTTATTGTTAAAAACGCCGATGACCGAGAAACCCGCCTGATAATGCTGGTGGAAAATGTCCAACGGCGTGATCTGAAACCTGAAGAAGAACGTGATTTTTTCCTGGTTTTACAATCGGAATATAACTATTCAGTAAGCAAGTTAGCCGAACTTATCAGCAAAAGTACCGCCTATGTCAGTCGCCGCCTCAACAACCGATTACAGGAAATGCAAAGTCAGGAGATTGTTGAACGTGAAACACTTAGTGATGAGAATCACAATCTTTACGTAAAGAAAAGATTGAATAATAATTCACAACCTGCAAGTCCCCGCCAACCGAATTTTAGCAACGCTTACAAACGTTTCTTTCAGGCACTTGACAGCACAACCCAGTTGCTTGAGCAACAACCCCCAGACTCCGAAACCGCCTTGCAAATCGAGACTAGTTTAGTAGCCATGGAAGAGAAAATAACGGAACTACGGCAGAAACTCTACAACCTAGCCCAGACTGAGAAATAGATTTTAACTTTACATAATATAAAGCTCGATAATTATAAAAACCATAACCTCATAAAGGCGGTTAAATGGGGTTTTTCAAAGCGGAGTCATCCATAAGGTCCAAACTTTGACAAAGTATTCTAAGCTCCACCCCATACAATAACCTTAAACCCTTAGCGAGTAAAGATAACCAGCGTTCCCCGGCACGCTGGTCAAACCTATTGCGGAAAATCAGTCGATAAATTTTAACCTCGTCAAGCTTCTCCAGCCAACCCAAAGCCGGGTAAAAATAACCTGACTGGGGGCAATCTGCCAAACCTTCCAGCACTTTTCCCCATTCTGTCAGAACTTTTTCAGTTTCTAATCCAAAAGTTTTGGTTATAGTCCGATGCAGCTGGAAGTATTCTGGTTTGTTAGGCTGAATATTAGCTCCTTTCTTCGCTTGAGGGGTAGGCTCAACTGGTGATGGCAACCCCCCCTCAACTTCCAGGGGTATAATTTCGCTTCCCATTAACTCCTTACGGTTAGTCAAATAGGCATACTTACCAGTGGTATATTTGGCAAAATCTATTGGCTGGGTTGGATTGGGTTTTTCTGGTTTAGTCCGAGTTTTGGGGCGAATAGTCGAAGTAGGGTCGGCATTCCGCAACACCATAAAGCGGATGAAACCCACCGAGTTGTGGATGCTCTTTTCCTGACTAGCTGTTATCAGGGTACGGATATATTTCAATTCACGCCGGTTGCTAAAAGCAATTTGAGCCAGTTCTGTGGCCATTAGGGGGGGTAATCCAGCCTGTATAAATTCCTCCTCGGCACTTGCAATCGGGTTAACCGTTGCCTTGCCATCCTTTTCAGAATTTCCCGATGAAACCATTTCTTCACACATGTTTTTTGATTCTAAAACATGTAATTCGGCGGAACTTTTCTGCCGCTCTCCCTGGAACTTTTCTGCCGGGGTCGACTCGGAGGCTCGCTTGCCAGGTAAACTGCGTAGCTCAAAGCGATGGATATGATAAAGGTTGCTGGTGCCAGCTATATGCTCAATCTTAATTAAATTGGCAACTTCCAGTTCGGTCAGCAAGTCTCGCACCCGCCGCTCACTTAGCTTCAGATCGGCTGCTAGCCGTGCCTGACCGGGCCAGGCACATGACTTTGGACCACTATATGATAGTAACAATAAGTAGAGACGCAAGGCACTCGAACTCAGGTCACTTTTCAACAGTTCCACCGGTAATTGGACAAAATATCCTGAAGAGGTTTCGAGGGTAGAAAAATCATCCTCAATTTTCGCTTGAGTTTGCAAAATAGGCATAAGAAATACTCCTTAGCCCTTGACACGGGGAGTCTGTTATGTTATCCTTTTCTTGTGAAAAGGAAAATAAAGTCCTCCCTTATGAGGGCTATGTTTCTACCGAAGATCCCCGTTGCTTGGTCGGCTGGAGGGGATTTTCTAATTTTATACAGTTTTTTCCAAAGTCGGTTATTGGCCGGCTTTTTTATTTTCTCATTATTCTAATACTCATTCTTGTTCGAGTTCTAAAACACTAATAATGTCGTTGATTATTCACTCATTGACTAAGGTTGGTGCCATGACTAAAAGATGTGTGTACAAATATCGGGTAACTGATGCGAACATCCGTCCCTAGTCTGAGTCTTATTGTAAGCTGAATCCTGAGTTTGTCAAGCCATGAGATTCTGGGGTAAACTTATCCCTTTATAACACACATATCCCTAATCTAATTTGCTGCATTTTGCCCAGATTTTATTTGTTGCCTAAAACTTACCTTAATCCCGTCATAAACCCTTCAAATGAGGGGATTAGCTGCTTAATTGAAGGGATTAAGGTATAATCCCGTCATAAACCCTTCAAATGAGGGGATTAGCTGCTTAATTGAAGGGATTAAGGTATAATCCCGTCATAAACCCTTCAAATGAGGGGATTAATCCCCGCATCTGTAATTTAGCAAACCAAGTTGAAAAGAGGCAAAAGGTGGATACTAAGACTTTACTGGCTTTAATCAAGAGTGGTGAAACCTCCAAAGTTGAACTTAAATTAGCCCCACCTCGTCCTTCAGAACTGGCTCAACGCTTATGTGGTTTTGCAAATGCTGGCGGTGGGTATGTAATATTGGGGGTTGTGGATGAAGACCTTACAATAGTTGGTTTGGCAAACCCTAAAGATGCCATTGATACTATTTTACAGGCTACCCGACTTTGTAAACCTACTATTTTACTTGATCCGATTGATCCCGAAACTTATGTAGTCGGAGGTAAAACTTTGGTGCTGGCAACAGTGCCGCCTAATAAAGAAGTGTTATATCAGGCCAGCGGGGTTTTTTGGGTGCGTCGAGGTAGTCATACTATCCCTCTGGAAGTAGGGGAAATAGAGCAATATTTATACAGTCGGGGGATTTCATCCTGGGAGAAAAAACCAGTAATAGAGGCGACCCTGGATGATTTGGAAATGAGTCTGGTTAGCGAGTTGATTGCCACTCGCCCTGAAAGATTACGCACCGGGGGGCGATTAGACAATTTAGAAGAGTTTCTGATTAACTTAAAATGTGCTGTCAAATTAGAGCAAAAGTCAACGGGCCGGAGTAAATCCACTTTTCAAATCCATCCTACCAATGCTGGACTAATATTGTTTGGTAAGTATCCCCAGCGTTTTATTATTCAAGGTGAAGTAACCTGCATTTTATATGGGGAAAATCTAGGAGTACAACGGTTTATTGATCGGCGAGTGATAAGTGGCACAATCCGCGATTTGATAGATGGGGTAGACGATTTTTTCAGGAAGCACATTTCGGTGGGGGGTTATATGGAAGGTTTTCATCGGATTGATCAGCCGGAATACCCCCTCGAAGTTTTACGAGAAGCAGTGGTTAATGCGGTGGTGCATCGTGACTATAGCCTGGAAGGAGAGTCGGTAAGGGTTTTTTATTATCCGGATAGAATTGAAATTAGAAACCCTGGTTTACTTTTGCCTGGTCTTACGGTGGAGGACCTGGAGCAAGGGCGGGCGATTTCAAAATTGCGTAATCCGATTCTGGCTGGGATTCTGCGGGATTTGCCAGGGGGTTATATGGAAAGGGTAGGTAGCGGAGTAAATTTTATGGTGGAACAACTGTTAAGACTGGGTTACCGTCGCCCCAATTTTAAGCAACAAGGGGAGTTCGTGGTCACTTTTTACCATAAAACTGCAAGCCAGGAAACTCAGCCAGAAAAAGAAACTTTCAACTGGGGAGAGCAAGAAACCCGCCTGATAAAATTAATGGAATATTTGAATAAAAATGGTAGTATAACCAACCGCGAATATCGAAATCTAACCGGGATTTCGGAAGCCACCGGGCTTCGGGATTTTGAACAGTTATTAGAAAGAGGCGTGTTGAAAGTAGTGGGTAAGGGTCGTACCCGTCATTATACTCTGCCTTAATTGGGTAAAAGCTTAAAAAGGCCATTAGCCACACTTTTACCCTCTTTAGAATCTGCGAACCTCACTCTGTAATTAAACTGAAATTGTGGCAATCCATTTAGCATGGTTTCAGTTTATCCTTGTTTTCCGCTGAGCTAACGAGAGGGATCGGCTATACAGAGACTATATCAATTGTATCAAACATATCCCATTATCTTGATTTTAGCCGTTATAGGTCAGCCATAGCACCTTCAAATTGTAATTGAAACCTACTGTTTTTCCCCTACTATTAATTTTAACTATAATTTTGTGAATAGGGCTACCCAAATCGGAGGTGGTTACGGTAGCAGGTAGTAAGTAGAAAAGTTGAGGTAGAGGTTATGCTCCAGGACAATATCCCCGAAATCAAAGTTGAGGTTCGGGCGGTAGGCAGCCAATTTGGGAAAGAAAAAAGTTGCTGCCGGGAACTGTCAGTATTAATGTTCTAGAATATATTGAGGCATTAGGCTAGGGCAAAACGTTTAGCAATTTTACCATACTCCCCTAATAAAGTAGTAATGGCTATTCCAAGTTACATATCCCATAAGTACAATGATTGTCTGGTATTCCCCAGCTGTAATGCGTTGAGTAAAAAGGTCACAATAAAAGGGGCAAAGCATCGTCAGGGAGCGAAACCAAATAGGCTTCAATCTCTGAGTGAGTTAGCGGGTCAAACAAATGTCGCCTGACCTGCCGCAAAAAGCCAATCCTGAGTTTTGGCAACTGCCCCTTAGAAGTGACAGCGGCATAGATCTTTAACAAAATAAAAGAAATAAGGCCAGCGTAGAGTTGGATTAAAACTCCATTTTCACATTCGCTATACCAGTGCTTGAGTTGGAGGTGACGTTTAATCCACCAAAAGAAAAGCTCCACCTCCCACCTTCTTTGGTACAACTCAACCACTAGCATTGGCTCCAGATCATAACG
>Ga0209724_1001706_pt1 | contig 19668 bp, 18 predicted proteins | sample grotaG_FD_184143 | JGI IMG/M metagenome (GOLD analysis project Ga0209724, IMG submission 184143) | Glacier valley bacterial and archeal communities from Borup Fiord, Nunavut, Canada, to study Microbial Dark Matter (Phase II) -... | ecosystem: Environmental > Aquatic > Freshwater > Ice > Glacier ...
GGGGCTGTCCTCCGGGTTTGGCACAGGGGAGCAGGGAGGCGAGGCGTTTATACTGCTTGCGGGTCAGGTCGTGGGAATACGCTTTTCGGGTCATAACCAGAGCGTGTCAGACACAACCTGACCTTTCCACCCTTTGTAAACACGCTCTAAGGTCCCCCTTAACAAGGGGGAAACTCTTTTGATGCGTAGCGGCGAGGCCCGGTAGGTGCCGCCTTCGCCAAGACAGCGAAAAAAGAGAAGGGGGATTCGCCTGGTCCACTCGAGCACCAAAAGACACGCAGCGCTGCATGTCGGATTTCTACCCCAACTCGCATTCCTGAATGACGCCCCGTCATGCCCTTCGTGAAAACCAGACTCGTGAAGGAGGGGTCGTGCTCAACGCTCAAGCAGAAACTCGAGCACCAGCGCGTTGAACTCGAGCGGCTTGTCGTACATCAGGTTGTGGCCCGCGCCCGCAATCACCTCGAGCCGGGAATCGAAAATCAGGCGGTGCGCCTCGCCCATCTGCCGGGTGACGACCACATCGTCCGCGCCCCAGAGAAGCAGGGTGGGGCAGGCCACCCGCAGCAGCAGGGGACGAAAATCGTCGTCCAGAATGGCGCGAGCGCTGCGGTAAAGGTTCTGAGGGCTGGCCCGTAACGCGTCGAAGGCCACGGTGGGCAGAAAACGCCGCCGCCCGTGCAGGCTACCCTCGCCCAGCTTGACCGCCACCTCGAGCAGTTTAGCCTTGACCATCCCGCTCGAGGCCGCCAGCACCAGCTTTTCGATTCGCGCCGGATACCGCGCCACCCAATGAACCGCCGTTTGACCGCCCATCGAATGCCCGATGAGGTGAGTACTTTCTAGCTCGAGCGAAACCATCCACTCCTCGAGCAAATCCGCACTTTGGTCAAAGGAAAGCGGAGGCTGAAAATTGCTGCGCCCGTACCCGATGAGGTCCACGGTGTACACCGTAAAATGCTGAGCGAGCACTGGGATATTCTTGCGCCACCACAGCCTCGAGCCGCTGAGTCCGTGCAGTAAAACCAGCGGAGGGCCAGACCCTCTCACGTCGTAAGACAGGCGGTGATGGCTCGAGCGGTAGGTAAACACAGCTTTCAATGTACACGTTAATCTGGAGTATGGACTTGTATTTTTTGTGGTTCTTCTTTCCGCTTCCTATTGTGCTTCACTTCGTTTTGTTACCCGTGGTTCAGCGCTCCGTTAAAGGCCCAAAGAGGCCTAATGAAACGGTGGTCTGGAGTGTGGCAGGCTTTCTCACGGGTTGCGGTTTCATTGGACTTTCCGCCTTTCTAATTCCCTTTCTCTTTCCGCTGCTGCGCTTGTGTGGTTCGTCGCTCGAGGTCATCGAGCCGTTTGGTTGGCTGGCCCTACTGGGTGGCGTGGGGCTGGTTTTTGTGCTGTTACAACTCAGTTACACCCTCGAGCGTAGAACGACCCTGATACTGGCTTCCTCGAGCGCTGCCGTGCTATGCCTCGGTCTATTTTTGAGGTTTTTTGCCAACTTGGATATGGGGGCGTGCAGACTGAATCCTTGAGTGGGATGGGCTTCGCTCGAGCCTCAATCCTCGACGTTCCAGGCATAGTTACGAATCATGACCCCACCCGCAGGTATGAAGCCCAACTTTTCGTAAAAAGGCTTTACATCGTCGTCGCACAAGATGTCCACCATGTATAAGCTTTCGAGCAACTTTTTCATATGCTCCATCAGGCCGCGCCCGATGCCCTGACCCTGAAACTTGGGCGCAACCTCGAGCAGCGGAATGTATGCGCTGAGCACACCATCTGAAATCGCGGTCACAAAGCCAACAACTTGGTCGTTCTCGAGCGCCAGAACCACATAAGCGCTATGCCGGAGAATCTCGAGGTGCGCCTGCGGGGTGGGCGGATTGAGCCAACCCACGAAAAAACCCTCGAGCACCTGTGGGGTGATGTTCTCAAGGGTCGTTTGATAAGTAGTCATGGCTTTCCTCTCAAACTGAAGCCAAATCCGCTCGAGGAAACCGTTTCTTCTTTGGGTATTTCACTTCTGGCAAGATGGGCGCGTGATTTATCACCACGCCGCCGCCCAACAGCCTCGACCCGTTGTAAAGCACCGCACTTTGACCCGGAGCCACCGCAAACTGAGGACTTTCAAACTCGAGCTTGAAGCCAGTTTCGGTGGCCTCGAGCAGCTTAGCTTTCACCGCAGCGCTGCCGTAACGCACCTGTACCTCGAGCTGTTCAGGTAAGTCTTTTAGTTCGAGCAGGTAGTTCGCGCCGTCCACTTCCAGGCCGCTCCAGTGGCAATCCTCGTACTCTCCCACCCAGACAATTTGACGCTCTGGCTCGAGGTGAACCACGTATTTCACCTTGCTCGAGTTGTACAGGCCCAGGCCCTTTTTCTGACCCAGAGTGTAGAACTGGGTGCCCAGGTGCTCACCCACCACCTCACCGGTGCGGATGTCCACCATATAGCCCTGCACCTGCGGAATGTACTCGGCCAAATAATCCTTGAGCGCTCCTGGCACGAAGCAGATGTTCTGACTCTCGGGTTTCTTGGCGGTGATTAAACCGTAACCCTCGGCCAGTTCGCGCACATGGGGTTTTTCCATCTCGCCCACCGGAAAAATCAGGTGTTTCATAATATCCCTGGCGGTTCCCCACAAAAAATAGGTCTGGTCCTTGCGAGGGTCAAGTCCACGGTGAAACTCCACCGTGCCGTCCTCGCGGTCCACCCGCTTGACGTAGTGCCCGGTGGCCACGTACTCGCAACCCAGCATTCGGGCTTTTTTGACCAGCGCGTCGAACTTGACCTTGGTGTTGCAGTTCACGCAGGGGTTAGGGGTGCGGCCTGCCGCGTATTCACTCACAAAAGGCTGGCGGATGCTTTTCTCGAACTCCTCGCGGTAGTCGAGCAGGTAAAAGGGAACCCCCACCTGGTCCGCCACCCGGCGGGCCTCGAAGGCAGCGTCCGGGGAGCAACAGGTGTCGAAGGTGTCCACGCGTTTCTCGTCGGGCCAGAAGCGCATCATCGCGCCGATGACCGCGAAGCCCTGCTCTTTGAGGAGGGCCGCAGACACACTCGAGTCCACCCCCCCCGACATCGCCACCAACACCCGTTTATTCGTCATAGTCGTTCCTCGAGAACCCCGTAATCAGGTCCAGCGCTCGAGTGTAGCAAGTGAACTGGACTAGCGCGGTGAGCGGGGTAGCAAATGACACCGATTCCGAAAATATCCGTATAGTTTCGGATATTTTTCGGGGCGGGCAGGCCCGGAAGGTGCCGTTCTGCCCAAGACACGGAGCGAGTGGGAAAAACATACGGTTTCAGCGGTATGGAGTGTTTTTGGCGGACAGGCCTGACAGGTGCCGCTTTGTCCAAGACGGTGCTCTTCCCGACAATACGGAATTGAGCGGAAACCGTATGAGGGTTTTCGCTCGAGTTGAACAGTCATTTGCCGCCCAAGTAATCAAGGAATCAGGGAATCAGGTAAACAGCGGCAAGTGACCCAGCGCAATCACCTCGGGGCGCTCCTGGCCTTCGGTGAACACCGCCACCACTGCCGCCACCGTGCCACCGACCTCCTCGATAATCTGGGTCAGGCTGTGCAGCGTGCCGCCGCTCGAGACCACATCGTCTACGATGGCCACTTTTTTACCGCGAATGCGCTCCACATCTAGGCCGTCGAGCACCAGCAATTGCGGCTTTCCGGTGGTGATGGAATTGACCTCGCGGGCTACCGGGTTGACCATGTACGGCTTTTCGGTCTTGCGAATGACGATGTAGGGCTTGCCGCTTTCCCGACTCAAAACGTGCGCCAGACTCACCGCCTTGACCTCGGGTGTGACCAGCACGTCTATTTCGGGGGGCAACAGCTTGTTCAGGGCGATACCTGCGGCCTCGGTCACGTCGGTATCGCCCAGCATGTTGAACAGGGCTACTTTGACGGTAGGGGACACAGCCACAATAGGAAGGTCACGCACAACTGTGCCAATCTGTACTTTATAAGTTTCCACGTTGAGTCATTTTAACAGACCGAAGAATGGGGAATGAGGAATCGGCTCGAGGGTCAGTTGGTATGTGGGGAAGAGGGTAAGTAAGGGCCAGAACGTTTTACATACCCTCCTACCCTTACCCCTTCCCCTCGAGCAAGCCCCACATCACCCGCCCCACCTGTGCGCCGACCTCCGATGCCTGAAGGCCGTACCCCTGGGCCTCGAGCAAGCTATCCCCGGCCAGACCGTGCAGGAAAACCCCCGCTCGAGCTGCGTCTGGACCACTCAGGCCCTGACCCAGCAACGAGGCCAGAATGCCCGATAAGGTGTCGCCCATGCCCGCGCTGGCCATGCCGGGGTTTCCGGTGGTGTTGACCCATAGGGATTCGGGATTCGGGATTCGGGATTCGGGATTCGGGAATGGGGATTCGGGAGTAGCAACCACGCTAGGGCCGCCCTTGAGCACCACCGAGCCACCGAATCTGCACTGCAACTCCAATACACGCTCGAGCGGGTTGTTCACGATGTCCGCCGTTTCAACCCCGAGCATCCGGGCTGCTTCCTTAGGGTGTGGGGTCCAGATACATGCGTCATGACCCTGGCCCTCGAGTTCGGGACTCAGCGCATCGGCGTCTAGCACGGTGGGAATACGCCACTCGAGCACCTGTTTGGCCACGCTCACCGCTTCACTTCCCAGCCCCATGCCGACCGCGACGGCCTGCGGCTTTTTCAGGTCCTCGAGTGCGGCCCAGTCGCTCACGGTGTGCCGGATAATCTCGAGCGCACCGCCTTCAAGCTCCACTTGAGAAAAGGTCTTGACCAGCCCCGAACCCGTCTTGAGCGCGGCCCAGGCAGTCATTAAAGGTGCGCCCGTCATCCCACTCGAGCCGCCCAGCACCCACACCTCGCCTGCCGTGCCCTTGTGGGCGTCGTTGCGGCGTCTGGGCAGTAGAGAAGCGATGACGGGCCGCTCGAGGGTTTGAGCCAGCGCGTACTTCTCGAGCAGTGCGTCAGGAACGGCGATGGAGAGAACGTGTAGCTTACCGATGCTCGAGCGGGTGGGTTCAAACACAAAGGCGGGTTTCAGGCTTCCCAGGGCCAGAGTGTGCGCGGCCTGCACGAAGATTCCCGGCTGAGCGCCCGTTCCGTCCGCCTCGAGACCACTGGGTAAGTCTATGGACACGATGGGTAGGCTCGAGCGGTTCAGGCTTTCGATGATTTGCTCGAGGTGTCCACGCAAAGGTGAGCGAAATCCGGTTCCCAGCAAGCCCTCGAGCACGATTTCGGTTCTGGATAGTTCGCGCTCGAGAGTCTCCCAATTCAACTCGAGCAAGTGGTCCGGCTCGAGCCACATGTCTACGGTTTTGGTCCAATCGTTCTCGAGGTGCAAAACCGTGACTTTGCGCCCTGCTGCAATCAGGTGACGAGCCGCTACCAGCGCGTCGGCCCCGTTGAACCCCTTGCCCGCCAGCACCAGCACACGTCTGGCGGCAGGGTAAAGCTCGAGGGTTTTTTCGGCCACGCTGCGGCCCGCGTTCTCGACTGTGATGCTCAGTAAGTTGAGGCGCTCGAGTTCGGCATCCAGGGTTTTAACGTCGTTTGAGCGAAGAATGTAGGACATTTTATCCTCTTGCGTTGTAAGCTTTGCGCCTCCGGCGGGTCGTTGGTTGTTGGTTATTGGTTGGTTTGATTTCGAGCGCCCAACATCAAACCGACCAAGAACCAAAAACTAAAGACTCGCCGGAGGCGTTCCCCTCGTCACCTCAAGCGCCCGAAAAGCCCTCTAACCTCGACGCAGGAACAGGAAATACACCAGCAAAACCACAATCACCACCGTTAAATACTGCCCGTTCCTCGAGCTGAAAAAATCCATTAAAGCCCGTCCACCTGCCTTGCCCCTCAATTCTTCTCGCGCCTCGTCGCGCATTCGTTTTTGCTCGAGCTTCTGCGATTGCTTGAGCGAACGCACCGACTCGTGAACCCGCTTTTGCTTTCTGAGCGCCGCCGCCAGATTGTTGTGCGCCACCGCATACTCCGGCTCGAGCAGCAGAGCGCGGCGGTAATGCTCCTCGGCGGCGTGCGCGTTTCCGCCCTCGAGCAGCAGATTACCTAGATTGGTCAGGGCGCGGTAGTGCTGAGGGTCGCCCTCCAGCGCGGTCTGAAAGCTCACCCTGGCCCCATCCGGCTCGGCCTGAAGCGCTTGCAACACCCCGATTTGGTTGAGGGCCTCGGCTCGAGTGAAGGGGTTTGGCATGGCCCGCTCGAGCACACTCCTGAGTTCGCTTTCCTCCACGATGCGCTTTCCCTCGGTCTCGAGCAGCGCCGCTGTTCCCAGACGCATCGGCTCGAGGGTGAGCATTTGTTCCAGTGGGCTTAAGTCCTCGAGCGCGCGGGCCGCGAGCGGGTACTTTCTGGCCCGAATACTGCTTTGCCACTCGAGCAGCGCCTGAAGCGCGTTCAGAGTGTCCGGGTCGGCAGCACCGGTGAGCACAAGGGCGCGGTAACGGGCCTCGGCCTGCGCGTACTGCCCCGCCTCCAGGCTCGAGCGCCAGTCGTCAGCGGGGAGGTTCTGGGTTGCTTCATTGTCGGTGGTCCCGCCGTGCATCATGGTTTGTATTGTAAGGGTTGAGTGGGTGAGTTCTGGGAGTTGACCTCTCGAGTGGCGAGTTTTGCGCCTCCGGCTGTCTTGTCCTAAGCGGCACCTATCGGGCCAGGACGCGGGTTCTTGGTTATTGGTATTTGGCTGGTCTGCTCTCGAACGCTCGAAATCAAACCGACCAATAACCAACTACTAAAAACCCGCCGGAGGCGCTTTGTCACCCTCCTACCCTCTCAATCTTCCCCTTCTCATACCGTGCATTCTTCCTAGTTACCGTTCATGAACATTTGCTATACTGGTTTCTCGTGCGACACCTTATCCCCCGCTCTCGAGACCTCGAAAAATCGGTTCAGTAGCCGGAAAACAGAGGTCTCGAGCGGAGCGTTGTCCCAACATAAGGGGCGCAAAAGGGTCGCAGTGATTGGAGGATGGATGAGCGAAGTTTCGAGTTTGAGTCTCAATATCGGAGACCGTGTGGTGTACCCCAGCCACGGCGCTGGAGCCATTCGTGGCATCAGCGACCAGGAAGTTTTAGGCAAGTCTCAATCGTACTTTGAACTCGAGCTGTTCAAGGGTGGAATGCAGGTCAAGGTCCCAGTGGTGCACGCCAGCCGTCTGGGTCTGCGCCGCGTGACCCCCACCGACAAGCTGCCCGAGTTGCTTTCAAACCTGGCCCTCCCCGACCTCGATTTGCCCGCCGCCTGGACCCCACGCCACCGCCGTGAGCTGACCATCTTGCAGGAAGGCGACATCGACACCATCACCAAGCTGGTGGGCACGCTGCACCGCCGCGCTCAGGGCCGCACCCTGGCCGTCACCGAGCGGGCTATTTTGGATGATGCCAAGCGCATCGTGGCCACCGAAGTGAGTGTGAGCAAGCAGATTGAGCACAACGCCGCCGTCGCCGAAATCGACCTGATGCTCGAGCAGGTCATCGCGCCCGCTGTCGTTTAAACCCCCTTCTCGAGTTCAAGCGCCTCCGTTTATCGGGGGCGCTTTTTTTGGCTCGAGCACCCTCCAGCCCAGGGGAGTTAAACTAAAGCATCATGCAGAGCGAAGAGTACCGATATGGCCTGAGCGTGGGAGGGCGTCCGGTGGGGGAGCAGCACTGGTCGGTGACGCCGGACAAATACCACTGGATTACCCGGCTGCAAACCGATTATTTGGGCAGCTTTCTGGGCGGAGGTCGCCAGATTCAGGTCTCGAGGATGCACCCCAAGAGCCGGGTGAGCGCCAGTTACCTCGAGACGGGTGAAGGCGGGGGGCGCGGCCGCAGCTCCTTTGAAACGACTTTTGACCGCTCGAGCGGACTGGTCACGCTCACGCAAAAAGGTCAGAACAGCTCGAGCGGCTCGGGTGGCTCGGGTGGCCGCGACGAGGCGCAGGTGCCGATGGTACAGGACTATCAGGACCCGCTCTCCTTGCTACACCTGTTGCGCGATTTGGACGACGACGTGAAGTGGCTCGAGGTGCCGATGGTGGGCAACGCAGCCCACGTTCAGCGGCTGCCCGATACCACGCTCGAGCACGCAGGACAGACGCTCGAGGTTAGAGGCTTTCTGCTGCGCCCTGGCCGCTGCGTGGTCTACATCGAGCAGTACGCGCCTTACCGAATTTTGCGTTTACTGCAACCGCTCGAGGCCGGACAGGTTTTAGAAGCCCGTTTGCTCGAACCCAAAGCTCCGGCGTCTGCCAAAGAAGGGTCAGGCCGAGAACGGGCGCGCTCGAGTGGGCCGGATTTGACCCGCCCAGAGGTCAAAACGGGCGATAAAGCGCGGGGACGGCGGCGGGGACGGTAGGGAAGTTATAAGTCACCCTCAAACGCTGTTCACCCGAAAGCGCACCTCGAGCGCCGCCAAATCCACGCTCACCGCCTCGAGGATTAGTTCCTGCCCCAGCTCGAGATTGCCGCCAATAGAGACCTCGAGCGCTAAATCAGGAATGAGGACCGTGTTGCCTGCCCCTCTCTGGTCAACCACCACGCCCCGGCCTTGCCAGCCGGGGTTTAGTTGCAAATAAACCAGGGTCCAGTGGCGGTTGCTGACCCGTTCGGCTTGTCGCACGCTGCCGGAGGCCAAATCACTCGCCCCAATGCGCTCGAGCACGGCGGACGTTCCCAGCATGGATTCCTGTGGGTCTGTTTCCTCGAGACCTTCCTGCGCTGGACCCGTTTGACCCGTTTGTTCATGCAGATGAGCGCGAAGCTGCTGGTGTGCCACCAAATCTAGATAACGCCGCATCGGACTCGTCACCTGCGCGTATGGCTCGAGGCCCAGCCCCATGTGTCGCCCTGGACGCACGTTCCACTGGGTGCGGCCCAGCGACTTGCGGCGGGCGAACATCTCGGGTAAATCCTGGGCGGGGCCGTCGAACTGCTCAAACACGTCCTGACGGGCAAAGGGAAAGGGAATCTCGCGCTCGAGCGCGTAAGTCGCCGCCGCCCAGCCCGCCAGCATCATCGCTTCTTGCACGATGGGCCGCGCCGTCTCGTGTCCGATGGGCTTGATGCTGACCACACCGCCCACCGCCTTGATTTTGACCTCCGGCAACTCGAGCTGCACCGCGCCTCCCTCGACCCGCCGCGCCTCGAGTTTGTGGGCGATTTCGAGCATCTGCCGGAACGGCTCCTCACCGAGCCTTGAACTGACCCCCGCGTAGGTGGTGCGCGTCACCCGCACTCGAGAAAGCTGAATCTGGATTTCACTCGGCACAAAGTCAGGCAGGGTAAGCGTAATCCCTATCGAGAGCGCGTTGGAAATCGGCTCGAGGCCCAGCCCCAAAACCTGAACCGAGTCCTCGGGCAGCATGGTGATGATGCGTTCAGGCGTGTACAGCGTCGCGCCGCGCTTGCGGGCCTCATGGTCGAGCGGGCTGTCTGGTTTGACAAGTGCCGCAACGTCCGAGACGTGAATCCACAGCCTGAAACCGCCGTTCTCGAGCGCCTCGAGCGAAATCGCGTCGTCGGGGTCGCCTGCGCCCTCGTCGTCTATGGCGTAGCTCTCGAGTTGTGTGAGGTCCAGCCGAGCTTCAGGGGTAAAGGCCGCAACGTCGAGTGTAGGCGGGTTGAGGACCACGCCCATGCGCGAGGGGTACGGATTTTTCCCTGAGTCCCACAGCCCGATTCTCAGCAGCAGCGCGTGGGCCGCCTCGGGGGTTTCGGACTGGCCGAGTGTGGCCATCAGTTTGCTCTTGGAAGTGCGGCCCAGCGCCAGATTCTCAATCTCGAGCAGGCGGGTCTTGTCCTCACTCAAGTAGGTCCCGGAGCGCAGACGCTCGAGGAATTCCTGTTCCCGTTCGCCCTGAGCCAGCTTGTCAAACGCGTCCTGGCGAATCTTTTCCAGTGCTTCGCTCGAGCGCGGCCTGAGCTTGTCCGGCGTGCCCTCGAAGTACGGCGTTTGCCCTACGTACTGCCACATCCAGTAAGCGTCGGTCACACTAAACCCGCCAAACATCATGTTGGACAGGTCCTCGAGCGTGGTATCCTCGCCCTCGAGCAGCTCCCAGAGGTCACTCAGTTCCTCGGGCGGGTGAGTGAGCTGCATCGGTCCCTGCGCCAGTTGAGACGCGCCCTGGTAGGGGCCGGGATGTAGCAGCACGATGTCTTTGGGCCGCACTTTTTCCTTGCCGCCTCCCAAAACCTCAATCTCAATTTTTTCGGCACTCGAGAGCACTCGAGCGGTTTTTGTTTTGTACAGCACCAGACTTCCCACCGGAAAAGACATAGGGGACAGCCTAGCAGATGGAGAAATGGCGCTCACTCGAGCGCCATATTTTAGGGTGCAACTCAAGAATGTGGGGTAGTCTCGAGCGGGCTGGAAGGACCCCCCCTTGCGTAGTCACGCAAGACCCCCCTATTTTACAGGGGGGTACTTTAAAAACTCGAGTGCAACAGTCTTTTAGTTCCGTGCTTCGCAATCCTTCGGGAACCCTGCAAGGTAGGGGGGATATTCTCGAGAGCGGGCAGGCCCGTTAGGCGGCGAGGCCCGGTAGGTGCCGTTCTCGCCAAGACGTGCCGCTCTGCCCAAGACAGTGAAACGCTCGAGAGAAGGGGGGTCGTTCCAGGCGGAATGAACCTAACCCCACAGACTCGAGTTGCGCCCTCTACTTCCGAGTGAAGCCCGATAAGCCATTTATATTACCCGGATAATATTGACAAAGACATTCTACCCGGATAATATAGCTGTATGGACCAGACCTCCTCTTATACGGCCTTTGCGGGAACCCAGAAAATCGCTTCTGGCACGCTTGCGGACACCTTGCGAACTTTAAAAGAGTGGCTCGAGCAGCCCTCGAGCGCCCCGGCACAGATTCTAATTTTCCACGACGAGAGCGGCAAACCGATAGATTTCGACTTGCGTGGCTCGCTTGGCGACGTGCTCGAGCGTGCTGGGCTGACCCCTGGCCCGGTGCGTCCAGGACGGCCCAAACTGGGCGTCACCGCAAGGGAGGTCACGCTTTTGCCGCGCCACTGGGAATGGCTCGAGGCGCAACGGGGCGGGGCTTCCGCTGCCCTGCGCCGTCTGGTGGATGAAGCGCGAAAACAGAACTCGAGCGAGGACCGGATTCGTCAGACGCTCGAGGCGGTGGGCACCTTCATGACCACCCTATCCGGCGATTTGCCAGAGTTCGAGGAAGCCACAAGGGCCTTGTACGCCCGCAATTTAGAGCAGCTCGAGAGTCGAATTTCCTATTGGCCCCAGGACGTTCGGGACTATGTACTGACTCGAGTGCGTGAGGTTCTATCGTCAAGCTCGAGCCAACTTTGAAAGGTGAACATCATGCAGAGACCGTATAAAAACGTCGTCACCCCGATGGGAATTTACGCCCTTCGCCACCTCGAGAGCGGCAAAGTTCTGTTGGGCTGGTCGCTAGATGTTCAGGCCCTGCTTAACCGCTCGAGGTTTGAACTCGAGCACGGCAGCCACGCCAACAAAGCACTCCAGGCCGACTGGCGTGAGTATGGCCCCGAAGCGTTTGAATTGGTGGTACTTGACGAACTCGAACCCAGGCTCGAGGAACCCACCAAAGCGACTTACCGCAAGGAACTCGAGGCTTTGTACGCGCTGTGGCTCGAGGAATTGCAGCCGTTTGGAGAGCGGGCCTATAACTTGAGGAAGTAGGGACTCGAGGTGAGTAGGGACTCGAGGAAATAAGGAACTCGAGGAAATCTTAGCGAATCAGATGCTCGAGCACACCCCGCACATCGGCTTTCCTGAACCCCTCCGGCTTGAGAATCTTTCCGTCCTCACGGCGTTTTCCGGTGGACTTTTGCATGTGGGCCCAGTGAACCTCGGCAAACACTTTGTGGGCGTCCACGCCACAGGCTACGAAGGTGCCGTAAGTGACGTAGAGCAAATCCGCGAGTTCGTGCAACAAGTCGGACAGCTCGAGCACGCTTCTTGCTTCCTTAGCCTTATCAAACTCCACCATCACCTCGGCAAATTCTTCTCCAATGAGGGTACGGCGCAGCTCGAGGGTCTGCACATCCGGCACTTCGGGCGCGTCTGGAGCAGCCAGACCCACCGCCTTGTGGAACTCGAGCAGGTCTAAATAATGGCTCACAGGTCTTCCTCGAGCAGCGGGTTCTCGAGCGTGAGGTCTTCGCTTACCGGCTCGAGACGGGCTTCCATCGCTCTGGCGTGGGCCTCGAGACCCTCGGCACGGGCCAGACGGGTGGCGAACGGTGCCACTCGCTCGAGCGCCCCCCTTGAAAGGCCCACCACGCTGATGATTTTCTGGAAGTCGCGCACGTTGACCGGACTCGAGAAGCGCGCCGTACCGGAGGTCGGCATCACATGGCTCGGCCCCGCCGCGTAGTCGCCTAGCGCCTCCATGCTGTCCTCACCGACAAAGATGCCGCCGGCGTGTTCCACCCGGCCCACCCAGTCCCAGGGATTTTTTACCAACAAACACAGGTGCTCCGGGGCGTAAAGGTTGCTCAGCTCGAGCGCCCCCTCAACGTCGTCGGCCAGCACGATGAGGTAGCGCTCGAGCAGGCTGTCTCGCGCCCAGCTCCGGTTGGGTTCCGGGAGTGCCTCGAGCTGGAGGTGAATCTCACGCTCTACCTCCTCGAGCAACGTCCTCGAATTAGAAATCAGGGTTGGGTAAGCCCCGATGTGCTCGGCCTGGGCCAGCAGGTCGGCGGCTACAAAACGCGGGTTAGCGGTCTCGTCGGCCAACACCAGCGTCTCGGTGGGTCCGGGCAGGGCTTCGATGCCCACCGCGCCGTACACCATCTTTTTAGCCGTGACCACGAACAGGTTTCCTGGCCCCGCAATCTTGTCCACTTTGGGAACGAGTTGTGTGCCGTAGGCCATCGCGCCAATCGCCTGCGCGCCGCCCACCCGGAACACTTTGGAGATGCCCAGTTCCCTGGCCGTCACCAGCAGCGCCGGGTGAATGCTGCCGTCCCGTGCAGGCGGGGTACACACCACCAGCTCGCTCACGCCCGCCACCAGTGCAGGGACAGCGGTGTGAATCAGGCTCGAGATTAAGGGCGCGGTGCCGCCCGGAATGTAAAGCCCCACACGCTCGAGCGGACGCACCATCTGGCCCAGCACGCCGTCCTCGCTGTAGTCGGTCCAGCTTCCGGTGGGCTGCTTGTCGTGAAAGCTCCATACCCTCGAGATGGCGGTGTGCATGGCCTCGAAGAGTTGAGGGGAAAGGGTGGCCTCCTCGAGTTCGTCGTCTGTGACTTGCAGACCCTCGAGCGTAGCTTCTGAAAAGTCCAGTTTCCGGGTCCACTCGAGCAGACCCGTGTCGCCACGTTCGCGTACATCCTTCAGAATGCGTCCCACCGCAACTTCCGGGCTGAGCGCTTCACCAAAACTCTCGAGGATGCGCCCTTTCCAGATTTCCGGGGTCTGAGGGGTCTGGTTAAAACGCTGCTGAAATGCCGCTCGAGCCTGTTGCTGGGTCAGAATACGCATGGGGAATAGTTTAGCGGTAAGAAACAGTGGGTGCAGGGGCATCCACGTATCACCGCCCTGCTCACCCCAACCCTGTACACTGGCCTTTATGACTGAGCGGCCCAAACCCACCACCCCCGCTGCCAGAGCCGCCAAGCTCGAGCAGGCCCTGAAAGAAGTGCGCGAACAAAAAGCCAACGAGCAAAAGAGAGAGCAGAAGAAATCTTCTCGAGTCGCCAGCAAACCCACCAAGCCCGACGGTACCGCTCGAGATGGCACCGCCAGAATAGGGGAAGCCCCCGACCCTAAAGGCGCAAGGCCCACCCTGAGAACCGGCAGCAAGCGGCTCGAGCTGCCCGAAGCGCCGCCGCCGGGTACTCGCTTTTACGACCTCGAGGGCCTGGTTCACACCTTCCCGGACAGCCCCTTCAAGCGCATCGCCGCCGATTTGCTCACCCGCCACAAAAAGCGCTGGAAGTACCGTCCCTTCGGTTTTCCGCTGATTATGCCGTCCAACCGCGAACACGATTTGTACTTCGATTTCTACGTGTACGACAACATGGACACCCTGGTCAAACTCATCACCCTTTCGCCTCGAGACTCGAGGGAAGTCTGGGACCGGGTGGGGCGCTTCAAAAAGCAGTACACCATGTACAGCCAGGAAGTGTGGACCCCGCAGATTCTGGCCGAGCTGCTGGGGAAGCGGCATTTGAAGTTTTGAAGTCAGCAATGAGTGGTGAGTTATGAGTGGTGAGCTAAAACCGTAGCATGTGTTTCCAGCTCGAGCAACAATCTAAATCCCAATGTTTGGTAGGGGCGAGTGGCAGCTCGCCCTTCTTTAGCAACTCTTCAGCTCGAGCGAATAAGGTCAAAACCAAAGAATCAAGACCCGTACAAGCTTTCTGCGCTCGAGCGGGAACGGGCGAGCTGCTGTCTTGGACAAAACGGCACCTATCAGGCCTGTCCGCCACTCGCCCCTACTTTGCAAGAATGGTTTCTGCCATAAAAAAGCCGGATAGACTCAGGTAATCTATCCGGCTTTGCTCACTCGAGCGTCAACCCAACAAATCCTGCACCGCGTCCCTTTCCTCGAGCAGTTCCTGATGCGTCTTGGCGATGCGTGCTCGAGCGAATTCGTTGAGTTCGAGGCCCTGCACTATTTTGTATTCCCCATTCTCAGTCGTCACCGGAAAGCCGAAAATCAGGCCCTCGGGAATGCCGTAAGAGCCATCAGATGGCACGCCCATGCTAACCCACTCGCCGCCGGACCCCAAGGCCCAATCGCGCATGTGGTCAATGGCTGCGCTGGCCGCGCTGGCCGCGCTCGAGAGTCCCCGCGCCTCGATGATGGCCGCGCCGCGCTTTTGCACCGTGGGAATGAAATCGGTGTCCAGATACTCGAGGTCCACCTGCTGGGCCACACTTTTGCCGTTCACCGTGGCATTGAACGCGTCGGGGTACTGGGTGCTCGAGTGGTTGCCCCACACGCCCATATGCAAAACCTCGCTCGAGGGAACCCCCAATTTGGCGGCAAGCTGGCTCTTGGCCCGGTTGTGGTCCAGGCGCATCATGGCGGTGAAGTTGCGCGGATTCAGACCAGGCGCGTTTTTCATGGCAATCAGCGCGTTGGTGTTGGCTGGGTTGCCCACCACCAAGACTTTGACGTTTCTCGAGGCCACCGCGTCCAGAGCTTTGCCCTGCGGCCCGAAGATACCGCCGTTGGCGCTGAGCAAATCCTTGCGCTCCATACCCTGTTTGCGCGGCATCGCACCGACCAGTAGCGCGTAATCGGCGTCCTTGAAAGCTATAGTCGGGTCGTCGCTGGCCACCGTGCCCACTAGAAGCGGAAAAGCGCAGTCCTCGAGTTCCATAATCACCCCGTTCAGGGCTTTGAGGGCGGGCGTCACCTCGAGCAGTTGCAAAATAACGGGTTGGTCTTTGCCCAGCATGTCCCCGCTGGCGATGCGAAAAAGCAGGCTGTAGCCAATCTGTCCAGCAGCTCCGGTGATGGCGACCCTCACAGGGGGTTTCAGGGCAGGTTCTTTCATGGTGTTCTCCTCGAATTCAGCAGGCCCGGACCTTTGCGCTCGAGCCTGCCCAGAAATGTTTATCGGTGCTCGAGTTCTGATGCTACAACGCCGGGTGAGAGGGGACAAGACGAGGGGCAAGTGCAGGGCGACACTCGAGTGGGTACAGAGCAGTACGGGGGAACTCCAGCGCCGCGCTGGAGTTCCCCCGTACTGCTCTGGAAAAGAATCTGGATTACGGCTTGACCGTGGCCACACTGGCCTTGGCGGTGATGTCCAGAACGGTATAACTGTACTCCCCCAGCTCCTGACCATCGAGCAGCACGGTGAAGCGGTACTCTCCCGGCGTTTTCTCGGCTCGAGCATCGGCGGTCCACAGGTAGGCGTCCTTTGGCATGAGTGCGACGATCTGCCCGTTGGGAAAATGCGCTTCCACGCGCTTGGGGTTCTGGTAGGTGGTGAGGGCCAGCTCGAGCACCTGTCCAGACAGAGCCTGCTTGGGGCCGTAGCGGAGGTCGGACAGCGGCAGGCTGGCGCTCACGGTCAGCAGACCCTGAGCCTCGCTCACGCCCTGACCCACGCGGGCGACGCCGCCCACCATCAGCACCTGAGCGCTGTCCCGGGGCAGCGTGACCTGGCCCTGCCAGTTCTTGCGGTCCTCCGAGCTGAGCGTCACCTCCTGCTGACCCAGCTTGAGCACCACCGAATCCGCCTCGCGGCTGGTCTGGGCCTGGAGCCTCAGGGTGGCCCCTTGAGGAACCGTTTGTTCGGGCAGCAAGAGTTCCAGACCTAAGTCCTCGGCGCGGAGGCTGGCGGTGCGCTCGCCGGGGTTGGGTTTGGCGAACAGGGTGAGCAGGGGTGGGGACTCCCCGGTGGAGAGGTCGTACTCGAGCGGCTCGAGCGGGAGCACCGAACTCACGTCGAGCAGTTCGAGGCGGTAACGGCCCGGCGGCAGGCCGTTGAGGGCGAAGTAGCCGCTGTCGTCGGTGGTGGCGCGCCGCTCTCCCCCCTCGCCGAACAGGCGCACTCCTGCTCGAGCGAGCGCTGGGTTCTGGGCGCTCTGCACCCCGGTCTCGTCCTGATTCACGAAGATGCGCCCCTGCACGCCCACCACCTGCACCACCCCCAACTCTAGCGGGGTGGTGGCACGGCGTACCACCGTGACTTTGGGGGGCAGGTCGCTGGCCAAAGCGTACTGGGCGCTGACCTCTGGGGCCAGATTGACCCGGTAGTCCCCTTCGCGCAGTTCGAGCGAGAGCAGGCCCGAGGCGTCGGTGGCACGGTCGCGTCCGGCCACGCTCAGTTTGAGCGGCAGTCCCGGCTCATTGGGGTCGCGTTTGCCGTTGCGGTTGAGGTCGGCGTAGACCCGCGTCTCGAGCCGTCCGATGCTGCTGCCGCCGAACAGGTCCTCCACTCCGCTGGGGGTGGTAAAGCTCGAGCGTAGGTTCACGTCAGCCCCCAGCTTGAGGCTCTGTCCCCCCTGGTCGTTCTGGCTATAGGTGGCGCGCAGGGCCAGCTCGGGGGCTATCCGCACCGCGCTGCTCGCACCCCAGGTACTCAGGCTGCTCTCGCCCTGCCAGCGCAGGCTGTACTGCCCCTCGAGCTGGAAATCGAGGTTCTGATATCCGGCGGCGGCCTTGAAGGTGTAGCGCCAATCGCTCTGATCGCGGGGTCCGGCGCGAAGGTCGGCCTCGAAGCTGCTCGAGAGCTGTGCGCCCTCGAGCGGACTGTAGGCCGCTCTGGCCGCGTAGTTGTTCAGGCCAGCCAGGTCTCCCTGTAGGGACGCCTGCAAGGAGATGTCCTCGAGACCAGTTTCCACCCCGGCGCGGTAGGTGTCGAAGAGGAGGCCGTCCTGCACCCCCAGGCGGTTACGCAGGGCCAGGGTGCCCCAGCCGAAGCGCGGTGTGTAGCCCACATCCCAGAAGACCTGGCTGCCCAAAGAGGTCACGCCCCCGCCCAGCGAGGTGCTGAGTTCACCGTCGAAACGGTACAGCGCCAGAGCGTTCAGGCTGTAGAAAAAGGCCTCGGGACTGACGCTGAACCCGGCAGCCGCATTTAGGGTCAGCGCCTCGAGCGGCTGAAAGGCGGCGTTGAACTGCAAGCGGTGCTGGTCGGGTCGGGACTCGTAGCGGTAGGCTTCCTGAACCTGGACATCGCTCTGCCCATAGCCCGCCTGCTGATCCACGGTGTACGACCACGGGAGGGTGTTCTGGTCGCGGTACTGCGCTTCAAAACCCAGCCCTCCCGAAAAATTACCCCACTGGTTCTGATAGCCCAGCCGCAGATCGTCCTCGAACGAAGCCAGTCCCCCGCCGAAGCGGTGCTCGAGGGTCGCCTGCCAGTTGCGGTTCTGTAGTCCGGCCTGGGCGAAAAACTGTCCCTTGTCGGCGGACCGATAACCCACCCCGGCCAGGTAGTTCAGGGGATCGGTGCGGTAGGTCTGGAAGAAGGCCGCGTCGCCGCGCAGAAAGGAGGTGGTCAACTGGCTGTCCCAGTTGGACCCGCTCAGTCGCAGCAGCAGCAAGTCGTTCTGGGTTCCCGCACTCCTGAAATCGAGGTTGTACTCGCTGAAGAGGGCCACACTGTCCGAAAGTGACCCGTACAGCTCGGTGCTCAGGCCCACTTGCCAGGGGTGATTGGCCTCTATCACCTCGTACTCTCCGGTGACGGCCAGACTCGCCGTCAGGCGGTTGCGCCTCAGCTCGTCGCTGGCTTCTGCTGACTTGGGCGCTCCCAGAACCACCACCCGCCTGAGGCCCAGCGATGGACTCGAGAGTGAACGCACGTTGAGTTCAAGGGTAGCGGTGTTGGCGGCCAGACTGGTCTTGACCCGCACCTGTATGCTGCGCGACTCACCCGCCTTCAACTCGAGCTGCGCCGGACTGACCAGGGTGCCGCCCAGCACCGACACGCTGAAGGTATCGGTATGGTTGCCCAGGTTGGTCAGGGTCACGCCGACCACCTGACCCTGACCGATATAGGCCTGAACGCCCTGCGGCGTGGCCAGCGCGAAATCGCTCACCTCGCCCACCTGCACCGTACCCGTGGCCTCGAGCTGCTTTCCCCCGCTCTCGAGCGTGAGTGGAAGCGAGTAGCGCCCCGCCGGGGTGCCCAGCGGAACCTGAAAGGCGAGGAGACCTACCGAGGCGTCGGGCACGCACAATTCGCGCTCACCACTGATGGCGGTCCAGCCGGGAGGAACGCTGTAGCGCAGCACGGCGGGTTCACAGGGCTGTGCGGGGCCAGTTCCAGCGTCCGCCGAGGCGGTGACGGCCAGGGTGGCCAGCTCACCGGGAAGGGCCAATACAGGGGCGGGCGTCTCGAGGGTGAGCGCGTGCGCCATACCCGTGAGCACCACGCTCGAGAGGGCCAGGGTGAGTTTCTGTAGTTGGGAACGACGCTTCAAATTTCTCATCACGGAAACCTGAAGTCAACCGCACTGGTGTAATTCGCGCCAGTAGCCGATTCATCGCCCTCGAGCCTGAGCCGAAAGCGCACCTGAACCCTAAATGGGGTAGTGCAGGTGTTTCCGGGAATCGTTTTGATGGTTTTGTAACCCCCGGTGAGCGGATTGGTCAGCACCGTGGGAACGGAAGTATAGGCTCCCCCATCCACGCTCCACTCGATTCGGCTGGTGGGCATCCCAGTGCCAGGCACCGCCAGGGCCGTGTTCTGGGTGACTCCAAACCTCATTTGTAAATTGATGGGGGTGGTTCGGCAATTGGTCACGTTGAGGTCGTAACCTCCGCTCGAGGGGGTAAGGGGGTTGAAATACTGGAAGAAATTCTTGAAGCAGCGGGTGTATCCGCCATCACTAGGTTGGGTGTTATCGGTGTTGGGGCAGGGCGACGCCGGGGTGTTCAGGGTGGGCAAGGCACGAAAGGGGTACGGGCTGCCGACTGCGGTGGGATTGAAGCTGAGCGGTCCAGGGTTTGAACCGGCGTAATCCAGCGCGATAATTGGGACCGTTTGTGCTCGAGCAGAGGCCGCCAGAGTCATGCAGAGCAGGGTAATTAAGACAGGAAGGCGCATGGGGTCTCCTTTGGCGTGTCGTGAGGGGTCGGTGGGCGGAAAGCAGGTGCCTCGAGCGGGTGTGAAACCGGGCCTGATGGACCCATTTGAGGCATCTATTTGAGGCATCTATTTACCGGTGAAC
>Ga0209724_1001708_pt1 | contig 19653 bp, 19 predicted proteins | sample grotaG_FD_184143 | JGI IMG/M metagenome (GOLD analysis project Ga0209724, IMG submission 184143) | Glacier valley bacterial and archeal communities from Borup Fiord, Nunavut, Canada, to study Microbial Dark Matter (Phase II) -... | ecosystem: Environmental > Aquatic > Freshwater > Ice > Glacier ...
AGTCGCTTTTCATTTTCCTTACACGTCCGAGACCAGTTATGATCCGGGTTTGCAATGTTTCGAAAATTTCAGGCGTCGTTTCGTGAAATGTAATCACATAATTGGAGCCCAGTATTATGCTGATTTGTTCAATATTTACATCGCGGCTTACGGGATCGAGCTGTATGATTTTGAATACCATAAAGATGTATTCTTCTCGTTCTTCAATGCGCGGTCGCTGAGTTGTATTTGCAATGTCCTCAAGATCGAGGGAGATGATATTAAAAAGATTACCTATTTCGTTTAGTATATCAGAATTATGAACCCCGGTTACCTGAAACCACTTGATGCCTGGATGCTCAAGATAAGCCTTCATCTCATTTACGGAACTAAATATGGTCTCATTAGTGGTTAATTCGTCAAATTCAAGTACTTCTAATTTGACTTTATCTTCTCGTGGCTGACCGATATATTCAACAGTACCAGGTATGCTTCCTCTTTTTGCCGTCTTTGAAACAAATTTCTGGAGATCAACCTTTTTTAGTTTTCTTTTGCGCTTCATTCCCAAAGTATTTTTGACAGACAGATATTTAGTTCAAAGATAATTTTAAACTTACTTTAAATTTTCAAATATTGCAGCGGAAAAACTTTTAAATGGGTTTTTTTGTTAAAAGAAGTGAGCGGATTTAAATTTTTTCAATTCCGGCACTATATATGTAGAAAAGTGTATATGTTTGAATTGTTATTAAAAGGTTTAAAATTTAGTGTATGAAAATGAAATTTCAGATATTATTTGCGGTTATTCTAATGTCGATTTTGAAAACTACTGCATCTGTACCAGTTTTGGCAGGTGAGGGTGAAGTTATGAAGATTAACATAGCCCAGTTCAAAGCGCAGATTATGGATTTTGAGAAGAGTCCGAAAGTTTGGAAATATGAGGGAGCTTTGCCTTGTGTAGTCGATTTTTATGCTGACTGGTGTGGACCTTGCCGTCTTGCGTCGCCGGCTTTGGAAGAACTTGCCAAAAAATACAAAGGTAAAATCGTCGTTTACAAAGTCAATACTGATCAGGAACGTGAATTATCGACTGTTTTTGGAATCAGCGGGATCCCTGCGTTTCTATGGGTTCCTCAGTCCGGTAATCCAACCATGACAAGCGGAGTCGCTAAATCTCCTGAGGCAATTAAGGCACAGTTTGAGAAGATGATTACGGATGTTCTGCTCAAAAAGTAACAATAATAAAAAATGGATCGCAATTTTGCGATCCATTTTTTATTATTGTTTCTAATATTGACGGTCAATTTAATCAGAAGTTATCGGCCTTTCGGTATGCTTCAATTAATGCCAGTTCTCCCTCTTTTCCCTGAATACTATTGCCATGTTCCATGCACAATACACCATCGTATCCTTTTTCGGAAATGTGTTTGAATGCATTCAGGTAATTAATCTCACCTGTTCCTGGCTCTTTCCTGCCAGGATTGTCGCCAATATGGAAGGCTGCAATTTCTGACCATGCAGCATCTATATTCGGTATGATGTTTCCTTCGGTGATCTGTTGGTGGTACATATCGTCTACAATTTTACAGGCAGGACTGTTCACCGCACGACAGATTGCATAGGTTTGCGGTATGCCGGTCAGGAAAAGTCCGGGATGGTCACGCTTGTTTAGCGGCTCAAGTACAATGGTTAATCCACCTTTTTCGGCTATTTCGCTCAATTCGCGCATGATGTCGATTACATTGGCAGTCTGATAATCCCATGCCATTCTTTCGTTGTAACGTCCGGGAACCATCAATGCACATTTGACACCTGTACGTTTGAAAAGTTCAACACCTTCGTTTACTTTTTTAACCAGCATCTCTCGAACAGCCGGATCTTTAAGCACCATCGATTCTTTACTGAAGTCAGCATATAAAACAAATGGACCCATATCCATGTTCTGACGCGTGAGTTCAGCTACTATTTTATCCTGATCAGCTGTGCTACGTCCTGGTAATCCATTATCGAACATTGCCCTGAAACCCTGATCTGCGCAGAATTTGATCACTTCAACCGGATCTTTTCCGGCAAGTTCAGAAAAACTGCCAATACCTGGAGCATATTTTAATTTGAATTTTGCCGAATTTGATGGCTTTGCTTCTGCCAGGTTATTGCTAAATGCAATGTTTGAAAATCCCACAAGTGCAGCTGCCACCGCTGAGTTTTGAATAAAGCCTCTTCTGTTCATGATGTTTTTTTTCAAAGATAAGTTTATTGATTTTTTACTTCACATTCCAAAAAGAAAAAGCCACATCCGAAAATGTGGTTTCGGATGGGCAAGTAGAATATCTTAAGTCGATTTGATTCAGAATTCCCGCTCTTTCGGAACAACGATCCACATGATCAGATAGATCAATACTCCGGGAAATAAGACGGTAAAAAAGGTAGCTAAAGCAAAAATAAGCCTTACAACAGTTGGATCAACAACCATGTATTCGGCAATTCCTCCGCAGATTCCGGCAAGCATTCTGTCTTTGCGCGAACGGATGAGTCGTTTAGGTGAATTAAGTTCCATATCAGTTTTATTTAGCGTTTTCGTCTTCGTCTATCTCGTTTTCCTGGTTGAAAAGCTCTTCCTCGTATTCAAGTTCAAGATCCAAAAATTCCTCTGCTTGTTCGAGTAATTCTTTTTTCAACTCTTCGCTGGCGGGTTCATCATCAATCCAGTGAATTTCCTGATCCACAGTAAATGATTCAATATTTGAGCCTACGATAAAACGGGGTTGCTCGTTATGGATTACAAAGATCCTGTCGGGTAAAACCTGCGAATTGTCTGCTAATAGAAATTTAGGTAACATGATACTTATTTTTTGAGATTAAAATGTTTGCACAACATTTATTGCACAATCAAAAATACAATATTTTAGTTGACATGAACACATTTTAATAATAATTTGCTGTTACATTTTCAATTGTATAAGGTGCTGATTAATTGATGTATGTAATTCTTCTTAACGATAGTGGGGAAAACATATGAATCTATTTCATCTTCTAAGTATTTAAATGATACGAATATAGAATTTTGAAGCTGATTTTCTGGTTGTTTTACAATACTGATAATCTGCTTAAATTTCATATTTGAGACCGAGCAGATGGCTTTCGGAATTGCTCAATATTTATACTTTTACGTCCTGACAGTAACTAAAGGGTGACTCATGCGACAATTAAACGAATTTTTGGCAACCATCGACAGCTATATTGGGGGATCGCAGTGGTTTGTTTATCTTCTTTTGGGCACGGGCCTTTTTTTTACCATCTATTTAAAATTTCCGCAGTTCAGATATCTGAAGTATGCATTAAAGATTGTAATGGGGAAGTTCGATCGCCCGGGTGATAAGGGTGATGCTTCACATTTTCAAGCGCTTACTGCTGCATTGTCGGGTACAGTTGGGACAGGAAATATTGCCGGTGTTGCTTTAGCTGTACACTTGGGTGGGCCTGCTGCTCTTTTCTGGATGTTAATAACAGCACTCGTTGGCATGACGACCAAATTTGTTGAGGTAACTCTTTCGCACAAATACCGCGAACAAACTTCAGACGGAACGATGGCCGGCGGACCGATGTATTATATGAAAAATCGTTTGAATATGAGATGGCTGGCCGTTATTTTCGCGGTGGCTACCATTTTTTCAGCTTTTGGAACTGGTAGTTTACCACAGATTAACAGCATTTCAAACGCGGTATTCTCGACCTGGGGAATTAGCAAAATTGTTACCGGAGCTGTTTTATCCGTTATTCTCGGATTGGTGATTATTGGCGGTATACATCGTATTGTGAAAGTAACTGATAAACTGGTTCCGGCGATGGCTTTGATTTATTTTATCGGATCCTTTTCCGTAATACTTTACAATTATCAGAACATCATTCCTTCGTTGTATGCTATTATCCATGATGTATTTACAGGATCAGCGGCTACCGGCGGATTTTTAGGAGCCGGATTTGCTTTTGCATTTAACCGTGGTGTCACGCGCGGACTATTTTCGAACGAAGCAGGGCAGGGGTCAGCCCCGATTGCTCATGCAGCTGCAAGGGCACACGAACCGGTTTCAGAAGGTTTAGTTGCTTTGCTGGAGCCATTTATCGACACTGTCATCATTTGTATGCTTACCGGAATGGTTTTGCTTTCGTCGGGAGTTTGGAAGGAAAAATTTCAAAACAGGTTTCAATCATCAGATATGCAGGTGCTCGCCGTTCGATTCGATGAGAAAGTTCCAAAGGATATTGACGCATTGCGGCAGCATCTTGCAAGAACAAAGGTTCAGCAAACCTATACGGGTAAAATTGCGGTTCAAAACGGAAAAATTGAGACAAATATCACGTTAATTAATGCCAGGTCAATTGCTGAGGGTGTGCTTATCTATACAAATGAAAACAAAAGGTTTTCAGGTAATGTTGAAGTGAAAAGTGGCATTATTCAAAATAGCGATAATTTTATTGTAGAGGGTAAGTCGTTGTTGCATAGTGCGCCACTAACAAATGAGGCTTTTGCAAGAAGTTGGCTGGGAGATTATGGCAAGTACATTGTTGCCATCAGTCTTTTATTGTTTGCCTTTTCAACGGCGATCTCATGGTCATATTATGGCGATCGGGCCGTAACTTATTTGTTTGGTGTCGAAAAAGTGATCTACTATCGGATATTCTACATCATTGGCTTTTTTATTGCATCGTTTGCCGACACAACAATCGTCTGGACGCTTTCGGGAATTACCATTGCATTTATGACAATTCCTAACCTTATTGGTATATTGCTGCTTCGCAAAGAGATGAAATCGGAGGTTGGACTATTTTGGAAGGAGTATGCCAATCGGTTTCCAGATGAGAAAGTCCCCAAATAATTTAGTATTCTTTTGAGCTTTATAAGTTCACATTCATCTTCTGCAAGCAAAATGCTGCAACATAAATGTGACATAATAGCATATAGATGAGCTAAATATGTCAATACTACACTCCTCTAAAACGCGTTTCTGCCAAAATGCCATTCTTGTAATTTTTCCTTTTTTCTTATCTTTTTGAAAATTAATCAGTTGTTTTTCCTTGATTTTAACCCTTCGTTTTTCTGGCATTTTAGTTGTAAAAAGTTAACTGTAACCTCGCTAAGAAGGTTGAAAGTTTAACAATTAATGAATGGAGGATTAAGTTATGACACTATTAAAAGCTTCAGAAAGAATGTTTCCAACGCTTCCATCTTTTTTGGACAATTTTCTTTCAAGAGATTGGAATTTTAGTGGTTTCAATTCCTAAACGGGAAGAGGTAAAACCAAAACCTGCGAAAGAAATTGATATTATGTGATTTTAGATTGGACCGCTCTCTCCTGAGGGCGGTTTTCTTTGAAAGTGGCTATTCTTCCCGATGCAATATATTTACCTCTTCTTTTAGCACTTCCTGAATTTCGACAAAGTTATCTTGCAGTTGAAGCATATTTTCAGCAAAAAATGCAAAGATAACATCCCAGTCACTGATCTGGTAAAGGTTAACTCCGCGCTTTTCGACATATATTCTGCAGACTTCCTGCTTATTGGCATTGAGGTAACAATAATTCCAGGTTAAACCCTTCGAAAAACCTTCTTCAAGCAGTATCCGATATCTTTCGACCAATTCGTAAACGCGTAAACGGCGGTCTTCTGACTTGTGATTAATCTCAAGCGCAACCATTGCAAAATCCTGGTCAATATCGAATTTTAGATCAATATGACTTATTTTGGTATCGTGCAGCATCCATTTTTTCTTGCGCCAGGCAAGGTCTGGGATGGTATCGCAATATTCATCAAACTGCGACCAAAACCTTTGAACATGTGCTTTTCTCTCCTCTTTCGTGAACATGCAATAGTTATACGTTTATTGAGTTTTCGATAGTTGGTTGATAATTAAACCAGCGATGGTAAAACCGAAATGATGAGAACAAAAGAGGAATTCCCATTGTGATATATGCCAGCGAAAGAGCAGCTAAAGGGACGATGGATGTTTTACGGAGAAATACTCCTAACGATATCATTCCTAACATCATCAGGTAACTTCTGGGATTGAAGAACTCGTAAAACTGATGGCGATTTCCGTTCAGAGTAATGATCCGGTAAACATGTTTGCGCGAAATCTTTAAAAATACAAGTACGAAGAAAATTAATCCAATGCAAATGCATCCAATGATTTTCTCCCATGAGAAACCGGATGAAGCTTCTAGCATCGAACTGCCTCTGTATAAAAGCATTCCACCGGCGAATGTCCAAATGATAGCCGCCTCTAATAAAAGAGTACGCTTCGAGACGCTAAAGGTTAAATATTTTGATGAATTCATTTTGTTTATATTAAAAAAAGAGCCTTACATTTACAGTAAGGCTCTTTTTTTTCAATAGCTTGATTTAGGGTGTAAAAACTATGCTAGTTTTACATTTACCGCATTCAATCCTTTTCTTCCTTCGGTTACATCGAAGGTAACATCGTCATTCTCTCTGACTTTGTCAATAAGACCAGTTACGTGTACGAAATACTCTTTTTCGGAGTCATTGTCTTTGATGAATCCAAAACCTTTGGATTCGTTGAAAAATTTTACTTTACCTGATTGCATTTTATTATTTTTTTAATCGCGACAAATATAACTTAAAATGATGAAATCCAAAGAATTTTAAAAAGAATATTCGTTTTATCCCAAAAAATTACCTTTATTAACAAATATTATTTAGATATCAATAAACTTCGATATTTGAAATGAGTGGCGAGGCTTTTGATGCCGTTATTTCAATTTTAATTTTTTCGGTTTCAACCGGTTCAATTTTCAAAATTCTTTTATAACCGATAGTCGAACCTTTTGTTACCTCCACCCAATTATTATTCTTCCATGCATAAACAGCAAATCCTTTAACTCGTTGACCCAGTTTAATATATTCCTGTAAGGTCACGTATTTCACTGTTTTCTTTGATCCAAGATCAATTATGAGATTTCCTGTGTCAACGTCATCATTTGTTGCCCAATAGGTTTCCTTATTTCCATCATTAACGTTAGATGCTGCATAAAGTTTTGAATTTCCCCGCCAGGTGTCCGATTTTACAACGCAATGGAGTGCAAGGTTATTTTTAAAGGCATCGTCGATCAGCTGCTTCCATTCTCGCAATGCTTTAACGTCATTTTCGTGGAATAAACCTCTGCGATCGGGTGGAATGTTTAAGATCAGATTTGCGCCTCTACCGACTGATGAAAGGTATATCTCGAAAAGCTTTTCAGGCGATTTTACTTTTGTATCTTCTTCTGCATGGTAAAACCATCCCGGACGTATCGAAACATCAACCTCTGCCGGAATCCAGTTTTTTCCATTTTCTTCTCCTGCATTTAGAATTTTTTCAATACCACTTTTCCCTGCAAAGAGCGTGTCTGAAGTGATAGGCGACCAATTCGTTTCGCCAATGTAACCACTTTCATTACCGCACCAGCGGATGTCGGGACCTGCATCACTGAAAAAAACAATGTTTGGTTCGATTTTTCGCACCATATCTAAGGTTGTTGGCCAGTCATAATACGATGCACCATTAATTTTCCGCTTCTCCTTGGCTCCTCCGTAAAAGCCATCACCGCCATTGGCACCATCAAACCACATTTCGAAGACAGGGCCGTACATTGTGAAAAGCTCTTTCAATTGATTTCTGTAATATTCAACATACGAAGGTGATCCGTAATCGGCACGGTTCCGGTCCCAGGGCGAAAGATAAACACCAAATTTTAATCCGTTTTTATGACACGCATCAGCCACCTCCTTGACAACATTTCCTTGTCCGTTTTTCCATTTGCTGTTTTTTACCGAGTGTTCGGTGTATTTACTTGGCCATAAGCAAAATCCGTCATGATGCTTGCAGGTAAGTACAATGCCTTTCAATCCTGCTTCCTTTACAGTTTTAATCCATTGATTGACATCCATTTCAGAAGGATTGAAAACTTCAGGACTTTCGTCACCATAACCCCACTCTTTTCCTGTAAATGTATTGGTAGTAAAGTGAATAAAAGCATATTGTTCCAATTCCTGCCAAGCCAGTTGCCGATCGGTAGGAACGGGGAAAACGGGTGATGGTGGTGCAACCTGTTTCTCTTTATTGATAGCAAATATTTGGAATACAGATAGAAATAGAAAAACAAGTAAATTTAATTTTTTCATAATTTAAAAAGTATAATTATTTTCTGATCACTGGTTGATGAATATAATGCTTTTCATCCACTCCAAAGATAGCCATTTGCATTAAAAAGGTTCACTTGAAGAAAGTAAAATTGAATTTCATAATAGGAGGGAAGACGAAGCAATTTGTTTGGTTACAGTTGGAAGACGAGTTTCACCATTTGAATAGCAGAAGGGAAGTAATGAGTTGGGGAGAAAAGATAAAGGTTAAAATGCCGAAATAACATTGTTATATCGGCACTTTAACCTTCAATCTATTAAAAGGTATTAATACAGTTTAGCGTGACATTCTGAACAAAGCTTTGTTTTCCATTCGTCATTAATATCAACCGGGTGTTTAAAATCAAGCGGCTTAAATGAGCTTGAAATCTGCATCGTTGTATCCATTCCCTGCGCTACAATTTCGTGACACAAATTACAATCGCGTGAAATTACCTTGCCACTCGCTGATTTATGTCGGTCGTTGTGACAGCGAAAGCAACCATTTGTTTCCATATGTCCCAGATGATTAGGATGCACCGTCCATTTCACACCCATTTCGGGAAAGAAATTCTGACTGTACCCTTCCTCGATACCCGAAATGGTCCGTTCTATTTCTTCCTTTTTCGGTTCAATTAATTTAGGATACATGGTCGTGTAATATTCGTGAACTTGTGTTTTGATGGCGAGCATCGCACTATCGGTTGTTGAATAATCCTGATTCAGTATGTTCATAGCTACAATCTTTACATCAGGCAGTTCGTGTGGAATCTTACCGGAAGTAATCAGTTCGTCAATAAAATCCTGGGGAGCCTTGTAGTTATGCGAAGGTCGGTTGTGACAATCGATGCAATCCATTTTCCGTGTCTCCAGAGTATCGTGCTGAGTGGCTGTCAGCTTTTCTTCGGGATCTTCATAGATGGTTACTTCATTGGTTTTTAAGTTGGTATATTTCACCCAAGGTATTTTCTCCCTGTTACGGAGTGAAGCAATGTATTCTATTTTTACATTCGGATTAATGTGCCAGTGAATTCCCTGAGCAATACCTTGGGCACTATTACTGGCGCTGGTTTTCATCTGAAGGTGAACGTTCCATGCGGTTGTTGTCTCATCAGCCAGGTAGGATATAATATTCTTTTGTTTCCTGTCATAAAACTTTTCTGGCCAGTGACAATGTTCACACGTTTCCATAGCCGGGCGTAAATTCTGAATAGGGGTTTCAATCGGACGAGGTATTTGATTCGTTAAAACAGCGTATACCTGGTACATGCCGGTCACTTTGCTTCTGACATACCAACCGGCTCCAGATCCAACATGACATTCAACGCACCTTACCCTCGAATGTGCCGAATTTTGATAGGCTGTATATTCGGGCTTCATGGTTGTGTGACAAAGTTTTCCGCAAAACTCGTTGGTTTCGGTAATTTGAAAAGCCTGAAAACTGCCGATGGATGACAAAATGGCCAAACAAATTGTCCCCACAAGAAAAATAGCAGCAGCGTTTCGTGTCGCAGGCTTATTAAAATCCCAAAGCGGGTAATCGGGAGTTCCCGGGATTTTTCGCTTTTCCTGTTTTTTAGCCCTGTACATACCGATTGGTATTAAAATAAGTCCAAAAACCATTAGAGCAGGAAGAACCATGTAAATAAAAATGCCCAGAAAAGAATTGTTTGATTCAAAGAGGGTAGAAATCAGAAATAGCAGTAAGATAATCAGCAAACTGATAATTGCAATTGTAGCGCCTGCTATTGTTAACAGATTTTTAGTTGATTTTGGCAAATGCATGTGATTAAAATGAATCGGTTAAACCTGTATTGGGATAAGCGGAATAAGAAAAATGGTGCAAAATTGTGTTTGCAACAATTCTGGAAACTGTTCTTCTTTAAAAACAAGGAATAAGTATTGAAACTATTTTTCAGTTTCAATACTTATTCTTTCTTTGCTATTTGAGAGTACGGACAAAATTAACAATTGCCCAACGATCTTCTTCTTCAGTAATTTTTTTATCAAAAGCGGGCATTTCATCACGTCCCATAATTGATTGGTAAAATACTTCTCCATCAGTCTGAGCCTGAAATTTAGCGTCCTTGAATGAACCAATTTTCGTTTTTAAGCTCGATGCTTTTGGTCCGTCGCCCAATCCGACACCACCATGGCAAGATTTACAATGTTTGGCGTATAGCATTTTCCCAACATTTGCGGAAGTTGCATCACCTTTGGCGGGATTTTTCATTGCTTTGTAATTTGCCGGAATTGACCATGCCGCACCAACTTTTTGATCTTGCGGAGCTACAAATGCAAATAATACAATCATACCGAAAATTCCACCTGCACTCCAGAAAAGACGAATCAGATTCTTTTTCATAATTACATTTTTTAAATTTAACTTCAATTACAAGGTATTAAGGCAATCAAATAAAATCAACTCAAATATACTAATAATATTTGTGTCAATGCTACAATCAGAATATTGATAAGTTAACGGCTAAAAATAGAAAGGTTGTCAGACTAAATTGAATTGTGTTGATTGATATAATCAAATTTTTAAGTTGATATATACTAAATAATTGTGGGTTATTTAAACGAAAAACCCTGACTTAAATAAGTTAAGTCAGGGTTTTTGGAGTTATGGTATTGTTTCTAAATTGCGGACAAGGTATCAATGCCCATTGAGGTCGTGAAAGCCATTTAATATGCTTTTAAAGTTATTGAATGGATGTTTACCAATTGAAGCAACATACAAGTGTACAACTAAAAAAATTGAAACCAGAAACCCCAGACTTGCATGAAAGATAGCTGTCATAAATATTCCACTCACCGAATAGACTTTCTCGATAATTAATTCAGGGAATAGAAGTGCTAAACCAGTGATAATTAATCCGGGAACGAAAAAGTACATTGTGATTAAGTACGAAACTTTTTGCATCGGATTAAACTTCCGTTTTTCGGATAATGGGAAAGGGGGTTGTTCATGTTTAAACAATCCGGAAGTATAATAGCCAATTTGTAAATTAAGTCGTTTAATCAATCCCTTTAATTTAAGCCGGTAATATTTGTGGTTGTTAGTCAGCATATTACCAAAAAAGAAAAACAAATAGTTAAAGCTAATGATAATTCCGGCTATATTATGAAGGTTAACAGCCAATTCGAAATTCATTATTTCAAATTTGGGACTGGAAAACTGCATATTTATTCCGGTGTAAATCAAAATAAGGATTCCTAACGCATTGACTCCGTGCCAAATTCTTAACCAGATGGGATAAAAATAGATTTTATTTTCAGAGGTCATGAAATTATTTTTTAATGATTCTAAAGATTACATGAATACAGATACCGGTCAATGCCAATAAGAATATAATAATACTGATTCGATTTAGCCAATCGTTCTGGTAAGCTCCAATTACATATGACTTATTTGAAATGATGGAATTGAGTTTACCTGACTGTGATCGGCGTTGAAGATTTTTATATTTATACAATGACGCTTCGAGCATCGAATTTTTTGAATGGCACTCCACACAATTTTTTAATGCTTTTTCTTTTGGAAGAATATTGTGAGAAACCGACAGGGAGTCAACGACCTGGGTATGGCACTCAATACATCTTATATTCTTAAAATGAAGTTCCTGATTAGGTAGCCACGCGTGAATCTGCGAAAGAGCTGGTTTAAGTGTGTCTGAAAGCAATTGAAATTTAGAGTTATTACTGTGGCACGACATGCACATTTCGTTGCTGAAGCTTACGATGTCATCAACGACATAACTTGTACGTGATTTGGCCTGGTAATAATGTTGATTGTGACATTTAGAGCAGGTAAAGCTTTCACCACTTTTCTGAAAGTGAACGCTTTTCTGAAATTCCTCGTCAATTTTTTCAAATTGAAAAGCGGCGTATTTTTCATCACCACCATGGCAATCCAAACAAGTACTTAACGGTTCAAGTTTGAGTTCTGCATTATGTGGATAGGTGGTATAATCGGCTGAATGGCAGTCGCTGCATTTAAATTTTGCATGAACACCAGTGGCGAAGTGGTCTTTATCAAGGATATATAACGGATTCATCATCCGTTTATCTTCCTGTTTCGTTAATGTATTGTGAAATGTAAAGGTTTGATTTGTATGACACTTAAGGCACAATTCATTTTCGGGAGCCAGTGCTATCTCCTGTGCCTGAGATTTTTGGGAAATCCCAACGGAAAGCATTAAAAGTAAAAATAGAAAAGAACTTCGCATGACCAAGCTGTTAAATAAAAATGCTGAAGTCCGTAATTTGAACTTCAGCATTTTTTTAAATGAGTATTACTTTAAGGTGCGAATGTAATTTACAAGCGCCCAACGATCTTCTACAGTAGGAATTTTTTTCTCAAAATTTGGCATTTCATCACGACCGATAAATGACTCGAAATAGATTTCGCCATCACTTTGCGCCTGAAATTTGCCATCTTTCAATGAATTGATTTTTGTTTTCATGCTCGACGCTTTGGCTCCGTCACCAAGTCCGGTAGCTCCATGGCACGATTTACAATGTTTTGCATAAAGCATTTTTCCAACATTCTCAGGATCGCCTTTCCCTTTTTGGGGATTTGCCATGCTTTTATAATTGGCAGGAATTACCCACGGTGCACCAGCTTTCTGATCCTGAGGGGCAACAAAAGAAAAAAGAACGACAGAAGTCATAATTACTACTGCACTCCCAAATAAATTTTTCAATGTCTCTTTCATATTCTTAATATTTACGAATTAATACTTTAGCAATGTAACAAAAATCTTACCAAATCTCACAAATGCCTCTTCGTATTAAAAGCCATATAAACGGGTAATGACAAAACCAATGGCAATTTGGCTCTCATTGAAATCATTTTGATTCCACATGATAGTTTCCTGAGGCAACAGACTATTTGTTGTTCCCATGTATATCTGGAAGGCGTGTGAACTTGTGGCAATTTCATATCCAATAGCCAGATTTGGTTTTGGATGATTGGTCCATTCAAGCTGTTCTGAGATCTGCTTGATTTTTAATGGCATATCATAATTGAAGATAATCGATCCCTGTGGAGATACTTTTATACGACCATTAAAATGAACGCCAACCTTATCGTGATCGTAAAGAACGCCAACCGAGTTATAATGCGTAAAGCTAACTCCGGCCTGAACCGACAACCAATCGGCAAATTTGCGACCAATAATTAATTGTGAAAAATAACTTAACCGATCGGGAAATTGGAATTTCTTGTATAACTGCTGATGTGTACCAACCCGAACCTGGCCAGACTCAAATGCACTGATATTTCTACCATCGATCGCCACATCTCCATACAATGCAATGGCAACAGGAAATGTGTTTTTACGGGTTTGCTGAAAGATTGTCCATTTAACATTAAGATCGGTCGCCATGTTTTTCCTGGTGATTCCTGCACCAATCTGAAAATTCTTTATTGGGACGTAGTTCAAACCTATTCTGATATTTGAGCCCGGAGCATATATTCCCCATAAATCGGAATGACCATTTTCAACGGTTCCGAATTTATGCTGGATAACAGCTTCAAGTGTATTGACGGTAGGTATAACAGTTGTTTGCGCATCAATAAGATAACCGCTCTCGAAAGGTGATCGTACTGGCTTATCATTTCCTTTAACTCCGGTAGAATCAGTTGCCTCATCCTGAGCAAACGAAATTGTCGAAATCAGGGAAATAAGAATTATAAATAAGATATTTTTTTTCATTTCTGCGATTTTAAATGGTTGCACTAATTGTTTTTAGCTCCTTCATTTATCCATGCAAGTATAGTCGCAGCTTCAGTTGCTGTGTAACCTTTCCACGAATGTGAACTACTTCCAGGCACTGAATAGATTTTACTGGTATTAGGACTGCTGATACTTACATATTTCGTCATTATTTGGGCATATGCACTGGCGGCGCTTAAATCGGGTGGCGTGGCTCCTGATTTATGACAAGAAGTACATTTGTCACCTGCTGAAAAAATAGGCGCTATTTGAGTTGAAAATTTGATCGGCTCATCCCCATTGTCGATTACAGGAACTTCTACAGGAATAATGAAATCGTATTTGCAGCTAAATACAGACAATGCAAGTAAAATTGCAACAAAGAATATTGAACGTTTTTTCATGGTATTCATTTTTAATGTTAATACAAAAAAAGACTTCAGTTTTTAGTAAAGAAGCCTTTTTTATATTTGTTTACGATATACCTATTAGAGTTTGGCAATTGAATTGGTCAATAATGCTTTTGTATAAGCAAAGTTGTGAATTCCCAAACTGTAATCTCTTAAGCATAACTGGAAGTTGACCAGTGCTCCAAATTGTGCATTTGTCAGAGTAAGAGTTGGCAATGTGGAATTATATAATTTTTGTTCTGCTGACCATGTTGCAGGAGGATTTCCGACAAATTTGAAACTGCTTGTGTTGTATGTCTGACCAGTAGGATTGGTAATCGGATCGTAGACATTTAGATAACCATCGTAGTTGTTAGTTGTTAAACCAATCCATAAATTGGCTTCAGCATCATTGCTTCTGTTCAGAATATCAACACCACCAATTGTAAGTTTTGCAGCCAGGGCATTTAGGAGATCTTTGATTTCTTTACGTGGATTAACCCAAAGCGTAGTGTTTGTTGCTGTAATTGCAGTTGAATGGCAACCTGTGACACTACAAGTGTTTAAATTTCCCTTTGCAGTGAACGTGTGACCACCAGCTCTACCGTTCATCGCCCCCATGTGACAATCGACACATGAAGCAACTGTTGTATGAGCTGAATTGGTGTAAGGTAATGTTCCCGCAAATTCTACACCGCCCATACCTGCATAAACTGCACCCGCCGTACCATAATGGGTATGCATACGGTAACTTGGACGTACTTTATCTGTTGTGTTAGGGCTTTCCGGCGTACCATCGTACATGATTCCTGTTGGATCTGCAGCAATGGCAACATAGTCCTGAACATTTGTGGTTAAAGCATTCACAAATGGACGAGGTTGATGACATTTTACGCACAAGTTACTTTTTCCGCCATCAGCTTTGAGGTCAATGGTTTTTGTTCCACCCCACATCGTCATTGATACAGGAGCGACAGTGGTTAAAGAAGGTAGATCAGAAGAACCAAAGGTAGCATGGATTGCACTGTGACAAGTTGCACAACCTAAATCGCCATAAGCGGCTGAGGGAATGGTTGCGTATTTGTTATCATACCTATTTGTCGTAGTATTTAGTACAAATGTTGATGGAATATTGTTTTTAACTACATATTTAAATGCTTCCTGAGCATGACATGGAGTGCAAGTCGTATTTCCTGCTTCTTCGAAAGCAGCTTCTCCATAATTGTGTTTTGACAGCTGAAATTGAATAGCAATTAAATCAACCTGCGTAGGTGAATGGCAAATTTTGCAAGTTTCATTTGCATCTTTTCCATCTTTACCTGCAGTTCCTGCAGTTCCGGCAGCTCCGGTCAGACCCATCGGGCCTTCCTTAACACAAGATGGGGCTAAACATGCAATTACAATAGCGTAAAGCAAAAGGCGGGTAACATTTTTAAGTTTCATAAAGTAAGTATATTAATGGTTTCTATGATATTCGCTATAGTTGTTAATTCGGAGAAATTCTTTTGGATCTGCTAAACACCACAAAATAATCATATATTATTCTGTAATGGATTTAAAGATTTTCTGTTTGAATTAATCTTTTACTGTATTTGTTTCTGAGGTAAAAGTATAATAGCGATGGAAATAAACAAATGCAAATAGGTTGATATGTTCACTATACAACACGAATTAATAATAGAAAAAAAATTGACATATATCAATATAATATTGATGTATTTCAATTAGCCATTTCTGCTAATTTCGATAAGATCTTCTTCCTTAATTACATTGATGGTGTTTCGGGAGTGATTTATGATGCCGGAGTCTTCAAATTCCTTTAGGTTACGGATAAAGCTCTCCTTGGTCATTCCCGACATTTCGGCAAGTTCCTGTTTGGTAAGAACAAATTGAAATGGATTTGACAAGTAAATTTCGTTTTTTAAATACAGAAGCGTATCAGCAACTCTTCCTGGCATATATTTATGAATCAGGTTTATAAGAGTTTTGTGCATTTTAATGTGTTGTCCATTGTACAATCTCATCAGGTCCATGGCGAACATGCTGTTAACTGACAATACATTAAACATTTTTGAAGTCTCAATAAAGCAACATTCAATATCGGTCAAAGCTGAAACTGTAAAATGATGTGAATCATCAATAATGGTTCCACCACCTGTGAAAATATTGTTGTCTTTGATAATATCTACGATTATATTCTTCCCCTTTGGTCCTTCAGATACGACTTTCGCCATGCCACTCTTCATGCATACAAGGTGGGTTAATGGGGTATTTTGTTTAATGATTGTCTCTCCGGCGCGAAATTTTATCTGTCGCTTATTATCCATCACAGAGCGTAACTCCTCTTTGGTGAGATTGTTAAATATATGGGTCACGCCACAATTTTGGCGGTTAAGACAGCAATCAGATGTACAGCCCAGGCATTTATCGCAGTTATTTAAAGATCCAAATGCAGACATATAGATATATTAATTTGTAGGCGAATGTAGAATAAATATTCTGTATTTAATAATACATGGTTTTTGTTGAAAACAATCAACACTATTTCACAAGCTTTGTTTTATAAGATTTTATCAGTATATTAACAAATTAAGTCCAACAAGTGTTTCTTTATCTGCCAATTATTTGCTGCTTTTTATTTATTTGTATTCACCAATTAATATCGCTGAAACATTCCACGAACTAAAACTGCCTCCTTCACTTTCGCCCATTGGAATTGCCACCGAAAATTTGTGCTTTCCGGGTTGAATTTCGGAAATTGGATAATAGACAGGATTGGTAGCAGATCCAGGGCACCAGCCCGATCGACTGTAATCACTTGATGATGTCCCATTCCAGAAATTTCCTGATGCAGGGTTGTATTTCCGGTATGTGGCACAGTCGCATCTCCAGGGTGTAATCTGAAATAAAACCTTTCCATCGATTGAAATTGTATTCATTTTCTGATTAAACTCATCGCCTCCGTCCCATCCTCCGTGGCCTGTTGTAATATAACGCATCCGGATATTTGTAACACCCTCAGGAATTGTTGCCTCCACATTCAGCGTATCGTTTTCGAACATGGTTCCGTACTCTTGCCCCGACATTTCCATCACATTCAGCGTATTGAAAAGTGGCATCGTCCAGTATTTCTTAGCTGGTTTCTCCGATACTTCCATACTCCCCGGGTAATATTTTAATTTCAGACTTACACGATGACCGCCTTTGTCGTAGTTGCCAATAAACACGCCAATCCAACGCTCACCTTGCAACAATGGCAGTAGTTCAGTTACCTCTTGTTTGTATTGTGTGGAGTCCTCCCACTTCTGACCGTATACCGTTGATTTAGCATTGAACTGGCCAATTCCGAAAGAGGTAAAGAACCGCATGATTTCAACGACCGGTGAATAATCGGAGGTGGCAACAACTCCCTGGAACGATTTCCCGTTTTTTGCAATGAAAGCAGGTAGCGTATTAATTCCGTTTTTCAATCCATCCAGAAACGATTTCTCCTTGTCGACGGGGATCATAAAGACGGAACCTGTACGGTCGTAAGCATCGCCATTCGAATGCTGGTACAATTCTGCAAATAATTGTGTTTCGTCCGGTACAACCGGTAATTTTACTTTTTTCAGGATCACTGTTCCTGCCGAATATTTAAAGGTTTTCTGCAAAGTTGTATCGGCTGGATTTACAATATCATTACCGAAACTGATTTGTTCGTTGGTAAATACATTTACTGTTGTAATCAGGTTCTCGGTGATGCGGTATTTGTAGAGTGGCAAACTTAAACTTTCTCCCATTTCTGCAGAAAGAATTGGTTCTTCCTCTTTTTGCTTTAAAGGTTTTACTTCGGTGGCTACAATCTCATAGTTGCCATTCCTGATGATTTTCAATACCAATCCATCCGGAATACCATATGCCATTGACGGTGTCCCCTTTACGCCCAAATGGGTCGTGTACCAGATATCAATTGAGTTTGAACGAAGCGAAGTTTTTAGCTTTTTACAAGTGTATCCAAGAATAACAGCTGTCTCATTGGTTTCGGTGAATACTGGATATTCGGAAAAAGCCAATGGCGTATTAATAATTGGACCGTTCGAAAAACGGGCAACCTGAAAAGTGTTTTTAGTTTCGAAATCAATAAAGCTGGTTTCTTTTGCGATCGTTGGAAGCATTGCTTTTGAATCATTTTCAGTCCATGATCTGGATGCTGTGGATGAACACATGAGCATTGTTTTAGCTCCTTCGGAACGGGTCTTTCCGTTTATAACCACCTGAAAAGTTACTTTAACCATTTCGGGAAGTTTTTTTGGACCGGCAAAACTATGAATTGCAAAAACATGCAGCAGTGCGATAATTATTAGTATTCTCATATTCGTTTCTCAGGTTTAATGTATCTGACCGTTAAAGATAAAAAATTTGCTTAATACGATTGAATTTAAGATAGAGACCGTCTCATTTTGGGTGAGACGGTCTCTTGTAATCTATTCAAAATAAACGATTAATTATTTTGGACCTAATCCGTACTGTGGATTCAGTTTATCAAACCAGAATCTTTCGGTATTTAATTTTACCGGATCCAAAACAGCAGGTGTAATACCCTGTTCTGTAATAGCTGCCATTTTATTGGCATAGTTGATATCATCTTTACCCGGAGTTGCAATAACAAAGCGTCGTGGTATTGTCATTTCGACACCTCCTGCTGCAAACTTTTCCCATGCCAGGTACGAACTACCCTTCTTTGGAATCCCTGAACGGCGTACAGTTGTCCAAACATCACCCGGAGTATTCATATAGTTGATGTATTGTTGAATGTAAACTTTTTCAAGACCATCAGTTGAAAGGTTACAGATTGGTTGTGCCAACAAGGCCGTAATTTCGCCACTCTGCAATTTCGTTGCTCCGGCTGCAGCTTCATCACTGTTTGTATAAACAGGGTCGCCATTGTAATAAGGCATCTGGTTATTCTTTGCCAAAGCATCCATTCTCAATACAGACAATTCAACGCCTTTATTAAAGTATTCCTGTGCTGTTTTGGGGAGTGTTGCTCCCAAAAGTTTAAATTCTGCCAGGAACAAGTTTGTTTCAGCCGAACTTCCGAGCAGTACATTTAAACCCGGATCGTTGTCTTTCAGTTCGATAATACGACCACCCGGTTTGGTAGGATAGGCATAATTGTAAGTGGTTCGAACCATTTTTTCAGAATAAAGCGAAGTTGAGGCATAAGTTTTAATTATTCCACCTACAGTCAGTTTATTCAATTCAGACTGATTGAAATAAATATTGTTTACAGGATCCTGTTTGGCATCGGGAGATAATGGCGCACCGAAGTAGCGTACCCATGGTTCTCCTGGAGCTTTCCAACCTGTAAACTTTTTATTCGCATCAACATTTACATATTGAGC
>Ga0209724_1001714_pt1 | contig 19621 bp, 10 predicted proteins | sample grotaG_FD_184143 | JGI IMG/M metagenome (GOLD analysis project Ga0209724, IMG submission 184143) | Glacier valley bacterial and archeal communities from Borup Fiord, Nunavut, Canada, to study Microbial Dark Matter (Phase II) -... | ecosystem: Environmental > Aquatic > Freshwater > Ice > Glacier ...
CAACGCTCAACCCGAATGATATTGAGTCTACCACTATTTTAAAAGGGGCAAATGCTTCTGCTTTATACGGTGCTGATGGGGCAAATGGGGTAATTATTGTAACAACGAAGAAAGGCACCAATGGACAGCCTTTGATCAACTATTCATTTACCGGTCAGGTTGAGGAACTTTCTTATTTACCCCCTCAAAATACTCAATTCGGAAGCTACGGTGGTGAAGCAGCAGGGTCTATAAATGGTGTTACCGGTAGTGCTGGACAGTATCCTTCAACGGATAGAAATGGCTTTTACCTTTACCAGCCATATGAGAATCAGAGCTTTGGCCCGCTATATAATGGCAAATTAGTACCATTGGGTGGTCCGGTTCAAATACATCATCCAGATGGTTCTACTACCATAGATACATTAAAAGTTCCGTATAGCTATCATGGCAAAGGTGTTCGTGACTGGTTTAACAAGGCATATACCATACAGCATGATTTTAGCTTTTCAAACGGGAATAAGGATAATGGGTTTTATTTCTCTGTTCAGGATGTAAATAAGACAGGTATTGTGCCCAATGAAAAATATGAAAGAACAGGTTTCAGGGTAAACGGGACTAATAAAAAAGGAATATTCTTCATTAATTACAATGCGAATTACAGTAGAATATCAACCCAGGAAGTCGGTGGTTCTTTTTTTCAGGGCAGACCCTATTACTTCAATGCTTTTCAAACTCCAGGGCAGGTACCTGTTAATCTTGAAAAGAATATTGATGGTCCATATGGTGACGTGAATGGTTTTTACAGCAGTTATGCACCAAACCCTGCGTGGCAGTCAAACCATTCGTTCATAAGAAATAAAGATGACCGTTTTTTAGGTGGTGTTTCTATCGGAATTAAACCTACCGACTGGTTAACGCTGACAGCAAGAACAGGAATAACATATGATGGGTATTCTTCAAAGTCAACGATTGATGCGGTGAAATTCAGTACTTTTGCCCTGACTGATCCCACAGGCACATCAGATATGGCATCCCAGCTTAAATTTGTTCCAGCGGCTACATCATTATTTGCAGGCAATACAACACAGATTTCAGCTGATTTTCTGGCGAATTTCAAGAAAAAATTTAACGATTTTTCTGTTGATTTAACCTTGGGTGCCACCACAAAAGATAACACGAGAAAGTTTGAATCACTGTCAGCAGCTTCACTTGTAATACCCAATTTCTTTAATATAAGTAATGTGCAGGGTGTTCCCGGATATAGCGAGTTTAGCTCACAAAGGCGTTTAATAGGAGGGTTTGGTGATTTAACGGTTGGATATAAAAACTGGTTATTTCTAAACGTTACCGGAAGAAAAGATTATACCTCATTATTGAGCGTTGCGAACAGATCTTATTTCTACCCGCAAGCCAATTTAGGTTTTGTCTTTACCGATGCACTACCTTTCTTAAAGGATAATAAAATTCTTACCTATGGTAAACTATCAGGTAGTATTTCTAAGGTTTACCAGGTTAGTATCCCAGAATACAGCTTGAGAAATTTCTATGTGCTGGGAGCTGGTTTCCCATTTGGTTCACAAGCAGGATATGGGCAGTCATCAAGTACTCTTGATCCAAATTTGAAACCTGAGCAAACCCTGGCTAAAGAAATTGATATTGAACTGGGTTTCCTCGATAATAGAATTAATTTCAAGGCTGCTTATTACAAAGAAAATACTAAAGATCAGACTTTACCTGTTGATATCTCTGCTGCAACTGGTTTTACCAGCGCACAGATTAATACAGGAGAACTTGAAAATCACGGTTATGAGTTTGATTTAAATTTTGCCCCAGTTGTAAGTTTAAATAATGGTTTTAGATGGGATTTCGGTGCCAATCTAAGTATTGTTCAAAATAAAGTTATTTCTCTGTATAAGGGGCTGAAAGAAATTGCTATTCTAAATACCCTTAATTCCTCATTTTCTGGGAAAGCAGATATATATGCTATCGTAGGCTCACCCTATCCTATTCTTAAAACACCTGATTTCTTAAGGGATAAAATGGGTCGGGTAATTGTTGATGGGAGTACGGGCTTACCAAGTGTTGACCCTGTTCTAAAAAATGTAGGTCAGACCAACCCTAAATACAGACTTGGTTTAAATACATCATTCAGTTTTAAAGGGCTGAGACTTTCAGTAGTTGCTGACTATAGAGCTGGAAATGTTATTTTGAATGGTATTGGTCAATCACTTGATTTTGGCGGGACTGATGCACATTCAACCCAAAATGGACGGCAGCGCTTTGTCTGGCCCAATTCAGTACTACTGAATGCTGATGGAACTTCAAGCCCAAATAAAAATGTAACTGTGAATGATGGTGGTTATACACTTTATTCAGGGTTTTTGAATTCTGCAGGTGCCGCTGGTACTCCGTATGTGACCAGTGCTGCGTTTTGGAAACTAAGAGAACTTTCTTTGAGTTATACTATTCCGCAAAGATGGCTTGATCAGACAAAATTCATCAAGAAAGCTTCAATAGGGCTGGTAGGTCGTAATTTATTAATGTGGAGACCAAAGTCAAATACATTTACCGATCCAGAATTCAGTGAGGATAATAGTAATGCAACTGGGTATACTACTGTAAACCAGACCCCACCAACAAGGTTATATGGTATTACTGCAAGCATCAGTTTTTAATTCTAAATAGGAAAAATCATGAGAAATAAACTTATATATATGATGATTTTTGCAGCGTTCCTTGCGGCTTCCTGCAAAAAATATCTGGCGGTAAATGATCCGAACCCAAATAATCCGGTTTCAGTTACTCCAGATTTACTCTTACCCGGGGCATTGAATAAAACAGTCAATATGATGACGGCCACTTCCGACGGAGCAAATCTGAGTTTTGATTTTCTGGGTTGGTGGATGGGCTACTGGTGTGTTTCAGGAACGTATGTGCCTGCAACAATTGATCTTCAGTATGCTGAGCCAAATACCTATAAGCAGGAATTATGGGAAAATCTATACCATAATATCAATGATTATAAGAATCTCGAAAATGCAGGAGTGGTAAGCACACAGCCATTTTATACAGGAGTTGCAAAAATCATGGAGGCCTATGATTTTCAAACGCTCGTTGATTTATGGGGTAATGTTCCATATTCCCAGGCGTTGAGAGGAACAAACCTGTTACTTCCTAAATATGATGATGCCCAGACTATTTATAATAGTTTGTTAAAACAGATTGATACGGGCATAGTACTAATTAAATCAGATATGGTTACTACTGCCGGTGGTAATGATATCATGTTTGGGGGTGATCATGGTAAATGGGTACGGTTTGCTAATACCGTCAAACTGAGAATTCTTATCCGGCAGTCACAGGTTCCAGGCATACAAACCCTTGTAACAGCAGAATTGGGAACAGTAGGTTCAGATGGTTATTTAATGCCCAAAGAAGGTGCTTATGTAAATCCAGGATATCAAAATTCAACGGGTAAGTCAAATCCATTTTGGGCACAATATGGCTATAATGTAAGTCTGGCTACTACTGGTAATAACCAGTATTACAAAGCAGCAACTTATGGGATTACCTTTTATCAAAATACCAAGGACTCGCGCATTGGTTATTTTTATGCGCCATCAGCTGTAAAAAGCACCAAATACCTGGGTGGCGTATTTGGAGATACTGGTGTTCCTGGTGAATCAGGAATTGGTGGCAATGGTTTAGATGGCGGTGCAACTATTCAAGATGCAACCCTACCTACTCCCTCAGGACTGCTACAAGGCTCTTCATCTGCGGCAGTGCTGATCTCGTCCTTTGAAAGTCAGTTTCTTCAATCTGAAGCAGCATATCGTGGCTGGATCTCCGGTGACCCACAGGCATTGTATAATGAGGCAATTACCGAATCGTTTGAATACCTTAAAGTTCAAAGTGCTGATTCAGCAGCCAATGCGTATTATTCACAGCCTATAAATAATGTGAATTACGCCATCAGCACAGATAAACTGCAGGCAATCATCACCCAGAAATGGGCCGCTTTGAATGGAATTTCGATGTTAGAGTCCTATGATGATTTTCGTAGAACGGGTTTTCCAAACGATCTTCCACAATCGGCCCAGGCTAATCATCCATTTCCCAGAAGGCTACTTTATCCACAAACAGAACAATCAACCAATGCAGCGAATGTACCTGCAACACCAGCAAAAATATTTTGGGTAACTCAATAATCAGATCATGAAAAGACAACAATATATACTTTTTGCCTTTCTTGCTATAGGAGCAATGTTCGGCCTTGGCTCCTGCCTGAAAGATCCTGGAAGGCTTGATTTTTCTCAATCAGGACCGGTTATTGAATTTCCACTACCGTATACCTTGGCTGGAAAAAACCTGCGGATACTGAACCCACTGGTAAGTTCAACGGCACAGGTGTATCCGATTGATTTAAATATTGCATCACCAAACTTTCTTCCTTATGATGTGACTGTCAATGTAATAGTAGATCCTAATGGGATAAAAAAATATATTGCCATACAAGAAGCATCAGGAGATAGTACACAATATATTGCTCCACCTGCTTCTGCCTATAGTTTTACACCTACTCAGGTTGTGATTCCAAAAGGAACTAGAATAGGAACCATCAACGTTTCCCTGATTACATCAGGTCTTGACCTTAGTCAGTCTTATATTTTGCCCCTGACTATCTCAACGGTGAGCCCAACTAGTGTGACTATTTCGGGTAATTTCGGTAGCGAATACTTAAAAATTGCGCCAAAAAACCAGTGGGATGGGGCATATTCTGAAGTTGGGGTGTTTACCCGGCTTGGAGTTTCCAGGGCTATTGAAAATTCTTCACCAACAAAAAGTCTTGTCACAGTAAATGCTAATACTGTTGCAACTTATTTGGCAGATATTACAAGTGACCCAATCAATCTTACCGTTAATGCCGATAATACAGTGACTATCACCCCTCAGGGTAATACTCCTGCACTCGCATTTCCTGGCCCAAATACCTATGACCCCGTGAATAAGATATTTACACTGAACTATTCATATAGTGGTGGAACCAGAACTGGTACAGAACAATTAACGAATACTGGGCCAAACCCCTAAATAACCTTCGTCTTTTATAGAACTGGCTATTTTGGGCTGGTTCTATAAAAGATTTTTTGATTTCTAGTAGATTGCAGAGTCTATCCTCCAACTGGTGATTGTCATGAATCAAGTATTACTTGATTATTCGTGTTAATACTTTCCAGAACACATACATACGGAGCCCTTTCAGCCTCTTTTATGGTAGCATAATCTGTCAGTTATATTTTAGGCAACCATATACCTATGCGATAAGTCAATGGTCTGAATTCGATACTTTCGAAACACACTGCTACGAGTGTTTTCTTTCCGTATAATACGGGCAATAAGGCGCCGGGAAGTCTTCAAACCGCGACGTTATAATTAACCATTTATTCTTGGACTACCATATCGGCCTTTACGTTGCTGATAAATGGATTTAATTTCTGCAACAAGCTGCATATGGCTTTGAGCACTTGGGCCAACTGGTGCAGTTAACCAATAGTAATAACCGCTTACACTCACTTTAAGAACACTACACATCTTCTCTGGCCGGAAATAAATTAGTATATCCCTATACAAAACCGAATGTTTCCCATCTTCCCTGGAAAAGATGCTAACGACTTTTTTTAAGATATTACGTTCTGGGTTTGATTCATGCAATTCCCATTGTAACCGCTTTATCTGCTTTTATTCTTCTGTTAGGGTAGTTCCGTCTCGCTCAATCGGCTCGCCTTGCTTCAGCAATTTTCTCCATTTACCTAACAGACTGTTAGAAATTTTAGGTCGTGAGCGGGTTTCATTTACAGAGCTTTTAACATAGGCCATGTCGACTGCCATTGCCTTGAATTTGCTGTCATATGATCCTCTTTTCATAATGACTTCATTTATTGGTTAGTTAAGATCAATAAAATCTGAATTACTAATACCTCCAGTTAAATGTAACAACCCTACAACCTTCTAAAAAATCTTGCGTTTAATTAGTTTTTACAAACAACAATTTTTAAATATGAAGAAATTTCTACCCAGAAAATGGCTTTTGATTTTAGTTATTTCCCCCTTTCTCTACTTTTCTGGCTACGCACAAAGCGTTATCTCAGGTAAGGTCACATCACGTCAAGATAAACAAGGTTTGGCAGGTGTAACTGTTAAAGAAATAGGAACACCCCAAGGTACATTTACAGACGCCAATGGAGGTTATACACTCACTGCAAGCAGAGGTGCGAGGCTGTCATTCTCATTGATTGGTTTCGAAACTCAGGTTGTTACTGTCGGAAGTGGTAAACTTATTAATATTATTCTGGCCACGCAAAGTACTTCAATATCAGAAGTGGTTGTGACTGCGCTGGGAATTAAAAGAGAGCGTAAAACACTATCATACTCTGTAGGTACTGTAAAAAGTGAGCAGATTACCAATAATACCAATGCATTTTCAGCAATTGAAGGTAAGGTGGCCGGTGTTTCTATCAATAGTTCTGGTGGTCAGGTTGGCGCATCTTCCAATATTCTGATTCGCGGTACAACCAGTATTACCGGAAATAACCAGGCCCTGATTATTGTTGATGGGGTGCCGATTGATAATACTGTAAATGTGACAGAAGCAAATACCGGAGGGGCTCCATCTCCAAATAGGGCGATTGATATTGACCCTGCAGATATTGATAATGTATCTGTTTTAAAAGGTGGGGCAGCTGTTGCACTTTATGGTTTGCAAGGAACAAATGGGGTTGTTGTTATTACCACCAAAAAAGGTCAGAAGGGTGTACCTAAAGTTGAATTATTAAGTTCAATTGCATTTGATAAGGTTGACAGGTTACCATTTCTTCAAAACATATATGCTCAGGGCAAGAATGGTAAATTTTTAGGTCCTGATAAAGGTCAAACTAGGTCATGGGGCCCAAAACTTACCGATCTGCGTTATAATGGGGATGCTACTTATAAGTATGATTCAAATGGAGGGCTTGTTTTGGCTACTGATCCTATGGCAACGGTTAAAAAGCCTAATTTTTACAATAACGTAAATAATTTCTTTCAGACGGGTGTAACTTTTAATAACAATATCGCAGTTTCTGGAGGTGGTGATAACGCAGTCTACCGTGTTTCCGCTGGTATTGAAAAGCAGAACGGTATTGTGCCAACAACTTTTTTTCAACGTATAAATTTAAAGACCAGTGGCTCTGCAACAGTTGCTAAAAATATGAAGGTTGATGGTGATATAAATTATATCAATTCAACGGGTAATTTTGCCCAGCAAGGTTCTAACATTTCTGGGGTATTTCTACCACTTTACCGTACTCCGATAAACTTTGATGATAAGAACGGTACCACTAATGTCCATGATCGAAGAGCCTATCAGTTTGCTGATGGTTCTCAGCGTGATTATACGGGTGGGCACTTTAATAACCCGTATTTTGCCTTGAATCAGGATCCATATATTTCTGAAGTAAACCGGGTGATCGGAGATATTAATCTTGCGTACACCCCATTACCCTGGTTAGGCTTTAATTACAAATTAGGGGGTGATATTTATTCTGATAACAGAACCCAGAAATTTGAAAAGGGTGATGTTAGTTCCCCCTTTGGAAAAATCATTTCAGACAATTACCTCTATAAAATTATAAACTCTGATTTTCAGATTAACCTCAAGCACAACATAACTCCAGATGTAACTGCCAGTTTATTAGTAGGTGCCGGAATTTGGTCAAAATCGTATACTCAAACGCAATTAACCGGGTCAAATTTTTTAATACCTAATTTCGTAAACGTTAATAACTCTTCAGCTTTCAGCGGTTTTACAAATCTTCAAACCCAGCATCGTAATTCTTATTACTCAATTTTGAATCTGGCTTATAAAGACCAGCTGTTTTTAGATGCATCTTACCGTGTAGATTATTCAACTGCACTGAATCCGAAGAATAATGCTTTTACCAATCCTGCACTGGGTATGAGCTGGATTTTTACCGAGCTTCCCTTTTTGAAAGATAACTCAGTTCTATCATTTGGTAAGTTAAGGGCTTCATTTGCTACAACTGGTAATGATGCTACACCATACAACCTCCTTAATACCTTTAATTCACAGACTTTTGCAGACGGTTTGACCAATGGTATCACTTATCCGTTTTTAACGAGTATTGGTGGGTTTACGCAAGGTGCAACGCTGGGAAATCCAAATCTTAGAGCTGAAAAGACGTTCACCTATGAATTTGGCGGTGAATTAAGTTTCTTTAAAGACAGGTTAACAATTGATGCTACTTATTATGATAAAGAAGGAACCTCGCTGATTATCAATGTACCCCTGACTGCATCATCAGGCTATGCCACTCAAACTCTGAACGTGGCTTCAATGAGTAATAAAGGTATCGAGCTTGCCCTGAATATTATCCCGGTAAAACTCGATGGCTTTCGGTGGGTTTTAGGAGGTAATTTTTCAAAGAATGTGAATAAGGTAATAAAATTAGGGGTTGATCAGGTAAGCTTTGGAGGTTTTACGGGTATCACAGTAGCCGCTATTCAAGGATATCCTAATCAGAGTTTCTTTGGACCAACCTTCGAGACCGATAACAAGGGTAATCAGGTTATTGATGATGTGAAAACTGATGCAGGTTATGGTTACCCTATTGCAGGTCAGGTAAGTAAATACGTCGGTAATGCATTGCCAAAATGGAATGCGGGTATAACCAACACGTTCACATATAAAGGTATCCGCTTATTCGCCCTGATTGATATTCGTCATGGTGGTTCATTATGGAATGGTACAGAAGGGGCTTTAATTTCCTATGGTAAATCAGATTTAACCCTGAAAAGAGGTACTCAGACTGTTTTCGCCGGTGTTAACGGGCATACAGATGCAAATGGCGTTGTAGTAATTGATGGTGGTAAAAACACCACTTCAGCTACGTTGAGCGAGGGTTGGTATAGAGGTAATGGTGGTGGTTTTGGTAATGTTGCCAGTCAGTTTGTTCAGGATGGTGGATGGGTAAGGTTAAGAGAAGTGAATCTTTCTTACTCATTGAATAAAAACTGGTTCAAAACCGGACCTGTTAAATCTGTTGAAGTGGGAGCTTTTGGACGTAACCTCTGGTTACATACAAAATATCATGGCCAGGATCCTGAAACCAGTCTGCAAGGTGCAGGGAACGCACAGGGATTGGATTATTTTCAAACTCCCGGTACAAAAACCTATGGTTTAAATCTTAAGGTGATTCTTTAAGACTGGTAATCATAATTTTTGGCGAATCTATCTAGCTAATCATTTTAAACATTCAAACGAAAAAAAATGAAAAATCAATTAATATATTCCTTGATTTTTGCTGGAACCCTGCTCATCGGAGCATCCTCCTGTAAAAAGACATTCATGGATCCGGCAATAAATGTTAATCCAAATAGTTCTGGCATTGCCAGTGATGCGAGCTTATTACCATCTATCATAGTGCCTGTTGCTTATAATACAGGGGGCTCTTTATCCTGGTACACCTCGATGCTTGACCAGCAGACAGTAGGTGTTTCTAATCAATTTTCCAATTTCTCAGCATATATTACCTCTACTTCAGATTATGATAACATCTGGGCAAATATTTATCAGAATTGCCTGATCAATGCTGCTATTTTAAACAAGCAGGCCACGGCTGAAGGAAATCTGTATTATGCAGGTATCACAAAAGTACTGATTGCCTATCAGATGGGTCTTACAACTGATTTATGGGGTGATGTGCCCTTTTCACAAGCTTTTAAAGGTGCTTCTGGTAATACTACCCCAGTTTTTGACAAGCAGCAGGATATTTATGTTAGTTTGTTCAAATTGCTTGACTCAGCAAAAAGCCAGCTTGGTAGTGCCAAGGGAGGAATTAATACACCTACTACTGATGATGTAAGTTCTTATCATGGCAATAATGCTCAATGGTTAAAGCTTGCCAATCTGATGACAGCCAGGCTTGCTATTCACTTATCTAAAGTTGATCCTACCTATGCCCAGAAAGCAATTGATGCGATCGCTGCAGGTGCATTTGCATCAAATGCCGATAATTTCAGTGTGACTTTTGGCACTGATGGTAATAGTAATAATCCAAACTTTCAGTTAGGGTCACAGCGGGGTGGTTATTTTAGTTATGGTGGTTCAGGTACATTGGGTACACCTGCGACCGCTTCTAATTATATCTTTCTGCCACATCAGATGTTTTTGAACAATGACCCAAGACTGGCAGTTTATGTTACGGCTTATGATGATCCGTCAGCTTCTGCAGCTGACGTAGGAGATTACTTTGGTAGCCAGAATACACCGGCTGCTTCCGTTAACCTGGTTACTTATGCCGAGCAAAATTTTATTCTTGCCGAAGCATATAACAGGCAGGGTAACGCTGCTGCTTCGCAAACGGCATATGCTGCCGCACTGACAGCTTCTTTTAACCAGTTTAGTCTTGATGCCACTGCTGCAGGAATGACTTATATAAATGCTAATTCCCTTCTGCCTGCTGATCCGACTGCGGCATTACAGCAGATAATGACGCAAAAATATTTTGCACTATATCTGAATCCAGAAGTTTATACAGACTGGCGTAGAACCGGCTATCCCGCACTTTCAAGTGCTGTTGCGGGTGTAGCCATACCACGCAGGTTTTTATATCCATTACAAGAATATAGTTATAATAAGGCTAATGTGCCAGCAGATATCAACCTGACTAGCCGCGTATATTGGGATAAATAATACTATTACAGCTTTAATTAGAAAAACCTTCGGAATTAATTTCGGAGGTTTTTTTATGCCTTTATATCAGCGTTAGTCATCGAAAGTTAATAATTAAAAAGCGACCTTATAATTTGGGGCGTTCGCCTAAGACATGTGTGAAAAAGTGCTGCATTATATAACTCATGGATTTTACAGGGTTAAAGCTTTTATATAAAAAATTTTCAAATTATTGTTATTAACCTATGGCTATTTATAGATTATTATAGAAAATATCAACTCTTTCAACTTATTACTATCAATAAATATCTAAAATCATATATTTCAATGTTGTGACATTGAAATATGATTAATAAAATCGCTTTTAGTTATATTTTGCAAATTAATCTTCTCAAAAATGAATAAATCTTTACAAAAGAGATGGCTTTTACTTCTAATACTCTTCTTTCCTGTTCTTGGTTTTGCCCAAACTTTAGAAATTAAAGGGGTAATTACTGACAACTCAACAGGCGAATATTTACCCGGTGTTGGCATACAGCTTATAGGAACCACAAGTGGAGTTGAATCAAATGGAAAAGGACAGTTTTCAATAACTGCACCTCCGAATGGTAAGCTTAGAATCTCATTTATCGGGTATAGAACACTTGAAATACCAGTCAATGGCAAGTCGTTTATTAATATCAGTCTAGACCAGTCAACTAAAGAATTACAGGAGACAGTTGTTGTGGGTTATTCTACCCAGAAAAAGTCAAGTCTGACTGGGGCCCTCTCCACTATATCAGGAAAGACGCTGGCAGATCAGGCAAATCCGAATGTGGCACAGCTCTTACAGGGTAAAGCTCCAGGGGTGCAGGTTACTGCTGTAAATGGTCAGCCCGGTGCGAATGCTTTTATCCGGATCAGAGGTGTTGGCTCATTCAGAACAACCGATGGGGCTCAGGACCCTTTATTTGTGGTCGACGGTGTGCCATCGACGACGCTTGAATATAATGCATTGAATCCGAATGATATTGAAACCATTACTGTACTTAAAGATGCCAGTTCTTCTGCAATCTATGGCTCAAGAGGAGCAAATGGGGTAGTTCAGATTGTAACCAAACATGGAAAGAAAGGAGCGCCATTAGTCACACTTACTACACAATATGGTTTGCAGTCAGTCATACCCTTGAATTTCTCTTTAATGAGCAATGATCAGAAACTACTGTATGAGTATAACCTGAATTATACCAATCAATATCTTGCTGCCCTTTTACAAAATACCCCTTATAATGGGGTTGATGTTCAAAAAATACCTCAGGATTTTTTAAATAAGCAGTATGCACTATTAAAGCAGAATAATGTTGACTGGAAGGGTCGTGTTTTCAAGCGTTCACCTACAGAAAAAAGTGAAGTAACGCTGAGCGGCTCATCAGAGAACATGAGCTATTATATTGCCCTTAACCAGACTTTTCAAAAGGGAACTGTTGTGGGTTCTGATTTTAAACGGGTTGGTGGCAGATTAAATATTGAATATAGCCCCAAAACCTGGTTTACTATCGGTACGAATGAAAATATTTCTTCTGTTGACCAGCATGTAATCAGAGACCGTTATAATGCACAGAATCCTACTTATGTGGGTTATCAGACCAATAATTATGAGCCTGTCTATAATAAAGATGGCTCATTCAATTATACTACCCAGGGTTTTTCAGTCTTAGAAGCAATAAGGAACAACCCTGAGATCACTCATTCTGTTAACTCACTGGGAAATATTTACGCTATTTTGAAGCCTATAAAAAATCTGCAGTTAAAATCTTCCATAGGCTTAAATTTTACAACGTTTAACCGCGAGTCATTTATAAAGCCAGGTTCTATTCTTGATCAGTATGTGGGTGATCCGACGGCTCCGGGTGATAAGGTTGATAATGGAAGAAATACCTTCAATTATGTATGGTCTAATACCGCTCAGTACGACTGGGCAATTAATAAAGATAACAGCATTAACTTTCTTGCTGGTCAGGAGTTTACCAAAGAGCGTTTTAATACGTACAACCTTGAGTCAAAAGGCTATGCTTCTGGTGATTTGTCAACTCAGGACAATTCTTCAACCCCACTAAAGGCTTCTACTTCAAAGGAAGACTGGACTCTGGCATCTATATTTTTCAGAACAGCTTATAACTACAAGCAGAAGTATTTCATCGACGGATCGTTTAGAAGAGATGGGTCATCTCGTTTTGGCTCTGGTCAGCGAAATGGGAATTTCTATTCAGTAGGTGCTGCTTGGGATCTATCAAAAGAGTCATTTCTGGCAAATGCAGCTTTCATTAACCAGCTGAAATTACGCGCAAGTATCGGAACTTCAGGTAATTTTCAACTCCCTAATTACCCATGGCAGGGACTCTATAAATACGGCTCTTATAATAATCAGTCAGCATCATATCCAAACCAATTGGCCAATACACAGCTGACCTGGGAGAAGCAGACGGCTCTAACTGCAGGTTTAGATTTTGCTTTGTTTAATACAGCCTTGACAGGAAGTTTTGATATTTACTCTCAGAAACGTGATGGTTTATTGCAAAATGTGCCAATTTCACCAACTGCAGGATTTTCAAGTATCACCAAGAACCTTGGCGCCCTAACCAATAAGGGCATCGAAATAGCACTATCGTATGATGCTGTCAGGACTACCGATTATAAATTGAATTTCTTTGGTAACGTCAGTTTTAATAAGAACCGGGTAACCAAGATTACTGGTGCTGCCAGTGATTCACTGCCTATACCACAGCCAAATGGCTTAACGGCTATTGCTGTTGGTCAGCCTATCAATGAATTTTATGTGACACGCTGGGCTGGGGTAGACCCTGCAACAGGTAATCCTCAATACCTTGATAAACATGGTAAGGTTACCCAAAACTATTCTTCGGGTGATGCGGTGATTCTTAAAAATAAATCACCAAACCCTACCTACTTTGGCACATTTGGTTTTGAAACCAGCTATAAAGGAATCAGTTTGAGAGCATCTGCCTATTTCTCAGGTGGTAACTATATTAATAATCAGATTTATCAGGATTTGAATACAGATGGCGCTAATATTTATGCCAATCAGGCAACCAGTGCACTAAATTACTGGAAGATGCCAGGTGATATATCACCCAACCCCAAACCGGTTGCCAACCAGTCAACCCCCTACAGTAATGTGACTGACAGATGGTTGCAGAGAGGTGACTTTGTTAGATTCAGGGATTTAACATTATCATATGTAGTGCCAAAGGATATCACCAAGAAGTTTAAATGTGAAAACCTCAGAGTTTACGTAACTGGCTATAATTTACTAACCTACAGGCCTCATTATAAAGGTGATCCAGAAGTTGGCATTGGGTCTGGTGAGAATGATCTGAATTCAAATGGTATCTATTCGGGCTATTCCTATCCAAATTACAGGTCATTTACCTTGGGCCTAAGTCTGAGTTTTTAATCAACGTATCTAGCAATATTTAAACAGAAATCATGAATAAATATCATATAAAGTCGGGCTTGTTACGATGCAGTTTGCTGCTATTACTGGCAGCGATATCTTGCAAAAAGCAATTAGTACTGAGTCCTTATAATCAGGTGCCTGCAACTCAGGCCTTCACTACCAAAAGTGATTTTGATAATGCCATAAGGGGGGTTTACAGGATGATGCTGGCACCAAGAGGAACTGAAAATTATACAAGTTACTATGGTGGGGCCGACTACTTTAGCTTTGTTGGGGCAGCTGATATTTTATCGGATAATACCACCAGGTTTTCTTTAGGCAGGGGCTCTGCATCACAATTTCATAATTTACAGGCATCAGGAAATAGTACGACATACTTTTTTCAGGATGGATATGCAATCATTCGTGCCGCAAATGCAGTGCTTGATAATATTGGTAATTTGAAATCTGATCCATCAGCAAAGAATTATCAGGGCCAGGCGCTTGCCGTTAGAGCAATGGTCTATTTTGATATGATGCGCATCTTTGCCAAGACCCCATCAAATGCCAGTGCAACAGATCTTGGGGTGCCTCTTGTATTAAAAGTTACTGATTATACAGAACGCCCCAAAAGAGATGTGGTGAGTGCGGTTTATGCACAGATAGAAAATGATCTAATAGCTGCAGCTTCTGGTATTAGTGCATCTAATAGTAATGTGCAGATGAATAGGGCAGCAGTTTACGCCTTGCTCTCACGGGTTTATTTGTATGAAGCCAAATACCCTAAGTGTATTATTGCGGCCGATAGCTCACTAGCGCTGAATGCAGATCCTGCAAGTATTGCAACATTCCCTTCAATTTGGAATGATGCATCTGAGGCAGGCGTGCTTTTTAAATTAAAAGTGACCCCCACCATGGTTGATAATAACGGTGGTTCAATTACCGTAGGCGTTGCCTATGGTCAGACTTCAGGTACAGGTGATAAGGCCGAATATGTGCCAGCCTATGATTTTGCAGTACTGTTTAAGCCAACTGATGTTAGAACTTTATCATTCACTCGTCCTGGTTTCTTTTCAGGGGATTCTATTACCTATATTGATAAATACGCAGGTAAAGCAACGGGTAATCAGAGTCTGGTTGATGTTAAGCTTCTCAGGGTAGCTGAAGTGTATCTGAATCAGGCGGAGGCTTTCTATAATACAGGTGACCAGGCAAATGCGTTATTAAGTCTTGATATGCTGCGCATGAATCGGTATACTAATTTCGTTTCTGGCGCTGAAACTGGCGCTGCCCTGATTAATGCTATCTGGCTTGAACGCCGGCTTGAACTTGCTTTTGAAGGTGATCGCTTTTTTGATCTGAAAAGAAGAAATCTGGGTATTGTGCGAAGTACAACAAATGGAGACTTGAAAAATGGTATGGGTTCTCCTGATGTAGTTACAGGTATCCCTGCTGGAGATCACCGGTTTCAGCTGCCGATTGATAATAACAGTATCAATGCGAATACTAACCTTATTCAAAATCCTGGATACTAGTGCTTAACGTTACCTTAATACGAGTTTCAAATAAATTTTAGAAGTATACACTTTTTAGTAGCTCAGAATATTCGTCTGATAGTTACTTCGATTCGGGTATTTTAAATTTACAAATGCCGCACTGCTTCAAACACTGCGGCATTTTTATTGAAATCTATTTATTCACTTTCCGGATTTTGAACCATCTGAAGATTTGCCAAAACAGCTGCTTTGCTTAAATCTTTGAGTTACCGATGCTCAATTTTTAAAAAGACTGGCAGTGATCAGATCACAAAACTTCATGCCTTCTGAGGTAAGGGCAAGTTTTGTTGGGTCTGTGCTCATCCAGCCCTTCAAGCGATAGTCAGCAGCCTGAGTGATTAATTGGTTTTCCATTTGGGTTCCAAAAAGTATCTTAACCTGGTTAAGATCAAGACCTTTTACCGTTCTGAGTGAAGTCATGATGAGTTCATTCATCTGGTTGACAGGACTTAAGAGTTCATGCATTTTTTGGGCAGATTGCTGACTGTTTATCTGTTTTATGTATTGATTGTTATCGCTGATATTGCTCTCACGGCTCAATAAGTTAAATGAATGTGCTGAGGGCCCAATTCCCAGGTATTTGCTGCCGTTCCAGTAATTGCTATTATGGCGGGAGTGAAATCCGGGTTTGCTGAAGTTAGAAACCTCATATTGATTGATTCCATTAGAAGCAAGGGTTGACATCAGGTACTCAAATTGAGTTGCACTCTGATCATCGTTCATTGGTGCACTTTTACCTTTCTTGATGAATGCATCAAGGGCTGTGGCAGGTTCAACTGTCATTGAATAGCAGGAGAGGTGCTGGATGTTAAGATTTATAGCCCTGTCTATATTCTCTTTCCATTTGTCATTGCTTAATAAGGGGTACCCATATATTAAGTCTATACTGATATTGTCAAATCCACTTTGTTGAACCGCATCTATGCAGGCCAGCGATTCTAAGGCAGTATGGCCCCGGTTCATATAGTCAAGATCTTCCTGAAAAAAAGACTGTATGCCTATACTCAGTCTGTTCACCATAGATCGTTGTAGCATTTTTACTTTTTCTTCTTTCAGATCATCTGGATTAGCTTCGAGAGTTATTTCTGGGTCACTTATAACGCTATATTGTTTATGTATTTGTTCAAGAATACTACTTAATTCAGCCTCATTTAGGATACTTGGGGTGCCCCCACCCAGATAAATAGTTTCAATTATTTCGTCTTCGAGGTAGTCTTTCCGAATTTTCAGCTCTTTCAATAGTGCAGCAACCAACTCTGCCCGGTTAGAACTATTTACACTAAAATGAAAGTCGCAATAATGGCAGGCTTTTTTGCAATAGGGGATATGAATATAAATTCCGGCCATAAAAATAAAATTACCTTATTTAACAATTAGATGCGGGAAAAGTATTTTTATAACAGCATTCTTTGCAAATGGGTATTTGAATGATTATGCTTAAAATATAAATAAGCCGCCTATCTTTATAGTTCATATTTTTTTACATGATTAAGTCATTAAACATATTCCTAATCAGTTCAATATTTTTGCTAAATGCTAATCTAGCTGGAGCACAAATATTAAAACCTGTAAAATGGGCCTTTTCTTCGCAGAAGATAAATGCAACTGAAGCATATCTGCTATTCACCGCAACCATTGATAAAGGCTGGCATATATATGCCACCTCATTACCTGCAGGTGATGGGCCTATTCCGACCTCTTTTAAATTCACAGCTTCAAAAAACTATAAGACTGAATTAAAAATTGAAGAGGTGAAGAAACCTGTTATTGAATTCGATAAAACTTTTGATAAAAAAATTGGCACCTTTTCAGGCGTAGCCCGTTTCAGGCAAAAAATTAAGATTAAACAAGGATCAAGAGAAGCTGTAAAGGGAAGTCTAGAATTTATGGTTTGCAATAGTAGCCAGTGCCTGCCTCCAGAAACGGTAGAATTCTCAATTCCCTTAAAATAGTGTGCTATCAGCATGAGGTATTTACTTGTACTTTTTTGTAGCCTTCTAATAATACCTTTTATAAGGGTTAATGCACAAAATTCAGCTCCAAAACCAATAAAGGGCCTACATGCTTCTGCTATTTCTCTCAAAACACGGGATTCATTGAGCCGTATCCGTTTTAAGAAACGCAGGCATCTTGATTCAGTCAAAAGAATTCATTTGCGCGATTCGCTCAGGGCAGGATATACTATTTTTTTCAAGGGACATGCATTCTCAGCAAAACAGGTTTCAGGACGCAGGCTTGCTGATTCACTCGATCATCCGTCGCGATTTCTGAAACCTAAAAAGGTACTGACTCACCTTGATTCTGTTAATTTACAAACAAAGTTACTAGCAGAAAAAAATTTGTTAAAGGCTGGTGATTCATCAAAATTGCACCTCACAAGACTACCGCATACAGCCCTCTTAAAGCCTGCTGATACGACTATTATCGGTACAGGTAAACTGCATCCTGCGAACCGTTTCAGATCAGCTGATTCTTCTGAATTGAGTATGAAAAGTCAGCAGCAATCCAGCTCACCTGTAGATTCTTCAGGCAGAAGCCAGGCATTAGTGTTGGCACATAGTTATACGATTGGAAAAAAAGCAGAAGTATTTGAACGTGTTATCAATGATTCTATACCTGTATTTCTGCAGCCGCTTTCTGCCAACGATACCAGCGCAAATAGCAGTACACGGTTTAAGGCATATATTTTAAAGCATTATAAACTGGATTCAGTCAGGCAGCGCATTTCTGAAATAAACCCGGCATTACAGTCTAAAATAATTATTGACCCACACCGGCCTTTTGCCAGGCCTGGTATGAATCGAAATGTTCGGGAAACATGGATTGTATGGGTACTGCTCTTGATGGTAAGTCTTATTACCCTTATTAAAGTGCGATTCCCAAAAGATCTCGGTGATATAGTTGAGAGCCTTTTTAATGACAGGATGATCAAAAGTAACCGTGACGCCAGTTTGATCTATTCTCCTTCGTTTATATTCATGTTTTTATGTTTTTGTCTCACTGCGGCACTTGCTATCTATGAGTACACTCATTTCCTGCACTTAAATGCTGATTATAAGGGCGCTAGCTTGTATTTAATAATGGTCGCATGTATTCTGGGATTTTTGGTTTGTAAATTAATTATATACAGAATCAGTGCTGCTATATTTAATATTGACAGAATGGTACAACCTTACCTGTCTTTCCAATATATTACACTAGCCAACTTTACTTTATTTTTCATTCCTTTTCTGGTTATATTTTCCTTTTATAATGCGGTCCTGCTTCCACATCTGGTTGTCTGGATACCGTTTATTTTTCTTGCCTTTTTGCTGTTCATGTACATTAGAAGTATTGTATTTTTCATATCTAACTTTGAGTTACCGAAATTCTATTTATTTCTCTATTTTTGCACATTGGAAGTATGCCCGTTGATAATAGTGTTTAAACTTATAAACGGATAATTGATAAAAGTTTCAGAATAAATTCAGGAGAGTTGCCGATGATTGAAAGTATGCTGAGGGTTAAAAGCGTTTTAATTACACAACCCAAGCCTGAGAATGATAAAAATCCGTATACTGAACTTGCCAAAAAATTCAATCTTAAAATTGATTTCAGGTCTTTTATTCATGTAGAAGGAGTTGCTGCTAAAGATTTCAGAAAAGATAAAATCAATTTACCTGATTTTACTGCTGTTATTTTCACGAGTAGGAATGCTGTAGATCATTTTTTTAGAATGGCTGAAGAGATGCGTTATGAAGTTCCTACTGATCTTAAGTATTTCTGTGTGTCTGAATCTACAGCCGTATATTTGCAGAAGTATATACAGTATCGGAAAAGAAAAATATTTTTTGGTAAACAGACTTCTTCTGAATTACTAGAGCTAATCAAAAAGCATATAGCTGAGAAATTTGTTTTCCCTTGCTCTGACGTTCATAA
>Ga0209724_1001719_pt1 | contig 19545 bp, 21 predicted proteins | sample grotaG_FD_184143 | JGI IMG/M metagenome (GOLD analysis project Ga0209724, IMG submission 184143) | Glacier valley bacterial and archeal communities from Borup Fiord, Nunavut, Canada, to study Microbial Dark Matter (Phase II) -... | ecosystem: Environmental > Aquatic > Freshwater > Ice > Glacier ...
TATTGTCTTATTGAAAATTGATATTTCAATGCGTTAGGCGGTAAAGTCCAGGTATACGATCCGGGTTTTAACGTTGATGGTAATAACTTGTATTCAACAGCATCTTTCTCTAATGTAACTTCCGCAACTTTTGACCCTTTTTCATCAAATATGATCAAACGCTCTTTTATAATTGTGGCTGGCCAGGTAAATGAAATTGTATCTGATGCCTGATAAACAGATCCATCCGCAGGCAGGTAAAGATTATCTGCGCCTGTTTTATTCGTTTCGACACTATCAACACTTCCATATTTTTTTATTTCATTCTGCTGACCTTGTATGAATTTTTCACTCTTATCTCTATTGAGAATTTTATCCCCGGCGAGAAATTCACGGTCATTCTGATTTTGTGTATGCTGAACGAAAAATAGTGAGCCGATACCCAAAAGCACAATCAATGAGGCAGCAACAAGCCATGTATTACTTCGCGATTTATGGTCTTGTTTTTCAATGGTGATCAGATGATTAATATGCGCCTTTACTTGCTTATGCTGGCCATCTTTAACCCAGGTTTTTTGAATCATTATTCTTGACGAAAGCATTTTAGACAAAATTGGATCGTTCTTAAGTCTTTCCTCAAATAATACTTCTTCCGCATCCGTAAGACTACCATCAAGGTATCTTTCAATTAGATCGTTATATTCGCTATTTCTTTGCATAGTGTCTGATGTAAAGGGTGTTTCAAATTGTCAATTCTTTCCAAACATGATCGTTGAACAGCACTATTTTAAATTTTTCAAAGCAACGTCGGAACCGCTGTCTTGCATTATCCGGTTCAATATTAAGTAGTTTTGCAATTTCTTCAAATTTCATGTTTTCGACTGGACTCATTGAATTAATCAAGATATCTTTACCTTTTCGTAGGCCAAACCTTAAATCAATGATCTGTTTACAAGCTTCATCCATACTGTTTTTTATCGTAGTCATTCGATCAATCAATTCATCCGCGAAGGTTTCAGAGTCGTCGTTTGCAATAGTATTATCACCGACTTCACACCGCTTAACAGATCTTTGAATATCTTTCAGACATACATTCCGGCAGATGGAGGTCAAATAGGTGTAAAATGAGCTTGTACCTTTAAATTTCTGTTCTCTTACATTTATTACTGCCCGCGTAAGCCCCTCCTGAAACACATCTTCAGCATCTAACGATAGATTGTGGAACGAACCGACCATAAACTTTATGCCGGGGAAGAAGCTTCTATAGATATAACGGATCATGCTGTCATTGTTTTTGATGATACCTTCGAGGATCTCGGCCTCTGCGTATTTTTTCTTATTGTACCCGAAAACCAAAGATTGTGACAGACCTATTGTAACTTTTTTCATATTGTCAGTTGATTTGATCTTCATGAATTCAGTTGATTAAAGTAATAATATTAAATTTTAAATCAAGTTTCAAATTTAAGATTTTTACCTAACAAACTTATTGATAAAAATTTGGTTGCACTTTAAAAACCAATTATTCCGATCTGTTATTAAACATGAAATTAATAGAGTGTATTTAAAATTTGCAATGACTTCAACCTCTTACAGTTGTGGCCAATTGGTCCCAAATATATTCCGGAAGATTCTGTTCCATTTTTTGTTTGCTATTGTTGTGTCTCGTAATCACAAATATTCTATCAAAGTCTCCTCCATTTTCCATTTAATATCTTCATATATAAATAAGTAACTGGTGTACTATTGTTTTTTAGAAGATATCTCTCTCCTCCAATTAGTCACCAAATATATTGATCGCCAACCGGAAAAGTCAAGGGCCGTCCGGTGATGCGAATGACAACCTTTGGCGCATCACCTCCCGGCACTTCGTGCTCGGTCACTTTCAGCCCACGAAAGGCAGAAACTGACATTCCGCCCTTGACAAGAATCCGCCCGGCTCAATGATCACTGGTTCAAATTAACAGGCGAGCCAGATGCCAAAATAAATCCGGAAGGCACCGGTGCAAAACAATGACACGTAAATTTAAACTTCAGCCACAGTATGTTTCAAAGAAATATACACGGGACATAAAAGTTATTCCAAAGCTGACACTTTGCGGGAAATGGCTTGAAACTGCCGGCTTCTTGCCAAATGAAATCATTTATGTGAAGGTTGAAGAAGGCCGGCTTATAATCACGACTTATCAGCCAACTGAATAATTTAATCGGCGTGCCAGATGCCAATATAAGTCCCCCAGGCAAGGGGCAAAGTACATGACTGAATTTGAATTTATTAAAGAGTTGGAAGGTTACCAGAAAAGTTTTGAAAAACTCAATTACATATTTGTCAGAGATATGCATAAATACATCCGCAAATCAACGGTTTATGACAGCGCTTTTTTCAAAACCATTATAAATTTTTCTGCCAATATAACCCTGACAGCAGCCTGGATAAAACTATTAAAGGATTTTAATTCAGATAAATGCAACAATATTATCCATCGTTCACCAAATTTCAATAATTCAACAGGCGTGCCAGACGCCAAAATATATCCGGTGGGTAATCGTTTTATAAGTTATTGCAATAAAAATTATCCTTTTGAATAGTAACGTTTTATTGATTCCATATTGTGGACCCTTGCTATTGACATGTATGACAATTCAATAAAAGATCACCCATGGTTAGTAAATCTGCAGTAGTCTAATATGATCTTCATTTCCAGATACGTTCAATTAAAAATACAAATGAACCAATTTGTTATGAATAATATTCTCTACATTTCACGGACTGTTTATGCAAATCTTAATGGCAATTTTCCGACTTGAATTTGATCTATGATCATGCTTACAATTGGACAGTTCTATTGAACAATACGTAATTAATCTCCCCTATTCTCATTTTCTGCTGTTGAGAATATCGAAGTCCTAATAAACAGAAATAAAACAGAATTATCTGTAACGCATTCATTAAAACCTTATATTTACAAATATTAAAATTTTGTTCATTTAAATTTATTGAATCATTTTATTGGATAGAAGATAATTCGATTTAAAAAATAAATATTGAAATTAATTACTACTTAATTTTTGTCATGAAACATTTATTAGTATTATTAGTTATTGCAACATTTATTGCTTCATCTTATGCACAAAGAATTAGGGTGCCGGAACCAAAAGAAATTGGAATAACAATTAAACCAGACTTTTTAAAAGGAGAAAAAGTTAATGTGTTAATTTATGATGGTCGAATATTGCCAGATAATGTAATAGATGATTACGAAACAGACAAAATCACACAAAATGTATTTAATTATTTAAGAAATACTTTTACTTCAATTACATTTACAAGATTAGATAAATCACAACTTTATGACAAACCTACAACAAAAGAACTTTTCCTTAAAATAAGAATCATTAACTTTCAGGTATCATTTGGAGGTACAAAGGTCGTTTCAGTAATTAGTGGAAATGGTGCTGCTGTAGGGATGAGTGGCGAATGGAACGCGCTCGTTTCTTATTCAGTTGTTATATTGGACAATAGAACAGATCAAAAAACCTATAAAACCGAAATACAAGAAATATCATCAGGACCAACTATGACAACTATTGGGATTACTGCAAAAAATTTAATGACAAAATCATATGCCAAAGCAAGTCAATCATTAGTTAATTTCATAGAAGACTCATTATCTTCATGGTAATACATAAACCAAGTTGGAAATAATAAGTAAACACAAAGAATTATGAAAAAAGTATTTGTCCTTTTATCTATATTGATAATTTCGTCTATAGAATATAACCAAACTATGGAACGGCACTAAATATGTAACTTTTCAAATATTTTATCCTCAAAATATCTTCTACTAAACCTTAAAATATTAATTAAACCAACTAATAATAAATCAAAATGAAAATAGTTATCTTGTATTGCATTTTTTTTGCTGTAGCTTGCTCAAGTCCTAAAACGAAAAATTCCAAGAATAATAGTTCACCTGAAAAGGATTCTATTGAAATGAGAAGTGTAATAACATATGATGAAAATTTAAAACGAGATTTTAATGAATATTTAAAATCCGCACTTAATGGAGATGTAAGCAGTACATTTAAGTACACCCATTTATCATCAATGGATTTAATTAGAAAAAAGTATCCGCAATATAAAACCATGGAAGAACTAATAAATTTTTTCACAAATGAATTTAATAAGGCTGGAATATCAGAAATGAATAAAACATTGAAAATGAAATTTATTCCTGGCGAAATTTTGGATGGAACTGTTTTCGATAAAACAAAGATTTATTGGTTGGAGTATTTAAAAAGCGGACAAAATGAAACTGATAAAGTTAATTTTCAATCCAATGTAATTGCTATATCAGATGACAATGGCATTAACTGGAAATTTATTGAATTCGATATACCGAATAAGGATAAGTTTATTGAACTATTATCATCTTATTACCCTAAATCAATGGTAATAAAGGCACTTGATAAAGAAATTTCTAAAAAGAAGATTAAGATGCCCCAGAATATTATTCCGAACAATGAAGCTGAAACGAACCTACTAAAGCAATTTAATGAGTATTACAACTTAATCATTGCAAAAGAACAAGATAAAGCGACAGAATATATTTATCCTGAGGTTTTTAAATATCTTGATGTCAATAAAGAAACCAGTAAAGAATTATTAAAAAATGAATTAACAGCAATATTTGACGAAAATTCATTGTCCAATTCGGATAATGGTTTTAAATCAATTATCATAACAGATTCTTTTTTATCCAAGGTTACCTACCAAAATAATCGGCTTTACATGTTTCATTTCTATTTGATAGGTAATAGTGAAACAGATTCCTATTCTTTTGGTGGAGAATGTGTTGCAATAACAGAAGATAATGGTTTGAATTGGAAATTTGTAGCAAATAATGATGAAATTCGTTCAATTTTGAAAAGAAAATTTCCGAGTTCAAAGATTGAAGAGCTGCTGAAATATGAAAATGAAAATTTTGGAGTAAAGTTATAAGAGTATTTCCAATTGTTTTAGTTAAAACTGTTGCATAATTGAAGCAAACATATTGCATATGAAGCCAATAACTAAAGTTTTTATCTTATTTTTCATTTTACTTTCATGCTCAGAATTAATAATGGGGCAAGTAAGTGTGAGAGGATATACCAGAAAAGATGGGACTAACGTTCGTCCACATGTAAGGTCAAATCCTGATGGCGATCCATTAAATAATTGGAGTTACCCTGGTAATACTAATCCATACACTGGAAAGACTGCAACTGGAAATCCGGATACTTATTTGAGAAATTATTACAATTCTCCAAATTCAACTACTAAATTCAGCAAATCAAATAACAACTCAGATGTTAATTGGGAAGAAGTCAGTCGGAAAAGTGATAAATTTTGGAAAGATGAGTATCCTAAAATAAAGGCAGAACAAGATAAATTTTGGAAAGACGAATATCCCAAAATTAAAGCGGAACAAGATAGGTTTATAAAGGACCAACTTCCGAAAATAAAAAAAGAGAGTGATGCATTGTTTACAAGTAGTTCAAACAATTATTTATCGAAAAACACCTTCAACAGCTCAGTGGATGGATCAATAAATTATCACTTCAAATATACTATTGAGGATAGAAAAAATATTGAATTGGCATTACAAAAATTAGGCTATTACATTGGAGTAGCTGATGGAACATTTGATGAAGAAACAATTAGAGGAGTTAAGAATTTTCAAGAAGATTCCGGCGAAGTCCCAGACGGTAAGATTGGGCCAAGAGCTTTGAGTAAAATAATTTCAAGACTGAAATTTAATTAGATTACAATGGTCTGGGAAAAATTGAAGTTACTAGGCGAGTTTTCAATTCAAGGACATTCACTTATTCACTGGGCATTCACTTTATTATTGCTACTAGGGTTAATGCAAAAGCCAATTCATGACCCTTGCAATTTTTTCTATGAGGTTTGCCACAGCTTTGACTTTCCGTATGACAAATCGGCCATCATGAAAAGCATCATCTTCAATCAGCCCTTGATTGCTTTGTCCAGTTTATCGAGCAGAATACGGGCTTCGGAAATAAGTTCCTTGATTTAGCGATGGTGTGTTAATAGTTTGTGCTCCATAAAACACTGATACAATGATTCTCACAATTTGCCCTTACGATCTTTTTCGTCTAGCACTTTTGGCGAGTGTTAAAGCTATTTCTGAGTGATTACCAATTCGCTTTGTTCGGCTTACAGCCCACTCCAAGAGTTCTTTTCTGGAGAATACCAGTTTGTTGCCATATTTGAGATGTGGGATTACTTCTGATGGGGTTAGTTTATAGATTTTGGCTTTGGAGGTAGGGTATCCATTTTCTTTCAACAGGTCAATAGCTGAGTTTAAAGTGAGGCTATCTGGTGAAGACTCTTTAATTTGGGTTTTAGGTAGAAATTCTGCGATCGCTTCGTTTACGATGGCTCTAAGTTCTTCGGCGGTGGTTACTATGATTGTTGACATTTTGCGCACATTTAAAGGTTATACATACACTATTCGCATGATCGGATCAACGCCGATTTGTTTACAAATGTAGGTATCTGTTTGTATATTTTTCAGATATTAAAGTATTTACATGCTATGATCATTGGGCATGAATGGTTCAGAATGGACATAAAGTAAATAGGGGTAAAATGCTAATTGTATTTACAAAGATATGCTTTACAGTGTAGAATAGGTGCGAATGGTTTTCAATGTAAGGTCGAAAAATTATTTTTTTCAAAAACTATACTAAAGCAATCCAATACGAATTGAAAAGGCTCTTTGTAAGTATTTTATGCTCGGTTTAAAGGAATTACTTTTTGTTTTTCAATTCGATCAATTGTTTTAGGACTATACAAAGTTCAAAAGGCTCATGTCCGCCCCAAAATTTTGTTGTCAATTCAGTTGAAATAAATCCATATTCACACCATTTATCCAGGGTAGGTCGGGAGATCCCCATCGCTTTACATAAGCCCTTTTTATTTAGTATTTTATCTTTCCCATTAATTGCCATTTGACGTTCCAGGTTCCGTATGGCTTTATTCAAATTCTCCTCAATAATCCGGGGCGGAAGTTTTTTTGAACGTGCTGTTATCTCCAAAGTGCTGAAATCAAAGTCGCTAAATTGAAGATTTATTTTAAGTTCCTCCACTAATGAATCGTATAGCTTCAAATCTTTTGCAGATATTTTAATTGTTTCCTTCGTGGCATGATAGTGGTTTTTTTACAAACAATTGGAACATGGAAATACTTTTGTCTGAAATTGTCTTGAGGCCGTTTCCTTTTGTTAAAGTAGAATCGGAATGGTCTCCAACACAAATTTTCTGGTTGAATTAATATTTTATGAATCCTTGTAATGCAAAAATAAAAATATTTAGAACATCTTTCTGAGATGAAAGATCATTCAGATTTTCTCTTTTACCAGGTTTACAAATATTTTTGTGTGAATATTGTTATCGCCAAATTTCGGTCTGACTATTAAATCTGTATGCAAATTATATGCAAATAAAAAAGAGCTGCAACTTTTACCGTTGCAACTCTCTGATTATCTGTGGGAACTGATGGGTTCGAACCATCGACCCTCTGCTTGTAAGCCATGAGCTTGTAATGATCATCTTCCATGACCGTTTTCAGGTCTCGCTCCCGCATTTCCACGATGCTGTATTGCGGGTAGTCGCAATCGACCACGGCCACGTTGAACCCTTTCACATAGTGCAGGTAGCTTGCCACCAACACGGTCAGCGTTGTCTTTCCGACACCTCCCTTTTGCGTGGAGAATGCCACGTACTTACTTTTTTCTTTCATTCCTTGATTTTTTTTAATGGTTATACATCCGTATTTGCGTATTTATTTATATACCTGCATACACACTTATTTACCTGAATACCTGCGTATGTACCTGTTTGTGTACGGTTGTCCGCAGGGATGTGTGTTGGTACGGAGATACAGGAGTACGTTGGTGTGTTGTTACATCCTTACGTTTGTTCGTTTTTACTTATTCCCATACATCAGTTTATCCATATCGCTCTACCTGTGTACATGGACAGTTATTTCCGTTTGTCTGTCCCTGTATCTGTGCATAAATAAGACCGTATTGTCGTACCTGCAAACATCCCTACGTGTGTACAGACGTTGCAAATAAACGGCTTTCAGACGGCCCGTTTTTACATTTCAGACTTGACGATAAGTGGCACCGATTTGATCAGTTGTGGCATAATACGCTACTGCATGAGTGTTTGGCCGGTCATCTACCTTTGAGCCGGAAGCATCCTGAGCATTGAAAATGCCATTATCCGTTCAGGCATCTTTTATGATCTGCCAGTAAAAGGCAGATTTTATTTGCGCCGGGCAAATAGCAAGTTGTGTTTCGGGTTACCCGAAACCATTCCGGTAACCCGGAACTGCTTGCCCCGCTGGGGGGGAAAGCAACCTCCGAAGTCGGTTGCTTTTAGGAAAATTAAAGGCAGGTTTCAATCCTGCACCGGATGCTTTGCCGTAAATATGAATGATATGAAAGAGGAAAAGAAAACATCCCGCAAACGGGGAAAAGGAGGACGACCCCGCTACAAATTGCGTAATGGTGCGTTTAAACAATACGGAGAACGCACGGTTCCTGGCACTGTTCGAGCAATCGGGTATGCACGCCAAGGCGCTTTTTATCAAGGCACGGGTGTTCGATCAAACATTCCGGGTGGTAAAAACAGACCGCGCTGCTCTGGAATATGTGACCAAACTGACATCGTTTTACGCACAATACCGTGCATTGGGTGTCAATTATAACCAGGTGGTAAAAGAGCTACATTCACATTTTTCGGAGAAAAAAACGCTGGCATTGTTGTATAGATTGGAAAGTATTACAAGGGAACTGGTGGTACTGAGCGAACAAATTGTAAACCTTTCTCAGGATTTTAAAGAGAAGTTTATGATGAAATAAATCAGGGAACAATCATCCACAATCAACAAAAATTGGAAAATGATTGCCAAAATAAATACCGGGCGCAAAAAGAATTATCGGACGCTGGTATTGAGAATCTGGAAGATGGTATTTCGAAGGAAAAAGAGATCGAGGAAAAGCGGTGGGCTGATGAGCTCGCATTATTGAAAAAACGCTTAAATGACAAGAAGGATCTGAAAGACGAAGAGGTTCTGTTAAATGAAGCGATTGATGCGATCATCGTTCAAAAACAAAAAACGCACGATAAAAAGATCGCAGACCTCAATAATGCCGACGTAGCACAAAAGCAAATGGCTGCTGCTGAAATTTCCGGAAAAGACAAGCAGAAATGGGAAGCTGAACGAACATTGGCCAGAACACAGTATTTGCAGGAGTTAAAAGATTCAAAAGGTCAGTCAAACAAAGTTCAAAAAGCCGAAAAGAAACTATCTGATCAACTGCTGAAAATCAAAATGGAAGAGCTTATCGCAAGGCAGACAATCGGTGATAAAGTATTTGAAGGCGCGGATAATATTTTTGGAGGGTTAGCGGAGTTGGCAGGCAAAGAGACGGCCCTGGGAAAAGCTGCATTTTTATTTCAGCCGGCTGCGGCAATTGGTCAGATCATATTCAATACCGCGATTGCAAATTCAAAGGCGGCTGCTCTGTTCCCATTAACAGGGGGTATGCCGTGGGTTGGAATTAATACTGCAGCAGCTGCGATAAGTATTGCGTTGGTAGTAAAACAGGCGATATCATCCGCTAAAACATCACAGAAGGCAGAAGGAAGTTACCCGGTTATCGGCGCAGATGATGGGAAGCTGTATCATGCGTCGGAGGGTGGTAACCCACAAACGGGCGTGTATAGCAGACCAACACTTTTAAATATGTCTGATGGCCGTAGTCTGGTTGGGGAAAGGGCCCCTGAACTCGTTGTTGACGGTGATACCTTCAGGCGAATACAGCTCAATGCACCTGAGATACTAAGGGATATTTACGCGTATGCGGGAAAAGGCCCGGGCCGAAGCAAACAAAAGGCATCGGGCAGTTATCAGGAAACCGGAAGCTGGCAGAATGGAGCAGCACGTCCGGGGACAGATCGGGGAAGCGAAGGCGAAAATGAGAAAATGATATCAGCTATTAACCGGCTTAATACGCAACTCGAAAAGGGTATCCGTGCAAGTATTAATAAATATGGCAGGAATGGTCTTTCGGATTCGATGAATGAAATTGCGAAATTCAATAAAAAAGTTTTCAAAAAATGAAGCTAACTATTGCAGGCATTCAAATCGCATTAACAGAGGGGACGGTAATTGCATTGAAAGGTCTACACCTTTGTTGAATGATGATACGGGATCATTTTCGTTTCCATTCCCGGTGCCAACTCTTCCTAATCAGCGGGTACTTGGGTGGCCAGGTAATCTGGAGCGTACCGGGGATATCCCTGATCAGACTTTTGTTTTGGAGGACTCAGGTTTGCAGATTTTGCTTGGCGAAGTGGATTATGATGAAATTACCAAAGATGAGATTGGGGTAATTCTTAAAAGCGGGTTCACTGAATTTACCAAAAGAATGGAGGGAAAAAAACTGGGGGATATTGAATATGGAGGGGAAACATGGCCAATAAACACACCGCAGGTTCCGTGGACAACTGAAGCGCTGACCCCACTGACTAACGGGATTAATAATAAAATCCTTGAATGGGCGGTTATCATTTTATTTTCTTTTATGAGAGTTAAATATTTCCCATTATTTGAAACTGCATCCAAATATAGAACGGATTGAGCGAACAGATCATATAGTAATTATTGCATCCGATCAGGAGCAACAACAGACCTGTGACGTAGAATAGTTTTTTTCGTTTCATGGTATTCGTTTTTAAGATGATGCAACGAAGATAGATGGTTTCATGACCGTCCCCCAAATTTTTTCGGTGAGATCCCCTGTAATTTCGATGAAAACTGGTTCTGGTTAGTCGGGGGCAATACCCAAATTGCATCAATCCATTTTCAGTTGTTCAAATCCCTTACAAGTGAAATTTAATGATTTACCGGAATTACCACAAAATGCATTTGCAGGACTTTTAAAAATGTCTTAATTCAAAAACGGATCTAATTACAGGGCTAATAATAGGAAGATTTTCAAAAACAAACGAGAACCTTTCTTAAAAACTTAAAAACAATGCTTTATGAGCTTTTTTTGGATTTTGGCATTTCATCCTCATAATCTTTTGTCCGTTTTTCCATTTCAATCCAATGAACTGTTAAATGTAAGAGCCTTTTCAAATCAGTTAGATTTTTCCCTTTCCACTCGCGTCCAAAATGAGTTTCGTCATTGCCTAACCAAGCCGTTCTTTCTGATACAATTTTAATTTTAGAATCACCAATATATTTTCCTATACATTTACCCAAAAGTTTAAGTTCTATTTCGGCCCTTTCATTTATGTTCTGACTTATTGCATAATCCTTGATCAAAAATTCAAGTGCTTTTCTATAACCACATCCACAAATTTCAAATAATCTTTCATGTTCAGCCGCAGAAGCCTGATTGTAAATTTCCTCAAATTTAGGGGAAATGGAGTTAATTTCAGCTGGAAATTTAGTTCTAACGTATGATCCTTTTGTAACTTTAGTCAATTTGAAATCATTATTTCCGATCCTTTTGTAATAACCAATAAATGCCTTTTGACAACTTTTATTGGCGCAAATAAAAAATAACTCCCAAACTAAGAGACTATCCGAAATATAAGATTGGCTTGAGTTTAAATTTCCTCCTTTCTGGGTAGGGTTGGCCAACTCATGACAAAATGGACACCTTTCAGGCAGCTTGTCTATTTCAATATTTCGGATTCCTTCATGAATATTCTCATCTTCAAAACTAATTTCCATAATTTATTGTTTTATCAAGGTTAATTCATATCTTTAATTTCTTCCCTGTTAAAAGTACACTCCTAAGTAGCCTGGCATGTGTTTTATTCAGTTGCATCGTCCCAATATTCATTGCCATCTTTATTAATATAACCGTATTTTGAGTTTATTCTAGTATAAGCAAACCCACTAAAAAATTCTCCTATATGATCAAATTTAAAAGAAACAACTACATTGCCAGTATTTCCAATAATTCCCCATTTGCCATTTAGCTTAACCATAGCAAGTCCTTCAATAAAATCTTTAACTTCTTCATATTTACAAGAAACTATTTCTTTGCCTTTATTATCTATAAATCCAAACTTACGGTCTAGTTCGAACCAAGCCCTCCCTTCTTTGAATCTAGAAACGCTTTTATAGTCACAATCAAATACCACATGACCCGTTCTGTCGATAAATAACCACTTGCCAGTTTGGTTGATACGAACTCGAGCAAGCCCTTCACTAAAGCTGTCAGCAGGACTATATTTAAAATCAATAACCACCTTTCCAGCCATATCAATATAACCATATTTTGAATATTTTTGAACCATTGCCAAACCTTCATGAAAGCGGCCAATAAATTCATAATCATTGTCAATGATCTTTTCTCCAAATCGATTAGCTAAACCAAAATCGAATCCAATAAGCCAAATAAAATCTCCATTATAGCTGCCGATTTCATCATATTCACAAGCAATAACCTCTTTTCCTGTTTTATCAAAAACTCCCCATTTCTCATTCAATTCAACCCTAATTAATCCATTAATAAACTTATTAGCTTGACTATAATTACATGGAACAATTAGTTTTCCGGTTTTATTAATTACCCCATATTTTCGATTGTTCTTAACAATTGCTAATCCATTGGTGAAATTTTCTACCTCTTGATAATAACATTTAATTATCTCGTTACCTGTTTTGTCGATAAAGCCCCATTTACCATTTAACTCAACACGTGCCAATCCTTCATTGTAGTTATCAGCCATATCATATTGACATATAACTACTTCTTTCCCGGTGTTGTCAATGAAACCAAATTTCTGGTAAATGACAACCAAGGCAAGTCCTTCGACAAAATTTGTTGCCCAATCATATTTACATGGGACTATTTCTTTCCCAGTCTTGTCTATAAATCCGTAATTTTCTTCGAAACTAACAGGCGCTAACAACTCGCTAAAACAGCTTTTATAGAGGTCATCATTTTCTCGATCATCATCATCATAGTAAACATCATATTTCAATTCAACTATTTCTTTTCCCATTTGATTAATAAACCCAAATTTTCCATATAGCTCAACCCTTGCCAACCCTCCAATAAAATTATCAATCATATCATATTTGCAAGAAGTAAATTCACCTCCATAAATGTCGATCAATCCAAATTCCCTTTCAATTACAACTTCCGCCAATCCATTATAAAACCATTTTTTAATACTGTCATATTTACAGTCTATTAGTAATTTCTTTTGCTTATTGCAGAACCCCCATTTTTTGCCTCTGCGATAAGGTATTAATTCAAGCTCGTCTTCTTTCGTGGTGAGGAACATGCAAAAGGTAATGGCCTTATCTGCTGCAGTTTCATTTATAAAGAAATCTTCAATTAGCTTAGTTCTACAACTGTTAATAAATGGCGAATCATGAATGGTTTCATGAAAAAAGTCCTGAAGAACACCTGCATTAAGGCATTGAATCAATAAATTGTGGACTAATTTGTCTTTAATTAAGTAGGCGATTATTCCACGCAGAAAATTTACGTCATTCGTATTGCTTTTTGCAAGTTCGTCACGAAGTTGTGCTAGTTCTGAAGTCATAAGTATTTTCTTTAAATCGACCAATTGTTGCCGGATTATCGGTATGGAATATAATTTAATATAATCCTACAAACCTACAAAACACAATCATAATAACAAAACGTTTCAGATTTTTTGATTTACAATAAATTGAAGAAAAAAATTGTCAAAGAGAATACAATTACTATTTTTGTTAAGTTTAAATGTTGAACTTATGATATAAATTCGTAAATTTTAACACGGAAAATTTTACTTTTATCAGACATATATACATTATGTGCAATATAAAGTATATGTCTTTGAATATCATCACATTATCATAAAAAGATATAATGAAACAAACAATTAATTTTGGGCTCTTTGGGATAAGTTTAATTCTTTTAGGTGCATCTCTATTTTTAAATGTAAGTCATACCGTAATAACAAATGAATCAATAGTTTTGGTATTTGTTGGGATTATTGCCACATTTATTGTAGTAGGAAATTATGCTCAAGTAACAGAAATTAGGAATAACACACATTCTCAGATTAAAGATTTGGAATTAAATACAAAATACAAAATAGATGAGCTAAATAAGCTATATGACAAGATGACCGAGACTTCCGAAAAATTAAAAACAGTTGAAAATAGGTTAGCTTATAACGCTGCTGAAGCTTATCGTTTATATGGAGCATATTGCTTCAATAGAAAACTATATAGGAACTCTTGTCAGTATTTGCTTGATGCTGTTTCATTATTTAATAAATCTACATCTAACCCGAAAATGGATGAAAAAATATTGAGCTTTGTCATTAGGAATTTAGAACCTGTAAATTGGAATAATTTTAATCAAAAGCAAATTGATTTTGATTATCAAGATTATTTAAGAAAGGTTAAAGAGTTACCGGATAACTATGCTCAAAAGCAAAGAATTATTGATTTGTTAGAGATTTATAATAAAGAAGAATTGGAGAATAGGAAATAATTAGAAAACTGCCTATAATAACATAAGCTATACGAAAATTCGGTAGCAATGCTCTTCGAGGTGCATCTTTCCGTTCTGGCAGCTTACCTGCAAGACAGGAAATCACCCGCAATCCCGCGGCTCCCCCCTCGTTGGCAGCAATTGGTTAATGGCAATCCGTTTGTAATTGCTAAATCAGGCATCACTCTCAAAAAGTCATTTCAATCCGGCAAATCCTAATTCTGACATTTAAATGCTGGACATCCTTCGATTTCATCACGAAAAAGCATCAAGCCTCTTCAATTTGTAGCATGAATCTTTGTTAAGTCCTCCGGAGTTGCATCGTTTACTATATACCGAAAACAGCCTTGTTCCTCAGGGGGAGAAATTATTAATCCCTGGAATAGTCCGCATCTATTTGTTTCGGACATATCTTAATGAAAATTCAATTAGTAAGGGTTAAATAATAATCAAATAATGAATAGTTTATTTCTTTTGTTTACATTTGTTTCGCTTAAAATTAAAAACCATACTATTTAATAGTAAAAGAAACATTATTGATTATGAAAACTGTAGCTATCAAGCAATTTCTACTTCCCCTTTTAATACTAATTGTCGTTCAAACTTATGGACAAAAAAATGGAATTGAGAAAAAACCTACTTTGTCAGAAACGGAAGTATTTATAAAGCAAACATTAGAGGGATATCCTTGGTCAGATGGGGTGTCAATTAATTATGTAAGTTTTGAAGATTCTTATAATAATAAAAGAATCTTCAAAATTCACGTATATTGGAAAATGGAAAATGTGAGTAATCCAACAGATGCTAACAGCTATTATGAATTTAATGTTGAAGACCTACAGAGTGTAACATTTGTTGAAACAGAAGTTAATGTCCAAGTCTTTTTTACACTAAAAGAAGGTAAAGTTGCAAACTTTTTACTGAAAGAGATAGACTTGCATAAGGAAGTTCCTAAATTCTGCATATATTTGGGAAAATCAGCGATTCCTGATAATATTCCAGAAAGATTAAAAAAGGCTTTTGACCGTTATATATTTCTAATCTCTGGTGAAATAAAATCAACTGCTTATTAAAAGTTTGTATTTCCCCTTTTTCTTAAATTGTCAATGTACAATACTATTCTTCTCTTTATCAGTTCTAAACTTTCGTAAAGATTAACATCGTATTCAAGATATTTAAATTCAGAATCATTCTCTAAATAAAATTGATAGCAATTCAAATCATTGCAATCATATGTAAAATTAACTACTTTCCCATATAGGACAACTCCATTTTCATTTGTAACAATAGCTTCAATTTGCGCTGAATATTTAAAGTAATCTGGTTTGCCGATAATTTTTAAAGTATCTTCTGCAAATCTAATAATTCTTGTACGTCTGTTTGTACCTTCAATTTGACCTTTTTCTAAATGTTTATTTTCCATCGCTTCAAAATATTTACTATTAGGTGTAAATGATTGATATGCATTCATATACAAAGGTAGGTAAAAAATGGCAGAGTCCCATTTATTTCAGAAAAACTTACCTTAAATCAAGAATATCGTTAAATGACTGGGTGAGTGTTTAAATCAAGCAATAATTCTAAACCGCCCCTTTCCCATTTAATCATAAAAAGCATTTCAATCGGACAAATCCTGATTAAACCATTGGATAAAGACCGATTTGCTGACAAATAGGATATTAAATCTGAATAATATGTAATCTTAATCTCAAAAACTTTATATTTACCTGATATTTCAAATAAAACCATTTAAAAATATTCGCATGAAATATGCATTAATTATAATAGTGATTGCAATCTCTTTTGGTACAACATATGCACAAAGAATAAGGGTGCCGGAACTAAAAGAAATTGGTATAACGAATAAACCTGATTTTTTAAAGGGAGAAAAAATTAATGTGCTGATTTATGACGGTAGAATATTACCGGATAATGTAATAGAAGATTACAAAACAGACAAAATCGCACAAAATATATTTAATTATTTAAGAAATACTTTTTCTTCAATTTCCCTTGCAAGGCTGGATAAATCACAACTTTATGACAAACCTACAACAAAAGAACTTTTCCTTAAAATTAAAATCATTAACTTTCAGGTATTCTTTGGAGGTACAAAAGTCGTTTCAGTAATTAGTGGAAATGGCGCTGCAGTAGGGATGAGCGGCGAATGGAATGCGCTCGTTTCTTATTCAGTTGTAATGTTGGACAATAGAACAGATCAAAAAACCTATAAGACTGAAATACAAGAGATATCATCAGGGCCAGTAATGACTACTGTTGGAATAACTGCAAAAAACCTAATGACAAAATCATACGCGAAAGCAAGTCAAACATTAGTTAATTTTATAGAAGACTCATTATCTTCATGGTAATGCCTAAACGAAGAAAAATAAATATTTAATGAATCAAATACAACATTATGAAAAAAACAATTATCATTTTTGCCTTATTAATAATTGCCTCAATAGGATACAGCCAAACATCGCAGGATTATTTTAATATGGGAATTGAAAAGGGGAAGATGCAAGACTATAGAGGGGCAATTGCCGATTTATCTGAAGCAATTGAGATAGATACCAATTTTGAAAGAGCATATTTCTTTAGAGGAGTTAGAAAAACTCAGATTGCCGACTACAGGGGTGCAATTATTGATGAGACAAAAGCCATAAAAATTAACTCTAATGCTGCAGATGCTTATTGGAACAGGGGTTTTGCAAAACGGATGATAGATGATAACTATGGAGCATTGGAGGACTACAATAAAAGTATTGCGATTGACTCAGGAGATGCAACAGCATATTATTTTAGAGGTGTTGTCAAATGCAAAATAAATGATTTTATTGGATCAATTGAAGACTGTACTAAAAGTATAGAAATCGATCCCTCGTGGGCTGATGCTTATTCTCAAAGAGGAGATTCGAAAACAGGTCTTTTAGATTTTAGGGGTGCAATTGCAGATTATACAAAGACCTTAGAAATTAATCCTAATGTCGCAACAGGCTATTGCAATAGAGGTATTGCAAAAGGAAATATACAAGATCGAACGGGAGCCATTAACGATTTTACGCTTGCTATTTCTATAGACCCCATGAATGCAGATGCATATTACAATAGGGGAATTACAAGGTTTAAACAAAACGACTTCATAAAGTCCATTGCTGATTTTACTAAAGCAATAGAAATTATACCTAATAGTTCAAAAGCTTATTTGGGCAGAGGTTATGCATTGAACAGACTCCAAAACCACAATGGAGCAATCATCGATTTTAATAAAGCAGTTGAAATTAACCCTAAATTTGCAGAAGTGTATTATGCCAGAGGCGTAATTGAACTTTTATTAGGTAAAAAGGATCAAGGATGTTTGGATTTTAGCAAGGCAGGCGAGCTAGGCTATACTGAAGCGTATGCGCAAATAAAGAAATTCTGCCAATAATTAATCAATTGTGAATAAATCTCCCCTTCGCAAACTGCCGCAGATCCCCCTCTTTTGCAACGAGTTTGTTGTCATGAGTTTGCAACTCGTCATCAAATTTCTGCTTCAATAGGTATTATTCCCCCGCTACCCCTTCTTTGTAAAGGCTTGTCCAGAGCATCAGGAAGAAGTTAAATTGCGCAATCATTTGCATCTATAATTCTAAACCACCCCTATTCCATTCAATCGTAAAAATCATTTATATCCGACAAATCCTAATTCTGACATTTAAATTCCGGATATCCTGCAGGGTCTCAATATTTCCTGTTCATCGTGCATCCATGTAATCCGTCAAAATCCGTGTAATCCCTGTGGCTCCTCCTTATTTGTAATCCGTCAAAATCGGTGTAATCTCTGATTGGCATAATATGCCTTGCAGGCTGCTTTATTTTAATAGGTGCTTTGTTTCTGTATGTTAATATAATGGCATTATTGATCTCTTTGTAAAAACAGTGGTTTTGATACTTGTACTGCTTTGTAGCTGTACATCTAATAGTCAGGTTAAACCGACTAAATATATTAATTAATCAAGGCGACTATATCGTTCTTCTGAAGGATTCAATTGAAAAGTTGACCTGTACCGTCACTAAATCAAACGATTCGATAATAAAACTTAATCAGCGTATTATGACAACTGATCAGTTTTTGCAATTATACAAATATGACCGGCTGCTTAAATACTACCGAATTTGTAAGAAAAAACCGACCAAATGGAAATATTACAAGGGTTGGTCAACACGAGTTTTTGAACAATAAAAAATCCACATATCATGAAAAATTTAATCTATTTACTTATTATCATCCTCTTTGCCTGCGCTCCTAAAAAGGTGATTACCAATTCAAAAATCGAACAGAAAGCTACTGAGCAAAGGGATATAGCAGATGCCAAATCGATCCAAAAAGAAGAGGGTAGAAGGATCGATGAACAGTTAGATATGGATACCGAAACTGTGACCAAAGAAACGGAATACGATACAAGTAAACCTGCTGATCCGGCAACCGGAAAACCACCTATAAAGTCAGAAAAGGAAACCGCTCTAAAACTCGGGAAAAACTTACATGAAAAACTGTTCTACTCTGCTAAATGAAACATTATTTTATGCCTTGATACAACAGCTTATTAGTTGATATTGAATAAGTGTGTGAATTTATCAATAATTTATTTCAAGTGTTTTCTTTCGGAATTGCTGATAAAGATAGTTTGGGTATTGCATAGCTAAAATCTTTTTCTACCTTTGTCAAAGAGTTATTTGACCGAGCAGCAAATCAAAGCAAACCAACGTGTCTAGCTCGTTACTTATCCATTACCTATTGAGATTTTTAGGATTGCAAGTTGTTTAAAATGAGCCGTATAATTAAAAAGCTCACTAATGTGGCAAATGTGTGACGTGCAACATGTGTTGTCAATTTCTTTTTGATGTCACAGAGGTCAGCAATTTCTTTAAGATAAGAGTTCATTCTTTGGTTGCTTGGAACTGGCAATAGTGTCCCTG
>Ga0209724_1001722_pt1 | contig 19505 bp, 18 predicted proteins | sample grotaG_FD_184143 | JGI IMG/M metagenome (GOLD analysis project Ga0209724, IMG submission 184143) | Glacier valley bacterial and archeal communities from Borup Fiord, Nunavut, Canada, to study Microbial Dark Matter (Phase II) -... | ecosystem: Environmental > Aquatic > Freshwater > Ice > Glacier ...
ATTTCCCAGATTGAATAAATAAGTTTTTCATCGTTGTTCATGCATTCGTAAAATGCAAAAGTATGAGTATAAAAATGGGCTAAAACTTTGCCGATTTGTTTTCTTTTCGGGATAAAAGAATGTTACGAAGCAAGTTAATACTCCTTTTAAGTAAATTTGCCACTTATCCCAGCAAACTATTTATATGAACCAGGCAACCGAAGCATTCCAGCGTTTATTGACAATTATGAATGAACTCAGAGAGAAATGCCCTTGGGATAAAAAGCAAACAATGGAAAGCCTTCGACACCTGAGTATCGAAGAGTTATACGAACTGTCTGATGCCATACTTGAAAGCGATAGAGAAGAGATTAAGAAAGAACTGGGTGATGTGATGATGCATCTTGTCTTTTATGCTAAAATAGCCAGTGAAAATGGGTGGTTTGAAATGAAAGATGTACTTGATTCAGTTTGTGAAAAACTCATTTACCGTCATCCTCATATTTATGGTGATGTAATGGTGAAAGATGAACATGAGGTAAAGCAGAACTGGGAACAACTTAAGTTAAAAGAGAAAGGCGCAAACGGAGAGAAAAAAAAATCGGTATTGCAGGGTGTGCCTGCTTCTCTTCCTGCATTAGTGAAAGCCTTCAGGATTCAGGAGAAAGTTGCAGCTGTTGGTTTTGACTGGACTGCCAAAGAGCAGGTCTGGGCAAAGGTTGAAGAGGAAATTGCTGAATTTAAGGCAGAAACAAGCCTCGTAGTAAATCGGAACCAGGAGCATATTGAAGGTGAATTTGGTGATTTGCTCTTTTCACTCATCAACTATGGGCGTTTTTTAAATATCAATGCCGAAGATGCCCTTGAAAAAACAAATCGAAAATTTATCAGAAGGTTTAACTATATAGAAGAGCGGGCCGCTGATGCAGGAATGGCCCTTGCACCCGGCAAGCTGACCGAAATGGACGCATGGTGGAACGAGGCTAAGAAATTATCTCTGTAAATTATGGCCTAATTTTCCTACTTTTGTAACCCGTAGGGCTTGTACTAATCTGGCATTATCGGCTTTCCATAAGCCAACTCCGCAATTCACAAGCCTAAAAAACTTAAAACACAGCCATGACTAAATACATATTTGTAACCGGAGGAGTTACGTCCTCTCTTGGGAAAGGTATTATTTCGGCTTCACTGGCAAAATTATTGCAAGCCCGGGGTTACTCAGTTACCATTCAAAAATTTGATCCATATATAAATATAGATCCTGGCACACTAAATCCATATGAACATGGAGAATGCTATGTGACAGAAGATGGTGCTGAAACAGATCTTGACCTTGGCCATTATGAACGTTTCCTGAATGTTCCTACTTCCCAGGCAAATAATATAACCACCGGCCGTATTTATCAGAATGTAATTAGCAAAGAACGCGAAGGCGCCTATCTGGGTAAAACGGTGCAGGTAGTCCCGCATATTACAGATGAAATCAAACGCAATATTCGCATACTTGGTGAAAACCACGGGTTTGATATAGTTATCACTGAACTGGGTGGCACAGTCGGAGATATTGAATCTTTACCTTACATAGAAGCAGTAAGACAGTTCAGATGGGAATTGGGTAGTAACAATACCCTCGTGATACATCTTACGCTAGTACCTTATCTGGCAGCTGCGGGTGAACTTAAAACGAAACCTACCCAGCATTCGGTTAAAATGCTGCTTGAATATGGAATTCAACCTGATATTCTGGTATGCCGTACCGAGCACCATATGTCGCCAGATGTAAGAAAGAAAATCGCGCTTTTTTGTAATGTCAATATCAATGCAGTCATCGAATCAATAGATGCCAAAACCATCTATGACGTGCCGCTCTTGATGTATAAAGAGCAACTAGACAAAATTGTACTTGCTAAGCTTAAACTGCCTTTAAAATCTGAACCACATCTTGAATCATGGAAAGAATTTTTGGGGCGCCTTAAAAATCCGACTTCAGAAGTTAAAATCGCACTGGTTGGTAAATATGTTGAGCTTCCAGATGCTTATAAATCTATTTCAGAAGCCTTCATACATGCCGGTGCTAGAAATGAATGTAAAGTAGTCGTTGAGTTTATACATTCAGAATTCATCAATGATGAAAATGTGCGTGAGAAGTTGAGCAATAAAGACGGACTGTTGGTAGCACCTGGTTTTGGTGCCCGTGGTATTGAAGGAAAAATATCGAGTATTAAATTCGCCCGTGAAAACAATGTCCCCTTCCTCGGGATTTGTCTGGGTATGCAATGTGCGGCAATTGAATTTGCCAGAAATGTGCTCGGGCTTGCAGATGCACATTCTACAGAAATGAATCCTGAAACTACAAACCCGGTAATTTCATTAATGGAAGAACAAAAGAGTATAACTAATAAAGGCGGAACTATGCGTCTGGGGGCATATCCTTGTGAACTTAAAAAGGGAACCAAGGCATTTTCAGTATATGGTAAAAACAGAATCATGGAGCGTCATCGTCATCGCTATGAGTTTAATAGCACCTATATTGATCAGTTTAATGAGGCTGGTATGATTACTTCGGGTATTAACCCTGAGAATAAACTGGTAGAAATGATAGAATATAAAAACCATCCGTGGTTTGTCGCAGGGCAGTTTCACCCGGAACTAAAAAGTACTGTTGATAATCCACATCCCTTGTTTGTGAAGTTTGTTGAAGCTGCAAAAATACATCAGCAACAACTTATCAGAAAAATCGACCACTCAAAAGAAAAAATAATATAAAATTAAGCCTTAATTTCGCGCAATCAGGTGAGAAGATAGAATACTTACTTTTTGTCTGAAATCAGGAAACACAAACTGCAGCATACATGGATAGGAACACCTTTACAGGTTTATTTTTAATTGCGCTTATATTATTAGGTTTCAGCTATTTCATGCAGCCCTCAAAACTTGAACTTAAACGCGAGCAAATGCGTCAGGATTCAATTGCTGCATCAAAACGTGGAACCCCAATTTCGAGTTTACCCTCAGTTATAAAGACCGAAAATACCAGCATTGCAATAGATAGCAGCGCAAAAATTATTCCTGTTGGCCCCTTTTCAGCTTCGATAGCAGGTAAAGAAGAATTTATTACGCTTGAAAATGATGTAATGAAGATCACCCTGAGTACAAGGGGTGGTAGAATATATAGCTCCCAGCTGAAAAAATTTAAAACCTATTTCGGTCAGCCTCTTATCTTATTAAATGGCCCCCAGAATATCTTCGGGCTGAATTTTACAGCCGAAGGCAAAAGCATAAATACCAATAATCTCTTTTTTAAACCTACTAACCCAGCTGTACAGGTTTTAGGAAGAGACAGTTCAGGCATCACCCTTCGCCTTTCTAATAATGCCAGTCAATATATTGATTATGCATATTCTCTGAAAAAAGGATCTTACCTGATCGGTTTTTCTATCAGTGCAGTTAACCTGAATGATGTTATCAATGCCCGTAATAACACGGTTTTATTAAGGTGGAAGAATGATATTTTACCTCTTGAAAAAGGTGATGAAGTACCTTATACTACTGTCAAGACCAGAAACGATCAGCATGATATTGATGAGTTAAAAAGCAATAAAGACGATACTAAAAAATCTGAACACCCGGTAGAATGGGTTTCATTCAAGCAAAAGTTTTTCTCGATGGTCCTGATACCACAAAAAAAATTTTCAGCAGTTGAATCTTCTGATTTTCAGGAAGTCAGTAAACCGCTGGTTAAGACCCTGACAGCTGATATTGCAATCCCGTTTACGAAAGAGACTAATCAGCTGGTAAATATGCGTATTTACATGGGTCCAAATGACTTCAAAGGATTAAAACGCATTGGTGTTGGTCTTGAAGAACAGATCGATCTGGGCTGGGGACCGCTTAAACTGATCAACCGGTTTGCAGTTATTCCAGTATTTGATTTACTATCAAAACTGAATTTGAACTATGGTATAATTATCCTGATTTTAACTTTACTACTAAAAGCGGTTTTATTTCCACTCACCTATAAATCATACCTGAGCACGGCAAAAATGCGGATCATCAAGCCAGAAATGGATGAGATCAAGGAGAAAATTGGTGATGGTGACCCTACCCGTTTACAGCAAGAGTATCTCAAACTCTATAAAAAAGCAGGTGTCAACCCCTTGGGTGGCTGTTTGCCAATGCTACTTCAGATGCCGATCTTATTTGCTTTCTACAGGTTCTTTCCTAATGCTTTTGAATTAAGGCAGCAGAAATTCCTGTTTATGGAAGATTTATCAACTTATGACTCTGTCATTCACTGGACAGGTAGCATTCCGGTATTCGGAAATCACCTGAGTATCATGTGCGTACTGATGGCCGTGACTACCGTTATTTACTCACTCTTGAATCAGCAGGTTTCTCCTACTGGCCCGGCAGGTAACCAATTGAAATACATGAGTTATATTTTCCCGCTCTTTACTATTTCATTCCTTAATAACTTTTCATCAGGTCTGAATTATTATTATTTCCTGGCCAATATTATCACCTTTAGCTCACAGGCGCTAATTCGCAGGTTTGTTAATGACGATGAAATTCACCGCCGCATTCAGGAAAACAAGAAAAAACCTGCAATCAACAAGAAATCAAAGTTCCAGGCCAAAATTGAAGAATTAACGAAGGTTAAAACACCAGCCCAGTTAGGAACGCCAAAACTGATTTCACCCATCAGACCTTCTAAAAAGTTCTAATAATCAGCTAATACATAAAAATGGGGCTGAAGTTTAACTACTTCAGCCCCATTTTTTATGATATAGTTTATATAAATTCAGTAAGTCTACTTTATGAATGCCATCTTTAAACTATTTCATTCAGAATATGATTGCTTTCAGGGCATGATTTAACTCAGGAGTTGAATACCCCTAAGCTTCAATCACCTTATGATTTCTCAATAACCTTAGGCTTCATTTAAATGAATCTCATGCGTGATTATCGCTCCTGCCCTTCGGAGCGTTTCTGCCACTGAGCAGTATTTGGCCATTGATAGCTCAGTTGCACGTTGAACCTTATCAGCATCAAGGGTTCCCTTCAGATAATAAGAGATATGAATTTTTTCCCATAGGGCAAGTTCATTACCTTCTTCGCGATACCCATCAACAACGATCCTGAAATCATCGATCACCAACTTTTGCTTGGTCAGAATCAGTGTTACATCGATCGCTGTACACCCACCTAATGCCATCAGTAAAGATTGCATCGGTCTGATACCCGCACCTTCCCCCAGGGAGGCTGCAGATGAATCAAGTTGAACTGAATTTCCTTCCTCATTTCGGGCTTCAAAATGACAGGCTTTATTGATTCTTTGTAATTCGACTTTCATGCTATAAGATCAAGGTGTTTCAAAAGATAGATTACCGTAACTATTTTCAAAAATACTGCGTTAAAATATATAAAGAAAAACTATTATGACCACAATCCTTACACAACAGGTAATTCATGATCTTTCTGCAGATTTCCACTTATTTATTTCTATTCTGCTACCGCTGTCACTTATTTCAGTTTTTTTTACGGCTGGTGCCAAGCTAATGGAAATAAAGGGATACCAGAAATGGCCAGCAATATTTGCAGTTCTACCAATATTCTGGATTGTTCTTGGTTGGTTTGACCCAAGACCAGAAAAGTCAAGAACTATCACACTCAGACTAGCATTAGTTTTTGGCACCCTTAACACTTTTTTTCTGGGACTGTTAATTTTATATATCTAGTACAAATGGTATTCTGAATAGAATAACTTAAGACTGATATCATTCCAGTAAACACCAGCTTCTGATTCGTGTTTGCTGGCCGCAGGGAACAAGCTGAACAAAAACGACCAGCTGTTTATGTCTATATCCTGACGATCAGGCCCGGTAAATTCGTTCGTGAATCGGTTATACCAGCTGAAACTTCGTACACATCAATCTCATGCCTGGCATCATGAAATAATAGCTCATTTATTTTATCTACTGAACTATCTTCAGACAGCCAGTATAGTGCATCATCTCCGACCAGTGTAAGCGGCATATCGGCTCTTAAATCAGTCAGTGCCGCCGATGCCTTTGTTGTAATAATGGTAAAACTATTCATCCGCTCTCCGGTACGTTTATCAACACTTGCTTCATACAGACCCGCCAGTAGCGTAAAGGGTTCTTCCTTGACTTTTACATGGTAGGCAATCTGCCCATTATCAGTTGACTTACACTCATAATATCCAGAAGTCACAATAATGCAGCGTTGAGATTTGAGCATGTTGCGTAAAACAGGACGCTTAGAGATTTTTGCTGCTTCAATATTGAACATATTTGCTGCAGTAATACCTGTTTTATACCAAGGCGAAATTAAACCCCATTTGAAAAGATTTATGGTATGCTTATCCTGGCAAGTAACAATAGGGAGATATTGGCCAGGTGAAGCATTGTAGTTATCTTTAAATGCATCGAGCTCAGCGCAATTTTTTATTCCAAGAAGATCTATAACCCTGTTAATCTGGTAAGCAGCGTATCTGACACACATAAAAAAATGATTTTATCGACCTTATTTTCGCTTAATTTAAAGAACATTCGTCAAGGCATAATGACTTATCAATTAATGGAATAAATTTTGCCCATAATTGTTTTTTTACTTGCTAGGAGACCCCCGACAGCGGTAAAAAATATAAAACCTGGTATGTATTATTTTACTTTGCCTTAATCTGTATTCATCTTAAAAATAACACTGAAACAACTTGAAGCCAACAGTCAGTCTGCCATTTTATGCACGCCTACCTCTCATTCTTATCAGTTTAATTGCGCTGGGTTATTTAGCCATGCTGGGTCAAACAATTCTTGCCCCATTTATTCTGGGTCTATTGTTTGCAATATTGTTGCTTCCTCTTGCTTCTATTCTTGAAAAGAAACTCCGCTTTCCCAGACCTCTGGCTTCAATAGCATCAGTACTGGTGATGATACTCATTGTTTTTATTGTCGTTTATTTTATTGGCAACCAGCTTAGATTCCTGGTTTCAGCCTGGCCACGGTTAGAGACTCAACTAACTGAAGCTTTACGCAGTTTACAAGAGTGGATACATCATACTTTTCATATTGAAATATCCAGACAGGTGAAGTTTTTGAGTTCGATATCAGGTAGGGCCATGTCAGCAAGCACAAGTATGGCTACTGGTCTGCTGCTTAGTTTTTCAGGTCTCCTGCTATTCCTGATTTTCACCTTGCTTTACACCTTTTTTATATTATGCCATCGAAAAAGACTCGTTGAATTTTTGGTAAGTTCATTTAATAAAGAGAATAGCCATACAGTATTTGCCATTGTAGAACAAACCCAGTATATGGTTAAGAAATATATCATAGGCCTGTTTATAGAAATGTTTGTGGTATTTTGCATCAGTGGTATTTTACTCTGGATTGTAGGTAGCAATTTCGTCTTGCTACTTGCCTTGATAACAGGTATTTTCAATGTAATTCCTTACATAGGAATCTTTACTGCGCTTTTACTTAGCGCGTTAATTACTTTTGCCACAGGTACCGCAGTTAAGGCTCTCTTTGCCGCTCTTTCTATTTTACTGGTACATATCATTGATAGCAATTTTCTTATGCCAGTAATTCTAGGTTCTAAGGTGAGAATTAATGCCCTGATCATCATAATTGGGGTAATTATTGGGGAAATGATTTGGGGAATCTCTGGTATGTTCGTGGCAATACCCATTATTGCCATCATGAAAATTATTTCAGACAATGTTGAAAGCCTAGAACCCTGGGCAATTTTACTGGGTGATGAAGAAAAAGATATGAGCAAAAAGAAAAGTATTCTAACCCGTTTAAAGCAAAGAATGATCATGTTAAGGCAAAAGAACAAAGTTTGACAAGTCTTTTACTTGATCGAGCCTGTACCTGCACGTTATTATTTGCCCGTAACCGGGTCTAATAATTTCATTTGGATGCATTTGGCCTGCAAATTGATAATTCCAAAATCGTTGCAGTTTTTTTTGCGTACAGAAATTTCTGGCCTTGAATAAAAGAATATAGCACACCAATTAAATTAGTTCTACCCGAATGGCCGCAGAGCAGCAAGTTAACCAAGTTGTAAGAGATAGCTGGTACCGGAAATTTCTTGAAGAAGCAGGAAGTCAGATCTTGTTTCTGGGAGGTTTTTTTAGAAACTTATTCAAACCAGGTTTTGAATGGTCAGAATTTATCAGACAGTGCTATCAGATTGGCTATAAGTCATTTCAACTGGTAGGCATCACGGGTCTTATTCTGGGTCTTGTAATGACCTTGCAGTCTCTACCCACCCTGAAATCTTTTGGCGCAGAAAGTTTTGTGCCCAGTATGGTTGCTATTTCAATTGTTCGGGAAATTGGCCCTGTCATAATTGCCTTGATTTGTGCCGGCAAGGTTGCTTCCGGTATAGGAGCTGAACTCGGGAGTATGAATGTGACAGAACAAATTGATGCCATGGAAGTCTCAGGTGCAAATCCTACTCAGTTTCTGGTAGTTACCCGAATTTTAGCCTGCACCATCATGGTACCCTTGCTTACAATACTATCTGACGCACTCTCATTGGTTGGTGGTTTTATCGCCTCAAACATTGGTGGCAATGTTTCAGCTCTGCTCTACTTCAATAAAGCGCTGGCATCATTAGGGTTCACCGATATTTTTCCTGCCACCATTAAGACCGTGCTATTTGGTTTTGCCATTGGTTTCATAGGCTGTTATAAGGGCTATAACTCGAACAGAGGTACTGAAAGTGTTGGAATAGCGGCTAATTCAGCCGTTGTAAGTGCATCCCTGTGGATCATAGTAATTGATGCCGTAGCCGTTGAACTGACAAGTCTGATCGTTTACTAGGATGGAAGAGAAAGCAAAGAAATCTCAGTCGAATTCAATCAGAAAAGACGCCACACCTATGGCCGGGACACCAGATACTGACAGTGTTCACAAGAGTAAGATCGTAAAAAATAAGACGGCCCAGGATTCTGAGATTGTTATTAAAATCAAGGGGTTGAAAAAGAAATTTGGTTCAAAAGAAGTACTCAAAAATATAAACCTAGAAGTTCATAAAGGAGAAAATGTAGTTGTTTTGGGTCGCTCAGGGCAGGGTAAATCTGTAACTATTAAATGTATAGTAGGCCTGTTAAGGCCTGACGCGGGTACACTTGAAGTACTCGGCAAAGAAATCACGTCTTTGAGTGAAGATGAGCTTCGTGGGGTTCGTGAAAAGGTAGGCTTTCTATTTCAGGGTGCAGCTCTTTACGACTCGATGACGGTACGCCAAAATCTTGAATTTCCGCTTAAACGGGTGCTAAAGCTCAAAGATCAGGCAGAAATAGATAAAAGGGTAGAAGAAATGCTGACCAATGTCGGTCTCGCTGATTCAATAGATAAAATGCCTTCAGATTTATCCGGAGGAATGAAAAAACGAATCGGCCTGGCACGCACTCTGATTCTGAATCCAGGAATCATGCTTTATGATGAGCCTACAACAGGGCTTGATCCGATTACCTCCCGGGAAATCAGTAATCTTATGCTTGAAATGCAAAAGAAATACAATGTTAGTTCTATCATCATTACCCATGATATGGTATGTGCAAAAACGACCTCAAACCGTATCGTTATCATGGATAACGGTGAATTTGTTGCCGAGGGTACTTATGAAGAGCTAGAACATTCACCAAATGATTTTATAAACTCATTTTTCAGATAATTTATACCAAGGTAGAGCATCGTAGAATGCTTTAAATTTAAAAACACGATAACTGATGAACAGTACTCCTTCACAGAAAATTAGAATTGCTTTATTTACGGTTTTAGGTCTGGGTGTTTTCGCTGCCGCGATTTATTTCATAGGAATGCGAAAAAGTCTTTTTGGCAGCACCTTTAATACCTATAGTATGTTCAGCAATGTTGGTGGCCTGCAGGTTGGCAATAATGTAAGGTACGCAGGTATAAATATCGGGGTGGTACAGGCCATCCAGATTAGCTCAGATTCAAGCGTAAAAGTCAGTTACCGGATCAATGAAAATGTCAGGCAGTTTTTGAAGAAAGATGCAGTCTCAAGCATTGGTTCAGATGGTCTGATGGGCGATAAACTGGTCAATATTTCACCAGGTACAGAAAAAGCCGGACCGCTCAATGATGGTGAACGTATTAATGCCCAGATGCCACTGGATTATGATAAAATTATTGCAAAGCTGGCCAGAGTGGCAGATAATGCAGATTCTATAACCTCGGCTCTCTCCGGTATTGTTGGGCAGATAAGTAAAGGTAAGGGCAGTGTAGGGCGTCTGCTATATAGCGATAAGCTGGCTAAAGGTCTTGAAAAAACAGTTTCCAGCGCTCAAAAAACCATCAGAAGTGTTGACCAGAGTTCACAAGGCTTTACCCAGAATATGAGTGCCCTGAAAAATAACTTCCTCTTACGTGGTTACTTTAAAAAGAAAGATAAAAAGAAGCAGGAAAAGCGCGATTCAATCAGGTCTGTAAGAGATTCTAATACAGCCAGAAGAAAACGTGACCGCCAGAAATAATTGATATATCTTAACATGAATTTAAATCTGAAAGCCATAGAGGCATTCGTAGGCGGTGGGTCTGCAGGCCTGGGCCTGGGAACAGCCATAGAACTTGCCTTACTGGGTGCTTCGGTAACAATAACCGGGAGAAATGAGAATACACTAACCGATGCATTAAAACTTCTTGATCAGAGAAATGGTCAGGTGCATAAATACCTGGTACTCGACTATACTGATACAACAAGTCTTAAAACGATCATTACCAGCTTTGCTGCCAAAAATAAGATTCAGATCCTGATTAATAATACAGGAGGCCCAAAGCCTGGCCGGGCAATCGATAAAAGCCCTGAAGAGTACACCGAGGCTTTTGAATCGATGGTCGCCGCCTTTATGCTTCAAATCAGTCTTTTCACCCCCCTAATGAAAGAACGGGGGTTCGGGCGCATCGTAAATATTACCTCAACTTCTACAAAAGAACCAATAGCTGACCTTGGCTTATCGAATGTTATTCGTGCAGCTGTTGCAAATCTGGGTAAAAGCCTGGCATCTGATCTGGGTGAATACGGCATAACGGTTAATAATGTATTACCCGGTTTTCATGAAACCCAGCGAATTCAATCTATTATTTCTACTAAAAGTAAGGTAGAAGGCACTGCTGAAGAAATTATTCGTAAGAACATGGTAGCACAAATTCCAGCCCGTAGATTTGGAACAACTGAAGAATTCGGAGCAATGGTTGCCTTTCTTTGTACCCCGGCAGCGGCTTATGTAAATGGGGTAAATATACCCGTCGATGGCGGTCGTCTTCTTGGTTTATAGTTACTCATTTGGCATGATTCATGAACAATTCAGGTTCTAAAAATGACTAACATGATCAACAACGAAACAACAATCGATGTATTGAATGACCTGGTTAAGATCAATAATGATAGAATTGAGGGTTATGAAAAAGCCCTGAAAGAATTGCCTGAGGGTGATATCGATCTACGTGAGTTATTTATTTCAATGATCGATGAAAGTCATCATTACAAGCAGGCCCTGGTTGAAGAAGTTCAGGTGGCTGGAGGTGATGCTGATAAAGGCGCAACAACCAGTGAAAAAATTTACCATGCTTTTATGGGTGTAAAGGCTGTGTTTTCGGGTCACGATCGAAAAGCCATTCTTGGAAATTGTGAAGCGGTTGAAGATGCTGCCCAGAGCGCATACATTACAGTTTTACAGCCTAAAAGTAGTTTGCCGTCTTTTTTAAAAGATTTAGTGCTTTTACAGCAGCAATCTTTAAAGGCTTCACATGATAAGATTAAATTTTTACGTGATCAGAATAGCTTATAAGATTAGTTAGAATTTCAGGTATGTGTGGAAGGTATGGAAGAACTAAAAGTGCATTTGCCGAATCAGCAGATTTAGGCAGAGAACAACAAATGCTTCTTGATTTTGGTTATAAATACCTGACTTATAATGCTGGTCCAAAAAGTCTTCAACCTGTGATAACCAGCACCAGGCCTGAAGAGCTACAGCTATTTTTATGGGGCCTTATTCCCAGAGATGCAAAAAATAAAAAGCCTGATCTTCCGTATTTTAATACCCGGGCTGAAAGCATTGAAAAAGTTTATCCATGGAAGAATATTTTTCCGAAAAACAGGTGTCTGATTCCTGCAGACTTTTTTTATGAATGGCCTAAAGTAAATGGAGTATCTTTAAAAAAAGATAGTCCCTTTTTATTCAAACGATGTGACAGCAAGACATTTTACTTTGCAGGTATTTGGGATGCCTGGCTGAATAGTGAGACCCGGAGCTATATCCCTGGTTTTTCTATCATAACTACAACACCAAACGAACTAGTTGCAGAAATACATAATCGTATGCCTGTCATACTCGAACTTGATACATCTGAAATCTGGCTTGACCATGCAGCGACACGTGAAACACTTTTGGGCCTGCTCAAACCTTTTCCAGCTGAAGAAATGGAATCTTACCGGGTTAGTAACCGGGTCGGAAATATCCGTAATGATGATGAAAATCTCATAGACCCTGTTAACCTGATTTTCTGAGTAAAACAATTATGCCCTATTCACAATTAGAGCATAAAGAGAAATGTTCAGCACCGATTTTAAAACGATTCAGCTAGAGATTGAACAAGTTAATCCTGTTACATACAGCAAGACTCGAAACTTCATAGACGGTTCGGTTTCTCATCTCTCGCCATATATTTCAAGAGGCGTGATCAGTACCCGGCAGGTTTATAAATCTCTATTAAACAAAGGATATAAATTTTATGAAATTGAAAAGCTTGTTCAGGAATTAGCCTGGCGTGATTACTGGCAGCAGGTCTGGATCAGTAAGGGAGAAGAAATTAACAATGATCTTAAGTGGGCCCAACCAGCCGTTCAGAACCATTCAATGCCCTCAAATATCATCAATGCCACAACTGGTATTGATGCAATAGATGAATCAATCAGATCATTCTATGAAACAGGATATTTGCACAATCATATGCGCATGTATATTGCATCACTGGCCTGTAATATAGGTCATTCACACTGGAAGCTTCCGGCTCAGTGGATGTATTATAATTTACTAGATGCTGATTGGGCAAGTAACGGCTTGAGCTGGCAATGGGTAGCCGGTTCAAATAGTAGCAAACAGTATGTTGCCAACCAGGAAAATATTAACAAGTATTCTAAGCGATATCAACGGTCTACTTTTCTAGATGTTTCTTATGAACAATTACCCCCTGATACCGTACCAAGTGCATTAAAACAAGTTAGTAAACCAGAGCTGGTTACAGTTCTGCCAAAAAATCACGCAATTGAAATTGATGAAAGCCTTCCGACTTATATCTATAACTTCTACAACCTCGATCCTCAATGGCATGAAGACACTAAGGCTAATCGGATTTTACTGCTTGAGCCTTCACATTTCTCTGTCTATCCGGTAGCCGAGCATACGATTGAGTTTATTCTCAAACTGGCAGAAAATATTCTGGGTGTGCAAATTTTTACCGGAGAGTTTTATGAGCTGGTTAAAAAAAATACTTTGAGCAAGATTTTTTATAAAGAGCATCCGTTGAACAAGCATTATAAAGGAACCGAAGAGCCACGTGACTGGATGTTTAAGGTAAAAGGATATTATCCTTCTTTTTTTGCTTACTGGAAGCAGTGTGCCAAGCAACTTCCCAATGAAGGGAGTTAAAAAAGAAAATCTGCCACAGAAGATTTGCATCGTCTGTGGCAGACCATTTACATGGAGAAAAAAATGGGAGAAAAACTGGCCCGAAGTAAAATATTGCAGTGATGGCTGCAGGATGAAGAAATGAATTTTAACAGTATATGAAGGCATCAGAAATACTCATTTTCAACGCACTTACTGCTGCCGATCAAGACAGGCTCATTGAGATGGCTTGGGAAGACAGAACTCCCTTTGAGGCCATTGAAATTCAGTTTGGGCTGAAAGAAAAAGATGTTATCAGCTTCATGCGAAAGAATTCAAAGCCTTCAAGTTTTAGAATGTGGAGAGCGCGAATGAAAGGGCGGCAAACAAAGCATAGCATATTGAATACTGGCCTGGGTGAACGATTTAAATGTAGCCGGCAGCGCTCGATTAGCAGTAATAAAATATCAAAGAGATAATTTTTTCTTGATATCATACGTTTATTCCCAGCCATTGTAGTAATTCTTCAAACTTGACCTTGTTTGGGGGTATTACACCATGGTATAAGACTTCATGCATCAATTTTTGCTCTATATAAAGGTAGGTTTTACCTACTTCAAGCCTGATATCACCCCAGTGAATAAAAGTAGCCTCTTCACGCTTTTTTTTAAAAGATGATTGAGAGCCACCTGTTAATGTTGCACCCCTATTTGTCATTAAATCGATTACCATTTCAGATCGGGTCATAATACTAACAAAATTAGCATTTACTTAACGTAGAGCTATCAACTTTTCGTGAATATATTTGATACACTTCATTTAAGTGCTGTAGAAGTATCTGAAGAGGTGATTTGCAATTTTAATTAATAGGCCCATTTACCATCAATGTTTAAATTAAATTCAGTTGACTAACTACTCAGATCAAAACCTTCTTGATATTCTATTGCAGTCACCTAATCCTATTGCAATCTATTTTGGCAAAGAACTGGTAATTCAAATTGCCAATCTGGAGATGATGCGTTTTTTAGGTCAAGATCAGTCGATCATTGGAATGCCCCTTGGTATCGCTCTTGCAGGTATTGAACAGCAGAAGTTTCTCAGCATTGTGCAATCCGTTTGGGATTCAGAAATTAGTAATCAGGTCAAAGATTCAATTGTTCGTATAAACGTTGACAGACAGCTACACTCTTTTTATTATGATAGTACGTTCCAGATAATCTTTGATCACCAGGGTAAAGCTACAGCTATTCTACATACGGCTACCGATGTTACAGAACGTCATATGCAGCGTATAGCATTAGAAAAGGCGAATGTTCAGGTTGGAATTTTAAAAATAGAAGAGCTTCTTGTTGCTGAACTCGAAGCCAACAATAAACAGCTGCACGCGTCAAACAAACAGCTTCTGTTGCAACAGTCTAACCATGAAACGGCTGTATCGAAGCTGAATACTACAATAGAAACAATACGCAGGGCGCTTGCCCAAAGTCAGGGTAGAATAAGTTATATGCTTGATGACGCTCCTGTTGCCATTGCTGTTTTCACAGGCAGGGATCTGGTTATAGAAACGGCTAACAAAAACATACTGAGCGTCTGGGGTAAAGATGATTCAGTTTTAGGTCAAAAACTTCATCTTACTCTACCTGAGCTTGAAGGTCAGCCATTTTTACAGTTACTCGATAATGTATTCACTACGGGTCAGCCCTATTATGCTTATGAGGCAAAAATAAAGTTCAAACGGGATAATAAATTTGAAGATGTTTACTCAAATTTCGTTTACCAGCCGCTAAAAAATGCTGCTGGTGAAACCAAGTCTATCATGATCGTTTCAACTATCATTACAGAACAGGTTAAGGCTAAAAAAGAACTTGAGTCAGCACGTGATATTTTAAGTCTGGCTATTGATGCTGCAGGTCTGGGCACCTGGCATGCGGATCTTCAAACTGACCTGATGACAATTTCAGAAAAATCACAACATATGCATGGTATCCCTGATGGTACAACCATGACCTTTACTGATTCACTAGAAATGATTGACCCTGAATTTCGGAATGAAGTTGAGCTTAATATCAATAAGGCCATTAAAACAGGTGATAATTTTGAAAATGAATACAGGCTTAAACCACGTGATAACCGGGAACATACCTGGCTGAAATCAACAGGTAAGGTAACTTATGATCAGCTGGGAACACCCTTATTCATTACCGGAGCTATTGTCGATATCACAGATCAGGTGCTGTCACGTCAGCGTCAAGAGGAACTTAATACCGAACTCATTGACATAAACAGCGAGCTTAAAACGGCCATTGAAGAACTTGAGCTGATGAATAAGGAACTAACTGCCACCCAGCATAATCTGCAGAAAAGTCTGTTTGAACTATCTGAAAGCGAGTCCCTTAAAGAAATTGCAATCAACCAGTCTAAACTTGGTACCTGGTATATAAATACCGAAACCGATGAATTTGTGCCCTCAGCAAGGCTAAAAGAGATAATTGGTTATAAGCCTGGCGAAAAGATGCCAGCAAATGCAACCGTCATTCACATACCTTCAGAATACACTACAAATATTTTTGCACTGATAGATATTGCCATTTCTACTGGTAAAAGTTATGACCTTGAATATCCAATCATTCGTAAGTCTGATAAAAATGTACGCTGGGTAAGGGCAACCGGGAAAATTTACAAATCGATTTCAGGAAAACCAGCACATTTTTCAGGCACTATCATGGATATGACCGAGCTGCTGAATGCCAAAGAAGAGCTAAAAAAAGCAGAAGAAAGCCTGCGTATGGCAACAGATTCAGCCGAAATGGGAACCTGGTATATAGAACTTCCAGCTATCAAATTTACAGTCTCATCACGTTTTAAACAAATTTTTGGTTTTGAACCAGCTGATGAACTCACCTATGATAGCGCACTCAGCCAGATTCCGGTAGAATACAAAAAAATAGTCACTGAAGCATTGAGAACTTCTATTAATAAAGGGGGCAAATTCATACTTGAGTTTCCAATCATTGCTTTAAATAATGGTAAAATGCGCTGGGTACGGGCTATAGGTAAACTAAATTACCATCAGGATGGTAGGAACAGTCACCTTACAGGGCTACTGCATGATATTACCGAAGTTAAACAAGATGAATTACGTAAAAATGACTTCATAGGTATGGTGAGCCATGAATTGAAAACACCTTTAACCTCGCTCAAAGGTTATGTTCAGTTATTGCAGGAACGGGCAAAAATCAAGAGTGATATATTTGCCATGGCCGCACTGATTAAGGTTAATAAACAGGTCAATAAAATGACGATTTTGATCAATGACTTTTTAAATGTCTCACGATTCGAATCAGGTAAAATTTTTCTGCACAAAGAAGACTTTCTGCTCGATAATCTCACCAGTGAACTTATTGAAGAAGCCAGACTAATGATTTCTACCCATGTCATTATTCATGAATGTGAATCTAAGGTTTCAATTAATGCCGACAGAGATAAGATAGGTGCTGTAATCTCGAACTTGCTCAGTAATGCAATCAAGTATTCACCCCATGGAAAAACCATTGAAATAAAGTGCAAACAGTACGAAAACCAAGCCGTGATGAGTGTTAGAGATGAAGGCATTGGTGTCAATGATAATGACATTGAAAAGCTCTTTGACCGCTATTACCGGGTTGAAAACAAACTTACCAAGACAATCTCTGGCTTCGGTATTGGTCTCTATTTATCGGCCGAAATCATACAGCGGCATGAAGGTAAAATATGGGTTGAAAGCATCCCGGGTCAGGGTTCTATTTTTTACTTCTCACTGCCCCTGAACTTATCTGGATCTGACCTATTTGATAATAGTTGAATTTAGCATTTCCTCGCTGATACTGCCATTTTTTACAGAGAGAAAATAGGTATGGTTATTTATATCAAGAGACATAGACCGGTTATATTTCTCATCAAGAAATAAGATTCCTGCCTTATCATCGCAAGCATATCCAGCACCCAGTTTTCCACTTAACAACGCCTTAACATAGAGTGGTTTGCGGGTTGGCTCACTGTGAAAATGCGGACAATGGCTGAAGGGTAAAAAAGTTAAACCGGCTACAATTGAAAGTTTTTGTGGTCTTGAATCACTGTATCCTCCCTGAAACCAGCAAAGAGATCCTGCACTACCACCGGCCATGACAACACCCCGGCGATACGCCTTTTGTAAGATGGTATCTATTCCCTGGGCTTTCCAGAGAGCAATCATATTCAGGGTACTGCCACCCCCTACAATAATAGCATCCATTCCCATAAGCTGTTCTTCAAAGGTTTGCTGCTCTGGAGAACTATTTACCCAGATACTTAAGACCGAAGGTTCAAGTGACAGGCCCTGACAAAGGGTACTCCACATCAGTAGACTCTTCGGACTGTCGGCCGAAGCTGTAGGTAAAAAGCAAACCCTGGGTCTTGTTTTTCCAGTAAGGATAATGACCTGCTGAATAAATTCTTTCTGTAACTGCCCGCCATAAGCAAATATCTTTCGGCTAGGTTGATCTACCTTATTTTGAGCAAATAACAAACCTGAAGCAAGACATCCAATAATAAATACAGTTAAAAATCTTTTCATAACGCTTAATATAACAGTGAATACGGATTGAACGATTTGATTTTGAGATTTTAATCAAGGAAATTTTAGGGTTTTAGCCCTTATTTAGTTCCTGATTTGGTTTCGAAATCGTGATCTGATGATGGTCTTATATAATCATCTTCGATTAGTCGTTAAGAATCGAATATAATCGGAAACTCGTTAAGCTGCCTTTCAAAATAGTTTACAAATGGAATTAAGGGCATCAAACTGAAATTAATCTAAAAGTTATACCTTACAAGGATAAAACCCAGAATAAGGCTGATAATAAATCTAACAATCAAGCCCTTACCAATAAGTACCAGAAATGAAAGAGAAGCTTTCCAGGTAATAAAACTGATGCCCAGCTCACAAGGGAAGGGTAAACCAGAAAACACTTCCTTCTCCCAGTTTGCTATCGACACCTATTTGCCCCTTATGTTGTTTAATGATTTGCGAACAGATGTAAAGCCCAAGTCCTAAACCAGCATATTGTGGCCCTGCGCTGGTTACCTGATAATATCTTTCAAAAAGAAACGGCACTTTTTCTGAAGGAATACCCTCGCCTTTATCAATGACAGATACTTTTACTGAGCCTTCTAATCGTTTGATATCTATCTTTATTTCTTTTGATTTTACTGCATATTTGATAGCATTGTTTACAAGATTGATCACTATTTGCTCAATTCTAGGCTCATCAGCATAAACTTGAAGTGCTAGATCACCTTCTATGATAATTGTTACTCCATCAGCGGCAGCGTAATGACAGCTATCCTTAATTACTTCGGCCAGATTAAACATACTTTTATTTAGATGTAGTTGCCTTTCATTTGCTTTACTGGCATTTAACAGATCATTAATCAGGGAAATAAATTTATCAAGGCTGCTGTTTGATTTTTCAATAAGTTTTTTTGCCAGGGGCTCTGATAGATTACCATTCATATTATTGAGAAGTTGCAAACTTAGCTTTAAACTAGTGACAGGTGTTTTAAGTTCATGGCTGGCAATACTTATAAAATCATCCTTATGCTGCTGAAGGGCTTTAATTTCTTGTATATCAGTGGCAGTTCCAATCCAAAGTTGCTTCCGGCCCGGCTCAACAGTAATTGGCATCAAGCGTATTAAGTGCCACCGGTAGTGACCAGTTACCGCTTTTATGCGCGTTTGAAAGTCACCGCCTTTTCTGGTATTTGAAATTACCCTAAATTGATCAAGTGCATACGGTAAGTCTTCGGGATGAATTGCTTTTTTCCATTCATTTAAGTGTGCCCGCTT
>Ga0209724_1001724_pt1 | contig 19499 bp, 22 predicted proteins | sample grotaG_FD_184143 | JGI IMG/M metagenome (GOLD analysis project Ga0209724, IMG submission 184143) | Glacier valley bacterial and archeal communities from Borup Fiord, Nunavut, Canada, to study Microbial Dark Matter (Phase II) -... | ecosystem: Environmental > Aquatic > Freshwater > Ice > Glacier ...
TAATCAACTCATTACAGGAGCGACTTTCAGATAGAGAATTGCGTTATATTTCGATCAAATCATCCATCACGGCATTTGTTATTTTAGTACTGTTTCTTTTTCTGGGGAATGTGATTTTCACCTATGTATTCCGGATTCAACTTTACTCTTTCCGCGTAACCTGCGGAATGGTCCTTTTATATAGCGGATGGGTTGCACTTCAACAGGGAGTACTGATCAACATCGGAAAAGATGTACGCATTCAGGATATTTCTTCGGTTCCAATTGCGATTCCGATGATTGCAGGTCCCGGAACAATAACAGCCACTGTTACATTTCCGGCACAATATGGAGCTTTGGTAACAGTATTAGCTGTATTTGCAGCACTTACCGTTAACCTGGTCATCATGCTCTATGCAAAGAACATTGGCAGAGTGATGATTAAACTCAATATAATGTCACCCTTTATACGTATAATTGGATTAATCATTGCCACCATTGGTATCCAAATGATTTTCGATGGCGGGATTGAATTCCTTAAAATGCACGGGTTGATAAAGATGCAATAATCACGAGGCAATTATTTTTGTCAATTACAGAAATCAAAAAGGAGAAGCCGTAATGACTTCTCCTTGTTTTTTGGTGACCCAGCTGGGGTGTTAACCCAAACCTGTCAATTATTTAATAATCAGTTGCTTTCTAAAATTCCAATAAAACATCGTACCGATTTCGTACCGAATTCCTGTCCAGTTTTGGCTGTCCAAAGACTTCGCTTTTCTGCTTAATTGTTCGGGTACAAATCTAAATACTTTCTGGGAATATACAAGCTCCTGATATTCAAATTAATTATCTAGTGCAAGGTGCAAGCCTATATCTATATATAGGCGTGCACCTTGCACTGATTTTTGCATTTTGCCTGATTCACCTGAAAAGAAAAATTACCAGTTCGCAATGCAATCTTTGAATTTTTGTTTTTCAGGCAATAAGGGATTAAATATTGTATTTCTCTACAAGAATTAATTTTCAATAAGTTAGTTAAGTATTTCATTCTCAAAATATTAATTTTCATTCAAAAATAAAATCATATACCTACTATTATAATACTATTAAGATTCGCCATTTCGCTTTGCAGAACTTTGCTAAAAAATAAAGCGATATGGAAGTAATCACAATGGAAAGCAGGGTATATAAAGACCTAATTGATAAAATTGATAAAATATCGGCCTTCGTTGTAAAGTGCGAAGCCGGTATCAAGCCGCAAAGTATCGATGAAATCTGGCTCGATAGCCAGGAAGTAGCTAACCTGTTGCGCATCAGTACACGCACCCTTCAACGATTGCGAGCAGAAAACCTGATCAGTTACGCCATTCTTCGTGGGCGTTGCCTTTACAAGCTGTCTGAAATAGAACGAGGTCTAAACGAACGGTTAATCACCTGCGATCCTCATACGCTGGACGAGTTCCGCAAGAACTACCTGTTAAGCAATGGCACTAAGTAAAGAAATCCTATTACAGGCCACGAATAAAGGGATGGCTGTATTCCAGCATTTTATTCCTTTTCCATTTCAGGTAGGCCGAAATTTCTTAAACCCGCTTTACCAGGACAAAAATGCTTCGTGTAATGTGTTCTTCGACCGGCGCAATGACTGCTACCGCCTGAAAGATTTCGGGAACGATAACTATTCGGGTGACTGTTTCGCCTTCGTTGGCAAACTCTGCGGATTAGACTGTAACCATCCTGCCGAGTTTATGCAGATACTTGAACAGATAAACAATAAACTGCATTTGGGATTGGCCGCTGGAAAAGATTACAAACCGCTTGCCATTGCTTCACCGAAACGCGCGTCCATTATACCCGACGTTCAAATACCAACGCCTGTGCCATTAAAAAAAGGAAGGCCATACAAAGTTGTCCAAAAGAATTTCTCTCAACAGGAACTCTCCTGGTGGGCGCAGTACGGCATCACCGAAAAACTGCTCCTCTCCTTTCACGTGGCTTCATTAAGTCGTTTTGACAGCGAAAACCGGGAAGGGAAACCCTTCTACTTCCTTTCTTCAGAAGAGGAGCCGATGTACGGCTATATTGGCAAACAGCACATCAAGGTGTACCGCCCCATGTCGGAAATCAGGTTTGTCCAGGGCGGTAATATACCAGAGCATTTCGGTTTCGGGCTGGAACAACTGCCTGCCAAAGGCGATCTGCTATTTATCACGGGTGGTGAAAAAGACGTGATGGCACTTGCTGCACATGGGTTTCATGCGATATGTTTCAATTCTGAAACTTCGCATATTCCGCCCGAAGTAATTCATAAACTTTCGTACCGCTTCAAACACATTGTTTTGCTTTTCGATGTGGATAAAACAGGGCTGGAAAGTTCCGAGAAACAGGTATCAAATTTAAGCGCTTATAATGTCAGCCGGTTGTTATTGCCCCTTACCGGCTCAAAGGAAGAAAAAGATGCGGCTGACTATTTCAGACTCGGTTATTCATCCGAAGAATTAAAACGTTTATTCCTGCAATATCTCGACACTTTATACTGCGAAACCATGTCGGCACTGAAATCCTGTGAAGTGGATTTTAATAACCCTCCTCCCATTGCACAAATAGTTGTGTCAGTAAATGACGTGCCGCTTGGTACGCAGGGCAACTTGTTGTGTATAACAGGCGGTGAAGGGACTGGTAAAAGCAACTACGTTGCCTCAATTATTGCGGGGGCTATCCGCCAGCCAGGCACAAGAATAGATACACTGGGCATTACCGTAAGCGAAAACCTGCACCAAAAAGCCGTGTTGTTTTACGATACGGAACAGTCGGAAGTACAATTGTACAAGAACATCAATAACCTGCTACGGCGCAGTAAACGATTAACCATGCCTGAATATTTACACGCATATTGCCTGACGGGTATGTCACGCAAAGAACGATTGCAGGCCATTGTACAAAGCATGGACAAATACCATTACCAGTATGGAGGCATTCAGTTGGTGGTTATCGACGGAATTGCCGACCTGATAAAAGGCGCCAACGACGAAGGTGAAAGCATTGCCGTTGTAGAAGAACTCTACCGGTTGGCGGGAATATACAATACCTGCATCGTCACCGTGCTGCATTTTATTCCCAATGGATTGAAATTACGCGGACATCTCGGCAGCGAACTGCAACGCAAAGCTGCGGCTATCCTTTCGGTAGAAAAAGACGACGATCCGGCAGTGTCGGTGGTCAAAGCGTTGAAAGTGCGGGACGGCAGTCCGCTCGACGTACCGCTCATGCAATTTGCATGGGACAAAGACGCAGGCATGCACGTTTACCTCGGGGAGAAACCTAAAGAGGCCAAAGAAAAGCGCAAGGAAGATGAATTGGTGACCATTGCCCGTGACATCTTCACCCGCAAACACTTTCTTACCTATATGGAACTGTGTGAACAGATACAAACTGCACTCGAAGTAAAAGAGCGGACTGCCAAAAACTATATCCGGTTCATGCGGGAAAGGGAAATCATTCTCAAAGATCCGTCGAACCCAAATTATTTTGTCATTGGATTAATAGCATGATTATGTATATAGACAAAGAAAATTTCGAGGCGTGGATGGAACGCATTATGGATCGGTTTGACCATACAGACAAGGCATTGGAAAATCTTAATAAGCGGGATAATATGCTGGAAGGCGAACGGCTGTATGACAACCAGGACATTTGTCAACTGCTCAAAATCAGCAAACGAACATTGCAACGCTACCGAAGCTGTGGGGAGCTTCCTTTCCATACGATTTACCACAAAACGTATTACAAGGAAAGTGATGTACACACATTTATCCGCACCCATTTTGACAGGCAGGACGAAGCAAAGAAGAATAAGAAAAATGATGCAGGTAAGGATTAATGCATATGCAATATGACTAGGAAGAAAGAAAAGAAAACGGTTTTTACCGCCTTATTTGAAAATGGTGTATGTTTTGCAGTTTGTGTTGCCTTCAACAGTTTTATCAACCGGGAAGTGGCCGCTTTTTCTAAGGACTATTTCGTCATCATAAACAAATGCGATGCAAAGCGTGTCAAAGAGCTTACCTTCTATCCGGCTAAAGGGTACAAACAGGTCTGCGAACGGAACTTGTCAGCAGATGAAATCGGGATATTCAAAGAGAATATAAACAAATTCACCAAAGTCCGGCACAATGAGCACGGACGGGTATACGAATTGAAAGGGCAGTCGTTCAAAGCCGTCTACGATAGTATTAGGCAGAAATTAAGATTTAAATTAATCCGGAATAATTAATATAAAAGTTATTGATTATGAGTTATATATTGATGGAAGAAAGCTTGTTTCGTTCGCTGATGGGGCGAATATTGAATCAGGCAACAGATGTAAATTACCGTTTCTCCGAAACAGACTATTGGATGAACGGCAAAAAGGTATGTGAGTTCCTGAATATCTCTCAAGGGCTTTTAAGTGCACTGCGAAAAAACAATATGTTGTTTTACTGTCGAATAAAAGACGTATATCATTATAAACGGGCAGATGTATATAATATGAAAGTTTCAATGGATAAGGAACTGGTTGAAAGTGGCGCTATACTGGGTGGCTGCCGGATAATTAAGACTGAACAGGAAGCGTTAGATGCTTTTGAGAAAGCTACTGTCAATTTATAGGTGGGGATACTGGAAAAATAACAGATTTGTTTTGAAATATTCTTGATGAAATCCCGTACTGTCCGTAATGACGACAAGAGCCGGATTTAATTTCAAAATCTTATCATCAAACTGCATATATTAACAGGATTTTGAGTTGTATAACGACATTACTGCGCTTATCATCAAAAAATGATTGTTTTGAAATTATAAAGTTAATTTTGAAATATAGAAAAAAGTAATAAAATTCAGTACTGGGTCGGGAATCTGTCTAAAATGAGTAAAATAGTTTTCACTCAAAAGGATGTTGCAGACAAGTTTTCCACAACGAGCGTAGCTAATACAAGAAATGCATTATATCGACTTGTAAAAAAAGAGTAATTCAACCCTGCCTGGCATGGCTTCTATGTAATTATCCCGGTGGAATATGGGTTAAAGGGGAACCCACTCCCTTGTATCTATTATATATGTGTCTGAAATTGAGCCTATCAACATTAAATCTCGATAAATAATCTTCTGGTAACCAGTCACCTAAATCATAAGGCATTAGCATCCTTTGTTCCCTATCTGCACCGATGAATATTTTCATGATTGCAAGATAATAAATCTTTAGTGTGTTACAAAGTCCGACAGGCTCCTATCTCAATAACTTCCAGATCCTTAATTACCGCTTTATCAATCGTAAACCTGATTAAAGATATTACCTGATGAAATCCCTGAATTCCGGCTGCTCCCGGTTAATATGTAGCAACTGATTCTTTTTGTCGAAAATAACCTTCAATATGTGAGAATGGCCTGAAATGAAAATTTTCGGAGCTAATAAATTTATCTCTTTTTGCGCTTCGGGAGAGTAGTGTCCCGGATATCCGCCAATGTGAATCATCAACACATCAATCTCCTCACAATTAAACCTTAATTGTAATAGATATTCTTGTCTGAGGTCTGTTCCATCAATATTTCCGGAAACTGCCCTAAATGGCCTCAATGCTGCAAGTTTCTGAGCAATTTCAATATTTCCAATATCTCCTGCATGCCAAATTTCATCACATTCATTTAGATAAACAATAATTCTGTCATCCAAATATCCATGAGTATCCGATAACAATCCAATTCTCCTCATACTTAAAATTTTAAATTCGGAATGACTATTTACCAAAAAAGAAAGGTTGCCAAATGACAACCTCTCTTCAATTATATGTTATACTTTACCTATAATCAGGTAATATTTATGGGACTTATTCGATAACGATCGTTTCAGTTCTACGGTTGGCTGCATATTCAGCTTTAGTACATGGAACACCATCAACACACTTATTAACTGGTTGAGTTTCTCCAAATGCCTGAGCATTAATCCGTGAAGTACTAATTCCTTTGCTAACTAGGTAGTCAATAACTGATTTACCACGTTTTTCAGAAAGCTTCATATTGTAGCTTGCTGGTCCTCTACAATCGGTATGAGATTTTATTTCAACATTAACAGTTGGATTTTCATTCATATCCTTAGCCAATTTATCAAGATCGGTTGTAGACTGATTTTCAAGATTCCATTTGTCAAATGCAAAGTATACCTTGTAAACATTACCAATAACTGCAGGTTTAACAACTTTCACTTCTACCTTTGGTTCCGGTTTTGGTTCTGGTTTTGGTTCTGGTTTTGGTTCTGGAGCTTCAACAACAGGTTCCGGTTTTTTCTTCTTCTTTCCAAAAGCGTAAGAAAGACCGACATGAGTATAAAGTTTTGTTTCCATTACGTCAGCAAGATTATTACCTGCTTTCATATTATTCCCTACGGTTATATGTCCATCTAATTTATCCGTATTTACCCAACTCCACTGTGTTCCAATATTCAACTTCATATTGTCGTTCAAACGGAAAGCAACACCTGTTCCAATCGGAATCGTAGGTTTCCAGTGTTGTCCATTAAGAGGAGTCTCAGCCTCTTTCTTCCATAAATAAGTAGCTCCGACACCTAATTTAGCATACCAGTAAATCTTACGGTCAAATTTATTCTTAGAGAATAAATTATTCAGGTTCCATACTGTATTTAAATCAAACTCATTTACTTCCGTTTTGAAAGGCTTGATGTTGGTCCAACCAAGATATTTCCAGGAACCAGTAAGATTAGTATAATTCCAACCTAATTCTGCAGCAAATACATGTGAAATGTTCTTTTTAACCAATGCACCAAAACCAAAATTCATATCACTTTTCCAGAAATTGAAATGGTGAAAGCGGGCATCTTTAAACATATTGTATTCACCGGCATAATTTGCAACGCCAGCGTTGATCCCAAATTCCCACCTTGTGTCGGCAGGCTCGGATTTTGCCTTTTCCTGTGCGAAAGTTAATGCATAGCACATAAACAGTACTATAACACTTAAGCTAAGTTTATTCATAAATAAAATTTTTTAATATTTGACTTAAGAACGTTATTTTACAAAAGGTTATAATTGTATTTAATTATGCAAATATACTAAAATAAGGAAAATTAACTCATAAATTTGAATTATTCTTTTTGCTTAGTCGTTATTATACCAGTAAGGGAAAACGCTTGCAACAATTAACCTTTCAAAAATTGATTTACAGTACCTTCGGTTCAACTTATAAACAAATTCATTGAGGTATCGCTGCAAATTTGCGCCCTTTATCTTATGAAAAACACCCAGAAAAGTCCTTTTTGCGTTACTAATGGCAATATGTACCCATTGTAATGTCTCTTTGGTCACCTGCATATTTGATTTTTCCATTAAGTGTACCTCCACATACTTACAGATGTCGATATAGCTGGAGCTCTTGTCTGTGAAAACGATGCTTCTTTCATCAATTGATTCTTGCACAACCTTTGTTATCGAATCACCCGAGTGATTATCCAACACCTGCATCTTGAAGTAGCGGCACGACTTGCTTTTTTTGCCTGTTTCCAGGTCTTCGAGTGGAACTGATTCTGCCATTACAGCCACATTTTCTTGCCGTTGGCTACCTTTGCCTCTCTTGAGTTTAGTGCGGATTCTGCTGGAAACTTCAGTTTCAAAAAAGCCCTCATCAAATTCCACCATGTCATTAAGTTGGTATTGGCTATCGCGCTTGCCCATCAGATCTCTTATTCGGTTCATAACAGACAAAACTGTATTATATCTGGTATGTCCCATTTGTTGCTTTATCTCACAGGCTGACATTCCCTTTTTTGTAGATGTCATAAATAACATGATTAAAAACCATTTACGTATGGAAAGGTTCGAGTTCTCCATCACTGTTCCACTTCTTAGCGTGGTTCTGAAAGAGCATGAACTGCACTGAAACTGCCACTTAGCAGCAAGCCAGTAGTGCTTCTTACCTCCACAATGTTTGCAGGTTACGCCTTCTTTTAGCCTTATATCTCGCAAGTACGCCTTACAGGTAAGTTCGTCCTTAAATTTCTCAACAAATTCCAATATGTTCATAGTCAAAAATTTTATAGTGCACTATGCCAAAACATGTCGTACTGGTAAGAAAACGACTAAGCAATTTATTCTTTTACTAATTTTAACATTCGTAAGGTAATAAAAAATAAAAAAAACTTTTTTCATGAAAAATATATAAAATTAATCACTACTATCCGAAACTATAAAAATTGAAAGTGCCTGAAAATCTCATATTTTTGTTGGTCGACAAAAACTAACATCAATAATGAAATTACACAGGCGTAGCAAAAATAATAAAAAACCGATACTCCGTCAGGTTTTAGATTTAGTTCCAGCGTTTATACTTCGTAGATCGGTCAGTAAATTTCAAACAGACAAAGGGTGTCATAAATACAAGACCTACGACCAATTAGTGGCTTTAAGTTTCGGACAGCTTGGGAAATGTTATACACTTTCGGATATAAGTTGTGGATTATCAATCAGTAGTACCTTTATGGTTGATTTGGGATTAAAGCAGAATCCAGTGAAATCAACGATGAGCGATGGAAATAAAAACCGGGATTACAGGGTGTTTGAAGATGTTTATTATCAGTTGATTAAACATTATGAACGCACTCTGACAGATAAGCGGGACAGAGCTGTAATTAAAGAGGTTAAAAATGAAACCATCAAACTGATTGACAGTTCCACTGTTAGCCTTTGTTTAAACCTTTTTGACTGGGCAAAGTTCCGAACAGCTAAAGGCGGGCTGAAAATCCATACTGTTTGGGACGATACCCTGGGTTTGCCGGATTACATCAATATAACTGACGCTAAAGTTCATGATAGTAAAGGATTAGCCAGTCAGATATTCCCTAAAGGAACGATTGTGGTAGAGGATAGGGCTTACTTTGATTTTGAGTTGTTTAAAAGCCGGAATGATGCCAAAAATATTTTTGTAACGCGTCTTAAAAGCAACATACTATACGAAAGTGTTGAGGAATTAGATTTACCTGATAAGATAGACCAAAATATTTTGAAAGATGAGTTGATAAAATTCACAAGCAAAGATGCAAAAAAAGCAGGGCTTGAGGGTAAGCTATTCAGGTTAGTAACCGTTTATAAAGCAGATGAGAACAAGGTAATCCACCTTATTACCAATCAAATAGATTGGCAGGCAATAACAATAGCCGACCTATATAAGAAAAGCTGGGATATCGAGATTTTTTTCAAATTAATGAAGCAAAATCTACAAATCAAAACCTTTGTGGAAACAAGCGAAAATGCTGTAAAATCCCAAATCTTTGTTTCCCTGATCGTTTACCTTTTATTGGAATTGATTCGTAGGGTTTACTGCAAGGGCAAAACTGCATTCAGCAACTTTTGTGAAAAAGTGCGCATTTGTTTACTCCACTACCTGAGCTTTGAATACATTTGCAGCATAAACGGGAAGGTTCAGAAAGTTGAAATGCCACCCGGTAAAACGTTATTCGATGTAGATAAATTACCTGTTCAGGCAGATCTATTCAGCGTAATTTGTTAATTATTCACACAATACATTTTTATAAACTAATTTTTTGAAAACTTTCGGATAGTAGTGATTTAATCCCTTTTGTCATGTTTCCCACCATGATCATCACCTTTGTTTTTACTATTACCTCGAGAATTACCCTCATTGTCTGAATTTTCTTCACGCGAATGCTTCGGTTTGTACTTTTCTTTTTCATGTCGCTCCCCTATGTTTCTTTGTTCCCGCCCACGAAATCCTTTTGCATACTTGAATTTATGATCCTTAAAATGAGAATAAGGAGCATTGCCCCGATAATCTGTCAGAACAACCTTATATCCTTTATACAAATCATAGTTGGAGTAACGTGAAGGAAGAGATCGCCGATGAACCCAGGTGCTGCCATTCAGATAAATAAACATGGATGCATTAATATCATAATAGGCTTCCACATCGGGCAGATAATAGTATTGTACACCCGAATATCCGGTGGGCCCCCACATCGGAGGAGTACCAATGTTTACATTTACCGAAATCTGTGCCTGCGTATTACCGGCAAGAAACAACACAATTGCAATGATCAATAACTTTAAAGATTTCATCTTTTCTGATTTTATAATTAATTGATTCGTCTAAAAACACGTAAGAGAATGAAACATACTGTTGCTATTATTTATCTTCGTCATGGTCAAATGACCATGACGAAGATTTTTTATTATCAGCAAAACGTTTTTTTATCAGGAATTGTATAATTCTTACAGTCCAACAAATAATTTAACGGATGGCAGTATGAAACGTTGGGGAAACCGTGGCTACGAAACTATCCGCCGTTACTGAACTTGCCAGCGAGTGATGCGCTTGGCATACCACTTAAACCCCAATGTTTTATAACGCGTTATGGGCAGGTTTTTATTTATTTCTATCTATCGCAGTCGATGTAATATTATTACTATTGTCAATTGCAATATCATAATTAAAACATTGGCTCAAAGCAACTGTCTTTACATAATTAGTGCTATTAACCGTAATAGTAAATGTAACCTGTCCAGCAGCATAACTACTATAAGGTGAAGAAGTACCCGGATCAACATTATTAATATTTACAGTATTTCCACCAGACGTTTTAATCTGCACACTGGCTTTATTAGTTCCATTGTTAATAATCCTGGCACTAGGATCTTCACCTTTACATTTTTTGCAACTGTTCATGGCAACAACCATAAATACTGATAAAATAATCACTAATCCAAATTTTATTGTTTTCATTTTGTTAAAATTTAAATTCCCCAAACTTTGCAATTTATTGGGTCTTACACCGTTTTTAAAATGGTCTCTGGTCTCCATTATCTTAGTTTACGAAGGAATCAAAATAAAAGTTAAAAATATTAATCATCTTTTGATGGCAAGCTTCTGCCTTTTTAAACTTGCCCATAACGCCTGGGTATGCACCCTAAATTTCATTCCAATTTTATTAATGAATGGCAAGGCCAATGGTCGAAACTCCGGTTGACAGGTCAAGGAATAATCCAACCTTGTTACTAAGATGTAATTCTGTCCCGATATGGAGGTCGAGGAACAATGGATTTACCGTTTGATAGTTGTTGTCACGGTAATATCCAGTGTCCCAAGTAGTTTTCACTACAGAAAAGCCTAAAGAGCCTGCCATATAAAAATCCCACTTGGAATTAGCATTAAACAGTTCGTCAAAATAGTAAGTGCCTTTTCCACCGATAGGCATCACTGTTTCCCTGTAATAATATTTGTCATTTCTGTAAGACAGAAATGTAATAAAAGGAGCTAATGTGAAGTTTCTTGCTACGTCAAATTCATAGTTGACACTAAAAACGGGCAACGTGCCCACCGCATTCCCATAATAACCTGAATACCCACCAATACCAAGGCCCAAATTTAAGGTATTCCCAAAATCTCCGGTTGAACGCGATTTCTGAGCTGAGACATTAAAACTTAATAATGTTGCAAAGAGCAGCGAAATGATAATTGTTTTTTTCATAGAATTCTTTTTTATTAATAACATAATTTAAATGACAAAGATAGTTAATTATTATCTTGATAAAATTGCAAATAAAGCTGTGTCTTTGCCAGTTTATTTTACTATAAACAAGCCGCGTTGGTCTTCGCTAACCGATATTAATTTCCATCCGGTAGAGGAAGAATTGTCGTCTTTGCTTGAGTAAACCCTCCATCGGTAAATATTCTTAGATTTCAGTGCTGAAGTTGCTTTCCCGTTGGAGTTGAATGTAATACTTAGCTGTTCTTTGGGGACCGAAATATTTTTTGTAATGGTTGCCCCGTTCTTTGTAAACCCTCCCCAGATAACATTACCATTAATATCCGAAACTTCAACCACATAATCGCTCGTACTGGAATATGCCAGCCAGGTAAATACAGGTGATAAACTGGTAATTTCGATGGGTCTTGTAGTTGTTATCTCGTTAGTTGGACTAACCAGCTTTACAGCCCCGGTCACACTAAAATCCTGCTTAACTGAATTTCCGGATAGTGTGACAGTTGGTTCCCCATTCTTTAAAATCCAATCCGGATCGACAATGTAATTATCGTTTGGGTAAGTTGCCCGAACAATATAAGTTCCATCGGGCACTTTGGTAATTGAATATGCACCGCCCTGAGTTATTGTTATGAGTCCTGGAATGGTTTCTTTAGTCAGGGGATTTGCTAATGTGACGTTGACTTCACCATTATTGGTCGCTAAAAAAGAGACTAAACCCGAAACAGTTCCAGCAGCTCCTAAGGTTAAAGTAATATTATTACCTGAAGTTTCAGTGCCTGCCGTAACAGCAACACTCAAAGCAGCCGAATTATAATTTGACAAATATCCCTTTACCTGATAAGTTCCGGCCGGCACATTGTAAATGTAATAAGTTCCGTCGGTGGCGGTGACCGATGAATAACCTTTGGTGGCATCCCCTGCTACAACAAGTACACCACCGATTCCGTTACCCCCTGATGTTACTTTTCCTGTAAGGCTTCCGCCATTTGTTACACTGCTGGGTTGTAGCTGATAATCATTTGTAGTTTCAATACCTGTGTTAACAGTAACCGGAACCGGGGTAATCCCTGAAAATGGAATGCTATTGTATCCTTGTTTGCTCAAATTGAGATAATATGTGCCAGGAGCCAATTCGATTTGATAAGAACCACCACTTTGGGTCAGGACTGAATTGGCAATAGGTGCATTTGTGTTTGCATCGTAAACCAAAATCCGAACATTTCCAATAGCCTGCCCATCACTGCTACTCGTCACCATTCCTTTTAAAGTGCCGGTAACAGGAGCTGGATCGTTGCTTTTTTTGCACGATATAAGTGCCATGCCAATAAGGAAACATATAAATGCGGCCTTCGTAATTGTTTTCATGTTTTCAATTTTTATTTAAATTAAACGTATATGTAATCAACCAACTATCAGTAATTAATTTTAATTTATTTGCAAATATCACTCGTACAGATATATGACTTCGAATAGATGTAGGTGATTATAATATTTTGAACCCTAAACTGATCACAAATGTGCCATTTTTAGAATCAAAATTTGGAGTATTGTATAAATTGGAGCTTAAAGATTCCATCCTTGCATCAAGTGTGATAAATAAAAAATCAGCCCCGACTCCATATTGCCAACCGAAAAAGCTGTTCTTTATGGCGGTTTCGGTAAGCTGGCTGCTTACGCTTTTACTTGTAACCAAAGAAAAAACAGGACCGGCCAGTACATGAAGATTGTACGCTTTTTTATCGATTACTTTAAATCCGACTAATGCCGGAACATCAATTGTGTTTAAATCAAAAGAATTGACTGTTGCCGGCGAGATTTTGTCGATATACTCACCACCTTTCGAATTGAAATAAGCTTCAGGCTGAATATAAAACCGGCTTAAATTAAACCGTGCAAATGCTCCAAACTGGAAATTGTTAACTGCTTGCGGGGTATAGTCACTCAAATTCATCGAAATTTTCGAAGTATTGAGACCGGCCTTTAAACCAACTTCAATATTCCCCTGCGCATGACTTGATAAAGCAAATACTGCGAAAATGATCAGAATAATAAGTTTTTTCATCTTTGATTAATTTAAATTATTAAGCTATTATTTTTCTGTGTGTAAAGAATTTTATTGCTTCAAATTGACTTGTTCTGCCTGCTGAATCATTTGTTTATTTGCCGTAATATAAATTTCTACCCGACGGTTCTGAGCTCTTCCGACGTTAGTGGTGTTGTCAGCAATCGGTTCGTCAAAGGCCTTTCCTTCGGTTTTCATCCGGTCATTAAGTACCCCATTGGCATTCAGAAATTTCGCAACAGAAGCAGCCCGGTTATTCGATAACGAGAGATTCATATCATGTGAACCCTTGTTGTCAGTATGTCCATAAATGGTTATGTCTGTTTCCGGAGTTTCTTTTAACGAGGCTGCAAACTTTAATAAGGCTGATTTGGAGGAAGAGTTTAAATTGTTTTTGCCGGTGGCGAATAAAATACCACTATCGAAAGTAACTTTAATCGCCTGCAAGTTATTCGCATCAGTTACAGTCTCAACTTTTGCACCTTCAATTTTTTCAAGTTCAGCTTTTTGCTTGTCCATTTTCTTGCCAATTACAACTCCCGCACCGGCGCCAACGGCTCCACCAACGGCAGCACCTATTACAGCTCCTTTTCCGTGACCAATTAATGCGCCAATTCCGGCACCCAGAAGCGCACCGCCTGCACCGCCGAGAACGCCACCTTTAGTGGAATTTTTGGTTGACGAACAACTGCTCAATAAGATCGTACTACAAAGCATTATAGCGACCAGTTTGTTAAATGATTTCATGTTTTTTGAATTTTTGGTTATTTGTATTTTTTTTACTTTGACTGTTTAAATTTATTTCTGTCACCCTTTGTCGATTACAAAAAAAATGATGTTCCATAATTGATTCTTTATTTTTCTTACTCTTGTCATTTATCCAAACTACTTTTTCTTTGAACGTAAGATGTTCAATTTCCATAAATGGACAATCCTGTTTTCTTTTTTGCAAAGAACAATCGTAAGCCAATCCAAAGATTTCATAATCGTTACACATAAATTCTGATTTAGACAATACTGAAATAAGTATATTAATCTTTAACAGCGTCTTCCATACTTTGCAATATCTCTTTATGGGAGACATCATAAAATAATCACGAACAAAAGTCCACAAATTCAATTTCATTATTGAGATTCAGGGCACAACAAGGTCTATACAGCTATCTATACAATATCTATACTTGTGTGGCAATATGTTGATTTTTAATGTGTATGTGTCATGAGTTGCTGCTTATTCGTAATTATGTGAAAAGAGATAAAAAAGTTACTTTTGAGAAGTTTGTTCTTGTTCTTCTAATGGCGAACTGAAAAAAGTAAAACAATTCTGCGATGAGTAATTCAAAACTACTGCTTGTTGATGATGAGCCTCTAAATCTAAAGCTTTACGATAAAATGCTGAAAGATTTTAGTTTTCAAATAATCACAGCGGCTAATGGACAGGAGTGTCTCGATAAGGTTCGCGGGCATTTCCCCGATTTGATACTTCTGGATTGGAATATGCCTGTAATGGATGGTATTCAAACGTTGGAAATACTCAAGAATGACCAGGCGACAAAGGATATTCCGGTTTTAATGATCACCGGGGTAATGACTTCTTCGGAAGATTTATCGTTTGCAATGTCGTTAGGAGCCATTGATTTTTTGAAAAAGCCTTTTGATAGATTAGAACTATGTGCACGGGTCAGGAATATTTTATTATTATCTGAAACCCTGAAGACATTGAAGGAGCAATACCATTATCTTGAGAATAAAAATATATTTATTACTTCATTAATTGAAAGTATCCCTCATCCGGTTATTTATTGTTCGCTGGATGGAATTCTGCTTATGTGTAATAAATTCTTCGGACAACTCCTGAACATTGATAAAACTGAATTGATTGGTAAGTCAGTATATCGATATTTCCTGAGTGAAGAAGTAGGTTTTCATGTTCAAAAGGATGTTGAGTTAGCTCAAAGCAGGGCATCGTTATCATACGAAAAGAATGTTTTCCCCGGAGATAAGATATTTATTGTCTCTAAAAATTTGGTATTTAATGATCAGGATCATCCAATCGGAATAATTACGGTATTTACTGATATTTCTGATCTCAAAAAAGCCAATGAAGATATTGTGAATACCAAGAAGATCGAATTAATTTCGAGTGCATTGAAATTAATGCATCTTAACGAAATGAACAACAGTTTGATAAACGATCTTGTAAAAGTCAATCCATTTACAAATAAAGAGGGTCAGGAACTAATTCGCCAGATGAGTAATAAGTTTAAGATGAACATGACGGAACAAATCTGGAACGATTTTGAAACACGATTCGAAAATGCTTTTGATTCATTTTACACGGTATTGCTTGAAAAATTTCCAAATTTAACTCCCAATGAGCGTAAGCTGTGCGCACTATTAAGATCAGGCTTATCCTCGAAAGATATAGCCATTCTTGCTTTTCAGAATCCTCAAAGTGTTGATGTAGCCAGGTATCGGTTACGGAAAAAACTCAACTTAGTTAATGAAGAAAATCTCATTGATTTTCTTCTCGTGATAGACAAATAATAATTCTTACTGATTGATAACTTAATAGATAGCTAAGATGTATTGATAAAGTATAGTTTGTAGTTGAACAATATTGTAAGATATTTTCGACTTTTGCAACAGAAAAGCTATGAACTGATCGCACATTTGTTTGGGCTTGAGACACCAGAATTGCCGGAAATTACAAATTACAAATCAATACGGAGGGTTTATTAGATGGTTAAAATAAAAATACCAACGCGTTTAATCGCAACAACTATTTTAATGTCATTAATTCTTGTGTTAATTGTGGTTATCATAATTAATCTTTTTAATGAAAAAGGTAGGATACAATCAGCTTTAGACCTGTCTCAGAAAAATCGTGAACAAATATTGAAAACTGAAAGTGTTACTGAATCACTTTTGCTGGTTGAAATCCGATTCAAGGAATATTGCACAACATTTGAAAAATCGGTTTTTGAAGATTACAAAACGCATGTCAAAACCCTTGCTGAAAATATTCAGTTGTTACAGCAAACAGTTTCAGACGAATCAACGGAGAAAGGAAATCAAATCACCCGGATTTTTGATGAAAAGACTAAAGAGGCCGACATATACGTGAGATTAAGATTGATAACAGATTCTCTGATATCTTCAGTTGGGAGTTTCGAAGAAAATCAAACCGAAATAGAAATGTATACCGGAAGTCGGTCTAAAGGAATAATTGATACAATAAGTGTTACAGCAACAAGAGAAACTTACAAAAAAGGTCTTTTAGGAAAAATTAAGAGCGTGATCATTGGGGAGAAGATTAAAGAAAAAGTAAATACAAGATTGTTGGTTAAATCTCCGGGAGAACAAAATTACCAAAAACACGATCCTTCTCAGAAACAAATGGTGAAAACACTCCAGACTCAAAAATCCGGTGCTAATTCAGCTAATATAAGGGAGTTAATTAGAAAGGTTCATGAGTTAAAAGACAGTGAATTAAAATTAATTAAAATAAACAATAGTCTAATCACGGAAATACACAAACTTATTAATGAAATCAAAAGCAATATCAAGAATCAGGAAGTAAAGCACAACAACTCTTTCTTAAATTCAGTCCGAAATTCTACTGACTTTCTGCAAAATATATTGATTATTTTAATGCTTTTGGCATGTATTCTTGCCGCGTATATTCTGCATTTAGCTTATAAAAATGAAAAGTTTCAAAACAATATTATTGACCTGAATAAGAAGATAATGAAAGATTCAGTCGAAAAAGATAAATTCTTTTCGATTATAAGTCACGACTTAATGAATCCATTTAATGCACTTTTGGGGTTCAGCCAAATGCTAACTGTATCCGCAAAAAATGGCGATAAAGAAGATTGTGTGGAATACTCATTAATTGTTCATCAATCGACAAAACGGATTCTTAATTTGTTGCAAAATTTACTCGTTTGGTCGCGAATGCAGAATGGTAAAATGAAATATTCGCCCACGTCTGTTAAGATTGATGAACTTGTTTCCAACACAATGATGATCATAGCCCCAATTGCCCGGAATAAAGAAATTGACCTTCAATGGAATGTAAAAAACGACATATCAGCAACTCTTGATTCAAACATGATTGGTTCAGTTTTGCAGAATTTGGTTACAAATGCAATCAAGTTTACCGAAAGGGGCGGAAGTATTAACGTAAAAGCATATACCGAAGCGAATAATTTAAATATTACCGTTTCGGATACAGGTGTCGGAATGCATGAAGATATGCTTGGTAAACTTTTTATGCTAGACAAAAATTCTTCGTCAAGGGGAACTGATGACGAGGTTGGAACCGGACTTGGGCTTATAATCTGTAAAGAATTCATTGAATCACATCAAGGTAGAATCTGGGTTGAAAGCACTTTAGGAGAAGGAAGCACCTTCTGTTTTACTATTCCTTTATATCTTAACAAATACGAAAACTAATGTTTCAATTCATCTGGCACAAAGATTTATTAGATAAATAATGGATTTTCGAATATGATCTGAATTGTAAAAATCCTTTGTTGTAAGGTGCTTATGTCTAGTCTAATGATTTAATGAGAAATCGATGTTAATCGCCACGACTCCTCCAAAAAAGACAGTCCCCCCAAATCTAACGTAAAACTAGCGCATTGAAAATTCCAGACAGCATAATCCGGATTATCCAATTATCGCTGCCAGCCAAATTGTCGCGCTAAAACAGGCTTTATTCTATGCTTTTAATTAATCATAACCGTAAGCAATCCCAAACTGCGAGTGGAACTGTCCCATGTCCGATCCGGAAAATATGCGCTCCCGTCCGATAAAAAGCAGCACCACCCGGTCGGCCAGATACGTTTCTAACTCCAGAGTAACCGCCCCGCCGTAAACAAAGTGGTCACGGCTTTCGAGCGTCGAACAGTCAAACAGCAGCAGCTTGTCTCCCCAATTCACTGTTTCGTACCCGGCCAAAGCGGAGCCACCCAGCGAACAGAAAAACGTTTTGCTATGGTCCGTCAGTATGTTTAGAAAATACCCGCCTTCAGCAGAAAATTGTGCCATCGGAAGACGGTCGATTCCGTAAGGATAATAACGCTGAAGATATTCAGCGCCACACACCCATTAATTGCAGTTTTTGGCACACGTAGTCATTGCATCACCGAAGTAGTATCCTGTTTGTTTACGGTTGGCGGAATTGTAGAATCCATCAGCCATGCCTCCAGTTACCTGTATGCACCGTATACCCGCTAAACACTGTAGCGCGTATGCAACGCCCGAAAAAGCGTAGCATACGGCCAGCGTCAGGATGATTGCAGCACCTATCGTCTTACTTTATCTTCAGTTTACTTATCCCTTTGGCCCGCAGCAGATCGTCATTTCCAAGTGTAAAAGACTGGTGTCGGCCACCATCTTTTTCATTTAGTTCTACCAGCAGTTGTTTTCCTTCAGGTAATGTAAACCGAGGCAGGGTGAACACCGTACGCTCAGTTTTACGGCCATTAATCACCATCAGTTGGTTGTAAGCCCTTAGCGGTGCAATGGACTGTTCCTGAATAGCCGTGCGTTTGGCTACTTTCTTATCGACAATTTTGAATGAGATGTAATCCACATTAAACGGCACGTTCGATGAGTTCTTGAGCTGCATGTGGAAATACAACAGGTTGTTGTGCGAGTAAATACCCTTCAGCGTATACTGGATACCAAACCGCTTGCAGCCAATATGCTTAATCTCCCGGCGGTCATTTTTATAAATCGACTGCATAATCAGGTTGACAAGCAAAGGCGATTCATTGCCCAGATCCGTCAGGAGAACTGACGTTGTGTTGTCCGGATGATCCACTGTTTTGTTGTTACGAATAAAATCGGCCATCTCCACGGAAAGTTTGACAGGCTCGTCGGCATATTTCACATTGAACGAAT